>Ga0208247_10338_pt1 | contig 2445 bp, 2 predicted proteins | sample AntDryMetagUQ836_FD_188087 | JGI IMG/M metagenome (GOLD analysis project Ga0208247, IMG submission 188087) | Polar desert microbial communities from Antarctic Dry Valleys - UQ836 (SPAdes) | ecosystem: Environmental > Terrestrial > Soil > Desert | place: Antarctic Dry Valleys | collected 2008-12-31 | reverse complement strand
CGGGGCGCGGCTGCGCCGGCATGCTCGAGGCCGCGCGGCGGCTCGCCGGGCGGCCGAAGCTCGTCTTCCTCGCCTCCGACTTCCGCTGGCCGGAGAGCCTGATCGCCCGGGTCTTCGCCGCCCTGGCGCCGCACGACACGGTGCCGATCCTGCTCGCCGACCCCGCCGAGGCGGAGGCGCTGCCGGCCTTCGGCCTCGTCGAACTCGACGATCTCGAGGGCGGCGGCCGCCGCGTGGTCCTGCTGCGCCCGAGCCTGCGCCGGGCCTGGATCGCCCGGGAGCGGGACCGGATCGCCGCCCTGGAGCGCGCCGCCGCGCCCTTCGCGCGCCGGGTCTTCCGGCTCGCCGGGCGCTTCGACGCCCAGGCGCTCACCCGCCACCTGCTGACGACCTGAGCATGGGCGCGCGCGGTCCCGCCCTCCTGCTGGCCGGCCTCCTCGCGGGCGTCCTGGCCGCGCCCCTCGCCCTGACGGCCGGCACGGCCGCCGCGCAGGTGCGCTCCGTCGAGGTGCGCAGCAAGCGGCCCTTCGGGATCTTCCTGGGCGACCTGGTCGAGGCGCAGGTGGAGATCCTGGCCGATCCCGACTTCCGGCTGCAGCGCGCGACGCTGCCCCGGCCCGGTCCGGTGACCTACTGGCTCGACCTGCGCGCCGTGGCGGTCGACGAGGCCCCGGTGGCCGGCGCCCGTCGGGTGCGCCTGCGCCTGACCTACCAGAGCTTCTACGCCGCCCTCGACGCCCGCACCCTGGAGGTGCCGGGCTTTCCCCTGACGCTGGCGAGCGAGGCGGCGACCGGCCTCACCACGGCCGCCGTCCAGGTGCCGGGCTGGAGCCTCGGCGTCTCGCCCCTGCGCGAGGTGCAGCCGCAGCGGCGCGAGGATCCGGCCGAGTACCTGCGCCCGGACGGAAGCGGTGGGCGGATCGATCCGGCACCGGACGTCGCGGCGGCGGCCGGCCTCGGCGCCCTCGCCGGCCTCGCGGCGCTGGCGCTGGCGCACGACCGCGCCTGGGGGCCGTTCCGGCAGCGGCCGGGCCGCCCCTTCGCGGCGGCGCTGCGCGCGCTCCGGCGGCAGGCGGGGGCCGAGCCCGATCAGGCCTACCGGGCGGCGCTGCTGGCCCTGCACCGGGGCCTCGACGAGACCGACGGAAGGCGGGTGCTGGCCGACGATCTCGGCGCCTTCCTGGCGCGGCACGGGGCCTTCCGGGGCCGGGCGGCGGAGCTCGCGCGCTTCTTCGAGGCCTCGCGCCTCGCCTTCTTCGGCGGCCAGCTGCCGGCCGCGCGCGCGGCCTGGCCGCTGTCCGAGGCCGAGGCGCTCCTGGCGCGCCTCGCGGCGGCGGAGCGGAGCGCGTGAGGCCGTGACCGATCTCCTCCCCCGCCTCGGCGCGACCGATCCCTGGGTCCTGTGGCTGCTGCCGCTGGCGCTGCTGCCGCTGGCCCGCTCGGCCCTGCGCCGGACGTCCGTGCCGGCGGTCGCCGCCGCGCCGGCAGACCCCCTCTCGGCTTGGCTCGGCCGCACGCTGACGCTCGCCGGCATCCTGGCCGTCGCCGGCCTCATCGCGGCCCTGGCGGGCCCCTACCGGACGGGCGCGCGGATCGAGCGCCTCGGCATCGGCGCGCAGGTCTCGCTGCTGATCGACCGCTCGGGGAGCATGAACGAGACCTTCGCGGGCCGGCAGCCCTCCGGCGCCGAGGAGTCGAAGGCCGCGGCCTCCCGGCGCCTCCTGGCCGATTTCGTCGGCGCGCGGGCGCACGACCTGTTCGCCGTGACGGCCTTCTCCACCGCGCCGATGCTGGTCATGCCGATGACCGACCGGCACGACGCCGTGCGGGCGGCGATCGCCGCCATCGACCGGCCCGGCCTCGACTACACCAATATCGGCCGGGGCCTCGGCATGGCCCTGTCGCAGTTCGGAATCGATGTCGGCGCCTCGCGGGTGCTCCTGCTGGTCTCCGACGGCGCCGCGGTGATCGACCCGCGCGTCCAGGACCAGCTGCGCGCCGCCGTCGCGCGGATCCGGCCGAACCTGTACTGGCTGTTCCTGCGCACCAAGGGCTCGCCCGGCATCGCCGACCGGCCGGCCGGGGAGGACACGCCCCAGGCCGCGCCGGAGCGCCATCTCGACCTGTTCTTCAAGAGCCTCGGCGTGCCCTACCGCGCCTTCGAGGCCGAGGGCGCCGAGGCGGTGGCCGCCGCCATCCGGCAGATCGAGGCCCTGGAGCGGGACCCGATCCCCTACGTCGAGGAGCGCCCGCGCCGGGACCTGACCGGGCTCGCCGCCGCACTCGCCGCGCTCGGCCTCGCCGGGCTCGTCCTCGCCAAGCTCGCGGAGGCGGACCTCGCGGAGGCGGACCTCGCGGGGGCGCCGGCGGATGCGGAGACCGCGGCGGAGACCCCGACGGAGGCCGCGGGCGCGGCGGCGCGGAGGGCGGCATGAGCGCCGGCGC
>Ga0208247_10275_pt1 | contig 6462 bp, 8 predicted proteins | sample AntDryMetagUQ836_FD_188087 | JGI IMG/M metagenome (GOLD analysis project Ga0208247, IMG submission 188087) | Polar desert microbial communities from Antarctic Dry Valleys - UQ836 (SPAdes) | ecosystem: Environmental > Terrestrial > Soil > Desert | place: Antarctic Dry Valleys | collected 2008-12-31 | reverse complement strand
TCTAGTCATGGTCGGTTCCGCCGCGCTGTCTCGAGGGGCTGTCCCGGCGGCCGCGACGCGGCCCGCGGCCGTCCCGGAAGCGCGGCCTAGAAGCGCTGCTCCGTGCGGCCGGGATTGGGGCCGCGGCCGTGATAGGACGCCATGCACAGGTGCCAGATCTGCGAGCCGAGGTCGTAGAGGCTGAGGTTGTTCGGGTTCGGATAGCTGAAGATCTGGGCCCGCGCCTGCTCGCGGCAGGCGGCGTCCTGCGGGCTCTGGATGGGCGGCTCCGGAACGGATTGCGCCGCCGCCCCCGTGGTCAGGGCGATCGCGGTCGCGAAGGCAATCAGCGGGAGGCGCATCGTCACAGGTCTCCGGGTACGGCGCCGCGGCGGCCGGTGTCCGGCCGGCCGCGGATCTGGGAAGCGGTATGTGGCGCGGGCGGCGCGTTCGTCAGCGGCGACGCCAATGACAGTTGCGGTGCCAACGGCAGTTACGATGCCAGCGATCGTTGTAGGTCCGGTAGAGGCGCCGGCCTCCGTAGGAGCGGGCTCCGTAGAACGCCGGGCCCGGGCCGTAGAACCGGCGAACGTCTGGGACGCACCGGCCCCAGGGGGCGGTGGAATCCGGGCCCGCACCAGTCGCCGACCCGGGTCAGCCCGCTCGCGTCGCCGGCCAGCGGCGCTGGTGAGCGGGAACGCCGACGCGGGGACCGCCAGGACCAGGCCGCTCAACACAAGGGCCACGAGCCCCATCATCCGCACGGAATGCACGGCGTGATCCTCCCGCGACCGGCGCGCTGTCCGCGTCCGGAGCGTGCGTCACGCTGCTTGCCAAGCAAGACTGATGTCAACGGATCGCATTCAATCAATGCCCGTATCCACTACGCATTATCGTCTGTGTTCGACGCGGTTTCCGTTCTGTATTAAGTTTTCGTCAATGTATTCGACCTTGCCTGACTTGCCCGGCACGCCGGTGGCGGATCGGGAGAGGGACCGTGAACAGCGCGGATCGTCGGGCCGGCGGGCGGTCTCGGCCCATCGTGACGGCCGGCCTCGCCACCCTCGTCCTCGCGCGCGCCGCCGGTCCCGGCGGCGCGCGGGGCGGCTTCGATGAGGGGGCCGGGCGCCCGGCCGACCTCGCGACCGGTGCGGAGGCGGACGCGCTGCCCGACACGATCGTGGAGATCGGCTCGATCACCAAGGTGTTCACGACCGCGCTGCTCGCCGGGGCCGTCGACGCGGACCGCCTGCGCCCCGGCACGCCGCTGCAACTCGCCGACTTCACCTCCGGGATGCCGACCCTGCCGGGCGACCTGCCGCGTCCCCTGGCGGAGCGCGGCGTCCGGACCTGCCCGCCGGAGGCGTTCCTGGCCTGGGTGTCGCGCTGGAGCCCGGAGGGATCCGAGGCGGGCGGCTGCGCCCTGCCCGCTCCCTACCGGTACTCGAATGCCGGCATCGGCCTGCTCGGCTACGGTCTCTCCGAACGTCCCGGCGCGCCGTGGGAGAGCCTCATGCCCGAACGGATCACCGGCCCGCTCGGGATGACCAGCACGGCGGTCACCGCGAAGCCGACCGACCGCGAGCGTCTCGCGCAGGGCCACGGCACGGAGGGCCAGCCGTCAGGTCCTGGCCGGTCTTCCTGAAGGTCGGCGGGACCTACGGCGTCAACAGCGCGGTCGACGTCGATCCGGGCAAGCATCTCGTCGTCTTCGTGGCCGGCGGCCAGCCGAAGATCGGCGCGGAGCGCCTCGGCGTGGCGCTGTCCCGCCACATCCGGTGAGCGGACCCCGGCTGCGCGGGGCGCTCACCCCGCCAGCGCGGCCTCGATCCCGGCCCCGATCGCCAGGAGCCGGCGATCCTGACCGTGCCGGGCCAGCAGCATCAGGCCCGCCGGCCGGGGCAGGTCCGGCATCGGCAGGGACAGGCCGGTGAGATCGAAGAAGTTGCCGAACGCGGTGTTGCGCAGCATCAGGCGGTTGGCCGCCAGGAAGGCCGCGTCGTCCGCCGCCAGCGGGGCGGTGAGCGGCGCCGTGGTGGCGGTCGCCGGGAGCGCCAGCACGTCGAGCGGGGCGAGGTACCGGTCGAAGGCGGCGATCAGCGCGGCCCGCCGGCGCATCGTCCGGATGTAGCCCGCGGCCGTCGCGCCCCGCCCGGCCACGATGCGGCGATGGACCCGCGGGTCGTAGCGGTCGGCCGCGCTGTCCAGCCAGTCGGCGTGGATCGCCGCGGCCTCGATCGCCGCGAGGGAGCCGTCCGGGAGCGCCGCGTCCATGGCGGCGAGGTGGTCGTCGATCGGGTGATCGGCGATCCGGGCGCCGGCCCGGGACAGGCGCGACAGCACCCGCTCGAAGGCCTCGGCGACCGGCCCTTCCGTCTCGGTGAACAGCAGGCCCCGCGGCACGCCGATGCGCAGGCCGGCGACGGCGAGCGCCTCCAGCGGCGCGGGCTCCTCGCCCGCCATCACGGCGTCGGCGGCCGCGCAATCCGCGACCGTCCGGGCGAGGGGCCCCAGGGAATCGAGGGCGTAGGACAGCGGGAACGCTCCCTCCAGCGGCACGCGGCGGGCGGTCGGCTTGAAGCCGACGACGCCGTTCAGCGAGGCCGGGATCCGGACGGAGCCGCCCGTGTCGGACCCGATCGCGATGTCGCTCGTCCCCTGCCCCACCGAGACCCCGGCGCCGGAGGACGAGCCCCCGGGGATGCACGCCGGATCGGCGGCGTTGCCGGGGGTGCCGTAATGCGGGTTGAGGCCGAGCCCCGAGAAGGCGAACTCGGACATGTTGGTCTTGCCCAGGATCACCGCGCCGGCCCGGCGCAGCCGGGCGACCACCGGGGCGTCGGTCCGCGCCGGGGCGGCGTCGGCGAGCAGGATCGAGCCGGCGCGCGTGGTCTCGCCCGCCACGTCGAACAGGTCCTTGATCGAGACCATCGCGCCGTCGAGGGGGCCGAGGGAGATCCCGTCCCGGCGGCGCGCATCGGCGGCGTCCGCCGCCGCGCGGGCCTGTTCCGCGTACAGGCGGGTGAAGACCGCCGGGTCCCCCTCGGCGATCCGGGCCAGACGCTCCTCGACGGTCTCGCGTACGCTCATGGTCCTCACCGCACGATGTGATCCGGCCCGCCCCTGCAAACGGAGGGCCGGTCCGCGTCAGAACGTGCCGGGATAGGCGCCGCCATCCATCAGCAGGTTCTGCCCGGTGATGAAGCCCGCCTGCTGGCTGCACAGGAACGCGCAGGCGGCGCCGAACTCGTCGGGGTGGCCGAAGCGGCCGGCGGGGTTGTCGCGGGCCCGCGCCTCCAGGAACGCCTCCACGGTGGTGCCGGCCTTGGCGGCCCCCGCCGCCGCGTTGCTGCGGATCCGGTCGGTGTCGAAGGGGCCGGGCAGCAGGTTGTTGATCGTCACGCCGTGCCGCACGGTCTTCCGCGCGAGCCCGGCCACGAAGCCCGTCAGTCCCGAGCGGGCGCCGTTCGACAGGCCGAGATGCTCGATCGGCGCCTTCACGGCGCCGGAGGTGATGTTGACGATCCGGCCGAACCCGCGGCCGATCATCCCGTCGACCGTCGCCTTGATGAGCGCGATCGGCGCCAGCATGTTGGCGTCGAGCGCCCGGATCCAGGCGTCGCGGTCCCACTCGCGGAAATCGCCGGGGGGCGGGCCGCCGGCATTGTTGACCAGGATGTCGGGCTCGGGGCAGGCGGCGAGCGCGGCGGCCCGGCCGGCCTCGGTGGCGATGTCGCCCGCGACGGTGGTCACGGTGGCACCTGTCGCGGCGCGGATCTCGTCCGCGGTCCGCTCCAGCGTCTCCGCGGTGCGGGCCGTGATCGTCACCGCGACGCCCTCCCGGGCGAGCGCCAGGGCGCAGCCCTTGCCGAGCCCCTTGCTCGCCGCGCAGACGAGCGCCCGGCGCCCGCTCAAGCCGAGATCCATGGGAAGCCTCCGTGAGCCGGCCCTCGCCGCGAGGGCGCCCGGCGCGTCATAGCGCGCCGGGGGCCGTCCCCGGAAGCGGCCCGGGACAGGGCGCGGGGCGTCCCGGGGTGACGTCAGTGGGGAGCCGTCCGGCGGAGGATGCCTTACGGCCGGAACCGGGATCCGTGCCGCTGGCGCCGCCACCGGGCGCGGACGCCCGGCCGGCTTCTGGCGCTCACCACGTGCGCAGGTCGCGGGCGTCGGGCACGTCCGGACGCTCCTCCCGCTCCGGAGCGACGAACCCCGCCCACAGCAGCGCCACCGCCCCGGTGAGGAGCGGAAGGGACGTGCTGAGGACGAGGCTGAGGGTCACGGCGATCCTGCCAAGCGGACGGCGTCGAGACGACGAGATCAGAATTCTATGACCTGAGAATTGTTTTCGCCGGCTTAAGGCGAGTGCTCGCAATTGCGGGAGCTCGGGGAAATCTGCGCGGCGCCCCTCGCGCCGGCGCGGCCACCGTGCGCCCTGCCGGCTGCGTCGCGCGCTCGGCGGGGGCCGACGCACGGCGGGTCAGCGCGGTGATAGGCCGGATACCCGCGTTCCTGGATCAAGGGGAGCGGGCCGCGATCCGGGCCGGACGTTTGCCCGACCGGGGCCGGCGCGCCCCGGCTCAGGGCCGATCCGCCGCTCCGGACAGGGCGCCGAACTCGTTGACCATGCACTCGTGCATCCGGCGCAGCCACGCCCGTGCCTCCGCCCGCTGGGCCTCCGCCCGTTCGGCCCGCTCGTCCGACGCGCGGGCCTGCGCCTCGGCCTGCTCGGCCCGGGCGAGCGCCGCCGCGAGGAGCGCCTCGGCGTGGCGGGCCCGCTCCTCCGCGGCGCGGCGCGCCGTCTCGGCCGCGCGCACGGAACTCTGGGCCTCCCGGACGGAATCGCGGGCGCTCGCCTGCAGGGCGCGCAACCGCGCCGCGGCGCCGCGCACGGCGGTCAGGGACGTCGACCAGTCATCCTCGGCCGCGGAAAACGCCGGCGCGGCCGAGGCGGCGCCGGAGAACAGCGCCACGACCCGGTCGACCGGGTCGGCGCGGCCGTCGCGCGGCGAGGCCGGGTCGGACAGGGGATGGGGCTCCGTCGGCCCGTCCCACGCGCGGGCGGCGCTCATGCCGCGGCCTGCTCGGTGAGGTCCGAGAACTCGGACAGGATCGCCTGCTGGACGCGGTCCAGCCATTCCTCGGCCTGCCGGGCCCGATCCTCGGCGGTGCGGGCGCGGGCCTCGGCCGCCTTGGCGCGCTCCTCGGCGGCGGCGACCTGCGCCTCGGCGCGCAGCTGGACCTCGCGCGCCTGCATCTCGGCCATCCGGGCGCGCTCGTTGGAGGCGTGGATCTCCTCCCGGACCTGATCCAGCACCTGCTCGATCCGCGCCTCCCGCTCGCGCGCCTGGGCCTCGATCACGCGCGCCTGGCGCGCGGCGGTCTGCACCCGGTTGATGAGCGCGTCCCAGTCCCGCGGCGCGGCCGGCGGTGTCGGGGACTCGGTCCGCGCTTGCAACGACGCGACGGCGCGCAGGACGTTGCCGAGGTCGGGCTCGGGCGCGGCACCGGCGCCGCGCTTGACCTTGTCCGCGGACCGAAACCGAGGATCGCTCAGAAGCCTCTGCAGCTCGCTCACGGATCCCCTGCTCCCTGTGGACGCAATTCTGATCCGACTAAACTGTTTAGAATGGTTAACGAAGGATTAAACGGCGAGCGATAAGGTGTCGGACTATTAACGCCGCGGATCGCTCGCGCGCGGTGGCCACGGGCGGCGGCCCCTCGGCAGGCGCCGGATCGCCGGCACCTGCCGGCGGCGGGTTCGCCGGCGCGCTCGCAGGACGTGTTGTTTGATACAGAATTCGCGCCTCGAATGACCGCGTATTCAGTCCGTCGTTACGGGTTGAAATGTTTGTAGTTCGGGAGATCGCGATGGCCGGGTACCGCTCGGACGAGGCTTGGAGGCCGGCCTTCAAGACCGGACAGATTTTCTTCGGGGCCCCTCAGGAATGCTGTGACTGCCTCATCTGGGAGCTCCGGACATCCGGCGCGCGGATCGAGGTCCGGCCGGAGGCGGTGCCGCCGCGCACCGTCCGGCTCGTCTCGATCGCCCTGATGCTGAACCAGGCCTGCGAGGTCGTCGCGCGCACGGGCCGGACGATCGAGCTGAGGTTCTCCGCGCCTCCGGAGCCCGCCGGCGCGACGGCCGCGGGGACGGGCGCCGGTCCCGCACGCGATGCGCCCGACGCGACGCGGCCCGTGCTCGGCCGCACGCGATTCCCGCCGGAGCGGTCATAAGTCTTCCTCATCACCGCGAAACCACCGCGAAACCGCCGCGGAGCACCCGAGGAGGTGCGCCATGACCGCCCCGCAAGTCATCGCAACGATCTTCTTCCTGGTCTCGGCCGGTTCGGCGACGGCGCTGGCCGTCATGGCGGCGGCCTCGGCCGTGCTGGACGCGGTGGCGGAGGCCTGCGACCGCCCGCGGCCGGACGCGGGACGGGACCGGGCGCGCCGCGTCTCGGAGGCCGTCTGCCGGCTGCGCCG
>Ga0208247_10251_pt1 | contig 8481 bp, 5 predicted proteins | sample AntDryMetagUQ836_FD_188087 | JGI IMG/M metagenome (GOLD analysis project Ga0208247, IMG submission 188087) | Polar desert microbial communities from Antarctic Dry Valleys - UQ836 (SPAdes) | ecosystem: Environmental > Terrestrial > Soil > Desert | place: Antarctic Dry Valleys | collected 2008-12-31 | reverse complement strand
CGACCACGGGACCCTCCAGGGTCGCGGGGCCGGCCCACCAGACCCGGCCGAGGCCGGGGGCCGCGAGCGCGGCCGCCACCGGGCGGGCGCCGGACACGAGCGCGATGTTGACCGAGTAGTCCGGCGTCCCGGCGAGGAAGTCGCGGGTGCCGTCCAGGGGGTCGACGAGGAAGAAGAGGTCAGCCGGGCGGGTCGCGTCGCCCTGGGCGCGCTCCTCGGCCACGACCGCGATTCCCGGGAAGCGCCCGGCGAGGGCCTCGACGATCAGGTCCTCGGCCTCGACGTCGGCGGCGCTGGAGGGGGAGCCGTCCGGCTTCAGGGCGTGAGGGCAGGGGCCCCGGTGGTAGCGGCGCAGGATCTCCCCCGCCGCGCAGGCGATCTCGGCGAGCGCCGCGGCGATCCGCTCACGCTCCGGCCCCGAGATCGTCGCCGCGCCCGTCATGGTGCCTCCCAAGACCGCCCTGAATGCCCGACCGGCGGGGGATTGTCGACGGCCTCCGGCCGGAGCGCCACCTCATGGGCGCTCCGGGGGCTCCCGCGCGGCGGCCGGCATCCGCGACGGCAGCCGCACCGTCCGCCGGATCCGCGCCAGCAGGGCCTGGCTCCGGCGGCGGTGGCGGCGCAGCTCCGCCGCGAGGCCGCGCGCGTCGGGGAGGCCCACGGCCTTAGCGATCTGCCGGGACGCGGTCTCGGACGGCGCGGCGGCGGGATCGGCCATCACGAGCCGCTGCCACTGGTAGACGGCGTCGAGGAACCCGTAGGTCTCGGCGAGGGCCTCGCCCGCCGCCGCGGGCAGGAGGCCGCGCGCCGCCGCCGCCCGGAACAGCGCCTCCGCGCCGAGGCCGATGCAGCCGGGCCAGTCATGGGCCTGGCTCAGCACGAGGGCCTGGGCGAGGAAGTCGAGGTCGAACAGCGCGCCGGGGGCGAGCTTCAGGTCGTAGGGGCCGGCATGGCCCCGCTCCCGCGCGACCAGGGCCCGCATCGCGCCCGCCTCGGCGCAGACGGCGGCGGTCTCGCGCGGCTGCCGGAGGATCCCGGCGATCGCGGCCGTGACGTCGGCCGCCAGGGTGGCGTCGCCGGCGACGACCCGGGCGCGGGCGAGCGCCATGTGCTCCCAGAGCTCCGCCTCGCCGCCGTGATAGGCCGCGAAGCCGCTGAGCTGCACGGCCGGCGGGCTGTGGCTGCCGTAGGGCCGCAGCCGCAGGTCGACGGCGTAGAGCCGGCCGCGCCGCGTGGCCGTGGTGAGCGCCGCGAACACGCGCTGCGCCAGCCGGTTGTAGGCGACCACGGCGTCGAGGGGGCGCCGTCCGTCGCTGGTGCGGTTCTCCGGGTCGAAATCGTACAGGAACACGAGGTCGAGGTCGGATTCGGCGCTGAGCTGCCGGGATCCGAGGCGGCCCAGCGCCAGGACGCAGCAGCGCCCCGCCGGCACCGCGCCGTGGTCCAGGGCGAACCGGCGCTCCTCCGCCTCCAGGCTCAGCGCCACCGTGGCCTCGGCGATCGCCGCGTAGGCTTCCCCGGCCTGGCGCGGGGTGAGGATGCCCGACAGCAGGCGGGCGCCCGTGACGAAGGCCATCTGCCGGGTGGCGTCCCGGCAGCGGTCGAGGCTCTCCTCGTGGCTCGCGGGCTGGCCCAGGAGCGCCCGGTACTGCGCGCGGACCTCCCCGGGATCCGTGGTCGGCGTCACGAAATCGGCGTCGAGCACGGTGTCGAGGACGTGCGGGCTCAGGCCGACCGTGTCGGCGAGGCGCGGCGCCGTCCCCAGGATGTCGGCGAACAGCAGGCGCAGGCGCTCGTGCGAGCGCAGGATGGCGAGGAGTTCGGCCACCGCGGGCATGCGCGCGAAGGCCCGGTCGAGGGCGAGGAGCGCCGCGTCGGGGTCGGCGGTCCCGCCGAGCGCGCGCAGCAGCGCCGGGAGCATCTCGGCGAGGATCTCCCGGGCCCGGCCGGTCCGCAGGGCCGGGCGGCGGCCGAGATGCCAGCCCTGCACGGTCTCCCAGGCCAGGCGCGGGTCCCGGAACCCGAAGGCGCCGAGCCGCGCCAGGGTCTCGGGATCCGGCTCGCTCTCGCCGAAGACCAGGGCGGCCCCGTCCGCGCCGGCCTCCGGCTCCGCCTCGAACAGCAGGGCGTAGTGCGCCTGGACCCGCCCGGCATGGTGGAGCAGGGCCGCCTCGAAGGCCGGCAGGTCGGGGAAGCCCGCGAACAGGGCGAGCGCGGTCAGCGCCTCGGTCCCGGTGGGCAGGCGCTGGGTCTGCTCGTCCCGGATCATCTGGATCCGGTGCTCGAGGGTGCGCAGGAAGGCGTAGGCCGCGGCGAGCTCGTCCCGGGCCCGCCCGTCGATCCAGCCCTCGGCGACGAGCTCGCCGAGCATCGCGACGGTCCGGCGGCCCCGCAGGGCGGGCTTGCGGCCGCCGAAGACGAGCTGCTGCGTCTGGACGAAGAACTCGATCTCCCGGATGCCGCCGCGGCCGATCTTGATGTCGTGGCCGCCGACCGCGACGGTCTCGTGGCCGCGGACCATGTGGATCTGCCGCTTCAGGGCGTGGATCTCGGCGATGGCCGGGAAGTCGAAGTGCCGGCGCCAGATGAACGGCGCGAGCTCCGCCAGGAAGGCCTCGCCGGCCGGGATGTCGCCGGCGATCGGCCGGGCCTTGATGAAGGCCGCGCGCTCCCAGTTCTGGCCGAGCGTCTGGTAGTAGTCGAAGGCGAAGCCGGTGGAGAGCGCCACCGCGGTCGAGCCCGGATCCGGCCGCAGCCGGTAGTCGATGCGGTGGACGTAGCCGTCGGCGGTCCGGTCGGCCAGGAGCTTCACCAGCCCCTGCGCCAGCTTCACCAGGAAGGGCTTCGGGTCGCCGCCGGTCGCCGCGGCGGCGGGCTCCGCCTCGTAGAAGACGACGAGGTCGATGTCGCTCGAGTAGTTCAGCTCGCAGCCGCCGAGCTTGCCCAGGCCCAGGACGATCAGGCCCGACCCGTCCTGCGGCGCCTCAGGATCCCTGGGCCGGTACCGCCCGGCCGCCATCCCCTGCCGGAGGAGCGCCTCCACCGCCGCGCTCACCGAGGCGTCGGCGAAGGCCGACAGGGCGCCGGTCACCGCGTCGAGGTCCCAGCAGCCGCCGAGATCCGCCAGGGCGACCAGGAGGGCGTGCGCCTCCCGGTTGGCGCGCAGCCGCCGGCCGACCTCGGCGAGGTCGGGATTCGCCCCGCAGGCGGCGCCGACCCCGCGCTGCCGCGCGATGATGTCCCGGCTCGCCGCGTCCGGCGACTGCTCCAGCAGGGCGACGAGGCGCTCGGGCGACCGGGTGGCCGCCCGCCAGAGGAAGGGGGAGTGGTCCGCGAGGCCCAGGAGCAGGTCCCGGCAGGCCGGCGTCAGGAAGCCGGCCGGCAGCGCCGGCGCGAGCTCGGCGAGCCGGGCCTGCGCGGCGTCCGGGTCGGCGAGCCCGAGCCGGGGGCGCAGGCCCGCGCGCAGCGTCGTGGCCGATCCGCTCGCCGATCCGTTCCGGGGATCGGTCTCGTCTCTCATGCCGCATCCTCCCTGGCGCGACGGGGCCGGCATCGTAGCTGACCGGGCCGCCCGTGTCCGGCCCCGCGCGCGGCGCCGGGCGGGCGCCGGGCGTTCACGATGCGGCCAGGGATGCGGGCAAGGATGTGGCCAGGGATGGGTCCGCCGCCGCGGCCGTTCCAGAGCCGCGGCGGCGGCTTCGCGGCCGCGCGGGCCCGGAATCGGGGCGCGGCCCGGCCTTCCGTCCGATCCGGTAACGCTTTTCAAAGCCGACCGTGGCGTCTATCCGTGCGGACCGGTCGTCGCCCCCGGTCCGGCCCGCGGGCCGCGCGGGATCCCTTCGGGCGACTCGATCGCCGCAGGGGCGGCCGAGGACCGGGCGGCCGAGAACCGGGCGGCCGGGAACCGGCAGCCCCACTCGGGGCCCCGGCCCGCAGACGTCCGCACCTCAGATCCGCCCGCCCGGAGCGCACCATGTCCTCCCCGACCTCGCCGACCCTGAATCTCGACGGCCTCGACCTCGCCGCCCTGCTCTGCTCCCGCGTCTGCCACGACGTGATCAGCCCCGTCGGCGCGATCGTGAACGGGCTGGAGGTCCTGGAGGACGATCAGGACGAATCGATGCGCACCTTCGCGCTGGAGCTGATCGGCAAGAGCGCCCGGCAGGCCTCGGCGCGGCTGAAATTCGCCCGGATCGCCTTCGGGGCGGCCGGGTCCGCCGGCGCCTCGATCGACCTCGCCGACGCCGAGAGCGTGGCCAAGGGCATGTTCGCCGACGACAAGACCAAGCTGACCTGGAGCGCCCCGCAGGCGCTGTTCCCGAAGAACAAGGTCAAGCTCCTGCTCAATCTCGTGATGATCGCCACCTCGGCGATTCCCCGGGGCGGCGTGATCGACGTCGTCGTCTCCGGCGACGGCGAGGCGCCCACGCTGGTGCTCAAGGCCAAGGGCTCCCACGCCCGCATCCCGCCCCACGTCGAGGAGCTGATGGCCGGCCGGCCCGAGAGCGGCACCGTCGACGCCCACGGCATCCTGCCGTTCTACGCCGGCCTCGTGGCGCGGGCCGCCGCCATGGACGTGCGCTTCGCCATCGAGGGCGATGAAGTGACTATCACCGCCACGCCCGCAGTGATCGACGCGTCCGAAGACCCCGATGGAGAGGCTTCGGACACGGCGCTGGCGTGAAACTCTGAAAAAGGCGCCGCGCGGGGCCGGGATGGAAACGCTTCCCTAACCCCGCGCGAGTAAGTAGGTTGCGCGAGACCTTCTCCGCGTAACGAGTAGCGCCTATGGACGACCTGCTTCGCGAGTTTTTGACCGAGAGCGGGGAGCATCTCGACACGGTCGATGCAGAATTGGTTCGATTCGAGCAGGATCCGAACAACGAGACTATTCTGCGGAATATTTTCAGACTCGTCCACACGATCAAGGGAACCTGCGGGTTTCTCGGCCTCCCGCGGCTCGAAGCCCTGGCGCACGCCGCCGAGACCTTGATGGGTCGATTCCGCGACGGGCTGCCCGCCACGTCCGATTCCGTGACCCTGATCCTGCTGACGCTGGACCGGCTGAAGGCCATCCTGGCCGATCTGGAGGCCACCGGCACCGAGCCCGCGGGCTCGGACGACGACCTCATCTCGGCCCTCGAGCGCATGGCCGAGGGCTCGCCCGAGCCGGCGGCCGCCGCCCCGCCGCCGCCGCCCGAGCCGGTCCTGCCCGATCCGGTGGTCCGCGAGCTGAAGCCCGGTGAGGTCTCCCTGGACGATCTGGAGGCCGCCTTCCTGGCCGCCCCCGGTCCGGACGAATCGGATTTCCTCCCGCCGCCGCCGGCCGCCCCGGCTCCGGTGCCCGCGCCTGCGGCCGCCGTCGCCCCCGCTCCGGCGCCCGCCGCCAGCGCGGCGCCCAAGGCCGAGAAGAGGCCCGAACCGGCCCGGGCCGAGCCCGTCGAGGCCGAGAAGGCCGAGCCGGCGCGCGCCGAGAAGGCCGAGGCCGTCGAGGGCGAGGCGACCGCCGCCGCCAAGAACCAGACGATCCGGGTGAACGTCGACACGCTCGAGCACCTGATGACGATGGTCTCGGAGCTGGTGCTGACCCGCAACCAGCTCCTCGAGATCGCCCGCCGGCACGAGGATTCGAGCTACAAGGTCCCGCTGCAGCGCCTGTCGCACGTCACCGCCGAGCTGCAGGAAGGCGTCATGAAGACGCGCATGCAGCCGATCGGCAACGCGTGGCAGAAGCTGCCGCGCGTGGTGCGCGACCTCTCGGCCGAGCTCGGCAAGCAGATCGACCTCGTGATGGTCGGCAACGAGACCGAGCTCGACCGGCAGGTCCTCGAGGTCATCAAGGACCCGCTGACCCACATGGTCCGCAACTCGGCGGATCACGGCCTCGAATCGACCGCCGAGCGCGTGGCGGCGGGCAAGCCCGCCCGCGGCACGATCCGGCTCGCCGCCTACCACGAGGGCGGCACGATCACGATCGAGATCGCCGACGACGGCAAGGGCCTGAACCTCGCGGCCATCCGCAAGAAGGCGGTGGAGCGCGGCCTCGCCTCCCAGGCCGATGTCGAGCGGATGACCGACGCCCAGGTCGCCAAGTTCATCTTCCACGCCGGCTTCTCGACGGCGGCGGCGGTGACCTCGGTCTCGGGCCGCGGCGTCGGTATGGACGTGGTCAAGACCAACATCGAGACCATCGGCGGCCTGATCGACATCGCCACCACGGCGGGCCGCGGCACCACCTTCACCATCAAGATCCCGCTGACCCTGGCCATCGTGGCCGCCCTGATCGTGCGGGCCGGCGAGCACCGCTTCGCCCTGCCGCAGGTGGCGGTTCTGGAGCTGGTCCGGGTCGATGCCGGGGCGCAGCGGGTCGAGCACATCAACGGCGCGCCGGTGCTGCGCCTGCGCGAGCGACTCCTGCCGATCGTCTCGCTCACCGGCCTGCTCGGGCAGTCGAGCCCGGGCGGCGAGGCGGAGCAGGCCGGCTTCGTGGTGGTCGCCCAGGTCGGGCGCGAGCGCTTCGGCATCCTCGTCGACGAGGTCTTCCACACGGAGGAGATCGTCGTGAAGCCAATGTCGGTGAAGCTGCGGCACATCCCGATGTTTGCCGGCAACACGATCCTCGGCGACGGTGCCGTGGTGCTGATCGTCGATCCGAACGGCGTGGCCCGCCAGGTGGCGCAGGGCGTCCAGGGCAGCGGCGGCCACATCGACGCCGACGCCGACGAGGCGGTCGAGATGGCCGACACCAAGACCACGCTCCTGGTGTTCAAGGGCGGCCAGGGCAGCTTCAAGGCGGTGCCGCTGTCGCTGGTCACCCGCCTCGAGGAGATCGAGTGCGCCAAGGTCGAGTGGCTGGGCGGCCGCGCGCTGATCCAGTACCGCGGGCGCCTGATGCCCCTGGTCCCGGCCGACGCGGCGATCACCATCAAGTCGGAGGGCACGCAGGCCCTGGTGGTGTTCTCCGACGGCGAGCGCGCCATGGGCCTCGTGGTCGACGAGATCGTCGACATCGTCGAGGAGCGCCTCGACATCGAGATCGCCGCGGACCGGTCGGACCTGATCGGCTCGGCGGTGCTGCGGGGCCGGGCGACCGACATCATCAACATCGCCCACTTCCTGCCGCTGGCCTACGACGACTGGGCGCGCGGCCTGAAGCGGCCCGAGCAGATCTCCACGATCCTGCTGGTCGACGACTCGGCCTTCTTCCGCGACATGCTGAGCCCGGTGCTGAAGGCCGCGGGCTACCAGGTGGTCACGGCGTCGAGCGCCGAGACGGCCCTGTCGACCCTCCAGTCCGATCCGCAGATCGAGGTGGTGGTCACCGACCTGGAGATGCCGGGCCGCAGCGGCTTCGACCTCGTCGCCGCCATGCGGCGGGCCGAGCCGCGCCTCGCCGGGCTCCCGGTGATCGGGCTCACCGGCGCGATCGGCGCCGACGCGGTGGAGAAGGCGCGGGCGCTCGCGATCAGCGACCTCGTGGCGAAGTTCGACCGCAGCGGCCTGATCTCGGCGCTGGCCGAGATCGGCGCCGCCACGGTGTCGAAAGCCGCCTGAGCCTCCGCGCCGACCGCCCCAGGGCGATCGACCCGCGCCGATCGACCCAGGCCGATCGCCCCATGCCGATCGCGACGATCGCGACGAACGAATCCGGAGAGTTCCGATGCAGGCTGCCAACGCCAACACCAGCGGCGCCACCACCAACGGGGTCGAGACCGGCGCCACCGACGACTTCGTCACGGTCTATGTCGGCGAGACGCTGTTCGGCCTGGCGATCGAGCGGGTCCACGACGTCTTCGTCCCGTCGGGCGTCACGCCGGTGCCCCTGGCGCCGGCCGAGATCGTCGGCCTCCTGAACCTGCGCGGCCGGGTCGTGACGGCCATGAGCCTGCGCCGGCGCCTGGGCCTGCCCGACGCGGAGGCCGAGGCGGACGGCACCAAGGCCAGCCCCAAGATGGCGATCGGCCTGGAGCAGGCCGGCGAGACCTTCGCGCTGGTGGTCGACGGCGTCGGCGAGGTGCTCAAGCTCGGCGCCGACAGCCGCGAGGCGGTGCCGATCAACCTGGATCCGCGCTTCCGCGACCTCGCCACCTGCGTCCACCGCCTCGACGGGCGGCTCCTGGTGATCCTCGACGTGGACGCGCTCCTCGGCTTCACGCCCGCCGGCGCCAAGGCGGCTTGAGGGAGAGGTCGATGAAGGCGCCCCACGAGACCACCTGCCTGGTGGTGGACGATTCCGCGGTGATCCGGAAGGTCGCCCGGCGGATCATCGAGGATCTCGGCATGAACGTCAGCGAGGCCGAGGACGGCAGCGCCGCCCTCGAAGCCTGCGCGGCCAGCATGCCCGACGCCATCCTGGGGCCCGGTGAGAGGATGGTCGAAAACGTACGCTAAGCGTCGCGGCCTTGCTGGTGGAGGCGCAGCGGCCTGAACCGTTCGCGGGGCTTGTCGATTTCGGCCCAGAGATAGTCGCCGGTGAGGCCG
>Ga0208247_10250_pt1 | contig 8518 bp, 5 predicted proteins | sample AntDryMetagUQ836_FD_188087 | JGI IMG/M metagenome (GOLD analysis project Ga0208247, IMG submission 188087) | Polar desert microbial communities from Antarctic Dry Valleys - UQ836 (SPAdes) | ecosystem: Environmental > Terrestrial > Soil > Desert | place: Antarctic Dry Valleys | collected 2008-12-31 | reverse complement strand
CGTTCCCACGCGTTACTCACCCGTCCGCCGCTGACCCCGAAGGGCCCGCTCGACTTGCATGTGTTAAGCCTGCCGCCAGCGTTCGCTCTGAGCCAGGATCAAACTCTCACGTTGAAGAGATTGATCTGGCCGATCACGTAGTTCTCAGACGGAGCCTCACATCGACCAAGTGCCCGACGCTTCACAGCGCCAATACACCCGTCGGTGAGCTCAAAAGAGAAACAACAGATCGGCACAAGTCTACTCACGCCAGGTCCTAAGACCCGGCCGCAAGGACAAACGCCGCCCGCGTCTCCCTTCCTCATTCCAACTTGTCAAAGAGCGCCCCAGAAGCCTGAGGCTCATCAGAGGCAAACAGAAGACCGCCCGGCAATCCCGCCGGCCAGTCCCGCCGCTTGTCAGAAGATGGCTCAGCGCCCGGTCCACTTCCGCGGCCGGCGCCGATGAGCCGGGGTATAGAGCCCTCGGAATCGCCCGTCAACACCCTTTTCGCCGGCCGGTGCGTCGGGCCTGCCCCGAAGCCTCCCGATGGACGATCCGGTGTCCTCTGTACGGGACTGGCGCTCCGCCGCGGCACGCCTCAATCTCGACACGCTGGGCCGTGAGATGAGATCACCGGGCGCGGGTGGCGCGCTCCGGTATGGTCGAGTCCGGCCTCAGTGCCGTGGGTCCTGCAGGGACGCCCGTTCGCCATCGTCTTCTCAGGGCCTTCGAGTGAAGCGCGAGCGACTCAAGATCGGCGATGTGGCCGCCCTTCCCTCGGCCCGCGGTGGGCACGAGCCCCTCGATCATCTCGGCGCGACCGCGACGCAGATCGACCGGCGCGCCGTCAACCTCCGCTGGCTCTGCGCCAGCAGCCTCACGGGCCTGACCGGCGCCGGCCTGATCGCGGCGGCGCTCCACGTGTCTCTTCAGGGCGACGTCTCTTTCGCGGCCATTCCCGAGAAGGCGACCATCATGCCCCGGCCTCAGCCGAGCGAGAGCGGCGCAAACATCGCCCGCAAGGGCGATCGGCTGGTGCGCAACCTCATGATCGCCTCGGCCAAGCAGAGCTTCAAGGCGCCCGTCACGGTCCGCCTCGGCGACCGTGAGATCATCAAGGCCAAGGCCTTCGTGCGGCTGACCACGCCCTTGTCGATGACGACGGGCGTCTACGCCAGCGAGCCTCCCCGCTTCGACCCGATGAAATTCGTCTCCGACGAGCCGCTGGAGCGCGCGCCCGACGCGTCCGCCGACGCGCCCAGCGCCGAAGTCACCGTGGTCAAGCGCGATCTCGCCGACGCCGCCGTCGATGCCAACGCGCCCGCCCTCACCGACGACGACGTCACCGCGCAGGTGGAGGAGGAGCGCCGCATCGCCGCCGAGGCGGGACGCCGCGCCGCCATCCCGATCGCGCCGCAGATCATGCTGTCGCGGACGCTCCAGCAGGGCGCGACCGGAGACGGCGACGGCGCGGCGCCGAAGGAGGCGAACCCGTTCAAGTCGATCGAGGTGCTGGTCGTCCCGGAGAACGTCACCAAGGTCGCCAAGATCGAGTTGAAGGCCAACGAGGCTCCGCTCGTCGAGGAGCGCGATCTCGCGCTGAAGCGCGGCGAGACCGTGGAAACCACGCTGAAGGCCACCGGCTTCGCGAGCGACGACGCCGTCCGCGGCATCGTCGCCGCGCTCGGCGGCAAGACCCGCACGGCTGCCCTCAGCGAGGGCCAGCCGATGCGCGTCCAGATCGCGCCCGGCCCGCGTCCCGGCGATCCCCGGCAGGTCACGCGCGTGGTGCTCTACGGCGAGAACGGGATCGAGGGGATCGCGGCGCTGAACGACCGCGGCGCCTTCGTCTCGGTGGCGCCCCCCGCCGAGGAGGTTCCATCACCCAAGGCGCAGCCTCAGGCGGAGGCCGGCGAGGACGAGGACGAGGATTCCGGCTCCGGGCCGCGCCTGTACCAGAGCCTGTACGAGACGGCCGCGCGCCACGACCTGCCGCGGGCGACCGTCGAGGATATCGTCCGGGTCTTCAGCTACGACCTCGACTTCCAGCGCCGCATCAGCAGCGGCGACGGACTCGACGTCTTCTACAGCACCGACGACGATGCCAGCGCCGATCGTCCGGACCTGCTCTACGCGGCGCTGACGCTCGGCGGCGAGACCCGCAGGGTCTACCGCTTCCAGTCCCCGGACGACGGCACGATCGACTATCTGGACGAGCAGGGCCGGTCGCTGAAGAAGTTCCTGCTGCGCAAGCCGATCGCCGACGGAATCATGCGCTCCGGCTTCGGCTACCGCCGGCACCCGGTCCTGGGCTACGCCAAGCTGCACACGGGCGTCGACTGGTCGAACCCGATCGGCACCCCGATCATGGCGGCCGGCAACGGCGTGGTGATCCGCGCGGAGATGACCTCGGGCTACGGCAACCGGGTCGAGATCCAGCACGTCAACGGCTACGTGACGACCTACAACCACATGTCGCGGTTCGGCCGCGGCATCCGCGAGGGCGTCAAGGTCCGGCAGGGACAGATCGTCGGCTATGTCGGCTCGACCGGCCTGTCCACCGGCGCGCACCTCCACTACGAGGTGATCATCAACGGCCACTTCGTCGACCCGATGAAGATCCGCGTCCCCCGCGGCCGGGAACTCGACGGGCGCCTGCTCGCCGATTTCAAGCGCCAGCGCGAGCAGATCGACGCCACCATGCAGAAGTCGAAGAGCGCCACAGCCCTCGCCCAGCGCGACGCGGCGGTTCGCTGAGGGTGCGCGTCGCCGCTCAGGCGAAGCCGAGCCGGGCGCGGACAGCCTGGGGCGTCGCGCCGGCCTCCCGGAGGTCGGCGAGGGATCGCGAGCCGCGCGACTTGGACAGCTTCTCGCCCCCGGCGTCGAGCAGCAGCGGGTGGTGGCGGTAGCGCGGCACCGGCAGACCGAGCAGGGCCTGGAGGAGCACGTGCAGGTCGGTGGCCGCCTCCAGGTCGCGGCCGCGCACCACGTGGGTGATCCCCTCGACCGCGTCGTCGTGGACCACGGCGAGATGGTAGCTCGTCGGCACGTCGCGCCGGGCGATCACCGCGTCGCCCCAGCGTGTCGGATCCGCCGCGATCCGGTGCGCGCCGGTCCCGTCGAAGGCGACGTAGCCGTGCGTCGGGCCGGCGCGGCGCGTCGCGGCCGCCATGTCGAGCCGCCAGGTATGCGGGTCGCCGCGGGCGATCCGGTCCGCCGCCGCCGCCGGGCCCAGGTGGCGGCAGGTGCCGGGATAGAGGGGCACGCCGTCCGGATCGCGGGGGCTGTCGACGCCCGAGGCGATGCGCGCCCGGATCTGGCCGCGTGAGCAGAAGCACGGATAGGCGAGCCCGCGGCCGATCAGCCCGTCGAGGGCGGCCCGATAGTCCGCCATGTGCCGGGACTGATGCCGCACCGGCTCGGGATAGGTCAGCCCGAGCCAGGCGAGGTCGGTGACGATCCCGTCGACGAAGTCCGGCTTCGAGCGCGCGGGATCGATGTCCTCGATCCGGAGGCGGCAGACGCCGCCCATCCGGGCGGCGAGGTCCGCGTTGAGCAGGGCCGAGTAGGCGTGGCCGAGGTGCAGCCGCCCGTTCGGGCTCGGCGCGAAGCGCAGCACCGGCGCCTCGGCGCTCACGGGCCGGACCGCCGGATCAGCCGTCGCGGCGGTGCAGGCACTGCAGCGCGCCGGGCTGGCAGGCGATCCCGGGCAGCGAGCAGGCCGGCCCCTCCGCCAGGCGCCGGCAGACCGTGCAGCCGTCGCTCCACTCGAGGCAGGCCGGGTCCTCGGCCGCCGAGACCGCCGGCGCCGCGTGCCGCGCGGGCGCCAGGGCGCCGATGAGCACGGTGGCGATCACGAGGAGTGCGGCGCCCCAGGCGGCGAGCGCGCCGCTCGACGAGCGCGGTGCGGGCGGCAGTGGGCTGGCTGTCGACATGGGCGTCCTGTTGGCGCGGGACCCGCCCGCCTGTCAACGCGCGCCCTCAGGCGGCGCGCGCGGACTGCCGCTCCAGCAGCGGCGGCAGCAGCTTCAGGTTCAGCGGCTTGGCCAGGAACCCGTCGAAGCCGGCCGCCCGGGCGGCGGCCTCGTCCTCTCGACCGGCATTCGCGGTCAGCGCGACGAGGTGGAGCCGGTGCGCCCCGCCCGATTCGGCGGCGCGGATCCGCCGGGCGGTCTCGTGCCCGTCGAGGCGGGGCATCCGCACGTCGATCAGCGCGAGGTCGAAGGGGCCGTCCGTCTCCAGACGCGCGAGGGCCTCGAGGCCGTCGGCGGCGTGGACCACCGTGGCGCCGAGCCGCTCCAGGGCCCGGGTCGCCAGCAGGGCGTTGATCGGGTTGTCCTCGGCCAGCAGGACCCGAAGGCTGCTGCCGACGCGCGGCGGCCCCGCCGGCGGGGCCGCCGCGGCCTCGACCGGGCCCGCCGACGCGAGCAGGCGCTCGAACAGGGAGCGCGGCCGGACCGGCTTGATCAGGTAGCCGTCGAAACCCGCCGCGCCGGGGGCCCCGAAGCCGCGCCGGTCGAACGGCGAGAGGAGCACGAGGCTGGTGCGGACCCCGCAGGCGCGCGCCGCGTCGGCGATCTGCCGCACCGCCGTGTCGCCCAGAGCCCGGTCGGCCAGCACCGCGTCGAAGGCCGCGCCCGACAGGGCGTCGAGGCCCGAATCCAGGCTGTCGACGATGACGGTGGCGGCCCCGGCCCGGGACAGGCTGCGGGCGAGGTAGGGGGCCTGGAACGGGGAGTCGGCGACGATCAGGCAGCGCCGCGGGGCGAGCGTCGGCAGCGGCGCGCGCCCGACGCCCTCGGCCCCCGCGACCTCGGCGAGCGGCAGCAGGACCCGGAAGGTCGAGCCCCGCCCGAGGCGCGAGTCCGCCTCGATCCGCCCGCCCATGCGGGTCACGAGCCGCCGCGTGATGGCGAGCCCCAGGCCGGTGCCCTCGTGGCTGCGGCTCGCGCTGCCGTCACCCTGCTCGAACTCCTCGAACAGGATCGGCAGCCTCTCCTCCGGGATGCCCGGGCCGGTATCCGCCACGGCGAGCACGACCTCGCCGCCGGTCCCGGCCCGCGCGAAGCCCAGGCTGACGCCGACGCCGCCGCGCTCGGTGAACTTGATGGCGTTGCCGGCGAGGTTGATCAGGATCTGCCGCACCCGGTCGGCATCGCCCAGCACGGCGGCCGGGAAGTCCTCGGCCACGTCGAGGGCGATCTCGATGCCCTTGTCCTGGGCGCGGGGCGCCAGCAGCTCGACGACCCCCTCGGAGAGCGCCGGCAGGTCGAAGGGCTCGGCCGCGAGGTCGAGGCGCCCGGCCTCGATCCGCGAGAAGTCGAGGACCCCGTCGATCAGGCCGAGCAGCGCCTGGCCGCTGGTGCGGACCGCCTCGACGTAGGTGCGCTGCTCCGGATTCAGCTCGGTCCCGAGCACGAGGTCGGCCATGCCCAGGATGCCGTTGAGCGGCGTCCGCATCTCGTGGCTCACCGTCGCGAGGAAGCGGGATTTCGCGACGCTCGCCGCCTCGGCGCGCTCCAGGGCCGCGTCGCGGCTGCGGATCGCCTCGACCCGCGCGGTCACGTCCCGGCCCGCGCGCAGCCAGTGCGTCGCGTCGCCGTGCGCCACCGGCATCTCCACGAAGGCGAACCAGCGCGCCCGCCCGTCCGCCGTCCGGACCTGCGCCTCCAGGCGGCGGACCCCGTCCGGCCCGATCTCCACGGCGTTCCGGTCGAGGATCTCGAGATCGTCCCGGGAGCCGATCAGCGCGATCGGCTCGCGGCCGAGCAGGCGGGCGAAATCCTCGTTGGCGTAGGTGATGCGTCCGCGGGCATCGCGCTGGACGATGATCTCGGTGGTGGCGGCCACCAGGGCCCGGTAGCGGTCCTCGCTCTCGCTGATCCGCCAGATGCGGTCCTGCAGCCGCTCGGCCTCGCGCTCGGCGCGCCGCGTGCCGAGCAGGCGCCAGAGGCCGAAGGCCAGAGCGGCCGCTGTCAGGAGCGCCAGGACAGGCGCCATCGTGTCGATCATTCCGGCCTCCCCGGCGTCGGGCCGGTTCGCGGCAGGATCGCAGCCGAAGCTGAAGGCGGCGTTGGGAAAGGCCCTTAACCGCCGGTTGCGGACTTTGCGGAGTCTGCGGCGGAGTCTGCGGCGGAGTCCGCGGCGGAGTCCGCGACGCGGCGCGCGCTTAACGGAACCGTGAGGTGATCCGAAAAGCGGCTCGCGAGTTGCCTGCCAGGACGCGGGTCCGGACGGAGACGGCACATGCCCGGTGAGCACTACGACGTCATCATTGTCGGGTCCGGACCCGGCGGCGGCACGATGGCGTGGCGCCTCGCCCAGACGGGCAAGCGCATCCTGCTGATCGAGCGCGGCGACTACCTGCTGCGGGAGCCGCGGAACTGGGACAGTCAGGCGGTGATCGTCGACGGCTACTACCAGGCCAAGGAGACGTGGTACTCCTCGGACGGCAAGAGCTTCCATCCGGGCCTGCACTACTACGTCGGCGGGAACTCGAAGTTCTACGGATCGATCCTCTTCCGCCTCCGCGAGAAGGACTTCGCCGAGATCCGCCACCAGGACGGCGTCGCGCCGGCCTGGCCGGTCGGCTACGACGTGTTCGAGCCGTACTACCAGGCGGCCGAGGAGCTGTTCCACGTCCACGGCCTGCGCGGCGAGGACCCGACCGAGCCCTGGTCGACGAAGCCCTACGCCCATCCGCCGGTGGCGCACGAGCCGCGGATCCAGGAGCTGTTCGACAACCTGAAGCGGGCCGGCCACCACCCGTTCCACCTGCCGGTGGGCGTGCGGCTGGTGGAGAAGGACGGGCGCGCGGTGCCGACCTCGCCCTGCATCAAGTGCGAATCCTTCGACGGCTTCCCCTGCCCCACCAACGGCAAGTCCGACGCGCAGACCATGGTGGTGGACCCGGCCCTGCGCGACTGCCCGAACCTGACGCTGCTCACCCGCACCTACGTCGAGCGCCTCGTCACCGACGCCTCGGGGCGAACCGTCACGGGCGTCGTCGGCACGCGCGACGGCGCGCCGTTCGAGGCCTCGGCCGACATCGTGGTGGTGGCCTGCGGTGCCCTCTCCTCGGCGCTGCTGCTGCTGCGCTCGGCCAGCGACCGGCACCCGAACGGCCTCGCCAACGGGTCGGACCAGGTCGGGCGCAACTACATGCGCCACAACAACTCGACGGTGCTGGCGATCTCGAAGGTCCCGAACCCGACCCGCTTCCAGAAGACGCTCGGCCTCAACGACTTCTACTTCGGCGATCCGGACCCGAAGGACAGCTGGGACTTTCCCCTCGGCCACATACAGATGGTCGGCAAGTCGGACGGGGCCCAGATCCACGGCGAGGGCCTGCCGGGCTTCCTGCAGTGGTTCCCCGACAAACCCTTCGACTGGATCGCGAAGCACTCCGTCGACTTCTGGCTGACCTCCGAGGACGTGCCGCTGCCGCAGAACCGGATCTTCTACAAGGACGGCAAGGTCCATCTCGACCTCACCGAGACGAACGTCGAGGCGCACAAGCGGCTCCGGCACAAGCTGCGCGAGATCTGCAGCTTCACCGACATCCACCCGCACCTGTTCGACCGCTCGCTCTACCTCGGCAAGAACGTCCCGATCGGCGGGACGGCCCACCAGGCGGGGACCCTGCGGTTCGGCGCGGATCCGAGGACGTCGGTGCTCGACACGAACTGCAAGGCGCACGAGCTGGACAACCTCTACGTGACCGACGCCAGCTTCTTCCCGTCGATCGGCGCCGTGAACCCGACGCTGACGATCATCGCCAACGCCCTGCGGGTCGCCGATCATCTCGTCGCCCGGATGGGGGCCCGGGACGCGATCGCGCCGCCCCGGCTCTTCGACCACACCGAGCCGCGGGAGCCGCTGCCGGCCTGAGGATCGGCGGGGCGCGGAGCGCCGCTCTCCCCGGGTCGTCCCGTGGTGCCGGCACCGGACACGCGTGATCGTCCCCGCGCGCCTGGGCGCCGGGGGCATGGCCCGGGAGACCGCACGAGGGACGCGGGACGCCGCGGGAACCCAGGTGTCGGCCAAGCACGCGCGGGATCCGATCCCCGCGGCGCCCCGCGGCACCGGCCGGGCCTCTCCCCCGGCCGCTGCCGTCTTTCTCGTCGCGGCGTCTCCGACGTCCCGGTCCTGCGACTCCCCGTTAGCGGTCTCGGGCGAGGTGCGCGCACGCCGTGCCCGCAACCCCCGGAACCCGCATCGGCGCCGTGGCCTTCCAGCCGTCCCCCGCCTCGTCGTGGGCGGGTCCGCAGGTCGCTCAGGGTCAGCCCAGAGGCGGGTCGGCGCGGGGGCATTTCCTCCCCCGCCGGGCAGAGTGCCGCCCGGTCTCACGCCCGCGTCCGAGGCACGCCCCGCACCGGTCCGCCGCCCGGGGCGATGGCGGCTGAGAGCCACCGACGCGGGCGCCGCCCCGTCCCCGGACCCGACCGGTCAGCCACCGGGCAGGCCCCCGAAGGACGCCCCGGGATCGCTCCCGAAACGCCGCGGACAGGTGCGGTCAGGAAGCACAGAATAGGAA
>Ga0208247_10222_pt1 | contig 11357 bp, 9 predicted proteins | sample AntDryMetagUQ836_FD_188087 | JGI IMG/M metagenome (GOLD analysis project Ga0208247, IMG submission 188087) | Polar desert microbial communities from Antarctic Dry Valleys - UQ836 (SPAdes) | ecosystem: Environmental > Terrestrial > Soil > Desert | place: Antarctic Dry Valleys | collected 2008-12-31 | reverse complement strand
ATGACCCCGCTCTCCGTCCTCGACCTCTCCTTCGTCAGCGCCGAGTCCACCCCGGCGCGGGCCCTGCACGACACCCTGGCGCTCGCCCGCCACGTCGACGGCCTCGGCTACCGGCGCTACTGGCTCGCCGAGCACCACGCGCTGCCCAACGTGGCGAGCCCGGCCCCCGAGATCATGATCGGCCAGATCGCCGCCGCGACCCGCAACCTCCGGGTCGGCTCGGGCGGGATCATGCTGCCGAACCACGCGCCGCTGATGGTGGCCGAGCGCTTCCGGGTGCTGGAGGCCCTGTTCCCGGGCCGGATCGATCTCGGCCTCGGCCGGGCGCCGGGCACGGACGGCCTCACCGCGCGGGCGCTGCGCCGCCGCGAGGCCCCGGGGGAGGGCGGCGGGGACGACTTCCTCGACCGCCTGCAGGAATTGCTGTTCTGGGACGGCGGCTTCCCGGAAGGTCACCCGTTCGCGCGGATCGAGGCGAGCCCCGCGGGCGTGCCGCTGCCGCCGATCTTCCTGCTCGGCTCCTCCGATTACAGCGCCCGCCTCGCCGGCGAGATCGGCTGCGGCTTCGGCTTCGCCCAGCACTTCTCCGGGATGCCCGCGGAGCCGCCGATGCTGGACTACCGGAACCGGTTCCGGCCGACGCGGCTCGGCGCGAAGCCCCACGCGATCCTGGCGGTGGCGGCGATCTGCGCCCCCACGGACGCGGAGGCCGAGCGGCTGGCGGCCAGCGCGCGGCTGGCGACGCTGCGGCGGGAGCGGGGCGAGTACCGGCCGCTGCCGAGCCTCGCCGAGGCGCTGGCCTACCCGTATTCCGACGGCGAGCGGATGCAGATCGAGCGCGGCCGCGACCGCCTGCACGTGGGCGGCCCCGAGACCCTGCGGGCCCGGCTCGCCGACATGGTCGCGCGCACGCAGGCCGACGAGCTGATGATCGTCACGGCGATCCCCGATCAGGCCGCGCGGCACCAGTCCTACGCGCTGCTGGCGCGGGCCTGGGGGCTCGGCGCCGACTCACAGGCGGCCTGAGCCGTCACCCGGACCCCGCCGCGGGTCCTGGCGGCGCCGCCGCCGGCCGTGCAGGCTCCGCCCGGTTCACGCCCGCGACCAGACGGGCCGACCGGAGGAGAGGCAGCATGGGCAACCGACGCGAATTCCTGACCGCCACGGCCGCCGGCCTGGCCGCCGCCGCGGCGCCGGCCCGCGCCGCCGAGGAGCAGACGGCGGCGCCGAGATCCACGCCGGCGGGGGCACCCCCCTTCGGCATGCCCCGCGACATGGTCCTCCTCAACATGCGCCGCGGCGACGGCTACGCCCTGGGCGTGAAGACGAAGGACGGCGTCCTCGACGTCGCCGCCGCCGGCCGGGCGCTCGGGATGCCGGTCCCCGCCGACATGGACGACCTCCTCCAGAACGGGCGCGGCCCGGCGCTGCGGGCGCTGATCGACGCGGTCGAGGCCGCCCCCGACGGGCGCTTCGTGCTGGCGGAATCCGGCATCGCCTACGCGCCGGTGGTCACGCGGCCCGAGAAGATCATCATGATGGGCTTCAACTACCGCCACCACGCGGAGGAGACCGGCACGCCGATCCCCAAGGACCCGCCGCTGTTCAACAAGTACAACAACGCCCTGAACCACCACGGGGGCACGATCGCGCTGCCGACCCAGGCGGCGCGGGAATTCGACTACGAGACCGAGCTGGTGATGGTGTTCGGCCGGGAATGCCGGAACGTGTCCGAGGCGGACGCCCTCGATTATCTCGCCGGCTACTGCACGGGCAACGATTTCAGCGCCCGGGACCTCCAGACGCTGACCTCGCAGTTCATGATCGGCAAGACCTCGGACGGGTTCGCCCCGCTCGGCCCCTACCTGGTGACCGCCGACCGGGTGAAGGACCCGAACAATCTCAAGCTGAAGACGTTGGTCAACGGCCAAGTGCGCCAGGACTGGAGCACCAACGACATGATCTTCAACTGCCGCCAGCTCATCAGCTTCGCGTCGAAGGTGATGACGATCCGGCCGGGCGACATCTTCTACACGGGCACGCCGCAGGGCGTGATCTTCGGCGAGAAGATCCCGCGCAAGGACCGGGCCTGGCTGAAGCTCGGCGACGAGGTGGTCTCGGAGCTGGAAGGGCTCGGCGCGCTGCGCTTCAGGCTGGTCTGATCCGTCGTCCGATCGGTGCGACCCGCACCGTCATCACCGACGCGACGCGCGGCCGGCCCCCTCTCGCGTGCGGGAGACGGGGGCCCGCGCCCGATCCGCGAGCCGCGTCGCGCGCCCGGCCTCAGCGCCCGAACAGGCGACCGAGACGGGCGAGGATCCCGGCCCCTTCCGCGGGCTTCGCACCGGTCGCCGCACCGGTCGCCGCACCGGGCGTCGCCGCCTGCGCGGCCTCCGCCTTCGGCGCCAGGACCAGCCCGAGGGCCGCCGTGTCGGTGGTCTCGCGGTCGATCAGGATCAGGCTGCCGGTCTCGCGGTTCTCCGCGTAGGCGTCCACCGCCACCGGCCGGTCGAGGCGCAGGGCCACGTCGGCGATGTCGTTGGCCGACAGGCGCTCGGCCGGGCCGGGCTTGCCGGTCTCGGGGTCGATGCGCGAGACGATCCGCTCCACGGTCGCGGTGACCGTGGCGGTGCCGATCTTGGCGAACAGGCTGGCGCCCGGCGCCAGATCGGTCTCGGCCGCCCAGAACAGGCGCGCGTCGAGGGTCTCGGTGACCCGCATCGGCGCGCCCGTCGCCACGATCACCTGCCCGCGCGAGGCGTCGATCTGATCGGCGAGCACCAGGGTCACCGACTCGTCCTCGCCGGCCTCGGGCAGGTCGCCGTCGGCGGTGTAGATCCGCGCCACCGTGGAGGTCCGGCCGGAGGGCTGCACCGTCACACTATCGCCCGGGCGCACCCGGCCGCTGGCGATCCGGCCGCTGTAGCCGCGGAACTCGGAATTGGGCCGGTTGACCCACTGCACCGCCATCCGGAACGGCGCGTTGAGCGCCTCCGCGTGGACCGGCACGGTCTCGAGGTAGTGGAGCAGGGTGCCGCCCGTGTACCAGGGCGCCGCGACGCCCGCGTCCACGACGTTGTCGCCGTTCTTGGCCGAGAGCGGGATCGCCTTGACCTCGGCGAAGTTCAGCCCGCGGGCGAAGTCCGAGAACCCCGACACGATGCCGTCGAAGGTGCCCTGCGCCCAGCCGGCGAGGTCCATCTTGTTCACCGCCAGCACGACCCGGCGGATCCCGAGATTGGAGACCAGCAGCGCGTGGCGCCGCGTCTGGCGGGTCAGGCCCTGGCGGGCGTCCACCAGGATCACCGCCACGTCGGCCGTCGAGGCGCCGGTGGCCATGTTGCGGGTGTACTGCTCGTGGCCGGGCGTGTCGGCCACGATGAAGGAGCGCCTGTCGGTGGAGAAGAACCGGTAGGCGACGTCGATGGTGATGCCCTGCTCGCGCTCGGCCTGGAGGCCGTCCACCAGCAGCGCGAGGTCCACCTCCGCGCCCTGCGTCCCGTGCTTGCGGGAATCCCGCTGGAGCGCCGAGATCTGGTCGTCGAAGATCTGCTTGGTGTCGTGCAGGAGCCGCCCGATCAGGGTCGACTTGCCGTCATCCACCGAGCCGCAGGCGATGAAGCGCAGCACCGCCTTGTTGCGGTGGGCGGTGAGGAAGGCCGCGTAGCCGGCGGCGCGGTCGGCGAAGGCCGTGGGAGCCTGGTGCACCGTCATCAGAAGTACCCCTCCTGCTTCTTGCGCTCCATGGCGCCGGCCCCGTCCTTGTCGATCACCCGGCCCTGGCGCTCCGAGGTCCGGGCGGCGAGCGTCTCGCCGATGATCTCGGGGAGCGTCGCGGCGTCGCTCTCCACCGCGCCGGTCAGCGGGTAGCAGCCGAGCGTGCGGAAGCGGACGAGGCGCTGCTGCGGGGTCTCGCCGGGCTCGAGCGGCAGCCGCTCGTCGTCGACCATGATCAGCTGGCCCTCGCGCTCCACCACCGGCCGCTCCTGGGCGAAGTAGAGCGGCACGATCGGAATGTTTTCCTGCTCGATGTAGAGCCAGATGTCGAGCTCGGTCCAGTTCGACAGCGGGAAGACCCGCAGGGACTCGCCGCGCTTCTTCTTGAGATTGTAGAGGTGCCAGGGCTCGGCGCGCTGGCGCTTCGGGTCCCAGCGGTGCTGCGCGGTGCGCAAGGAGATGATCCGCTCCTTGGCGCGGCTCGCCTCCTCGTCGCGGCGGGCGCCGCCGAAGGCGGCGTCGAACTTGTGCTTGTCGAGCGCCTGCCGCAGGGCCTGCGTCTTCATCACGTCGGTGTGGACCTCGGAGCCGTGGCTCACCGGGCCGACGCCGCGGGCGAGCCCGTCGGGGTTGGTGTGGACGAGAAGGTCGAGGCCGAGCTCCTTCGCCCGGGCGTCGCGGAAGGCGATCATCTCGCGGAACTTCCACGTGGTGTCGACGTGGAGCAGCGGGAACGGCAGCCGCCCGGGCGCGAAGGCCTTGAGGGCGAGGTGCAGCAGGACCGAGGAATCCTTGCCGATCGAGTAGAGCATCACCGGGTTCTCGGTCTCGGCGACCGTCTCCCGGAAGATGTGGATGGCCTCGGCCTCCAGCCGCTTGAGGTGGCTGAGGCGGTCGGCGGTCTGTGCGGACGCGGGGGCGCTCGGCTGCACGGCGGCGGCGAGGGCGGCGCTCATCGGGCGAACTCCGGCTGGCGGGGTGTCTGATTCGGGGTGGTCTCGAAGGCGGCGGGCTCGAGGATTGCGGGCTCGAGGATTGCGGGCTCCTGGCCCGGCTGCACCGACGCGCCGGGGCGTCCGACGTGCAGGCCGCACTCCTTCTTGTCTTCCTGCTCCCACCACCAGCGGCCGGCCCGCTCCGGCTCGCCGAGCCTCACGGCCCGGGTGCAGGGGGCGCAGCCGATCGACGGGAATCCGCGATCGTGCAGGACGTTGTAGGGCACGAAATTGTCGCGCACGAAGCGGTCGACCTGCTCCCGCGACCAGTCGGCGAGCGGGTTCAGCTTGATCAGGCCGCGCTCCGCGTCGAGCGCGGCGAGCGGCGTCGCGGCGCGGTTGGCCGACTGGCCGGCCCGCAGCCCGGTGAGCCAGCCGCTCGCGCCGGCGAGCGCGCGGCCGAGCGGCTCGACCTTGCGGAAGCCGCAGCAGGCCTGCCGGGCGGCGACCGAGCGCCGGAAGCCGTTGATGCCCTCGGCCCGCACGAATTCCTCCGCGGCCGCGCGCTCGGGCGCGTAGGCGGTGATCCGGATGCCGTAGGCCGATTCGGTCTCGGTCCAGGTGTCGTAGGTCTCGGCGAAGAGGCGGCCGGTATCGAGGGTGACGATCTCGACGCGCCCCTTCGCGAGGCCCGCCATGGCCAGGGCGTGGGTGAGCGCCTGATCCTCGACCCCGAGGCTCGTCGTGAAGACGAGGCGGCCGGGGATCTCCGCGGCGATCAGGTGGAGGCGGCCTGGAAGGTCGAGCCCGGACAGCCGCTCCGCGAGGGAGTCGGCCGCCTGTCGGTCCGGACGGGTCATCGCGCCATGTCCCGGGGTTCGCGTGATGGAAAGGCCACGGCCCGCGCCGCGCCTGTTGTCGAGCGGTCGAAATGTTCGCTATACCGAACGAAGTCAAGGCGCCCCGGCGCGCTCGACCGGGTCGGACCGGCGGTTCGGCGTGCGGTTGCGCACAGCTTCCGGCGCGGGCAGCATGGGCCCGAGGTAAAAGATTCTTCTCACCGGTGCCGGTAGACACGTATATGCGCCCGCGCCCCGCGCGCGGCGGAAGCCCACGGAGACGGCTTTGGACGCGATCGATCTGAAGATTCTCGCCCTGCTGCAGACGGACGCCACGCTGTCCATCGCGGCGATCGGCGAGCGCGTGGGCCTGTCGCAGACCCCGTGCTGGAAGCGCATCCAGAAGCTGGAGGCCGACGGGGTCATCGACCGCCGGGTCGCGGTGCTCGACCCGGTGAAGCTCGGCCTCGGGCTGACCGTGTTCGTGTCCATCGAGACGGCCGACCATTCCCAGGAGTGGCTGCAGCGCTTCGCCGCAACCGTCTCGGCCATGCCGGAGGTGCTCGAGTTCTACCGGATGGCCGGCGACGTGGACTACATGCTGCGGGTCGTCGTCGCCGACATGCAGGCCTATGACAGCTTCTACAAGCACCTCATCGCGGTGCTGCCGCTCAAGAACGTCACCTCCCGCTTCGCCATGGAGAAGGTGAAGTCCACCACGGCGCTGCCGCTGCCGGCGCCGCCCAAGAACGGGCGGCACCTGCCGGGGACGGCCCCGGTGCTGGCCGTGGTGGGAGAATGATATTCTCTTTTTTCGCAGCGCAGCGAATGTGATGTCCTATACGCCGCCCGTTCTGCAAAACGAACGTTTCTCGATTGACACAGGCCCTACCGGCCCCGACATGGTCCCGTGATGTCCCGCCCCAATCTCCTCCCGCGCACCGCCCCGTTCGGGGACGGCGAGCGCGCCAGCCTCGACGCGGTGCTCGGCACCGCGAGCCCCACGCAGCGCGCCTGGCTCGCCGGCTTCCTGGCCGGGCTCGACGCCGCGGGCGGCCAGCCGGCCGCGGTGCCGGCCGCCCCGCCCAAGGCCGCCGCGCCGCTCACCGTGATCTACGCCAGCGAATCGGGGAACTCCGAGGCGCTCGCCGGCAACGTCGCCAAGCTCGCGCGCAAGCAGGGCTTCAAGCCGAAGGTCGTGGACTTCTCCGACCTCGACATCGCGACCCTGCCCAAGGCCGGCAAGCTGATCGCCATCGCGGCGACCTGGGGCGAGGGCGAGCCGCCGGCCCGGGCCGTGCGGGCCTACGGCGAGCTGATGGGGGAGGGCGCCCCGCGCCTCGACGGCGTCGAGTTCGCGGTCCTGTCGCTCGGCGACACCTCCTACGCGGAGTTCTGCGCCATCGGTAAGGCGCTCGACGCGCGCTTCGAGGCCCTGGGGGCTAAGCGCGCCGCCGAGCGCGCCGACCTCGACCTCGACTTCGAGAAGCCCGCCGCCGACTGGATCAAGGGCGCGCTGAAGGCGCTCGCCCCGGCGGAGCAGCCCGACAACGTCGTGGCGGTGGACTTCGCCCGCGCCGGCGCCGGCGAGGACGACGAGGCCGAGCCGAGCCGCGAGCCCCTGGTGGTCGAGGTCGTCGAGCACGTGAACCTCAACTCGTCGCGCTCCGACAAGGAGACGATCCACCTCGCGCTGGCCTTCGAGGACGGCGCGCCGGCCTACGAGCCGGGCGACTCGCTGGAGATCTTCCCCGAGAACGACCCGCAGCTGGTGGGCGAGATCCTGAACGCCGCCGGTCTCGCGGGCGACGAGGCCCTGCGCCGGGCCCTGCTCGCCGAGCGGGACATCACCACGCTCTCGGCCGCCACGATCGAGCGGTTCGTGAAGGCCACCGGCCACGCGGACGCGCAGACGCTCATCGACAGCGGCGAGGCCAAGGCCTGGGTCGAGGGCCGGCACCTGATCGACTTGCTGGAGACCTACCCGGCGAAGCTCACGGCCGAGCATATCGGCACGATCACCCGGCCGCTGCCGCCGCGGGCCTACTCGATCGCCTCCTCCCGCAAGGAGGTGGGCGACGAGGTCCACCTCGCCATCGCGGCGGTGCGCTACGAGACCCACGGCCGGGCCCGCTCGGGCGTCGCCTCGGTCCACGTCGCCGACCGGATCCGCGACGGCGCCAAGCTGCGGGTGCGGCTGAAGCCGAACCGCCACTTCCGCCTGCCGCAGGATCCGGCCACCGACATCATCATGGTCGGCCCCGGCACCGGCGTCGCGCCGTTCCGCGCCTTCGTGCAGGAGCGCCGGGCCGTGGAAGCCCCCGGGCGGTCGTGGCTGTTCTTCGGCGACCGGCACTTCACCCACGACTTCCTGTACCAGCTCGAGTGGCAGGACGCCCTGGAGGACGGGTCGCTCACCAAGATCGACGTCGCCTTCTCGCGGGACCAGCCGGAGAAGGTCTACGTGCAGGACCGGATCACCCAGCACGCGCAGGAGCTGGTCTCCTGGCTGGACGGGGGCGCGCATCTCTACGTCTGCGGCGACGCGAAGAACATGGCCAAGGACGTGCGCGCCGCGGTCGTGAAGGCCTACGAGACGGCCAAGAGCCTGAGCGCCGCCGACGCCGAGGCGCAGGTCGCGGCTCTGGAGCGCAGCCACCGCTACCAGCAGGACGTTTACTGAGGACACACCGCTCCCCGCACCGCGGGGGGCCTTCGACGAGATGCGGCAGAGACAGGCGTGACGCAGGTCCCCTCTCCCGGGCGGGAGAGGGGCAGGGTGAGGGATCAGGTCGTTCCGGAGAGGGCGCAGCCCTCACCCCGAGGTCGCGGATCCGGTTCCAGTCCTGCACCGGCTTCGCTCCGCTCGCCCCCTCCCCACCGGGGAGGAAGACGCGTTCAGACAGACGGATTCACCCCATGGACGACCACAGCCCCCGCGACGCCGCCGAGACCCCGGCCCCCGGCCCTGCCGCCACACCGGCCAAGCGCGTCTACGAGACCCCGCCGACCTCCCGCCCGATCACGGATGCCGAGGCCGCGCGCGCGGAGAAACTCGCCGCGAACGAGCACATCAAGATCGCCAGCGGCTACCTCCGCGGCACGCTGGCGGACGGGCTCCTGAAGCACGCCACCGGGGCGATCTCGGAGGATGACGGGCAGCTCGTGAAGTTCCACGGGATGTACCTGCAGGACGACCGCGACCTGCGCCCCGAGCGGACCAAGAAGAAGCTCGACAAGGCCTACAGCTTCATGATCCGCCTGCGCATCGCCGGCGGCGTCATCACCCCGAAGCAGTGGCTGATCCTCGACGACATCGCCCGGACCTACGCGGGCGGGGCGCTGCGCGCGACCACGCGCCAGACCTTCCAGTACCACGGCGTGATCAAGTCGAACCTGAAGCGCACGATGGCCGCCATCGACGGCGCGCTGCTCGACACGATCGCGGCCTGCGGCGACGTCAACCGCAACGTCATGGCGGCGACGAACCCGGCCCAGACCGGCGCCCACAAGGCCGCCTACCAGCTCGCCAAGGACATCTCCGACTCGCTGCTGCCGAAGACCAGCGCGTGGCGCGAGATCTGGCTCGACGGCGAGCGCGTGGTCGGCGGCGAGGACGAGGCCGAGGTCGAGCCGGTCTACGGCCGGACCTACCTGCCGCGGAAGTTCAAGACCGTCGTGGCGGTGCCGCCCTCCAACGAGGTCGACATCTTCGCCCACGACCTCGGCTTCATCGCGATCCTCGACAAGAAGAACCAGGTCACCGGCTGGAACGTCACGGTGGGCGGCGGCATGGGCATGACCCACGGCGAGCCCGACACCTTCCCGCGCACCGCCGACGTGATGGGCTTCGTGAAGCCCGAGGACGCCCTGAAGGTCGCGGAAGCCGTGATGACGGTCCAGCGCGACTGGGGCAACCGCAAGAACCGCAAGAACGCCCGGCTCAAGTACACGATCGAGCGCTACGGCCTCGACGCCTTCCGGGCCGAGGTGGAGAAGCGGGTCGGCAAGAAGCTCGGCGCGCCCAAGCCCTTCACCTTCACGGGCAACGGCGACCGCTACGGCTGGGTCGAGGGCGACGACGGCCGCCACCACCTGACGCTCTACGTGCCCTCGGGCCGGATCAAGGACATCGACGGCGGCCCGCAATTCCTCTCGGGTCTGCGCCGCATCGCCGAGGTCCACCAGGGCGATTTCCGCCTGACCGGCAACCAGAACGTGATCATCGCCAACGTCCCGGCCGAGAAGCGCGCCGAGATCGACGCCCTCGTCGATGAGTACGGCCTGACCCGGGGCGCGAGCGCGCTCCGGCGCAGCTCGCTCGCCTGCGTGGCCCTGCCGACCTGCGGCCTCGCGCTGGCCGAGAGCGAGCGCTACCTGCCGGACCTGATGACCGAGCTGGAGGAGAGCCTCGCGTCCCACGGGCTCGCCGAGGAGGAGATCACGATCCGCTCCACCGGCTGCCCGAACGGATGCGCCCGGCCGTTCATCTCCGAGATCGGCCTCGTGGGCCGCGGCCCCGAGCGCTATCACCTCTATCTCGGCGCGGCCCACGACGGCTCGCGGCTGAGCAAGCTCTACAAGGAGGACGTGGCGGCCTCCGAGATCCGCGACACCCTCGACCCGCTGTTCGCCGACTACGCGAGGGGCCGGCAGCCGGGCGAGCATTTCGGCGACTACCTGATCCGCGCCGGCCACGTGGCCCGCACCACCAACGGCCCGGACTTCCACGACCGGACCGGCGCCCTCAAGCCGGCCACGCTCGGCTGACGGCAGCCCCCGGGCGCGTCCGGGACGGGGTTCCCGGGCGCGCCGAGGCCGCCGCGGCAGGGCCGCGGATCGCGTGCTCCGGCCCCGCCTCGCCCTGACCCATCGCGCGCACCGAACCCGGACCGGTCCCGGGCTGCCGGAGCGCGGCGGGAGGCGCGACGGCGATCGCCCCCCGAGAGGCATCTCTCCCGCGCACCGTCCCGGACGGCCGCCCGGGCGCCCCTGAAGCGCTGCCGGGGACTCGGCCGCGCGCTCGGCCCCCCGCCCGGCGAACCCTGCCCCGGCCGCGGATCGCCGCAGCTTCGCCCGTCCCGCGGCCGCGATGAGAATGAACGTTCATTGACATGAGAATGAACGTTCATTACAAGGGTGGGGCAAACAGGAGCGCGCGATGGCTCTCACCCTCGAAGGCCGCTGGTCCGATCTCGATGCCCAGCGCTTCGGCGCCCGCGGCCCAGGCGCGCTCGCCCTCGTCCGCAGCGTCTGCACCCCCGCCAACCTGACCTTCGGCGCCGTCCTGGCCCTCGCTTGGCTGGCGCTGATCAACTGGACCGGCGCCGGCCCGGATGGCTGGCAGGCCCGGATCTGCGCGGACCTCCGTCAGGGACCGCAATCCTGCGCCGTCGCCAGCCTGGGCAAGGATCAGAGCCGCGTCGCGCCGGTCGCCGCCGCGGCGCAGCCCGGGTCGTGACCGGCGCGGCGGACGGGGCGCCGGAGACCGCGGCCACCCGCCCGCCCGGCGCGCGCACATCCTTGACGCCGCCGGGGCCCGTTGCGCGCGCGCCGGCTTTCACCGCACCGCCCTGCAGGACCTCGGCCGCGTGGCCGCGACCCTGCGGGCGGAGATCCGGTCGGCATCGACCCGCAACCCGGACAGCGCCCCCATGACGGCGCGGAGCGGGGCCGGGAGCGGCGACCGGTTCGCCGCGACCCCGTCGGGGCGCGCCACCGCGCCGGACTGCGACCCGGCCGCGCTCCCCGATTCCGACGTCGCCGCGGCGATCGCCCCGCTCCGCGCGCGGCTCGACGCCGGGCTCGACGGCCGCCTGCCGACCCCGGCGCTCCCGGATCGGCCCGCGGCCCGCTGATCCCGGCG
>Ga0208247_10213_pt1 | contig 12318 bp, 10 predicted proteins | sample AntDryMetagUQ836_FD_188087 | JGI IMG/M metagenome (GOLD analysis project Ga0208247, IMG submission 188087) | Polar desert microbial communities from Antarctic Dry Valleys - UQ836 (SPAdes) | ecosystem: Environmental > Terrestrial > Soil > Desert | place: Antarctic Dry Valleys | collected 2008-12-31 | reverse complement strand
CCCGGGAGCGCGTCCCGGGGCCCCCGATCCCTACACCGTGGCGACCGGCGTCGTCGGCGAGCCGACGGCGCCGGGCAGGCGCAGCGGCGGGGCGGTGAGCAGGAAGCGGCTGCGGCCGCGGGCCCGCAGCCAGTCGGCGAGCGGCGTCAGGTGCCACAGCTCGCCGAGATTGACCCCGAGCTTGAACAGGCAGTGCTCGTGGAGCGGCAGCGTCGCGCAGCAGGCGGGGCCGGGGCCGGCCGGGTAGGCCTCCACCGCGTAGTTGTCGGCGATCAGCGCGCACAGGCCGGTGCGGGTGATCCAGTCGAGGAGCCGCGGGTCGCGCCCGTCGAGCCCGGCGCAGAGGGTGTGGACCTGCTTCGGGTCCGGCGCGCCGCCCATGGCGATCAGCCGCTCGGCGAAGCCCGTGTGCAGGCAGACCATGTCGCCCGGCTCCACCACGACGCCGTCGGCCTCCAGGATCCGGGCGAGCTGGTCGTACCCGACTTTGGCTTTGGCATCGCCGAGATGGGCGCGCAGGTCGATCATCACGGCCCGGCCCTGCATGCCGGTCTCGGCGAGGCGCTCGATCCCGAGGCGCTTGGCCCGGGACGGCTCATCCGCCGCCTCCGGCGCGCTCGGCCCGACGATGTCGTGGCCGCCGCGGAAGCCGTTGTAGAAGGTCGGCGCGGCGCCCGCCCCGTCCGCGTCGAACAGCGCGCCGACATGGGCGAGCGCGTCCCACTGCGTCGAGTATTGCAGGTGGATCAGCGCGCGGTCGTCGCAGATCACGTCGGTGGCGCCGTCGACCTCCTCGCAGACCGGGAAGTTCATGTTCGGCCGGCCGTTGGCGCGGCGCGTCGGCGTGATCTGGGGCGGGTGGCGGCGCGGGTTCAGGACGTTGCCGCCCGGCAGGTCCAGCGGCAGACTGAGGCAGAAGGTGAGCCCTTCGCGCACCTCCGCGATCCCCTGCAGCACCTTCTCGGGGGTGAGCAGGTTCAGGCGGCCCAGCTCGTCGTCGGGTCCGAAATCCCCCCAGGTCGAGCCCTCGGGCCGCCGCGTCCAGCGCAGGGTCATGCCTGTGGTTCCCCTGCCCGCGCCGAGCGGGCCGCTTCCCGAGGCTCCAGGGCCGCGGTCCGGGGCGAACCCCGGCCGCGGCCGAGCGTGCGTTCCTCACCAGACCGTGCCCTTCTTCGAGGCCGCCGGGCCCGCGCTTCGCAGGGCCGCGGCGAGCCTAGGCCGCGGCGGCGCGCGGCGATACCCCGGGCGGAAAACGACTCGGTGCAAACGTCACCGGCCGATCCCGATCGGCCCCTTGTGATCCGTCGGAGCGCGGGTACAGTCCGGGCCAAGCCCGCGAATATAAAATTCGGGCACTGGGATGAGGGAACGCCGATGTCCGAGACCGTGCGCGCCGCCGCCCGGGTTGCCCCGATTCGGCGCACGCTGCCCGCGCTGATCGCCGCGGGGCTGGTCGCCGCCGGGCCCGTCCGGGCCGCCGATCCGATCAAGATCGGGGTGATCGCCGAGGCCCAGTCGGTGGCCGGGGCCTCGATCCCGCAGGCGGTCCAGCTCGCCGCCGACGAGATCAACGCCCAGGGCGGCGTCGACGGCCGCCAGATCCAGGTCGTCACCTACGACGACAAGTCCTCCGCCTCCGACGCGGTCCGCGCCTTCCAGCGGGCGGCCTCCGAGGACAAGGTCAACCTCGTCATCGCCAGCTACATCTCGGAGGTCGTGCTGGCGCTGATGCCCTGGGCGGCCCGGCTCAAGACGCCGATGATCACGCCGGGCGCGGCCTCGAACGAGATCAGCGTCGCGGTCCACAAGGACTACGCCCGCAACAAGTACACCTTCCACGGCTACCTGACCTCGCACGCCCTGGCGCAGGCGGTCTGCGACTCGGCCAAGGAGGTGCTGGTCGACAAGCTCAAGGCCAAGACCGCCGCGATCATGAGCGAGGACGCCGCCTGGACCCGGCCGCTGGACGCCGCCTACCAGGAATGCCTGCCGAAATCCGGGCTCAAGGTGGTCGAGCACGTCCGCTTCTCGCCGGACACGGGCGACTTCACGCCGATCTACAACAAGATCGAGGCGGCCAAGCCCGACCTGATCGTCACCGGCATCGCCCATGTCGGCGTGCAGCCGACCGTGCAGTGGCAGAACCAGCAGGTCCCGATCGCCATGACGGGCATCAGCGGCCAGGCGACCTCCTCGACCTTCTGGGCCAACACCAACGGCGGCACCCAGGGCGTGCTGTTCGACAGCGTGGCGGTGCCGGGCGTGGCGCTGACCGAGAAGACGATCCCGTTCGCCGAGGCCTTCACCAAGCGCTTCGGCGGCGCGCCGTCCTACGCGGGCTACATGGCGTACGACGCCACGCACTACGCGGCGGAGGCGATCAAGCGGGCGGGCTCGACCGAGGCCGACAAGCTGGTCGAGGCCCTGGAGAAGACCGACTACGTCGGCACCGTCGGGCGCCTGAAGTTCTACGGCAAGGACGACCCGTTCACCCACTCGATCCAGTACGGGCCGGGCCTGATGACCAGCGTCCTCGGGCAGTGGCAGAACGGCAAGCAGGTGGCGATCTGGCCGGCCGCGACCGCCAACGGGACCATGATCCTGCCCCCCGCGGTCAAGCCGGCGGTCCAGTAGGTCGGGCGGGGAGAGCGCGGTGATCGGCCTCCAGATCCTCGTCGACGGTTTCGCGATCTCGGCCCTCTACGCGCTCGGCGCGATGGGCTTCACCCTGATCTTCGGGGTCTCGGGCGTCCTCAACCTGACCCACGGCGCCCTGATGGTCATGGCCGCGGTGGCGGCCTGGGCGGCCTCGGCGCTGTTCGGGCTCGGCTCCTACGCGGGCGCGGCGATCGGCATCCTGTGCGGGCTCGCGGGCGCGCTGGTCACCTACTTCGCGGTGGTCGCGCCGATCGAGCGCAGCCGGGCGATCCCGCGGGAGGAGAAGGAGATCTTCGTGCTCACCGGCACGCTGCTCTGGGGGATCATGATCCAGGAGCTGGTGGCCTACTTCTTCACCGACAACCCGAAGACCGTGCTGCCGATCGTCGAGGGCGTCTTCGAGATCGCGGGCGTGCGGACGCCGAGGAACCAGGTCTTCACCGCGGTGGTCTGCTGGATCGTGATCGGCCTCCTCTGGCTGTTCGTGAACCGGGCGCGGGCCGGCAAGGTCCTGCTCGCGGCCTCCATGAACCCGCGGGGCGTCACGCTGCTCGGCCACGACATGGGCAAGATCTACGTGGCGGTCTGGGCGATCTACGGCCTGCTCGCCGGCACCGCCGGGGTGCTGCTCGGGATGTTCCTGGGGGTGTCCTCGTACTCGGTGGGGCCGCTCACCGCGAGCGCCTTCTCGATCGTGGTGCTGGGCGGCCTGGGGAGCGTCACCGGCTCGCTGATCGCCGCCTACGTGGTGGGGTATCTGGAGACCGCCACCGCCTACCTGATCTCGCCGGCCTACCGGGTGATCCCGGCCCTGCTCCTGCTGGTCGCCGTCATGTACCTGCGCCCGCAGGGCCTGCTGGGGCGGCGGTGATGATGTTTCGCGCACCCCGGGTTTCCAGCCCTCGTCCTGAGGTGCGGCGACGCCGCCTCGAGGGAGCCCTCCAGCCGGCCGCGCGATCCCTGGAGGCCCTCTTCGAGGCCGCCGGCGCGGCACCCCGGGATGAGGGGCGTGGATGGGAGAGGCCTCTGCGCCGAACGAGCCGGATCGCTGCCGTGTGCGAGGCCACCCCATGAAGCTCCTCACCACCCCCGGCTTCTGGATCGCGGTCCTCGCCGTCCTGGCCGCCGCCACCCTGCCCTGGTGGGTCTCCGGCTACATCCTCGGCCTCCTGACCATCGCCTACTATTTCGGCGTGTTCTCGATGGCCTGGGACCTGCTCTTCGGCTTCGCCGGCGAGGTGAATTTCGGCCCGACCTTCCTGATCGGGCTGGGGGCCTACGGCGCCGGCATCCTCAACAACCGCTACGAGCTGCCGATCCCCTACTGCCTCGCGGCCGGGACCGTGCTCGCCGTGGTCGGCGGCCTCGCCCTGGCGCTGCCGGCGCTGAAGGTCCGCGGCCCCTATTTCGGGCTGATCACCCTGGTGGCGGTCCTGCTCCTGCAGAACATGATCGTGGTGTTCTCCGGCCTCACCGGCGGCGAGATCGGCCTGACCGTGCCGGACGTCATCTCGATCGACGCCGACACCAATTACTGGCTGGCGCTCGGCTTCATGGCGGTCTCCGGCCTGATCCTCACGGCCATCGCGCGCTCGCCCGCGGGGCTGATCCTCCAGGCCGCCGGCCAGGACCCGGTGGTGACCGGGGCGCTCGGCTTCAACGTCGCCAAGCACAAGCTCGCCGCCTTCGCGGTCAGCGCCGCCTTCTCGGGCCTCGCGGGCGGCCTGGTGGTCTTCTACATGGGCACCGCCTCGGTCGGCACGCTGATCAACACCTCGGTCGGCGTGCAGGTGATCATCGCGGCGGTGCTCGGCGGACGGCGCACCATCGTGGGCGCGGCGCTCGGCGCCGTGTTCCTGATCGCGGCGGGCGAGCTGCTGCGCCCGCTCGGCGGCCTCTCGACCTTCGTGGTCTCGGCGGTGGCGCTGCTGGTGATCCTGTTCGTGCCCTCGGGGCTGCTCGGCCTCGCCTCCTTCCGGAACGCCCGATGACCGTCGCCGTGGCGCCCCCGCCGGCCGTGTCCCCCGTTCGGGCCGAGCCCTGCCTCACCGTGCGCGGCCTGACCAAGCGCTACGGCGGCCTCGTCGCCGTCAAGGGGATCGACCTCGACCTGCGGCCCGGCGAGATCCTGGGCCTGATCGGCCCGAACGGCTCGGGCAAGTCCACCGTGATGAAGCTGATCATGGGCCTGGAGCGGCCGAGCGCCGGCTCGATCCGCCTCGACGGCGCCGAGATCGGCGGGATGCCGGCCCACCGGGTGGCGCGCTCCGGGATCGGCCTCGTGTTCCAGCACGCGCGGCCGCTCCAGCGGCAGACGGTTCTCGAAAACATCAGCCTCGCGCTCCTGCCCGACAGCCTGATCCGGCTGGCCGCGGATCCCCACGTCGCGCGCCGAGCAAAAGAAATCGCCGAGCGCGTCGGCCTCGGCGCCGTCGTCGACCGGCGGCCCGGCACCCTGCCCTTCGCGGATCTCCGCCGGCTGGAGCTCGCCAAGGCCATCGCCCGCGACCCCCGGGTGGTGCTGGTCGACGAGCCCTTCGCGGGCCTGACCGGCGGCGAGGTCGCGGCCTTCTCGGAGCTGATCCGGGGATTCCGCGACGAGGGCAAGGCCGTGCTCCTCGTCGACCACAACGTGAAGAGCGTCGCGGCCCTCGTGGACCGGGTCTTCGCCATGTATCTCGGCGAGCGCATCGCCGAGGGCTCGGCCGAAGCCGTCATGGCCGACCCGACCGTGCGCCGGGTCTATCTCGGCGGCAGCATCGAGACGGCGGCCCGGCCGGAAGCCGCGTTCAAGCCCGACTCGCTGCTGACCGTCGAGAATGTCGACGTGCTCTACGGCAAGGCGCAGGCCCTCCGCTCCGCCTCGATCCACGTCCACGAGGGCGAGTTCGTCTCGGTGGTGGGCCTGAACGGCGCCGGCAAGACCACTTTGTTCAACGCCATCTCGGGCCTCGTCCCGCATACGGGGACGATCCGGTTCGACGGCCAGGATCTCGCCCGGATGAAGCCCGCCGCCATCGCCCGGGCCGGCATCGTCCAGGTGCCCGAGACCCGCGAGCTGTTCGGCGATCTCAGCGTGCGTGAGAATCTCGACCTCGGCGGCCAGCATTTCCCGAAGGCCGAGAGCGCGAGGCAGCGGGAGTGGCTCTACGAGCTGTTCCCGATCCTCAGGGACCGCGAGACGCAGAGCGCCCGCACCCTGTCGGGCGGCGAGCAGCAGATGCTGACCATCGCCCGGGCGCTGATGATGCGGCCCCGCCTCCTGATCCTCGACGAGCCGACTCTGGGCCTCGCCCCGGTGATCCTGGAGCTGCTGTCGAAGGCCTTGGAGAAGCTGCGGCAGACCACGCCGATCACGGTGCTGCTCGGCGAGCAGAACGTCACCTTCGCGCTCCCGCACGCCGACCGGGTCTACGTGCTGGAACAGGCGCGGATCGTCTGGGAAGGCCCGCCGCAGCGCTTCGCCAGCGAGATGGGGACGAAGTATTTGTGAGGGACGCTTCCCCTCCCCCCTGCGGGGAGGGGCCAGGGGTGGGGGTGGTGCCGGATAGAGCGCGGCGGTGCCTTCTGCACCACCCCCACCTCCAACTCCTCCCCGCAAGGGGGAGGAGAGATGCCCGCAGCGACGGATGTGAGCGGAGCGGACGCCGTGGACTTCAATCTCTCCCAGTCCCAGACCCACTGGCTGACCCGCGTCCGCGCCTTCATCGAAGACGCGATCCTGCCGGCCGCCGCCGCGGTGGCGGCCGAGCGCGCGGAGAGCCGCGAACCCTCGCCCACCATGGAGCGGCTGAAGGAGAAGGCCCGGGCCGAGGGCCTGTGGAACCTGTTCCTGCCGCCCTCCCCCGAGCACGACACCGACGCCTATCGCGGCGCCGGCCTGACCAACCTCGACTACGCGCTGTGCGCCGAAGAGATGGGCCGGGTCGGGATCGCCTCGGAGGTGTTCAACTGCGCGGCGCCCGACACCGGCAACATGGAGGTGCTGCACCGCTACGGCACCGCGGCCCAGAAAGACCGGTGGCTCAAGCCCCTGATGGCCGGCGAGATCCGCTCGGCCTTCCTGATGACCGAGCCGGAGGTCGCCTCCTCGGACGCCACCAACATCGCGACGGCGATCCGCCGCGACGGCGACCACTACGTCGTCGACGGCCGCAAGTGGTGGTCGACCGGCGTCGGCGACCCGCGCTGCAGGATCGCGATCCTGATGGGCAAGACCGACCCGGAGGCCCCCCGCCACCGGCAGCAATCGCAGATCCTCGTGCCCATGGACACGCCGGGCGTGCGCGTCGAGCGCCTGCTCCCGGTCTTCGGCTACGAGGACGCGCCCAAGGGCCACGGCGAGGTGGTGCTGGAGAAGGTCCGCGTCCCGGCCGGGAACCTCATCCTCGGCGAGGGGCGCGGCTTCGAGATCGCGCAAGGCAGGCTCGGGCCGGGCCGCATCCACCACTGCATGCGCACCGTCGGGGCCGCCGAGGTGGCGCTGGAGGCCATGGCGCGGCGGCTCGTGTCCCGGGTCGCCTTCGGCAAGCGGATCAGCGAGCAGTCGGTCTGGGAGCAGCGGGTCGCCGAGGCGCGGATCGACATCGAGATGACCCGCCTCCTCTGCCTGAAGGCCGCCGACATGATGGACAAGGTCGGCAACAAGGGCGCCAAGCTCGAGATCGCCATGATCAAGGTCGCGGCGCCCCGGGTGGCGCTGAAGGTGATCGACGACGCCATCCAGGCCCATGGCGGGGCCGGCGTCTCGGAGGATTTCGGGCTCGCGAAGATGTACGCCCATATCCGCACCCTGCGGCTCGCCGACGGGCCCGACGAGGTCCACAACCGCGCGATCGCCCGGCTGGAATTCGGGCGCTACACCAATGCCCGGCCAGGGGCCCCGGAGGCGGAGCGGGCATGAGCGACGCCGAAATCTTCTCCGGCGTGAAGCCGGTCGAGCCGCGCCACCGGATCGACGAGGCGAAGCTCGCCGCCTGGATGGACGCGCACGTCCGGGGCTTCGCCGGCCCGCTCACCGTGCAGCAGTTCCGCGGCGGCCAGTCGAACCCGACCTATCGGCTCGACACGCCGGGTCAGGCCTACGTGCTGCGCCGAAAGCCGTTCGGCGCGCTCCTCCCCTCCGCCCATGCCGTGGACCGCGAGTTCCGGGTGATCGGCGCCCTCTACGGCGAGGGGTTTCCGGTGCCGCGCCCCTTCGCGCTGTGCGAGGACCCGGAGGTGATCGGTGCGGCCTTCTACGTGATGGAGGCGGTCGACGGCGCCGTGCACTGGGACGGCGCCCTGCCGGGCCTCGATCCCCACGCCCGCCACCGCCACTACGCGGGCATGATCGCCACGCTGGCGCGCCTCCACGCCATCGACCCGGAGGCGGCGGGGCTCGGCGATTACGGCCGGCCCGGCAACTACTTCGCCCGGCAGGTCGACCGCTGGACCCGCCAGTACCGCGCCGCCGAGGACGGGCGGCTGGAGGATGTCGAGCGCCTGATCGCGTGGCTGCCCCGCACCGTGCCGGAGCAGCAGGGCGCCTGCGTGGTCCACGGCGATTACCGCCTCGACAACCTGATCTTCTCCCGGGACGGCGGCGTCAGCGCGGTGCTCGACTGGGAGCTGTCGACGCTCGGCGATCCGCTGGCCGATTTCAGCTACCTGCTGATGCAGTGGGAACTCCCGGCCGACGGGCGCAGCGGGCTGGGCGGGCTCGACCTGCCGGCGCTCGGCATCCCCACCCGAGACGAGGCGGTGGCGCTCTACTGCCGGGCGGCGGACCGCGAGAACCTGCCCGATCTCGACTGGTACTTCGCATACAACCTGTTCCGGCTGGTCGGCATCCTGCAGGGGGTGGCCGCCCGCGCCAAGGCCGGCAACGCCGCGAGCGAGCACGCCGCCGCCATGGCGGCGCGGGTGCCGAAGCTCGCCGCCGCGGCCTGGGGCTTCGCCGAGCGGGCGGGGGCCTGAGCATGGAGCTCGCCGGCCGCGTCGTCGCCGTCACGGGGGCCGCCCGGGGCATCGGCCGGGCGCTCGCCGCGTCGGCCCGGGCCCGGGGCGCGACCATCGTGGCCCTCGACCGGGACGGGGCCGGGGCGGAGGCCGTGGCGGCCGAACTCGGCGGGCGGGCCTTCGCGCTCGACGTGGGCGACGCCGAGGCCGTCAATGCGGTCCTGGCGCGCATCAAGGCCGAGATCGGTCCCATCGGCCTGTACTGTTCCAACGCCGGCATCCTGGAGCGCGACCCCGATCCGGATCTGGCCACCTCCGCCGACCCGGAGAGCTGGGCGCGTGCCTTCGCGGTGAACGTGATGGGCCACGTCCACGCGGCGCGGGTGCTGGTCCCGCTCTGGCGCGCCCGGGGCGGCGGCGCGTTCCTCGGCACGGTCTCGGCGGCGGGGCTGCTCAGCCAGATCGGCAGCGCCACCTACGGTTCCACCAAGCACGCGGCGCTCGCCTTCCTGGAGCATATCGCCATCGCCCATGCCGAGGACGGGATCCGGGTCGCCGCCCTGTGCCCGCAGGGCGTCGACACCGCCATGCTGGGGGAAGCCAGCGCCGCGTCGCGCGACGGCGTGCTGACGCCAGAGGTCGTCGCCGAGGCGGCCCTCGACGGGCTGGCGTCGGGGCGCTTCCTGATCCTGCCGCACCCGCAGGTGGCGGATTACGCCCGCCGCCGGGCCGAGGACCCCGAGCGCTGGCTCGCCGGCATGGCGCGCCTGCGCCGGTCGATGCGGGCGGGGGCGTGAGGATGGGCGGCTCCGGGCTATCCCACCGATGGCCGGATGAGGCGCGGGTCCGCTCTCCCGCACGGGAGAGGGGACGCGTCGCGACCATCACGATCCGCGAACCAAGAATGGAAGCCGTTCGCCGCTTCACGCAGCGCAGAGTCTCGCCATGTCCCTGTTCGACCTGACCGGCAAGGTCGCCCTCATCACCGGCTCGTCCCGGGGCATCGGGCGGGCGATCGCCCTGCGGATGGCCGAGCACGGCGCCCGCGTGGTGATCTCCTCGCGCAAGCGCGAGGCCTGCGCGGCGGTGGTCGCCGCGATCGAGGCCGCCCACGGCGCCGGCCGGGCCGTGGCGATCCCCGCCAGCATCTCGGTGAAGGCCGAGCTGGAACACCTCGTCGCCCAGACCGAGAGCCGGCTCGGGCCGGTCGACGTTCTGGTCTGCAACGCCGCCAGCAATCCCTATTACGGGCCGCTGGCCGGCATCTCCGACGCGCAGTTCCGAAAGATCCTCGAGAACAACGTCCTGTCGAACCACTGGCTGATCCAGATGGTCGCCCCCGGCATGGTGGCGCGGCGGGACGGGGCGATCGTCATCGTCTCCTCGATCGGGGCGCTCAAGGGTTCGCCCGTGATCGGCGCCTACAACGTCTCGAAGGCCGCCGACCTCCAGCTCGCCCGCAACTACGCGGTGGAGTACGGGCCCGCCAACGTGCGGGTGAACTGCCTCTGCCCGGGCCTGATCCGCACCGATTTCGCCCGCGCCCTGTGGGAGGATCCCGCCATGCTGGCCGCCACCACGGATGCCGCCCCCCTGCGCCGGATCGGCGAGCCCGACGAGATCGCCGGCGCCGCCGTGTTCCTGGCCTCGGCGGCCGGCCGGTTCGTGACCGGCCAGGCGCTCGTGATCGACGGCGGCGTGACCATCGCCCGATGAGCCCCGATCCCCGCATCCCCGCCGGCTGGCCGGCCCTGCCCTTCCGCGAGGCCGAGGCGCGGCTCACCGCCCCGGGTGCGCCCTTCGCCATCACGACCATCGCCATCCGGGGCGTGCCGACCCGGATCTGGGAGAAGGCCCCGCCGACGCTGGGCGACCTGTTCAAGATCGCGCGCGGCCACGGGGACAAGACCTTCGTGGTCTACCGCGACGAGCGGGTGACCTTCACGGGCTTCGCCCGCGCCGCCACCGCCCTGGCGCGGGCCTTGGTCGAGGCCGGCGTGCGCAAGGGCGACCGGGTCGCCATCGCGCAGCGCAACCTGCCCGAATGGCCGGTGAGCTATTTCGGCGCGCTGCTCGCCGGGGCCATCGCGACGCCGCTCAACGCGTGGTGGACCGGGCCCGAACTCGCCTACGGCCTGCAGCATTCGGGCGCGCGGGTGCTGATCGCCGACGGCGAGCGCTTCGACCGCATCGCCCCGCACCTGCCCGAATGCCCGGCCCTGGAGCGGGTCCTCACCGCGCGGACGGCGCCGGACCCCCGGGCGACGCCGCTCGCCGACATCCTCGGGCCAGTCCGGGACTGGGGCGCCCTGCCCGACCTGCCCCTGCCCGACATCGCCCTCGACCCGGAGGACGACGCGACCCTGTTCTACACCTCGGGCACGACCGGCAGGCCCAAGGGCGCGGTCGGCACGCACCGGGCGGCCGCCACCACGGTGATGGCCTACCCCTACTCGGCGGCGCGCAGCGCCCTGCGCCGGGGCGAGGCGCCGCCGAAGCCCGACCCGGCCGCGCCGCAGCGGGCGGCGCTGCTGGTGATCCCGCTGTTCCACGTCACCGGCTGCCACGCGAGCCTCGGGGCGGCCCTCTACGGCGGCCACCGGCTGGTGATGATGCACCGCTGGGACGCGAACGCGGCCCTCGACCTGATCGAGGCCGAGGGCTGCACCAGCGCGGGCGGCGTCCCGACCATCGCGTGGCAGCTCGCCACCGCGGCCCGGGAGGCCGGCCGGCCCCTGCCGACCCTCGAGGGCGTCACCTACGGCGGCGCTCCAGCGGCCGGCGACCTCGTGCGGGCGCTGGGCGAGGCCCTGCCGCGGGTCGTCCCGGGCACCGGCTGGGGCATGACCGAGACCTCGGCGACCTTCACCCACCACCAGGGCGAGGATTACCTCGCCCACCCGGAATCCTGCGGCCCGCCCCTGCCGGTCTGCGAGGTGCGGATCGTCGATCCCCTCGGGGAGCCGCTGCCGCCGGGCAGCATCGGCGAGCTCTGCGCGAAGGGCCCCAACGTGGTCCGCGGCTACTGGGACGACCCGGCGGCCACCGCGGAGGTGCTCTCCGAGGGCTGGCTGCGCACCGGCGACCTCGCCCGCGCCGACGACGAGGGCTTCCTGACCATCGTCGACCGGATCAAGGACATGCTGATCCGCGGCGGCGAGAACATCTACTGCTGCGAGGTCGAGAACGCCCTCTACGCGCATCCGGACGTGATCGACGCCGTGGTGCTGCCGGTGCCCCACCCGACGCTGGGCGAGGAGCCGGGCGCCATCGTGGTGCTGGCCGAGGGCGCCGAGACCGGCCCGGAGGCGATCCGCGCCTTCGCGGCCGAGCGGCTCGCGGCGTTCAAGGTGCCGGTGCGGATCGAGATCTGGGACGGGCTCCTGCCCCGCAACCCCGCCGGGAAGATCCTGCGGGCGCCCCTGCGGGCGGTGTTCGCGGCCGGTTCAGGTCAGAACGGCTCGCCCTCGTCGTCCGGGCGATAGACCCGCAGGGTGCGGCCGTCGGGGAACTGCACCGTCCGGCGGTGGACGACGACGTAGCCGGCGGCCTGGGCGCTGCTGAGGCGGTCGAGGCGGTCGTCGGTGTAGCCCGACGCGTAACCCGGCGCGTAGCCGTAGCCGTAGCCCGGCCCGTAATTGTAGGCCCGGTAGCGGGCGTAGCCTTCCGGGGGCGGCGGCGCGGCCGCGACGACCTGCGGGGCGCCCCGGACGGTCCGGG
>Ga0208247_10212_pt1 | contig 12386 bp, 8 predicted proteins | sample AntDryMetagUQ836_FD_188087 | JGI IMG/M metagenome (GOLD analysis project Ga0208247, IMG submission 188087) | Polar desert microbial communities from Antarctic Dry Valleys - UQ836 (SPAdes) | ecosystem: Environmental > Terrestrial > Soil > Desert | place: Antarctic Dry Valleys | collected 2008-12-31 | reverse complement strand
CGGCGGCCGGCGCCTGGGCCCGCACGGCCTCCGGCGCGAGCCCGAAGGCCGCCGCGGCGGCGAGCAGGGTCCGGCGCGACGGCGTGCCGGCACGCGAATCGGTCGGCGGCACGGTGCGGGATGGCGGCATGGGATCTCGGCTGCGGCTCGCGGTGGGCCCGCTCCTTAGCGGCGCGCGGGCTGCCGCGCCACAGGGGCAAGTTTTTTGCTGCGGGCCCGCCGGCCCATGCTATAGGGCGCGCTTCCGGCGGCCGGCGATGCGCCGGATGTCGGCGCGCGCGGGCGTGGCGGAACTGGTAGACGCGCTGGATTTAGGTTCCAGTGTCGCAAGACGTGGGGGTTCGAGCCCCTCCGCCCGCACCAGGACCTCTGCTGAGGTTGCGGTCCCCTCGGGACCCTCCGCCCCGTACCCGACATCTCGGCATCCCGGTCCGCGCGAGCACGACGCCGGCCCGGCCGGCGACCCCAGGTTTCTTTGAAGAGCGACGACGACGATGCAGGTGACCGAGATCAACGCCCAGGGGCTGAAGCGCGAGTTTCAGGTTCTGCTGGCCGCCCAGGAACTCGAGGAGCGCCTGACCAACGAGCTGTCCGGCATGAAGGACAAGGTGCAGCTCAAGGGCTTCCGTCCCGGTAAGGTGCCGGTCGCGCACCTGCGCAAGGTCTACGGCCGCTCCGTGATGGCCGAGGTGGTGCAGAACGCCGTCAACGAGGCGAACCGCCAGATCGTCACCGATAACGGCCTCAAGCTCGCCCTGGAGCCGCAGGTCGAGTTCCCGACCGACCAGGCCGAGGTCGAGAAGGCGCTGGACGCCAAGGGCGACCTCGCCTTCAAGGTCGCCCTCGAGGTGATGCCGAGCTTCGAGCTCGCCGACCTCTCCGACGTCAGCCTGACCAAGCTCGTCGCCAAGCCGTCGGACGCGGAGGTGGACGAGGCCCTCGACCGCATGGCCGGCCAGAGCCGCCCGTTCACCGAGCGCGAAGAGGGCGCCGAGGCCCAGAGCGGCGACCGCGTCACGATCGACTTCGTCGGCCGCATCGACGGCGAGGAGTTCCAGGGCGGCAAGGGCGAGGGCATCGACCTCGAGCTGGGCTCCGGCTCGTTCATCCCGGGCTTCGAGGATCAGCTCGTCGGCGCCAAGGTCGGCGACAAGCGCCTCGTGAAGGTCACCTTCCCCGAGTCGTACGGGGCCGAGCACCTCGCCGGCAAGGACGCCGAGTTCGACGTGACCGTCACGAAGATCCAGGCGGCGGGCGAAGCCAAGATCGACGACGAGTTCGCCAAGTCGATGGGCATGGAGTCGCTGGAGAAGCTCCGCGAGGCCGTGTCCGAGGCGATCGGCCGGGACTTCGAGGCCGCCTCGCGCCGCCGGCTCAAGAAGGAGCTCCTCGACGCGCTGGACGGCAAGTACGCCTTCGAGCTGCCCCCGTCGCTGGTGGCGCAGGAATTCGCCGCGGTGTGGGCGCAGGTCGAGCAGGACCTCAAGACCCGCGGCAAGACCTTCGAGGACGAGGACACCACCGAGGAGAAGGCCCAGGCCGAGTACCGGAAGATCGCGGAACGGCGCGTCCGTCTCGGTCTCGTGCTTGCGCAGGTCGGCGAGAGCGCCGATATCAAGGTCTCGGACGAGGAGGTGAACCAGGCCCTCATCGCCCGGGTCCGGCAGTTCCCGGGCCAGGAGCAGCAGGTCTGGGACTTCTACCGGAAGAATGCGCAGGCGCTCGCGGAACTCCGCGCGCCCCTGTTCGAGGAGAAGGTCGTCGACCACGTCCTCGGGCAGGTCAAGCTCGTCGAGGAGCCCGTCTCGAAAGAGGCGCTTTTCGCCGACGAAGATGACGACGACACGACCGGCGGGAAGCCGGCAGACAAGGCCGAGGCCAAGGACGAGTCCAAGACCGAAGCCAAGGCCGACTGAGTCCCGCTCTGTCCCAGGACGGCGGGCAAGGGTTAGGCGATGGTTAAGCATCGCCGGTGTTCGCTGACATGCCCGGGGCTGCCCTGATTCGCGGCAGCCCCGGGCCTCACTCCGGGGCAGGACGAGATGAGAGATCCGATCGACGTCTACAACAACGCGCTCGTGCCGATGGTCGTCGAGCAGTCGAGCCGCGGCGAGCGCGCCTTCGACATCTACTCCCGCCTGCTCCGCGAGCGCATCATCTTCCTCACCGGCCCCGTGGAGGATTACGGCGCGTCGCTGATCGTGGCGCAGCTGCTGTTCCTCGAGGCGGAGAACCCGAAGAAGGAGATCTCCTTCTACATCAACTCCCCCGGCGGCGTGGTCACCTCCGGCCTGTCGATCTACGACACGATGCAGTTCATCCGCTGCCCGGTGACGACCCTCTGCGTCGGCCAGGCCGCCTCGATGGGCTCCCTGCTGCTCACAGCCGGCGAGCCGGGCCACCGCTTCGCCCTGCCGAACGCCCGGATCATGGTCCACCAGCCGTCCGGCGGCTTCCAGGGCCAGGCGACCGACATCCTGATCCACGCCCGCGAGATCGAGGCGCTGAAGCGGCGCCTGAACGAGATCTACGTGAAGCACACCGGGCGCGACTACGACACGATCCACACGGCGCTGGAGCGCGACAACTTCATGACCGCCGACGCGGCCAAGGAGTTCGGGCTCATCGACGAGGTGATCGAGAAGCGTCCCGAGCCGGCGGCCGCCTGACCGCCCCGCGTCGCCTGACCGCCGCGGCGCGGCCTTGATCCCGCCGCGGCAGCGTGTTTGCATCGAGGTTCGGGCCCTTCGGTCAAAGGCGCGCAGCACACTGTTTCTTTAAACGGGCCCCCTACATTCATGCGATGCGCGTCCGCCCCTTGCCGGCTGCGGACGCGAGGAATCGGAGACCGATATGAGCAAGACTGGCGGCAACGACTCGAAGAGCACGCTGTATTGCTCGTTCTGCGGCAAGAGCCAGCACGAGGTCCGCAAGCTGATCGCCGGCCCCACGGTGTTCATCTGCGACGAGTGCGTCGAGCTGTGCATGGACATCATCCGCGAGGAGTCGAAATCCTCGCTGGTGAAGAGTCGCGACGGCGTGCCGACCCCCAAGGAGATCCGCCGCGTCCTCGACGACTACGTCATCGGCCAGGACTTCGCCAAGAAGGTCCTCTCGGTCGCGGTGCACAACCACTACAAGCGGCTCGCCCACGCGACGAAGCACAACGACGTCGAGCTGGCCAAGTCCAACATCATGCTGATCGGGCCGACCGGCTCGGGCAAGACCCTGCTCGCGCAGACGCTCGCCCGCATCCTGGACGTGCCGTTCACCATGGCGGACGCCACGACGCTGACCGAGGCCGGCTACGTCGGTGAGGACGTCGAGAACATCATCCTCAAGCTGCTCCAGGCCTCGGACTACAACGTCGAGCGGGCGCAGCGCGGCATCGTCTACATCGACGAGATCGACAAGATCTCCCGCAAGTCCGACAACCCGTCGATCACCCGCGACGTGTCGGGCGAGGGCGTGCAGCAGGCGCTCCTGAAGATCATGGAGGGTACGGTCGCCTCCGTCCCGCCCCAGGGCGGACGGAAGCACCCGCAGCAGGAATTCCTGCAGGTCGACACGACCAACATCCTGTTCATCTGCGGCGGCGCCTTCGCGGGGCTGGAGCGGATCATCTCCCAGCGCGGCAAGGGTACCTCGATCGGCTTCGGCGCGACCGTCCAGGCCCCGGACGACCGCCGCACCGGCGAGATCTTCCGCTCGGTCGAGCCGGAGGACCTGCTGAAGTTCGGCCTCATCCCCGAGTTCGTCGGCCGCCTGCCGGTCCTGGCGACGCTGGAGGACCTCGACGAGGCCGCGCTGAAGAAGATCCTGCAGGAGCCGAAGAACGCCCTGGTGAAGCAGTACCAGCGGCTGTTCGAGATGGAGAACGTCGACCTGACCTTCCAGGACGAGGCCCTGTCGCTCGTCGCCCGCAAGGCGATCGAGCGGAAGACCGGCGCCCGCGGCCTGCGCTCCATCCTGGAGACGATCCTGCTGGACACGATGTACGACCTGCCGGGCCTCGAGTCCGTGGAGCAAGTGGTCATCGGCCCTGAGGTGGTCGAGGGCAAGTCGCGCCCCCTTTACATCCACGGCGACCGCAACAAGGACGCGCCCGCCAGCGTCAGCGCGTAGGCGCTCGGTAGGGTTGCATGAGGCGCCCGGCTCTGGCCGGGCGCGCTGCGGGGGCCGCCTTGAAAACGCTCCCCCCCGCAGCCACCTCAGGCTCAGCGCGGTGGCCGCACGCTCCTTCGAGGTCCGGTCCGCGTCGCCAGCCGCAAAGTTAGCGAAATCCGACCCTCGCGGCCCGGTCGGCACCTGGCTGTAGGCGCGCTCCGTGCATGGGGGCGCCGAACCGGGCGTCCCTGAGAGGAAGTCAGCATGTCACAGTCGAAATCGCGCCAGCCGGTGGTCCCGGGTTCGACGGGCTCCTACGCCGTCCTCCCCCTGCGCGACATCGTCGTCTTCCCGCACATGATCGTGCCCCTGTTCGTGGGCCGCGAGAAGTCGATCCGCGCCCTCGAGGAGGCCGTCCGCACCGATCGCCACATCCTGCTCGCCACCCAGATCAACGCGGGCGACGACGACCCGGCGACCGACGCCATCTACAAGATCGGTACCCTCGCCTCGGTGCTCCAGCTGCTGAAGCTGCCCGACGGCACCGTGAAGGTGCTGGTCGAGGGCGTCGGCCGCGCGAAGGTCGTGGACTTCACCCGCTCGGACGAGTTCTACGAGGCGACCGCCGAGGCGCTCCACGACGAGCTCGGCGACCGGGTCGAGGCCGAGGCGCTCGCGCGCTCCGTGCTCTCGGAGTTCGAGAACTACGTCAAGCTCAACAAGAAGATCTCCCCCGAGGTCGTCTCCGCCGTGACCCAGATCGACGAGCCGTCGAAGCTCGCCGACACGATCGGCTCGCACCTGCTCGTCAAGATCTCCGACAAGCAGGGCATCCTGGAGACTCCGACGGTGGCGCAGCGCCTCGAGCGCGTGCTGTCGCTGATGGAGAGCGAGATCTCCGTGCTCCAGGTGGAGAAGCGCATCCGGACCCGCGTCAAGCGGCAGATGGAGAAGACCCAGCGCGAGTACTACCTGAACGAGCAGATGAAGGCGATCCAGAAGGAGCTGGGCGACTCCGAGGATGGCCGCGACGAGCTGGCCGAGCTGGAAGAGAAGATCGAGAAGACCAAGCTCTCCAAGGAGGCCCGCGACAAGGCGACGGCCGAGCTGAAGAAGCTGCGGCAGATGTCGCCGATGTCGGCCGAGGCGACCGTCGTGCGCAACTACCTCGACTGGATGCTCGGCATCCCGTGGGGCAAGCGCTCGAAGATCAAGAAGGACCTGCTCGGCGCCCAGGCGCTGCTCGACGAGGACCATTTCGGCCTCGACAAGGTCAAGGAGCGGATCGTCGAGTACCTCGCCGTGCAGCAGCGGGCGAACAAGCTCACCGGCCCGATCCTGTGCCTCGTCGGTCCCCCCGGCGTCGGCAAGACCTCGCTCGGCAAGTCCATCGCCAAGGCGACGGGTCGCGAGTTCGTCCGGATGTCGCTCGGCGGCGTGCGCGATGAGGCCGAGATCCGCGGTCACCGCCGGACCTATATCGGTTCGATGCCCGGCAAGATCGTGCAGTCGATGCGCAAGGCCAAAACCTCGAACCCGCTCATCCTGCTCGACGAGATCGACAAGATGGGCATGGACTTCCGCGGCGATCCGTCGGCGGCGCTCCTCGAGGTTCTCGACCCTGAGCAGAACAGCACCTTCAACGACCACTACCTGGAGGTGGATTACGACCTCTCGAACGTGATGTTCGTGACCACGGCCAACACCCTCAACATCCCGGGCCCGCTCATGGACCGGATGGAGGTGATCCGCATCGCCGGTTACACCGAGGAGGAGAAGGTCGAGATCGCGCGCAAGCACCTGATCCCGAACGCCCTGAAGAAGCATGGCCTCGGGACGCACGAGTGGTCGATCGATGCCGACGGGCTGATGATGCTGGTCCGCCGCTACACGCGGGAAGCCGGCGTCCGCAACCTGGAGCGCGAGCTGTCCAACCTGATCCGCAAGGCGGTGAAGGAGATCCTGATCACCAAGACCAAGTCGGTCGCGGTGACCCCGGAGACCCTTCCGGTCTTCCTCGGCCCGCCGAAGTTCCGCTACGGCGAGATTGACGCGGACGATCAGGTCGGTGTGGTGACGGGTCTGGCCTGGACCGAGGTCGGCGGCGAGCTGCTGACGATCGAGGGCGTCATGATGCCCGGCAAGGGCAAGATGACGGTCACCGGCAACCTGAAGGACGTGATGAAGGAGTCGATCTCGGCGGCGGCGAGCTACGTCCGCTCCCGGGCGATCGATTTCGGGATCGAGCCGCCGCTCTTCGATCGGCGCGACATCCACGTCCACGTTCCGGAGGGGGCGACCCCGAAGGACGGTCCGTCGGCCGGCATCGCCATGGCCACCGCGATCATCTCGACGCTGACCGGGATCCCGGTCCGCCGAGACGTCGCGATGACCGGCGAGGTGACGCTCCGCGGCCGGGTCCTGCCGATCGGCGGCCTGAAGGAGAAGCTGCTCGCCGCGCTCCGCGGCGGCATCAAGACGGTGCTGATCCCCGAGGAGAACGCCAAGGACATCGCCGAGGTGCCCGACAGCGTGAAGAACGGCCTGGAGATCATCCCGGTCTCGCGGATGGATCAGGTGCTGGAGAAGGCGCTGGTCCGCCAACCGGAGGCGATCGAGTGGGAGGAGCCGCTGCCGGTGGCCAAGCCCGCCCGCACCGAAGAGGACGGCGCGGCCTTCGTGGCCCACTGAGCGTCCTGACTGAGTGAGACGAGCCCCCGGCGCCCTGAGCCCCGGGGGCTTCTTCGTGCGCGGATCCAGGCACGGAGGACCGGATGCGTATCCTGCTGATCAACCCGAACACCAGCGCGGACGTCACCGACCTCGTCGCCGATCATGTCCGCCGGCAGCTCGGCGGCCGGGCGGAGCTGCGCGCCGTCACCGGCCGTTTCGGCGCGCGCTACATCGCGAGCCGGGCCGCAGCGGCGATCGCCGGCCACGCGGCCCTCGATGCCCTCGCGGAGCACGGGGGCGCGTGCGACGCGGTCTACCTGGCCTGCTTCGGCGATCCGGGTCTTCTCGCGCTGCGCGAGCTGTCGCGGGTGCCGGTGATCGGCATGGCGGAGGCGGCCTGCCACGAGGCCGCCGCGGCCGGCCGCTTCGGCATCGTCACCGGTGGGGCGGCCTGGGAGGGGATACTGCGGGAATTCGTGGCGGCACTCGGGCTGTCCGACGCCCTCGCGGCGCTCCGTACGGTGGCTCCGAGCGGCGGCGCCATCGCCCGGGACCCCGACGCGGCCCTGGCGATCCTGGCCGAGGCCTGCCGCGCCTGCGCGGCGTCCGGCGCGGAGACGGTCATCCTGGGCGGTGCCGGTCTGGCGGGGCTCGCGGCGCGGATCGCCCCGCAGGTTCCCGTTCCGGTGATCTGCTCGGTCGCGGCCGGGACCCGCGCGGTTCTCGCTTCGGGCGCGTCCGCGTCGATTCGATCCAGGCCCGATCCCGTGGAGAGCGTCGGCCTCGGACCGGCCCTGGCGGCGCGGCTCATCGATCCCTGACGCGGATCGGGGGCGCGGACCCTTGCACCGGACCGGCGCCATGCCGTAACGGTCGCCGGCCGGGCGGTTAGCTCAGTTGGTAGAGCGTCTCCTTTACACGGAGAGGGTCGGGGGTTCGAGTCCCTCACCGCCCACCAGCGCTCCGGCGCCGCGCACCGTCGACGGTAAGGGTAACCGGCTACCGGTAGCCGCCGTTCGGCAGTCGGCCGTGATACGGCGTGTTGCGGCAATGGCCCCACGGTCCGCGCCAGTAGCCGGGCGGGCAGCCGTTCCCCGCCCGCACTTGGTACCAGCCGCCGGGCAGCGGCCCGGCATAGGGCGTGCGGCGGCAGTGGCCCCAGGGTCCGCGCCAAGCTCCCGGCCCGCATCCTCCCGCCACCAGGATGATCGGCGCCGCGAGGCCCGGATCGGCCGGGAGCGGCATCGCCTGCGCGCCCGTCACGCACATTGACCCCGGCAGCGCCGACACGATCGCGACCGCAGCAGCTTTCATTAAAATATTCATGATCTCTCTCCGAGCAGCCGATGCGTATTTTTCGTCGTCATCGCGCATTGAACGCGTAAAGATGCCTGTGAGACGCATTAAATATTGGACATGAAAGGAAACAGTTTCGGGAATGCCGTCAATGCGATGCACCGGCGTGAGGAAGCCGCGCGGCCGACCGCGGCGCCCGCCCGGTACGAGCAAGACGTGCCGCCGGAAATCTCAACTGGAGGTGGTGGGCGGCAAAGATGAAGACAAATGCATGAGACTGGAATGGGCAGTCATACCTAGGAATAGGTACTGTAGGCATCGGACTAAACGCGGGCATCCTCGCGGGATCATCTCGAAGCGGAGGGTGCGATGCGAGCAACGATTCCGGATCGCCTGGGTCTCGGCGTCCCCGATGCCGGGAACGGCCTCTCCGCCCGCGTGGCCGTGGCGCGGTCGCGGCTCGTCCGCTGGATCGCGGGCAGCCGGGCGGCCGGGCGCGTCCCGACCCGGCTCCTGACCGAGGACGAGATCGCCGCGTTCCGGCGCGACGGCTTCGTCACCGTCCCGGCGATCACCACCGCGGAGGAGCTCGACACGCTGCGCGGCGCCTACGACCGCCTGTTCGAGGAGGCGCGCGGCTGGAAGGACGGGAGCCTGTTCGACCTCGTCGACATCGACCGCGGCGCCGGCGAGGCGCGCTCCCCGCAACTTCTCAATCCGTCCCGCTTCGAGCCGCTTCTCCGGGACATCCTGTTCCGGGCCAACGCCTTGGCCATGTCGCGCCAGCTCCTGGGAAGCCGCGCGGCCCTCGTCTTCGAGCACGCGATCCGCAAGCCGCCGAAGATCGGTGCGGCGACCGCGTGGCATCAGGACGAGGCCTTCTACGCCGCCTACACGAATTACCGGGCGATCACGGTCTGGATGCCCCTGCAGGACGTGTCGCCGGAGAACGGCTGCATGCTCTACGTCCCGGGGAGCCACAGGGGGCCGCTCCTCACCCATCGCAGCATCGGCGGCGACCCGCGGATCCACGGCCTCGAGGCCCTGGGGGTTCCGGTGGAGCGCGCGGTCCCCTGTCCGCTGCCGGCGGGCGGCGCCACCTTCCACGATTGCCGGACCCTGCACTGCGCCGGGCCGAATCTCAGTGCCGGACCGCGGCGCGCCTACGCCCTCGGCTTCGGGGTCCGCGCGCCGGAGCATACCCTCCGGCACGAGCATCCCTGGAACGCCGAGAAGCGCACGCTGCGGCAGGAGCGCGAGCGGCAGGCCCGCGGCGGGCTCGCCCGGCTGAAGGCGGGCGCCAAGCAGCAGATCAAGGCGCTCATCCGCTGAGTTGCGGCCCCCGCGCGGGGCCGTCAGGCGGCCGAGCGCACCGCCAGCGCCGCGCGGACGACCGCGTCGGTCTGAAGGTGATGCAGCATGTGGCCGGCCCCCGCCAGGCGCTCGAACCGCGCCCCGGGGATCAGGCCGGCCGCGCGCCGGCCGTGCAGGTCGGTGTTCACCACCAGGTCGGCGCTGCCGCCCAGGATGCGGGTGGGCCGGCGCAGGGACGGGTAGTTGAGGACGCTGCGCGTGAGACCCGGCCAGAGCCAGCCCGCATCCTCGCCCTCGGCGGTGATCTGCGCGGGGCGGCCCGCGAGGGCGAAGGGAAAGTCCCGGGCGAAGCGCGGCGGCATCGCCTCCGGGAAGAACATCGCGTTCCACAGGAGCGGCAGCAGCGCCCGGTCGCTGCTGGCGCCCAGGAGCGCCGACAGGGCGTCGCCGCCGAACGGCAGCGCCCGCGGCCCGAACAGCACCTGCTCCAGCCGCGGCTCAGGGAAGCATATCGGCGCGACGGCGACGATGCCGGCGACCTCGTCCGGGTGGAGCATGCCGTAGGCGAGGGCGACGGCGGCCCCGAACGAGTGGCCCAGGATGACCGGACGCTCCAGGCCGAGGTGCCGCACCGCTCGCCGGATACAGGCCGCCTGATCCCAGATGTCGGCCGCGCCGCCGCGCGGCCGCCGGCTGAAACCGTGGCCCGGGCGGTCGACGGCCAGCACGCGGAAATGCTCGGCCAGCGCCGGCACGGGGCCGAGCCAGACGTCCTCCAGGCACATCAGCGTGCCGTGGATCGCCACGAGATCCGGCCCGGCGCCGGTCTCCGCGTAGGCGATCGTCCGGTCTTCGGCCAGGGACACGATCCGGCGCGGCACGATCTGGGGATCGGCCTCGGCGCCGGTCCCGCTCCCGACCTCCCGTGCCGCCCGGGCGGGGCCGGGCAGGGTCTCCATCGCGCCTCCCCCTACAGGCGCCGTCGGCGTCCGGACGAGGTGCCGAGCACCGCGAAGGCCGTGGCCGCGCCGACGCCCAGCAGACCGGCCGCGGCCGCGAGGGGGTGCAGGGTCGCGCGGGTATAGGCGCTGGTCCGCATGACCGGGACGGGCGGGTCGCCCCGCGTCTCCCCCGCCGCGACCGGCGCGTGCAGCGCGCCGTCCGGGTTGCGCGGCGCGCTCCCGCGCTTCTGCAGGGCGATGATCGCCGGGGTGAGATAGTCGTAGGCGCCGGGGGCGAGTTCCTTGCCGGCCACGAAGGCCTTGCCGGCGCCGCCCACGAAGATGTCGCGCTGCGGGTGCACGGCCGCGTGCAGGATGGCGTTCGCCACCTCCTCCGGCGGGTAGATCGGCGGCGGCAGGCTCGGCTCGCGGTCCATGTAGTTGCGGGCCCGCTGGGGCAGGGGCGTGTCGATCGAGGCCGGCTTGATCAGCGTCACCGAGATCGGCGCGTTCTCGTCCATCAGCTCCATGCGCAGGGCGTCGGTGAAGCCCTTCACGGCGTGTTTCGAGGCCGCGTACATGCCCTGGAACGGGAAGGCGAGGTCGGAGGCGATACTGCCGACGTTGATGACGGCGCCGCCGTGCTGGCGCAGGTGCTCGGTCGCCACCAGGGAACCGTAGACGGTTCCCCAGAAATTCGTCTGGATCAGGCGCTCGTGGTCGGCATCGCTGATCTCGCGTAGCCGGCCGTAGATCGAGCCGCCGGCCACGTTCACCCAGGTGTCGAAGCCGCCGAAGGTCGCCTCGGCCCGGTCGGCCACGGCCTGCACGTCGGACCGCCGGCCGACATCGGCGACGACGTCGATCGCCTTGCCGCCGACGCCCTCGATCTCGGCCCGGATGCGCGCCAGGGCGTCGCCGCTGCGCGCCGCCAGCACCACCCGGGCGCCGCGCTCGGCCGCCATCCGGGCCGTGGCGAGGCCGATACCCGACGAGGCGCCGGTGATCACGATGACCTGCTCGCGGAGCGGCTTGTGCTTCATGCGATATCCCCGACGCTGCGGCGCGGCCGCACGGGAGCGGCCACACGCTAGGCTATCGATCGGGGCGGCCGCATGTTCCGGGCGCACCCGCGGGTGATCGGGTCGCAGGCTGGCCGCCCGGGCACTCAGCGTCCGTAGATGTCCTCGACGCGGATGATGTCGTCCTCGCCGGTGTAGGAGCCGACCTGGACCTCGATCAGCTCCAGCGGGATCTTGCCCGGGTTGGCCAGCCGGTGCATCGACCCGATCGGCAGGTAGACCGCCTCGTTCTCGTGGACCAGCACCACCCGCTCGTCGATCGTCACCTCGGCGGTGCCGCGCACCACCACCCAGTGCTCCGCCCGGTGGTAGTGCTTCTGCAGCGACAGCCGCCCGCCCGGCACAACCTGGATCCGCTTCACCTGGAAGCGCTCGCCGATGTCGATCCGCTGGTACCAGCCCCAGGGCCGGTACATCCGCAGATGCGCGTCCGCCTCCGGCTCCCCGCGGGCCCGCAGCGCGCCGACCAGCTCCTTCACCTGGCCCGAATGCGCCTTGGAGGCCACCAGCACCGCGTCGGGGGTCGAGACCACCACCACGTCCTCCAGGCCCACCACCGCGGTCAGGCCCTCGCCCTGGCTGTGCACGAGGCTGTTCTTCGTGCCGATCAGCGACACCCGGCCGCGCACGGCGTTGCCGGCCTCGTCGTGGTCCAGCACCTGCCAGACCGCGTCCCAGGTGCCGACATCCGACCACGCGAACGACACCGGCAGCACGCCGGCCCGGGCGGTCCGCTCCATGACCGCGTAGTCGATCGAGATCTTCGGCGCCTGAGCGAAGGCCGTCGCGTCGAGGCGCACGAAGTCGAGGTCGGTCACCGCCGCCTCCAGGGCCGCGCGCGCGGCCGCCAGCACCTCGGGGACGAACGCTTCCAGCTCGGCCAGCATCAGGTCGGCGCGGAACAGGAAGTAGCCCGAGTTCCACAGGGCGCCGTCGGTGATCAGCGCCTCGGCGCCGGCCCGGTCGGGCTTCT
>Ga0208247_10208_pt1 | contig 12919 bp, 10 predicted proteins | sample AntDryMetagUQ836_FD_188087 | JGI IMG/M metagenome (GOLD analysis project Ga0208247, IMG submission 188087) | Polar desert microbial communities from Antarctic Dry Valleys - UQ836 (SPAdes) | ecosystem: Environmental > Terrestrial > Soil > Desert | place: Antarctic Dry Valleys | collected 2008-12-31 | reverse complement strand
CGGGACCGCGGCGCTCGCCCGCGCGTCGATCGTTCCGATATCGGCCGCCACCGCGCGGGCGAGCGCCGCGGCCAGGGGCGCGTAATCGGCCAAGTGCACGCCGTCCCGGTGGAGGCCCGGTCCGGCGAGGCCGCCGGCGCCGGATCGCCACGGCGCGAACGGGTCGATGAAGGCGTACCCCCCCGCGGCGCAGAGCGCGGCCAGGCGAGCCGTGAAGACCGCGACGGCGGCGGGATCCCGGCCGGCCGCCCCGGCACCGATCGGCGGGATCGCGGCGACGAAGACCCGCGCGGCCCAGGGCTCCAGGCGGCGCAGGATGCCCCCGACATCGGCCTCGAACCGGTCGGCCACCCGGGCCCGCTCGGGATGCCGCCAGCGCTGGATATCGTTGGTGCCGATGATCAGCACCGCGGCCGCGCAGCGGACCGGGACGCGCAGCGCCGCGAGATGACGGCCGCAATCGGCCGCGGTGCTGCCGCCGACCGCGATGTTGATGCAGGGCCGGCCGCCGAGATCCGGCGCGCCGACGAACTCCGCGTGGGAATTGCCGGCGAGCAGCACGCTGTCGGGCGCGGCCGCCCGAAGCGCCGCGCGGATGCCGGGACGCCGCTCGGCGAAGCGACGCCCGACGATCCGCCCGTGCCGCCAGTGCCGGGCCGCGGTCTCGATCCAGTGGGCGCCCATGGCGGTCCTGATCAGGCGTGGGGAATCGGCCGCTCCCGGACGGACGGGAGCGGAGGGCGACGGGCGTCGACTGATCGCGCGCGGCCACACGACTTGCCACTGCGCGATGGAGCGCCGGAAACACTTGAAGAGACGGCCCGATATCTTGGGCCGCCGCCGCAATCTATATGTGGGAAAAAATCACACGTCAATCGCCGCGCGGGTCCGGTCGGCCCGGGTGCCGGGCCGGACGCCTTCCGGCGGCCGCGCCGCCGCGCTACCTCGGGGATCGCGGGGCGCCGTCGGCCGCCCGGGAGCGTCGGGGAGCCACGATGGCCAGCGAGATGATCAGGGACCGGGTCTTCGTCGTCACGGGCGCGGGCTCGGGCCTCGGGGAGGCGGCGGCGCGGGGCCTCGCGGCGGCGGGGGCCCGGGTGGTCGTGGCCGACATCGCCCGGGAGGCCGGCGCCCGGGTGGCGGCGGATCTCGGGGCGCGGGCCCGCTTCGTCGAGACGGACGTCACCCGCGAGGCGGACGGCGCGGCGGCGGTGCGGACGGCGCTGGACGCGTTCGGGCACCTCCACGGGCTCGTGAACTGCGCCGGCATCGCGCCGGGGGAGAAGGTGGTCGGCCGCGACGCGCCGCACCGGCTCGAGACCTTCGCGCGGGCGGTCTCGGTCAACCTCGTCGGCACGTTCAACATGATCCGGCTGGCCGCCGACGCCATCGCCCGGGAAGCGCCGGACGGGGCGGGCGCCCGGGGCGTGATCGTGAACACCGCCTCGATCGCGGCCTTCGACGGCCAGATCGGGCAGGCCGCCTACGCGGCCTCGAAGGGCGGGGTGGTGTCCATGACCCTGCCGATCGCCCGGGAACTCGCCCGGCACGGCATCCGGGTGGTCACCATCGCGCCCGGCATCTTCGAGACGCCGATGATGGCGGGCCTGCCCCAGGACGTGCAGGACACGCTCGGCCAGAGCGTGCCGTTCCCGCCGCGCCTCGGCCGCCCGTCGGAATACGCCGACCTCGTCCGCCACATCTGCGAGAACCCGATGCTGAACGGCGAGACCATCCGGCTCGACGGGGCGCTGCGGATGCCGCCGCGCTGACGGCTCAGCCGATCGACACGCTGGTCAGCACCTCGGCGGCGCGGCGGACCTCGGCGGCGATCATCTCCTCGCTCGAGCCGTCGATCGGCATGTCCGACAGGATCGCCGCCACGTCGCGCTTCACGTCCTCGCGGATCTCCGGGTTCTCCTCGGAGAGCCGCCCGATCAGGACGCCGAGCACGATCTCCAGGGCGGACAGCTTGGCGTGCAGGCGGGTGAACTCGTCCAGCGGCTCGGGCTCGTGCGCGGTCATGACCGGCTCCATCGGAGAAATGTCCGCCGTCGCCGAGCGGCGCGCCGGAACGTCCGCGTGTCATACAGGGGCGCCGGCCCTCCGTCTCGCCGGGGAGGCGGGAGCCGAATTTTTTCCCGATCGCGGGCAACCGAGTTTCCGGACCCGACGTTTCACGCATCCTTGAACGAACCCGCGAAGGGACACCCCGCCATGATCACCCGTCTCACCGCCGCAGCCGGCCTCCTGGCCCTCTCCACCGGCCTCGCCCTGGCCCAGACGCCCACCGCGACGCCGGCCGAGCCCGCCACGAAGGCGGACAGCAACATGAAAGAGTGGCAGGTCGCCAAGGTCGCCAAGGTCGGCCTCGCCCAGGCCCTCGCCACCGCCGAGTCGCAGGGCGACGAGAAGGGCGGCCGCGCCATCGACGCCGATTTTGAGAAGGCCGACAGCAAGGATCCGGCCCACTACGCGATCAAGGTCGTGTACCCGAGCGGCAAGCTCGTCGAGTACGGCATCAACGCCGACACCGGCGCCCTCTACAAGACCGAGAACCAGCCGATCGAGCGCTACTTCACCCGGCTGAAGGCCTCCGACTTCCAGAACGCGAAGACCTCCCTGAAGGACGCGCTCGCCATCGCCGAGCAGAAGGCCGGCGGCGGCAAGGCCTACGAGGCCGAGGTCGAGAAGGACGGCTCCACGGTCCAGTACGAGATCAAGGTCGCCGGCGCCGACAAGGAGCAGGAGGTCAAGGTCGGACCGGACGGCAAGGTCCTGAACTGAGATCCCGGGCTGCGGCGGAAGCCCGTCGCAGCCCCGTCCTCGCGGGCGGCGCGAAGCCGTCCAGGTGGCGCCCCGCCGATCCAGGGCGCGCTGCCCTCGGTCGCTTCGCTCCGCTCGCGAGGACGGCCGGTTCGGTCCGGCCGCTGCATCCTGTCGCCCCGCCACCCAGGGAGCCGGAACGCCCTCGCGGCGCTTCCTTCCTTTGCGATGGGCCCGAGCGGCCGCGAACGGGGAGGGCGGCATGGACGCGCGCGCAGGGGAAACCGACGGCCGTCTCGGCCAGTCCCACGTCCGGGTCGAGGGCCCCGACAAGGTCACCGGCCGGGCCCGCTACAGCTCCGACCTCACGGGGCCGGAATCCGGCACGGCCCACGCGGCCCTGGTGACCAGCACGGTCGCCCGGGGCCGCATCACCGGGTTCGACCTCGCGGCGGCCGAGCGGGTGCCGGGCGTCCTGCGCATCTTCACCCACCGGGATTTCGCGGGCGCGGTGGCGCCGGTGAAGCACCTGATGGCCGGCGGCTACGCCAACAGCTCGCACCGGCCGCTGGATTCCGACGCCGTCGCCTATGCCGGCCAGATCGTGGCGCTGGTCGTCGCCGAGACCCTGGAGGCCGCCGAGGCGGCGGCCGGCGCGGTCACGGTCGCCTACGCGGCCGAGCCCGCCGCCGGCGGCTTCGACGCCCCCGGCGCCGAGACCGTGCGCCTCGCCGACCTGAAACCCCACCACGAGGACATCGCCCGGGGCGACGCCGAGGCCGGCTTGGCCGGCGCGGCCATCCGGGTCGAGGCGCGCTACGCGACGCCGGTCCAGCACCACAACCCGATCGAGCTGTTCACCACCCGGGCCGCCTGGGACGGCGACCGGCTCACCGTGCACGAGCCGACCCGCTACGTCGGCGCCGTCCAGCACGGGCTCGCGGCGCAGCTCGGGCTCGATCCCGCGCAGGTGCGGGTGGTGGCGGGCCTGATCGGCGGCCATTTCGGCTCGAAATTCGCCCTGTCGCAGCACACCGCGCTGGTCGCGCTCGCGGCCAAGCGCCTCGGCCGGCCGGTCTCCCTGGTGCCGAGCCGGCGACAGTGCTTCACCATCGCCAATTACCGGCCGGAATCGCGCCACACCATCCGCCTCGGCGCCGACCGGACGGGCCGCTTCACCGCCCTGGTGCACGAGGCCGAGACCGTGACGTCGCGCTTCGATCCCTTCGTCATGGAGGGTGCGGAGGTGACGGCGAGCCTCTACGCCTGCCCGAACATCCGCACCGCGGAGCGGGCCGTGCGGGTCGACCGCAACACGCCCGGGCCGATGCGGGCGCCCCCCGAAGTGCCGTTCCTGTTCGCCCTGGAGAGCGCCGTCGACGAGATGGCGGTCGCGCTCGGCATGGATCCGATCGCGCTGCGCCGGATCAACGACACGGCGGTCGATCCGGTCTCGGGAAAGCCGTTCTCGACCCGGCCGCTGATGGCCTGCTTCGCGGCGGGCGCGCGGGCCTTCGGCTGGTCGCGCCGGGTGCCGCGCCCGGGCTCGATGCGCGACGGACCCTGGCGGGTGGGGCTCGGCTGCGCCGCCTCGGTGCGGCCGGTGAAGATCGCCGCCGCGACCATGCGGGTCCGGCTGGGCCCGGACGGCTCCGCGGAGGTCGCCTGCGCGCACCACGAGATCGGCAACGGCATCACCACGCTGCTCGCCCTGGGCGCGGCGGACGGGCTCGGCGTGCCGGCGGAGCGGGTGACGGTCCGGCTCGGCGACACGGACCTGCCGGCGGCCGGCATCTCGGGCGGGTCGAGCACGACCACCAGCCTCATGAGCGCGCTGGCGCTCGGCTGCGGGCAGATCCGACAGGTTCTGGCGCAGGCCGCGACCGGGCAGGGGGGCCGCCTCGCCGGCCGGGATCCGGGCACCTTGCGCCTCGTGGGTGGCCGGCTCGTCGCTCCGGAGGGGACCGGGATCCCGCTCGCGGAGGCCGTCGGTTCAGAGGGCGTCGAGACCGTCGCGGCCTTCGTGCCGGAGGGCAGCGACCGGGAGACGGCGCTCAAGGGCCTGCGCGGCGGCCATATCGGGCTCAGCCTGGGCGGCGCGGGGAAGGCGGTGTCCTGGGGCTTCGGGGCGCAGTTCGCGGAGGTCCACGTCCACGCCGAGACCGGGGAGATCCGGGTCGCCCGGCTCACCGGCGCCTTCGCGGCGGGGCGGATCCTCAACCCGCTGACCGCGAAGAGCCAGCTCACGGGCGGGATGATCTGGGGCCTCGGCTCGGCGCTTCTGGAGGAGACGGTGGTGGACGGCGCCGCCTACCGCAATCCGGATCTGGCCGAGTACCTCGTCCCCACCGCGGCGGACGCGCCGGAGGTCGAGGCGCTGCTGGTGCCCGATCCCGACGACCGGGTGGACGCGCTGGGGCTGAAGGGCCTGGGCGAGCTCGGCATCATCGGGGTGAACGCGGCCATCGCCAACGCCGTCCACCACGCCACCGGCCGCCGGATCCGCAGCCTGCCGATCCGGCTGGAAGACGTGGCGTGAGGGGGAGGCCGGGTGCGGACTTCCGGCGCGCCCTCGTCCTGAGGTGGAGGGTCGGACGTCGCCCGAGGGCCCGGACGTCCGCCCCCTACTCCATCGTCGGCGCGAGCTTCTTCACGCTCGCGACATCCTCGCCGAGCCACGCCGCGTTCTTGGCCGTGCCGTCGAAGGTGGCGCTCGTCTTGAACAGCTCGTACTTGCCCTCTAGCGCGTAGGGCTTCGAGCGCGACAGCAGCTCGGCCACCGCCGCCCTGTCCATCGGCTTGAAGGTCTTCACCGCCTCGAAGGCTTGGTCGAGGTCGCGCTGGTTCTGGATGCCGGTGATCACCACCGAGACCGGCAGGTTCAGCGAGAAGTGCAGGTACTCGAGCGGCTTGATCGGCGCGTCCGCCTTCAGGATCACGCCGTCGCCGAAGGTCTTCATGGCGAGCGGCGCGATGCCGTTCTGCACGAGATAGGGCAGGACGAGGTGGCTGAACGAGCGGAAATGCGCGTCCATCACGTTGACGGGCATCTGCACGGAATCGAAGTGGAAGCCGCGCTCGGCCGCCACCTCCAGCATCTGCAGGTGGATGCGCGGGTCCTTGTGGCCGGTGAAGCCGATGTAGCGCAGCTTGCCCTGCTTCTTCGCCTCCAGGAAGCCCTCCATGGCGCCCCCCTCGGCGAAGACCCGGTCGGGATCGTCGTAGCGCAGGATCTCGTGGTGCTGGACGAGGTCGATCCGGTCGGTGCGCAGGCGCAGGAGCGACTGGTCGATCTGCTTGATCGCCTCCTCCTTGGTCCGCCCGTCCATCTTGGACATCAGGAAGACCTTGTCGCGGTAGCCGCCCTGGGCCAGCGCCGCGCCCATGCGGAGCTCGGAGCGCCCGTCGTTGTAGTCCCAGCAATTGTCCATGAAGGTGATGCCGCGGTCGATCCCGGCATGGATCAGCCGCGTCGCCTCATCGTCCGTCACGGCGCTCTTGCCGAGATGGAACCCGCCCATGCCGATCGCCGAGATCTTCTCCGACGTCTTCCCGAACGACCGGTAGAGCATCTCGCCCCGGCGCTCGCCGGGATCGGTGACGAAGGGCAGGTCGGCCGGGTCCTGCGGGCGGTTGCCAGGGAGCGCGGGGGCGTTCACGGCCGCTCCTGCGCTGCCGGCGCCCGCAAGGCCCGCGCCGAGCACGGCGCCCTGTAGGAAGCTGCGGCGTTCCATCGGCTGTCTCCGTTCGCGAATGTCCGGGTGAGGGGAGGTAATGCGTCGGACCGGCTCATCGTTCGGTCTCCTCGGCGAGGCGTCCTGCCGCGTGGAGCAGGCGCAGGGCGGCGCAGGCGGCGCCGTAGCCGTTGTCGATGTTGACCACCGTGATGCCCGGCGCGCAGCTCGCCAGCACGGCGTCGAGGGCGGCGCGCCCGCCCGCCGCGACGCCGTAGCCCACGGAGGTCGGCACCGCGATCACCGCGCCCGCCACGAGGCCGCCGACGACGCTGGGCAACGCCGCGTCCATGCCGGCGGCGACGATCACCACCGGATGCGCCCGGATCTCCTCGATCCGCGAGGTCAGCCGCCACAGGCCGGCGACGCCGACATCGGCGAAGAGCGAGGCCGCCCGGCCGGCATAGGCCAGCACCCGCAGGGCCTCGCGGGCGACGGGCACGTCCGAGGTGCCGGCCGCTACCACGGCGACCCGGGCGGGACCGGTGATCCGCGGCGGCTCGCCGAACACCGCCGTGCGCGAGACCGGGCAGTAGTCGAGCCGGGCCGCCGCATCGAGCCGGTCGCGCTTCTCCGGGTCGAGGCGGGTGAGCAGGAGCGAGGCACCCCGCGCCCGGGCGGCCTCCAGGATCGCGTCGATCTGCTCCGGGCTCTTGCCGGCGCAGAAGATCGCCTCCTCCAGGCCGATCCGCTCGGACCGGGCGAAATCGAGGGTGAATTCTTCGGCGACGCTCACGCCCGGCCCTCCCCCTGCTGCACCAGGAAGGCGCTGCCGACCCGGTAGGGCGCGAACCGGACCGGGCCGGCGAGACGCGCCGGCGCGATGTCCCGGATGCCCGCCCCGAGCTTCTCACGATCCCGGGTGCCGAGGGCCGCCAAGCTCCCGGGATCGAGTTCCACCACCACGCCCTCGGCGCGCACCCGGCAGCGGACCGCGCGCTTGGCGCCGCTCTCCGCGTCGAGCGCCCCGCCGACCAGCCGCTCGACCGCGTGGATGAAGCGCAAGGTCTCCGGCTCGATCGCGATGCCGGTCTCGACCCGGCTCGACAGGCAGGGCGCCGCCGGCAATTCCGCCACCGCGCCGAGGCCGAGGTCGCGGGCGAGCGCCCGGACGGACGCCTTGTCGAACCCCGCCTCCACGTAGGGATGGCGCACCCCGTGCTCCCGGGCCGCGTCGAGGCCGGGGCGGTACTCGCCGAGGTCGTCGCGATTGGCCCCCGACAGGATCTGCCGGTCCGTGACCTGCCGGACCGCGCCGTAGAGATTGGTCTTGCAGAAGAAGCAGCGGTTGACCGGGTTCGCCCGGTAGGCCGGGTCGGCGAACTCGCCGGCCTCGATCACCCGCAGATCCCAGCCCTCGCGGGCGGCCTCGGCCCGGACGCGCGCGGTCGCCTCCCCGGGCACGGCCGGCGAGACCGCGTGGACCACGAGCGTCGCCCCCGGCGCCAGCCGGTGGGCCAGGGTGGCGAGCGTCAGGCTGTCGACCCCGCCGCTCACCGCCACCGCCACGGGCCCGAGCCCGGCGAGGACCGATTCGAGATGCTGGCGCGTCACCGCTCCTCCTGCTCCTGTTCCAGCGCGCGCCGCTCGGCCTCGCGGCGCAGGGCGGCCCGCGCGGCGTGGCCCGCACGGCCGCGGGCGTCGTCGGCCTCGGCCTTGGCGGTGCGCCCGCCCGGCCGGGCCACGATCTTCACGCGGACGGAAAGACCGTCGTGCTCGACCGTGCGGGCAGCGCGCGCGAGCACCGCGCCCTCCACGGGGTGGTAACGCAGGCCGATGGTCGTGGTCTCCCGGAAGCAGGCCGCGATCGCCGCCTCCAGGCTCTCCGGGCGGACCAGGACTTGGATCCGGGCCATCATCCGGCCCTTCTTGCCGATCACCGGCATCTGCACGACGTCCACGATGCCGGGCTCCGCGCGCAGCCGGTCGAGGCCCGTGGCGAGGTCCTCGCCGGACTGGTCGTCGACCTCGAAGGCGATCACCGCCAGATCCCGCCGGCCCGGGCCGGGGGCGGCGTTCTCCTCCAGCACGAGGGCACGCAGGCAGTTGCTCAGACCCGGCAGGACCTTGGTGCCGAAGCCGATGCCGGTGCGCCCGAGGATGCCCCGGGGGCGGCCCCGCCCGGGATCGTCGCCGCAGAGATGGCGCAGGATCGCCGCCCCGGTGGGGGTGACGCGCTCGCCGGGGATCCCGTCGTCGAGGGTCGCGAAACCCGCCAGCAGCAGCGTCGTGGCGGGGGCCGGGATGGGGAGGGGACCGTGCTGGGTCCGCACCCGGCCCGAGCCCAGCGGCAGGGCCGAGACGCTCCAGCTGCGCGTCCCCAGGGCGGCGATCAGGTGGGCGGCGGCCACGATGTCGGCGATCGAGTCGGCGGCGCCGACCTCGTGGAACGCCACCGCCTCCACGGCGATGCCGTGGACCCGCGCCTCGGCGTCGGCCAGATGCCCGAAAATGCCGAGCGCGTGCGCCCGCACCGCCGGCGCGAGGTCCGCCGCCTCCAGCGCGGCGCGGATCTCCGACCAGGGCCGGTGGCCGTGGTCGTGCGCGCGGGCCCGATCGTGGCCGTGCTCGTGGCCGTGCTCTTGGCCGTGATCGTGGCCGTGATCGTGGGGATGCGGGTGAGGATGCGGGTGTTCGTGGGGCGCGGGGTGTTCGTGCCGGTGCGGCGCGGGCCCGGACACCGCACCGGACACCTCACCGGGCGCCGACACGGCGAAGCGCGCACCGCTGAGGATCCCGTCATTGTGGGCCCGGACCGCGCAGGCGATGCGCGCGTCGACCGCCCGGACGCTGGCGGACACGCCGGCCTGATGCTCGGGGAAGGCGTCCAGCAGGGCGGCGGCGAACATGTCGCCGGCGACGCCGCCGAGCGCGTCGAGGTGGATGTGCATCGTGTGTCGCGCGGGCGCCCGTGGCGGATGACAGGTCCGCCTCAGATCGGCCGCGGCCGCCCCGCGGCAAGGCGCGCGCGGCCTCCGATGCCGCGGCGTATCGCCCGCGCCGCTCAGGAGAGCTGCAGGTAGGCGGGATCGAACAGCCCGCGCTCCCGCAGCCCGTCGAGGTCGCGGATCGTCAGGCGCCGGCTGCGCAGGGCGATGAGGCCGCCGGTGCGCAGCTCCTTCAGGGTGCGGTTGATGTGCACGCTCGTCTGGCCGAGGGCGTCCGCGAGGTCGGGCTGGGTCACCGGCATCGGCAGCGTCGTCCCGTCCGCGAGGCCGACGCGCGTCAGACGGAGGTGGAGCTCGCAGAACAGGTGCGCCAGCCGCTCGATCGCCGAGCGACGGCCGACGCTGGCGATCCACTCGCGGTGGATCGCCGTGGCGGCGAGCAACTCCCGCCACAGGCATTCCTCGACCGCGGGCCGGCCGCGGACCGCGTCGCCGATCTGCTCCGGGGCGATCCGCGCGACGGTGACGGGGGTCAGCGCGCCGATGGCGTGGTCCATCCGCGCCCGGCGGAACACGAACGGGTCGCACAGGTCGCCCGGCAGGAGCAGCGCGACGATCGCGCGCCGCCCGTCCGGGAACTGCTTGTACCGGCAGGCCCAGCCGTCGAGGATCAGGTGCGTGTGGTACGGGTCGCTCTGCTGCCCCTCGATATCCTGCCGGGCCGCGACGTGGCGGACATGCAGGCGCCCCAACCCGTCGAGCACCGCGCGGTCCTCCGGCGCGAGCCGGACATGCCGCTCCATCTTCCGTACGAACGGGTTCTCCACGTCCGCCTCCGGTCAGATCACCGCGGCGCCGGCGTGCCGGCGGCCGGACGGCGGAGCCCGGCCGGGCAGGCGCCGGGACAGGCGCCGGGGCAGGCACCGGGGCGGGCGACCGCGGGGGATCGGGCGACGTCGCGCGCGTCCGAAGCGCCCCGCACGACGGCGCTGCCAAGGGTATCGGTGAAATAATGAGGCACGGATATTTCTATCGGCAGGGGGCCAAACCGTCGTCCGTACATTGAAGTCCGGATCTTCTTGGTCGGCTTGTGCCTGCGGCGGAAAAACGTGCGCCAACCTGTGTTAAGTCGGCGTTCTCCCCCGCGCCGCGCTCCCCCTGCGGCCCTGCGCCCAGAAGTCCCTGCCCGCGCGGATGGCCGGACGCCCCGCTACTCCGCGGCGGCGCCCACCGTGTCGGCCATGCGCGCCCGGCGCGTGCCGAGCGGCTGCGGCGCGCCGACGGTCGTGTCCTCGGCGGTCTGATGCTCCATCTCGGCGTTCACCTGGGCGCCGGTCAGGACGATCATGGTCGAGAGCCAGATCCAGGTCATGAAGCCGATCGCCGCGCCCAGCGAGCCGTAGGTCTTGTTGTAGCTGCCGAAATGGGCGACGTACCAGGAGAACAGCAGCGACGCGACGATCCACAGCAGGGCCGCGAGGGCGCCCCCGGGCGTGACCCAGCGCCAGCGCGGCGCGTCCCGGCTCGGCCCGTAGCGGTAGAGCAAGGCGAGGCCGAGCAGCACTGCCACGAGCAGGACCGGCCACCGCAGCAGCGCCAGCCACCACGCGTCCGCGCCGAGCCCGACGAATTCCAGCACCACCGGCACCACCACCACCGCGGCCAGCGCCAGGAGGAGGAACAGGAGCGCCCCCGCCGTGAAGGCGAGGGAGACGAGATTGAGCACGAGGAAGTTGCGCTTCTCGCGCTCGTTGTAGACGAGGTTGAGGGCGTCGAAGACGTGCTTCACGCCGCCATTGGCGCTCCAGACCGACAGGGCGATGCTGATGAGCAGGCTGAACCCGAGGGTGGTGTTGCCCTGCTCGTTCAGCCGCTTCACCTGATCGCCGACGATCTCCAGGGCGCCCTGGGGCAGGATGCCCTGGAGGCTGGCGAGCTGGTCGTTGATGGTCGAGGCATCGGCCACGAGGCCGTAGCAGGAGACCAGGGCCGCCACCGCCGGGAAGATCGCCAGGAGCGTGAAGAAGGTGACGCCGGCCGCGATCAGCGACAGGCGGTTCTCGCCGATGTCGTGATACGCGCGCAGCGCGATGTCCTTCCAGCCCTTGGCGGGGATCTCGGTCGGCGTCGAGGCCCGCCGCCCGCGATCGGCCTCGGCCCGGGCGACGGCGTGGGCCTCCCGTCCCGCGTGCGCGGGCGACGTCCGGCGCGCGTCGTCCCGGTCGGCGGACCGGCCGGGCGCACGGTCGGCTGAGGAACCGGCCGAGGAATCGACTGGGGAATCCGCCGCGGTACCGACCGCGCCCCGGGCCGGCCGGCGGGGGAGGGCGACGAGGCCGATCAGCGCGGTGGCGAGGGCGAGCGTCCAGACCGTCGAGGCGCCTCCCTCGGGAGCGGCGGCCCTGGCGGGGGCTGGATCGGGGGCAGGCATCGGCGACCTCGGCAGGGTTCGGGCAGACAGGGGCGGGGCCTTCGGGGCCGCGCGTCGCGGCGTCCGGATCGGCGCGTCCGGGACGGCGCGTCCGAATGGCCGCAGCTGCGAGGGGGAACGCCGCGGCGCGGGGAACGGTTCGCCGTGCAGTTGCAACTCGACGGCGAACGACGCGGAGAACCGGCATGGCGCGCCTGGACGGCGGGACGGTGGTCATCACCGGGGCCTCGAGCGGCATCGGCCGGGCGGCGGCCGGGGCCTTCGCGGCGCGGGGCGCGCGGGTGGTCCTGGCGGCGCGGCGGGCCGACGTGCTCGACGGGATCGTCCGCGACCTGCGCGCGTCGGGCGCCGAGGCCGTCGCGGTGCCCACCGACGTCACCGAGCCCGAGGCGGTGGACGCCCTGGCCCGGGCGGCGCTCCGGGCCTTCGGCGGCATCGACGTCTGGATCAACAACGCCGGGGTAGGGGTGTTCGGCCCCCTGCTGGACGCCCCCCTGGACCTGCACCGGCAGACGATCGCGGTGAACCTGCTGGGCGCCGTGCACGGGGCCTACGCGGTGCTGCCCCACTTCCTCGACCGCGGCCGGGGGACGCTGATCAACACGGTCTCGATGGGCGGCTGGGCACCGACGCCCTTCGCCGCCGCCTACACGGCCAGCAAGTTCGGCCTGCGCGGCTTCTCGGCGAGCCTGCGCCAGGAACTCGCCCGGCACCGGCACATCCGCGTCTGCGCCGTGTTCCCCGCCATCGTCGACACGCCGGGCCTGGATCACGGCGCCAATGTCAGCGGCCGGCGGCTCAATCCCGGGCACCTGTACTACGCGCCCGAGGCCGTGGCCGAGACCTATCTCCGCCTCGTGCGCCACCCGCGCGACGAGGTCGCGGTCGGCTGGCCGGCCCGCCTCGCGCAGGTGGGCTACGCGCTCGCCCCGTACCCGACCGAGCACCTGATGGGCGCCGGGTTCCGGTGGGCCCTCGACCGGGCCGAGCCCGGGCCGCGCACGCACGGCGCCCTGCGCGCGCCGACGCCGGAGGGCACGCGCGCCGACGGCGGCTGGCGTGCCCGCAAGCACGTCCCCGATGCCGGCACGCTGAGCACC
>Ga0208247_10200_pt1 | contig 13805 bp, 10 predicted proteins | sample AntDryMetagUQ836_FD_188087 | JGI IMG/M metagenome (GOLD analysis project Ga0208247, IMG submission 188087) | Polar desert microbial communities from Antarctic Dry Valleys - UQ836 (SPAdes) | ecosystem: Environmental > Terrestrial > Soil > Desert | place: Antarctic Dry Valleys | collected 2008-12-31 | reverse complement strand
AGCACGCGGCGCGCAGGCGCACGGCGCCGCCCGCCGCGTGCCGCGCGAGGGCCTCCGCCACGGCCGCCTCGGCGCGCCCTCTGAGATCCGGTGCGGCCTCGCGCACGAGGTGGGAGCTCGGGCCGAGGTTCAGGGAGACGTGGGTGGCCGCCGCGGCCGCCGCCGCGTCGGTCTCGCCCTCCCCGACGACGATGTCGCGGTCGAGGGCGTCGCAGGTCACGGCGTCGAACCCGGCACCGCGCAGGAGCGCGACGAGCGGGTCGGCCTCGGCGAAGCGGAACGGCCCCGGCGTGTCGGGCTGCGGCGGTGGCGGCACTTCCGGGAGGAGCGGCAGCACCGCGTCGCGCGGCACGCCCACCCACGGGTTCTCGGACAGGGCCCGCCAGCACAGGAAGGTCATCCGGCCCCCCGGCCCGAGCATCCGGCGCACGTTGGCGAAGGCGCGTGCGGAATCCGCGAAGAACATCACGCCGAACCGCGACACGATCCGGTCGTACCGGCCGAGATCGGCCGTCTCGACATCGGCCTCGACGAAGCGGATCGGGGCGGCCCCCGGCGGCTCCGCCCCGGCGCGGTCCCGCCCCACGGCGAGGAGCGGCACCGAGATGTCGGCGCCGGTCACGCCGCCGCCGGGCCCGACCCGGCGCGCCGCCTCCAGGGTCGTGGCCCCCGCGCCGCAGCCGATGTCGAGCACCGTCTCTCCGGCGGCGAACCGCGCGCGGGCGAAGAGCGCCTCCGTCAGCGGCACGAACATCGCGTCGAGGACGGCCTGATTGCGCGCCCAGCGCGTGCCGACCTCGCCGTTCCAGTACTCGGCCTGGGTGACGCCGCCCGCCATGGTGACCCCCGTCAGGCCGTCGTCGCAGCGACCGACAGTTCCGGCTTGTGGTTGAGGGTCTGGAAGACCACGCAGTAGCGCTCGGTCAGCTTCAGGAGCTGCGCGAGCTTGTCCTCCGGCGCGTCGGTGTCGAGTTCGAAGAACAGGCGGATGCTGCGGAAGCCCACCGGCGCCTCCTTGTCGACCCCGAGGGTGCCGCGGAAATCGAGGTCGCCCTCGGCGCTGACCGTGCCGGCGCGCAGCGGGATCTCGAGGGCGGTCGCCACCGCCTTGAGCGTAACGCCCGCGCAGGCGACGAGCGCTTCCAGCAGCATGTCGCCCGAGCAGAGCTCCGCGCCCGAGCCGCCCGTGGCCGGATGCAGCCCAGCCTCCGCGATGGCGCGGCCCGTCTCGACCTTGCAGGCGATCTTGGTGTCGTCCAGCGTGCCCCTGGCCTTCAAGGTGATGACCGCCGCGTCCGGCGCGGTGCGGTACTTGTCCTTGATCGGAGCCTGGAGGGCTCGCAGCGCGGTGGCGTCCATGGCGTCGTCCTCTCGATCCCGGGGCCGTCCCGCTTCTCGGCGGCGGGCCGGCCGGAGCGCTCCGGCTCCGTCAGGGCCTCGGTATAGGTGCGCGCCGCGCGGACGGGAAGCGGCTCTCAGGCGCGCCCGGTGAGGGCGGCCACCGCCTCCGCCAGGGCGTCGACCTGGGCCTCGTCGTGGGCGGCCGAGAAGGCCACCCGCAGCCGCGCGGTCCCGGCCGGCACGGTCGGCGGGCGGATCGCCACCACTAGGAAGCCGGCGGCCTCCAGCGCGGCCGAGATGTCGAGCGCCGCCTGCGCCTCGCCCACCAGGACCGGCACGACCGCGCTCTCGGCCTCCGGCAGGCCCAGACGGGCGGTGAAGCGCCGGGCCAGGGCGAGCGGCCGGGCCCGGCGCTCGGGCTCCGCCTCCAGGATCGCCAGCGCCTCCAGGGCGGCGGCGGCGGAGGCCGGGGGCAGGCCGGTGGTGTAGACGAAGCTGCGGGCGCGGCTCGTCATCAGGTCGACGACCGGGCGCGAGGCGCAGAGATAGCCGCCGTACGAGCCGAGCGCCTTCGACAGGGTGCCCATCTCCAGGGGCGCCCGCGGTCCGTCCTCGACCACGCCGATGCCGTGGGCATCGTCCACCAGCGTCCAGGCGTCGTAGGATTCGGCGATGCCCAGGATGTCGCCGAGCGGCGCCCGGTCGCCGTCCATGCTGAACACCCGCTCGGTGAGCACGAGGGCGCGGCCGTGGTGGGGCCGGTGCTCGGCGAGCCGCGCCGCGAGCTCGCCGGGATCGTTGTGGCGGAAGGTCATGACCTGGGCGCCCGAGAGCCGCGCGCCGGCCCACATGCAGGCGTGGGACAGCTCGTCCAGCAGGACGAGGTCGCCCCGCCCGGCGAGCGCCGGGGTGATGCCGAGATTGGCGAGGTAGCCGCTGCCGAAGACCAGGGCGGCCTCCGCGCCCTTGTGGCGCGCCAAGCCGTCCTCCAGCGCGCCGAGATAGGGGTGGTCGCCGGTCACGAGCCGCGACCCGCCCGCCCCCGCGCCGTGGGACGCCGCGGCCGCCTGAGCCGCCGCGATCACCCGCGGGTGGTGCGAGAGGCCGAGGTAATCGTTGCACGAGAAGGAGACGAGCGCCCGCCCCCGCCGCGCCGCCGCGGCGCCGGAGCCGCGCTCCGTCGGCACAAGCTTGCGGCGCAGGCTGCCCGCCTCGAGGGCGTCGAGTTTCCCGGTGGCGAAGGCGTCGAGGCTGTCCATGGGGACGGGGATGGGCGGTCCCGCGCCGGCAAAGTCAAGCGGCGGGTGCCGGACCCTTGACCCTCGTCCGAGGCGCCCCCATGCCGGAGGCATGACCCTCGCGACGCCCGCAGGCCATCTCTGGCGGCCCTACACCCAGATGCGACACGCGGCGGCGCCCCTGGAGGCGGTCGCGACCCACGGCACCCGCATCCGCCTCGCCGACGGTCGCGAGCTCGTGGACGGCATCGCTTCCTGGTGGACCGCCGTGCACGGCTACAATCACCCGCACATAGCGGGCGCGGTGGCCGAGCAGCTCGCGCGCATGCCCCACGTGATGTTCGGCGGCCTCACCCACGCGCCGGCGGAGGCACTGGCCCGGCGGCTCGCCGCCCTGCTGCCGGGCGATCTCGACCACGTCTTCCTCAGCGATTCGGGCTCGGTCGCCGTGGAGGTCGCGCTCAAGATGGCGGCGCAGATGTGGATCAACCGCGGGGTGAGCGGTCGGACGAAGGTCCTCGCGTTCCGCGGCGGCTACCACGGCGACACGATGGGGGCGATGTCCGTCTGCGACCCCGAGGAGGGCATGCACCGCCGGTTCGGAGCCTACCTGCCGAGCCAGATCTTCTGCGACCTGCCGCGGGGCGCGGCCGAGACCGCGGCGCTCGATGCCGCCCTGGCGGCTTATCGCGACACCCTGGCGGCGGTGATCGTCGAGCCGCTGGTGCAGGGGGCCGGCGGGATGCGGACCCACCCGCCGGAGGTGCTCGCGACGATCGCCGGGCTGGCGCGCCGCCACGGCCTGCCGCTGATCGCCGACGAGATCTTCACCGGCTTCGGGCGCACCGGCTCCCTGTTCGCCTGCGAGCAGGCGGGGATCGTGCCCGACATCCTGTGCCTGTCGAAGGCGCTCACGGGCGGCACGATGGCGCTGGCCGCCACGGTCGCCCGCACGGAGGTGTTCGCGGCGTTCTGGTCCGAGGATCCGGCGGCGGCGCTGATGCACGGCCCGACCTTCATGGCCAATCCCCTCGCCTGCGCGGCGGCCAACGCCAGCCTCGACCTGTTCGAGACCGAGCCGCGCCTGAGCCAGGCCCGCGCCATCGCGGAGCGCCTCGCCGCGGGGCTGGCGCCGCTGCGGCGCGTGCCCGGCGTGGCGGATGTCCGCGTCCTCGGGGCCATCGGGGCGGTGCAGTTCGCGCGGGCGCCCGACCTGGCCGTCCTGAAGGCGGAGCTGCTCGCCCGCGGCGTCTGGGTGCGGCCGTTCGGCGACATCGTCTACCTCACCCCCGCCCTCACGATCGACGCGGCGGATCTCGACCGGCTGATCGAGGCCGTCGCCGGGGTGGTGACCGAGCTGGCGCCGGGATCGACATGACGCCCGCGCGTTCCACATTCCCGTGACCGGCCCTGGCGCCGGCCTGCAACCCGGGACCGTTTCTGCCGTTGGGCCTACGGCTGGAGATGCGTGCGGCGGCCCGCGCGGCCGGGCGCTGCCGAAGGGAGTACACAGTGGCGAGCGAGCAGACGGGTTCGAGCGGCGACCGGCCGGTAATCCTCCTCGTCGAGGACGAGGCGCTGACCATCATGGACCTCGGCGACGTGCTGGAGGAAGGCGGCTACGACACCGTCCAGTGCGCCTCGGCCGAGCGGGCGCTCAGCATCCTGCAGGCGCGCCCGGACATCTGCGGGCTGGTCACGGACGTGCAGCTCTCGGGAAAGACCGACGGCTTCGACCTCGCGAGTTCCGTGGCCGAGGCGCGGCCGCAATTGCCGATCCTGATCGTGTCCGGGCGCGCGGCCCCCGACCCGGCCCGCATGCCCAAGCACGCCGAGTTCATCGCCCGGCCCTGCACCGGCGAGGACATCCTGGACCGTCTCCAGCGTCTCATGCACTGCTGAGCGGACCTCCGCGCCGGCCCCGTCATCCCACCGTCACCGGTCGTCGCCACAGGGACCTGGGCGGCCGCTTGATGGGGGTGGACGGTGCAGATTCAGGATCGTCCGGCGGCCGCCGGCACTAATTCGGGCGCTCCGGTGGGCGACAAGCAGAAGCGCGATCATCGGGACGAGGCGGCCGCCGTGCTCGGCCTCCCGTCGAAGAAGCTGAGGCCACCCGGCGTGCGCAGCGTCGGCTGGGCCCTGGTCCAGGCGGCGCGCCTGCACCGGGCGCGGACCGGCGACCGCTTAGCCAAGCTCGGCCTGTTCGCCGGTCAGGAACAGGTGGTGCAGGCGCTGGCCGCGGCCGGCACGATGACGATGGGCGATCTCGCCGCCCTGCTGCGCGTCCGACCGCCCACCGCCTCCAAGACCGTCACGCGGCTCGCCGCCCTCGGCATCGTCGAGCGCCGGGCCGAATCGGGCGACGGCCGCGTGGTCCGGGTCCAGCTCACGGAGGCCGGCATGGCCAAGGCCGAGGCCATCGAGCGGATCCAGGAGGAGGTCGAGGCCGAGCTGCTCGACCACCTCGATAAGACCGATCGCCGCCGCCTCCGGAAGCTTCTGCGGAAGGCGGCCCGCGGCCTCGCCGAGGCGGCCGGCGCCTCCGGTCAGACGACCGAGGCAGACGCCGAGATCGAAGCCGAGGACGAGGCCGAGGCGCTGGCGACCTGACCGCCGGCCTCAGGCCGCGCGGCGCCACGCCGGGAACGGGTCCGGCAGGCCGCGATAGGGCGCGGGATCGAACGGCTCCCGGTCCGCACCGGTCTCGATCAGGCAGGCGTCCAGCGCCGCCGTGAGGGCCGCCGCGTCCATGCCGGCGCCGATGAACACCAATTCCTGGCGCCGGTCGCCCCAGACCTCGCTCCAGACGTCCTGGAGCCGCGTCCGGAACTCGGGCGCCTCCGGCCAGCGCCGCCGCGGCACGGCCGACCACCAGAACCCCATCGCCGAGACCCGGGCCACGGCGCCTGCCAGGGAGAACTCGCCCACCCAGTCGGGCCGGGTCGCGAGCCAGAAGTGGCCCTTCGCGCGGATCAGGCCCGGCCAGGTGGCGTTGACGAAAGCGTTGAAGCGCTCCGGGTCGAAGGGCCGCCGGGCTCGGTAGACGAAGGAGGCGATGCCGTACTCCTCCGTCTCCGGCACGTGCGCGTGGGCGCCGTAGAGTTCCTTGAACCAGAGCGGGTGCTGCTGGGCCCTGTCCTCGTCGAACAGGCCGGTGTCGAGGATATCGGCGAGCGGCGCGCGCCCGTGGTCGGTCTCGAGGATGCGGGCATCGGCGTTCAGGCCGCGCACGACGGAGCGCACCAGCGCGAGATGCTCGGCCGACACGTCGCGCGCCTTGTTGATCACCACCACGTCGGCGAACTCAATCTGCTCCACGAGCAGGTCCACGAGCGTGCGCGTGTCCTCGGCGCCGGCCGTCTCGCCGCGCTCGCGCAGGAAGGCGGCCGAGCCGTAATCCTTGAGCAGGTTCACCGCGTCGACCACCGTGACCATCGTGTCGAGCCGGGCGAGATCCGCGAGGGAGCGGCCGGCCTCATCCCGGAACGAGAAGGTCGAGGCGATCGGCAGCGGCTCGGCGATGCCGGTCCCCTCGATCAGCAGGTAGTCGAACCGCCCCGTCTCCGACAGCCGCCGGACCTCGGCGAGCAGGTCGTCGCGCAGGGTGCAGCAGATGCAGCCGTTGGTCATCTCGACCAGGGTCTCGTCGGTCCGGGACAGGTCGGCGCCTCCGGCGCGGACCAGGTCGGCATCGATGTTCACCTCGCTCATGTCGTTGACGATCACCGCGACGCGGCGACCGTCGCGATTGTTGAGCACGTGATTGAGGAGCGTCGTCTTCCCGGCTCCGAGGAAGCCGGACAGAACGGTGACGGGAAGGCGGGTATCACGCTGGGTCATGACGCTATCAAAACGTTATAACGTTTCAAAGTCAACCTGGGTTAAGGGGCCGACCTGCCGCACGGAACGAGCGGCTGTTGCAACGATGTAACGTTTCTCGACCGTGTCCGGCGCGCGCGGGATTAACGCTTGCACCCGGGCGACGCGCCGCAACAATGAAACGATATAACACTGTGTGAGTCTCGATGCCTCCCTCGCGCCGCTTCGGCTTCCTCGCCAGCACGGTCCTGTCCTCGACTGTCTGCGCCGGCCTCCTGACACCGTCCGCCGTGCGGGCGCAGCAGGCCGTCGCCCTCGACGAGATCAGCGTCACCAGTCCGAGCCCGATCCAGCCGTCGCGCGGCGCGGTCGCGGCGGACGCGGCGGTGCCGATCGGCGTCCTGCCGGTGGCGACCAACACGTTCTCACCGGTGACGGTGGTGACCCAGGATCAGATCGCGCGCGATCAGCCCCGGACCCTGGGCGACGCCCTGTTCGACAGGCCGGGCATCTCGGGCACGACCTACGCGCCGGGGGCGGCGTCCCGGCCGATCATCCGCGGCCTCGACAATGCCCGGGTGCGGATCCAGGAGAACGGCATCGTCAACGGCGGCGTATCCGACCTCGGCGAGGACCACGCCGTGCCCGTCAACCCGCTGGTCGCCGACCGGATCGAGGTGATCCGCGGCCCCGCGACCCTGCGCTACGGCTCGGGGGCCATCGGCGGCGTCGTCTCGGCCGACAACAACCGGGTGCCGACCTTCATCCCGGCGAACGGGGTGCAGGGCCAGGTCACCAGCGGCTTCTCCAGCGTGGATAACGGCCGGCTCGGTGCCGCCACGGTGGATGCCGGCGGCGACGGCATCGCGGTCCATGCCGACGGCTTCAAGACCGCGAACGACAGCTACGCGATCCCCGGCGGGATCCAGCGCAATTCCTACAACGAGTCGCAGGGCGGCGCGGTCGGCATCTCGGCGATCGGCGACCGCGGGTTCGTGGGCATCTCCTTCAGCCACTACGACGCGGTCTACGCGATCCCCGGCGGCGTTGCCGAGCAGGACCGGACCCGCCTGACCCCCAACCAGGACCGCGTCCTGTCGCGGGGCGAGTACCGCCCGCTCGACGGACCCTTCGAGGTGATCCGCTACTGGGCGGGCTACTCGGTCTACCGCCACAACGAGGTCGGGATCGGCGACGACGGGATCGAGGGCGTCCAGGCGATCTTCAAGAACCGCGAGGCCGAGGGCCGCCTGGAGCTCCAGCACGTCCCGGTCTTCACCGAGTTCGGCAAGCTCACGGGCGCGCTCGGCTTCCAGTCGGATCGGCGCGTGATCAACACGCAGCTCGAATCGTTCCTGCCGAAGACGGAATCCCGCGCGAACGCGGTCTACCTGTTCGAGGAGCTGGAGCTGCAGCCGGGCACGCGGCTGCAGGCGGCCGGGCGCTACGAGGTCGACCGGCTGTCGAGCACGGCGGCGCAGTTCCCCGCCGACTACGTGCCGGTCGACGGGCAGGAGCCGTTCCAGTACGCGCGGACCCGGCGCTTCGCCCCGAAGAGCGCCAGCATCGGCGCCCTGCAGGACCTGCCCTACGGCTTCGTGGCGAGCCTCACCGGCTCCTACGTCGAGCGCGGGCCCACGGGCTACGAGCTGTTCTCGCAGGGCCCGCACGACGCCACCGCGACCTTCGAGATCGGCAACCCGAACCTCAAGAAGGAGCGCGCCCGGACCATCGAGGCCAGCATCCGGCGGGCCGAGGGGCCGTTCCGCCTCGACGCCACCGGCTACTTCACCCGCTACACCGGCTTCATCTACCGCAACTACACAGGGCTGACCTGCGACGACGACTTCGCGTCCTGCGGCACCGGCACCGACAACCGGCAGATCGTCTACCAGCAGCAGAACGCGACCTTCTACGGCGCCGAGATCATCGGCCAGTACGACCTCGTGCCGGTGGGCAACGGCTTCGCCGGCGTCGAGGCGCAGTTCGACTTCGTCCGCGCCCAGTTCGACAACGGCACCAACGTGCCGCGCATCCCGCCCTACCGGCTCGGCGGCGGCGTCTACCTGCGGGCCGACGGGTGGTTCGCGCGGGTGAACCTGCTCCACGCCTTCAGCCACGACGCCACGGCCGTGTACGAGACGCCGACCCCCGGCTACGACGACCTGCGCGCCGAGCTGAGCTACACCAAGGCCGTCGATCCCGCGGTCTACGGGGCGAGCGCGATCACCCTCGGCGTCCAGGGCCGCAACCTGCTGAACGACGACATCCGCAACTCGACCTCGTTCAAGAAGGACGAGATCCTGCTGCCGGGACGGAACGTGCGCCTGTTCCTGACGGCGCGGTTCTGAGCGCCGCGTCGGTCATCGAAGGTCCTATGCCGAGAGGGTCCGGCGCAGCCTGCGCCAGCCCGCGACGAGCCCCGTCAGGGCGATGCCGGCTGCCAGGAGGTTCAGGAGCCACTGCGCCGCGTCGTGGAGCGGGCGGCTGCCGGTGAGCCCGGGCAGGTCGAGGCGGTGCGCGGCGTCGAACAGCCAGCGGTTGATCCGGCCCGAGCGGTCCAGGCGCTGGAGGATGGTCCCGTCCCGGGGATCGACGTGCAGCCAGGTGGCGTCCGGGTCGCCGAACCGCAGGCGCAGCACCGGCAGCGGGCGCGGATCGGACCCGTGCGGGTACCAGTAGAGATCGTAGGCGCTCAGGCCCGCGACCGCCCGCAAGCCGCCGGGCAGCGCCGGGCCGGCGGCCCGCGCGATCGCGGCCGCGTCGAGGGCGGCGCCGTCATCCGCGCGGCGCGCCGGGACGCCGGCCGGGCCGTCGGCGACGATCCACCACAAGCCGCCGATGGCAACGAAGCGCAGCGCCCGAGTCCCGGGCCCGGCGAAGCCGCTCAGGGCCTCGGCGGCGAGGCCGAGGGCCGGCGGCTGTCCGGCGTAGGCGGCGCGGATGGCGGCGGGCGCCGCGGTCGACGAGAACCAGCGGTTCGGGTTCATCGAGATCCAGCCGCTGAGGATGAAGGTGCTGAGCCCGATCCCGCCCGCGAGGCCGAACAGGTGGTGGAAGCGGGCGAGCCCGCGATAGGGCGTGACCGCCCCGCCCGCGTAGCGCCGCCGGAGTCGCAGGCGCCAGATCCCGATCGCCAGCCCGCTCAGCGCGCCCAGGGTGGCGAAGCCCGACAGCCACAGCAGGACCGTCCGCCACAGCTCGGGCCGGGCGCGCAGCGGCGTGAGATAGATCCAGTGCACCACGGCGCCGACCCAGTTCCACGCCCGCTCGGACCGGGTCGTGTCGAGGGCGATCGCGCCGGTGACCTGCGAGACGTAGAGCTCGGTCCCTGCCGGGTCCCCGAGGGCGACCTTCAGGAAGGGGCGGAGCGGGTCGTACCGGGCCGTGACGGTCCACTGGTCGCGCTCGACCGGCGCGACCCGAGCATCCGGAGCCCCGTCCGGGATCCCCTCGGTCGCGAGACGCAGCGCGTCTTCGGGCGTCACCGGGCCGAGCCGCGCACCGGTCCGCGCCGAGACCGTGGCCCGGGCGCCGTCGCGGTCGGCGATCCGGTAGACCGCCTCGCCGCCCCGCATCTCCAACGCGAAGGCGGCCGGCGCGCCGCCGAGCCCGCCGGCCCGCAGCGCCGCCTCGGGCGCGACCGTGACCTGATCCCAGGCGATCGGGGCGAGCCGTGACAGCCGCTCGGCCTCGGTGAGTGCCGGGAACGGCACGTAGAGCATCACCAGCCCGGATCCGATCCACAGGGCGAAGAACAGGCCCGCGACGATCCCGGCCCAGCGGTGGAACAGGAGCAGCCAGCGCCGTCCCGCCTTGCCGAACCGCCGCGGCCGGCTCACCACGTCACCGTGTAGGCGACCTCGACCGAGCGCGGGCGCCCGAGCAGCCAGTTGGTGCCGACCCCGTTCACCGCGTTGCCCGAGATCGCGTAGACCTTGTCGAACAGGTTGTAGACCCGCACGGACAGGCGCGAATCCGCCGTCACCTGATGGTCCAGGACCGCGTTGACGAGGTTGTAGGCCGGGCGCCGCGCCGTGTTGCCGAAGTCGCTGTAGACCTGCCCGACGTTCTGCAGCCCGACCCGCGCGGTCCAGTCGCGGGTGACGTCCCAGGTCAGCCAGAGGTTGGCCACGCGCTCCGGCACGTCGATCGGCTGGTTGCCGGCATACGAGACCGTGGCGCCGTTCACCGTCTGGTCGAACCGGTCGTACTGCGCGTGCAGGAGCGCGAGGTTGCCGTCGAGGCGCCAGCCCGGCGCGAAGCGCCAGCCGAGCGCCAGCTCGAAACCCTGCGAGGACTGGCTCCCGACCTGCGTCGAGAGCGTCGGCTGTCCGGGGATCGCCGAGATCAGGTTGTCCTTGACGATCCGGTAGCCCGCGACGGTCCATTCCAGGGCGCCGTCGAAGGCCAGACCCTTGGCGCCGATCTCGACCTGATCGCCGGTCGCGAGCTTGAAGCCGGCCAGCGACTGCGACAGCGTGATCAGGCTGTTCACCGGGTCGGTGGCGAAGCTGTACTGGGCGTAGAGCGCGCTGTCCGGCGTCGGGTTGTAGACGAGGCCGAACCGGTAGCCGAGCGCCCGGTAGGTCCTCTCGAACCGCGATCCCGTCTGCAGGTCTTCCCGATTGAGCGTCGGCACGTCGAGGCGCACGCCGGTGAGGAACGAGAGCTTGTCCGACAGGATCAGCCGGTCCTCGGCGAAGACCGAGGCCTGGCTCGTCTGCGTGGCGTAGGCCGGACGGGCCCGCCCGTTCTGCGGGAACAGGCCCGGATCGTAGCCGGTGAGCGGCACGCTGGTGGTCTGGTCGAAGTAGAAGTTGTTGGTGTGGCGGAAATCGATGTGGTTCACGTCGAACCCGGCCACGAACTGGTTCGGCAGCCCGAACAGGCTCCCGCGGAACGTCGCGTCGAGGCGGTCTCCGACCTGCTCCTGGCTGTGGTAGATCTCCAGGTAGTCGCCCCGGTCCACGAGCCCGGTGCCGCGGTTGTAGCTGTACTGCTCGACGTCGAGCCAGTGGCGCCGGCTGGTGAGCCGGTAAGCGGTGTTGCGGATCGTGATGTCGGCCGAGGGGGACCACTCGGTCTTGAGCTGGGTCCAGTTGTCGGCCCAGGTGATCTTCGCGTCGCGGACGTTGTAGTTGTTGAACCGTATGAGGTCCGGGATCCGTCCCGCGACGAGCGGCGTGCCCCAGTAGCGGGCGGGCTCCTGGTAGCCGAGATCGTGGCTCAGCGTGAACGCGAGGTCGGCGCTCGGCCGGAACAGCAGGGCGGCGGAGACCGCGAGGTTGCGGAAATCGCCCTCCGGCCGGATCCAGCCGTCGGCGCGGTTGCCGCTGACGTTGAGGCGGTACGCGAAGGTGTCGCCGTACTCCGCCTGGCCCAGCGGGCCGCCGGAATCGAGGGCGAGGCGCGCGACCCCGTCGGTGCCGATGACCGCGCGGGCGGCGTTGACCGGCACGAAGACCGGCTTCTTCGGAACCACGTTGATGACGCCGCCGATGGCGCCGTCGCCGTAGAGCACCGAGGACGGCCCGCGCAGCACCTCGATCCGCTCGACGTTCCACGTGTCGAACGGGAAGGTCACGGTGTTGGCGCCGACGTAGAAGCGCGTGCCGTCGTAGAGCTGCTGGATCGAGTTCGGCCCGGCGAAGCCGCGGGACGTGAACGCGCCGTTGCCGTTGCCGGGCGCCGCGATGGTGGTGATGCCGGTCGCGTCCTGGGTCACGGCCTCGGCGATCGTATCCTGTCCGCGGAGCCGCGCGGTCTCGCCCGACACGATGTCGAGGCTGGCCGGCGTCTCCAGCGGCGTCAGGCCGAGGCGACTCGCGGTCCGGTCGGGCGTGCGCAGGTTGAGGCCGTTCGGCGGGAGGCGGCTCGGGTCGCCGCCCGCGCCCGCGACGGACAGCTCATCCAGGGTGACCGCCTCCTGGGCGGCGGTCGGGCCGGCGAGGAGCGCGAGGAGAACGCCGCAGAGCGGGGCCCGCCCGCCGAGGCGGGAGCGATAGGTCGAGAATGACATGGGAGAAGCGGTCCGTGCACGGCGCGCGCCGGCCCCCGCGTCGTACACGCATTGTAATAACATTACAACGCGTCGGCCGTCCGGATGGCTCAGCCTGTGCGGGCGCGCGACGGCGTCCCGGGACAGGGCTCGAGGGTCTCGAGGCGGCGGAGACGGGCATGGGAAACGGCGTCGCGGGCGCGCTTGCTGTGGCACGTCACCGCGAACGAGGCCTCGGCGACCGCCTCCCCTCGGGACTGGCGGCGCCTCGACACCCGCCAGGACACCCCGCCCGGCGCGTTTCGCGTGTGACCACGGCTGACGGCAGGTCTCCTGGCTCGCGGGTCGCCGCCCTCGCACCGTCTTCCCGGGGTGACCCAGTGACGTGGTGGTGAAGGGCTCGCCGCTCACAGTTGCGGGGGCAGCCGCGGCTTCGGGGCGAACCCCTCACCGCGTTCCCTTTTGATCCCCGAGGGGAACCGTCGAGCACAGCTTGGCCGTAGCGGGCCCGGGCGTCAACCGCGTGTCCGGTTGTTGCCGTGGATCGGCGCGCGGGGCACCGAGCCGTTGCGGCCTCGCCGACGACGGGCTAGCCGGTGCGGGATGACGGTCTGGCGGCCCCCTGCGGAGATTCGCGTGAAGGCGCTGGGCCTGCCCCGGCGCGGCAACAGCCTGCTCGTGGCGGAGGTCCGCGCGGATGACGGGCGCCTGAAAGGCGTCCGGCCCCTCGGCGGCAGCGTCGCCTTCGGCGAGCGGGTCGAGGACGCCCTGATCCGGGAGTTCCGGGAGGAACTCGGCGTCACCGTCTCGGTGCTCGGCGGCCCCCGCGTCATGGAGAACATCTTCACGCACGAGGGGCAGGTCGGGCACGAGGTGCTGTTCCTGTTCCCCGTCGCCCTGCCGCCGGGGCTGTTCGACGGGCCGGAGCGCTTCGTCTTCCACGAGGATTCCGGCACCGCCTGCGTGGCCCGGTGGTGCGATCTGGACGGGCTCGACGTCCCGGGCGGTCCGGATCTCTTCCCCGCAGGCCTGAAGGCCCGGCTCCGCGACGCGTGGGACGCGGAGCCCTGACGGACCGAGCCGGCCCACCGCCTTTGCCGCTCGGCGCGGGCGATGCTACAGCCGGGCAATCCCATCGGTCCGGACGTCCGCGACGCCGCGGCCCATGCGCTTGGACGCTCCGTCCGACGCGAAGACGGGTGCCGGCGGAAGCATGACGACACGACCTCCCAGAAGCGGCGGGCCGAAGGGGCGCAAGCCCCAGGCCGGCAAGTTCGATGCGGGCAAGTTCAGGGGCGGCAAGGCCCAGGCCGACGGCCGCGCCCGCACGGGCCCGCGCACCAGCGCCCGCGACGCCGCCGAGCGCGCGGCCCGCAACCGCGGCGAGGATGCCGGCACCCGCG
>Ga0208247_10188_pt1 | contig 15419 bp, 15 predicted proteins | sample AntDryMetagUQ836_FD_188087 | JGI IMG/M metagenome (GOLD analysis project Ga0208247, IMG submission 188087) | Polar desert microbial communities from Antarctic Dry Valleys - UQ836 (SPAdes) | ecosystem: Environmental > Terrestrial > Soil > Desert | place: Antarctic Dry Valleys | collected 2008-12-31 | reverse complement strand
GGCCCTCCACGGATCGTCCATCCGCGTCAGAGCCTGAGCCTCGTTCCTGATCATCTCGACCTCCTCGCTCATCGAGGGGGTCAGATCCTCATGGCGTCAGGGGGTCAGTTTGCCGTGTCGCCTGACAAGCAGCTCTACCGCCAACATTGCCTCGCCAGCGCCATGCTCGCCGCCGGCCTCGCGGACACCGCCACGCTGGTCTTCATCGCCCCAGCGCACAACCAACTCGCGCACGCCGCAGCCGCGACTTACAGCCGTCAACTATCGGACCCACACACCGGCCCGATCCCGTTCATCTCGTTGACGCTGGAGCATGCATTTGCTGGGCTAGCCGCCGCCGGCCTGCCTGCACACGCCGCTGCGCTTCACGTACGTTACACCGACTGGTGGCTCCTCGACGGCGAACTCGAACTCGCGATGACGAGCGCAACGGCAGATGCGCCAGTGCCGGACATCGTACCAGTGTCGCACGCGCCGACTGCCGCTCCGTTCGTCACAAGATCCGCCACGCGCAGACGACAGCAGTGCGCCCGACCCCCGGTCCGCACTGGCGCGGCCGCCTGACGCAACTCGCGACGATCGACACGTGACAACTCGGTCCGGCGGCAGGGTACTGCCGCCGGACCGAGCCAATTTTTGGTCCACATCCGCACGGCCGCAGACTCACCCGCGGCACCGACCCACCGGCACCCGCCCATACCAGGGTTCTGCCCGTTTCACGCACCCCGCAAGTGTTTGAAACTAGAGCGTTTTCGGTTTGGGCTGAGTCGGCTTGGTGGGGTTCACGCGGCGCTGGGAGACTGATTCACTCGGCCGGTCGACAGCCGGAGTGAAGCATGGGCCGCCCCTACAGCTTGGACCTGCGCGAGCGGGTGGTGACCGCGGCTGCGGCGACCTCGCGCCGTCAGGCGGCCGCCCGCTTCGGGGTCGGCCAAGCAACCGCAATCCGCTGGATGGCGGCGCTCGCCGCGACTGGGACGGTGGCCGCCCGGCCGCAGGGGCGTGCCCGCCGCTCCAAGCTCGACCCGTACGAGACGTTCCTGCGTACGCTGATCGACGAGAAAGTTGATATCACCCTGGAGGAGATGCGCGCCCGGTTGCAGGACGAGCATGGCCTCACCGTCGGGCTCGGCACGCTGTGGGCCTTCCTCGACGCGCGCGACCTGACGTACAAAAAAAGACGGCCCACGCCGCAGAGCAGGATCGGCCGGACGTGAAGGCCGCCCGGGAAGCGTGGTTCGAGAGCCAGCCCGATCTCGGCCCGGACCGGCAGGTGTTCCTCGACGAGACGTGGACTGCCACCAACATGGCCCGCACCCGCGGGCGCTGTCCCCGCGGCCAGCGGCTGCGCTCCCCCGTCCCGCACGGTCATTGGAAGACCACGACCCTGGTGGCGGGCCTGCGCCTGTCCGGGATCGCCGCGCCGTTCGTGCTCGACGGGCCGATCAACCGCGACGCCTTCCAAGTCTACGTCGATCAGGTCCTGGTGCCCGAACTCGCACCCGGGGACATCGTGATCATGGACAATCTCGGCAGCCACAAAGGCCCGGCCGTGCGCGCGGCGATCGAGGCGGCGGGCGCGCGGCTCCTGTTCCTCCCGCCCTACTCGCCGGACTTCAATCCGATCGAGATGGCGTTCTCGAAGTTGAAGGCGGGGCTGCGCAAGGCCGCCGAGCGCACGCGCGAAGGGCTCTGGACCACAATCGGGCGGCTCGTCGATGCCGTCACGCCCGACGAGGCTGCAAACTTCTTCGTCGCGGCAGGATACGACCCCAATTAAACCGAAACCGCTCTAGAGCGCCCTCGCCTCTTCGGTTCCACGCACAAGCTGGCTCTTCCGCGACCGGCGAGCTGTAGCTCAGCCCGGCTACGACACCGTGCACATCTCTCGACGGGGGACGCCAGCCGTCACGCCAGCCTAAGCGCGGACCGGCGCCGCTGCGCCCGCGGTGTCGGTCTGAGACCGAAGCGGCGCGCCACCGGGAACGATGCGAACTGTGGCGGACCGGGAAAGTCTTCGAACGGCGATGGTTCTCGGCGCGGGCCGCCGGGTCAAGGTCAAGTTCACCAGCCCCGCTCGATAAGCCCCGGCTGAGTGGTGTGGCGCCGAGTGGCAGCCAACCCAAATATAACACCGCCAGTCCAGCAGGGTGACGCAAGGCCAGGATGCGTCCGTCCGCGCTATGCCGTGAACGCTTCAACGACAAACGGGAATTTGGCTTTGAGCTCGGCCTCGAAACTACCCCAGATGTAGACTCTTCCTTGACCGGCATCAATGACAGCTAATCTGTCTTTCTCCTTGTTCATGCCGCCTCTTTCAGCAAGCCTATTCGTAAAATCTTTTGCGCGCTCAGGAGTTTGTACGAAAAATATCAATCCATTTGAGCTAATTTGTTCGGGTCTCCGGCCTCTCTGGATTTCTTTGCTCAAAATACTCAGCCGAGACTTGTACGATTTTGCGTCGGACCGGTTCAAATCGCAGTATACGATAAGTATTGTCATCTAAGACACGCGTTGCTGCTAGCTTATATAGTTGACCAGCGATAGCTTGGAAAGCGACGCTGTGATCTGATAGCTCGCTTGTAGTCGATTTTGTACATCGAGCAACTTCGCGATCGCTTCTTCGGGGGATACTTGCTCGATGCTGTCCAAAGTATTCTGCATCGTGTTCTGTGTTGCGGCGTTCGTTGTGCTGGCATTTGATAGGCGAGCCGACGCGAGGGAGAGTTGGGTGACGGTGTCCTGAACGCTGGGACTCGTCGTGTCGGACGATGAAAGAAGTTTGCCCGCGCTGTTGATGACCGCCTGATAGGTCGCGGTCGTGCTGCTGTCGCTCGTCGTCGGTAGGCTGTAGGCCATGGTCGCAAAGCCGGCGAGTACGTTCTGGATCGCGACATCATTGGCGCGCGCACCTGTGCCGATGCTGGCGCTCGAGCTGATCTGAGTCGACTGAGTGGCCAACGCGGAAGTTGGCGTAAGATCCGGAGGCGGTCCCCGGGTATCCTCGCCCTGATACCAAAGGACAGTTTCGTCTTTTGATCCCGCCACGTAGACGGGCTTTGATCCCGAGTAGTCGATGCGCTGCGGATAGATACCTGCGCTAACCGAACCCGAGAAGAAATTCTTCGCGGCCACCGCCGTCGAGCTGACGGCAAGGGTGTTGGAGGCAGCTGTCTTGATGGCGGCCTGGAGAGCGGTGTTGAGGTTGCTGGCCGTCGTCGCGGCGTCGGCGCCGATCGCGAACGTGCCGCCGGTGCTGGACGTGGAGGTCGCGGTAGTGCCGGAGACGGCGGTGAGCGTGAGCGTCGTCGAGGTGCCGTCATGCATTTTCAGCGTGACGGTGACGCTATCTCCAACGACCGGCGGGTTGTTCACGGTGAAGTTAATCGTGCCCGGCGTGGTCGTCGTTCCAACGCTGGCAGTCGCCTTGATCGCAGTGGTCGTCGATGAGGCTCCCCCAACATTGAAGCCGAAGCTCGCCCGGGTATCGCTGTCCTCGGTCACCGTCACAGTGTCAGGCAAGGATGGGGGTGTCGTCGGAGGCTTAGACGAAGTCATGGTATTCTCGAGCCATCCGGAGCCCGATCCGAGATCTGCGGCAATCTGGTCTTTGATGAGCTTTGTGAGCCCATCTTTCGGGCTACCGTCGATATTGGTCGTCCCGTTCAAGATCGTGTTAGCGTCGAGCACTGGCTGAGTGCTGGTGTTGCCCCCGCCGAATAGATAATTCCCCGCCGCCGACTGGTTGAGTGTATCGAGCACCGTCTGCAAGTTCCCGAGGGCAGTCGAACGACCTGCGATCGAACTGGTTGCCGCACTCTGCAGCCCATTGTTTAGGCTCTGGCGGGCGCTTGTCCCAAGCGTCGCGACCTGCGTCAGGCTCGTTACCGCGAGGTTGGTCCGAGTCTGCGCGGCGGTGATGCCGGCGGCGTAGCCGGTCAGGGCGCTCAACGTAGCCTGTGCGGCCAGCGCCGTGGAGCGCCCGGATCCGAGACCACCATAGGTCTGCGAGACCTGACCGCTCGAGACCTGATTCGACAGGTCGTTGAGCTGGTTCTTCAGCGTCGTGAGTTGACCGGCGTTTCGCGTTGTCAGGTAGGAGCCGGCCGCGAAGGGAGTGATCGTGGTCATGATCAGATCTGCAACAATTGGTTGAGCATGTCTCGGGCCGCGCTGAGGATGCGAGCGTTGGCGCCATACGCATTCTGCAGGGCGATCAGATTCGACATCTCTTGATCGATGTTGACGCCCGCCCCGGCAGCGAACCGACCTTGGGCGGTGGAGAGGGCCGTCTGCTGGGTAGCGTCGAGGGCCGACGCGTTCGAGGCGTTGGCCCCCTGCGTCGCGATGATATCCTGCGCGAAGCCCACCACCGTGGCGTGATAAGGTGCGGAGACGCCGCCGATGCCGCTGGCCGACGAGAACGTTTGCTGAGTGGAAGTCAGCGCGGAGAATAGCTGCTGAGCTCGTGCACCGTTTGCCGTCATATCGGTGGCGTTCGTCGCCGTCAGCGCCGCCGTATTTCCCGACAGATTTCCGTTGACGCTAATGCGCTGCGCGAAACCGGTGAGCTTCGAGCCAGCGTCGAGGGAACCGGTATAGACCGTATTGTCCGAGCCGTCGACGAACAGCGCGATCTGAGGATAGCCCGATTTGGGGTCCGCCGAGGTCGGGACGGTGATATTCGCTGTCGCGGCGACCGAGGGAGCGCCAGCCGCTCCGGCGATTGTCAAGCTCGCGGCACTCCCGCTCGCGGAAAGATTCCGGTCAAAGCGATTCAAAACTGCGTTGATGCTGTCTGCATCCACCGGAAGTGGGATTGTTGCCACGAGTGCATTAGCATCGGTAGTCTGGTTAGCTGTGATGGCCGACGAGTTATTCGACGCCACTAAGATGATATTTCGGCCGGTGCTGTTGGCGTTGGCGGGAATTGTCAGGGTGTTGCCTGCCTGCATCCCGGTGAGGTTAATCGTGGCAGAATTGCCTGTGCTCTGCGTCGAGGAGACCTGCTTGTCTGTCAGCGCACTCGCTAATCCCGCCGCGAGATCATCGAGCTGCCGTTGAGCCTGCGGTAGGATCTGGTCGCGCAGCTCGAGCTGGGCCGCCAAGCTGCCAGATCGGAGCACGTTGGGCTCGCTGAGGTCGATTATGCCACCCCCCGGCAGCGTCGCGGTGATTGTGCCGACCGTGCCGGGGTTGGTCGATGAGGAATTTGCGGTCAGCGTTCCCTTCTCATCGAAAGTTAGCGACGCCGCATTGCCGCGATCCACCAATGTCGCCCCAGACCGGGTGAGGACCGTGACTGTTCCATCACCCTGAGAGACAGTCTGGACATCCATGTAGCTCGACAGGCTATTGATCGCCTGATCGCGCTGGTCCTGCAGGTCGGCGAGCGACGAACCGTCGGTGGTGTTTTGAATTTTGGTGTTGAGGTTGGCAATGTTCGACAGGAGCGCGCTGGCCGAATTGACGTCGGTGCCGAGCTGTGACTCGATCCCGGTGCGCATATTCTGCACCGTATTCGCGGCGCTGTTGATTTGGCTTGCTAGTGCCGAGGCGTTACTCACGACGGTCGTCCGCGCTGCCGCGGAAGTCGGATTGGCGGCAAGCTGCTGGAGCGACTGAGTAAAGGTGTTCAGTGTGCCGTCCAGCGAGGTCGAACTGCCGGGAACGCCGTAGAGGGCGTCAAGCTGCGAGGCGATCCCGGCCTTCGTGCTGGTGTAGGCAGCTCCTGAAGTCTCCAGCCGCAGCTGCTTCAGGGCCGCCGCGTCGAAGCTGCGGGTGATGGTTCCCGAAGCGACGCCTAAGTTGTTGGCCCCGTTGGCGACCGGCGAAATCGTACGCTTGACGTATCCGGCCGTCCCGGCATTGGCGACGTTCTGGGAGACGAGGTTGATTGCTGCCTGCGTCGCGGCGAGCCCGGCCGTCGCATTGGAAAGCGCATTGAGCGACAATTCAAAGCCTCCTCAGAAAAATCCTGGAGCTAGTTTACCGGATCACATTGAGCAGGTCCGACATCATGGTCTGGGCTGTCGACATGACGCGGGTGTTCGCGGAATAAGCTTGCTGCGTCACGATCATTTTCGAAAACTCGCTGGCAATATCTGTATTCGATTGCTCGATGGTCGCCCCGTTGATCGTGCTGCCGTTGAGGCCGGTCAGAGGCGGCCCGGAATCGGCCGTCTGGAGGTAGTTGCCTTTTCCATCGGCCCTAAGCCCGTCCGGATCGGCGAACTGCGCAATGCCGACTGTGGCGACAGGAATCACTGACCCATTCGAGAACGTGCCATTAATCTTACCGTCCTCCCCGACCGCGACACTCATCAGCGTCCCGGCGCTGTTGCCGTCCTGGCTGAGTTTCTTCGTGGTGACGGCGCCACTGGCATCAGCGTACTGGGTCAAACCGCCACTGATATCCAAATTCAGTTTTGCGAAACTATAGTCACCGATCTGGACGCCCGTGAGCGCCACCGGTGTGGTGGACGCAGGGCTGGTCAACTGGCCCGTAGAATCGAAGTTGAACGTCGGCCCAGTCTGGCTCCAAGACGGCGTGTCCGTGTTGCTGCTGTTGTAGTACAATTGCCATGACGAGGGTGACGTCCCGGCGGTCGACGTTTGAACCCAACGCATGCTGATCGTGATCGGCGCGCCGGTTGTGGTGTAACCGGTGATGGACGGGCCGGCGATGCTGTTGGGCGGCTCAGCCGATGCACTCACGGTCGGTGTTGCCGGCAGGTTAGCCGAATATTCGATGGTCTCCGTGGGCTCGGCCGGGAGCGTCAGGTTACCGATGTTGACGGGGCCCGTGCTTGTGACCTGCCCGGTCGTGGGATCCAGATTGGTACCTGTCAGGTATCCGCCAGCGCCGTTGACCAGATACCCGTCCTTATCTTGGGAAAAGTCGCCGCGCCGTGTGTAGAGGTTTGCACCGCTGAACGTCGGTTGATTGTTCGCATCGCCGGTCTTCTGGACCACGGTGAAGAAGCCGCTGCCGGTGATCGACATATTGGTCGGAACGCTGGAAGCAACGACGTTGCCGGCGATTGTGTTGGTCAGCTGCGACTGGGCCAAGACGGATCCGGCGACCTCGCGCTTCGGCGTCGTCTCAGCCATCAGATCGACGAAGCTGGTGTCGACGCGCTTGTAGCCGGTCGTCTGCGAGTTCGCGATGTTCCCGGATATGTTGCCGATGGCATAGGACTGTGCCTGAAGTCCGGAGACCGAGGTCTGAAGGGCAGAAAAGAGGTCCATGGCTGTACTCGACAGATCGCTGCAGGATGCTGTGCAATCTGGAGGCCACAAAAATATCTAAGCATTTCAGCTACTTGCGGACAATCCGCCGTGGCTCGACGACGTTTGCACGGAAATAAGTTCCGCAGGTGGGCAAATTTTGCAGTGACGGCCAGCAACGATCCCGGCCAACTTATGAGCGTCATGATCCTAGGCCTCATGGGCGAGAGCTTGGCGCAACTCACGCAGTCAGCAACCGTCGTAGGCTGCGCTCGTCCATCTTGGTCGATCGCCTCAGCCGCTCCTTGCCGCCGATGGAAGGCTGCCGGGGGACGAGACCGAACCAAGCCGCAACGTCGCGCCCCGGCGGCAGGTGCTTGCGGCCGGCGCCAGCGCCACCAGTGCGCTCGCGATCACCGGGCTGACAGGCGGTTGATCTCGATCGACGCGTTCCAGGTTCAGTTCAACCACGAAGGTGCCGCGATGCGGTTCGTAGGCGAGCTGCTCCTCTCTTTCGATCGTGCGCAGGTCCTCGCGGACGGGCACGCGGCTGACGCCCCGTCCCTCGGCTAGAACGTCTTGCCTAAGTTGCTCGCCGGCGAGGAGACCCCGACGATGACGCGGCGGCGAAGCTCGGTCAGGGTCCAGTCTGCGCCATCTGCGGCTTCTGGAATAGCTGCCCGACCTGTGCGGCCCGTCTCGGGCGACACAGCATCCGCTCGCGTCCTCGCGTCAGCTACTTCAGTCCCCTACCCGGGCGCGCGCGTAAGACCCTCCCTATCCCGTCGTAGCGCAGGAAGCCGTCCGGCCGCTCAAGGATGCTCCACCGGCAGGGTTGGGATCAGCGGGGGACGGGCGTGCCTCAGGCCTAGGGCGAGGGCGGCCCCCGCGGCCGTGATCAAAACCTCGGGTTCGGTCCAACGCGCACCCGCGCGCTTGCGTCTCCGCGTAAGACAATTCGAGGGCCAACACGAGCACGGCCCGGTAACCGGCTTCGGCCATCCTGCTGCCGAGCCAGGTTGCGTATCGGCTCCAACAGTTGAGGCAATCAAGGCCCATGCCGTCGAAGAACGACCCGCCTTCTCCTGCCACTCGGGGCGAAAAGGCTGGGCGGCTTGCGGCGGCCGAGATGATCAAGACGCTGAGCCCGGACACAGGAAGCATCCAAGGCCTCGTGCGCCGGATTGAGGAGGTCGGCATCATCGTGGCTCAGGAGCACCTGAGAGCCGGTATGTTACCTACCGAGGTGCGGGCATGGCACATCGGCTTCCAAGCGGGGATGAGCCTCGAGCTCGGGGATTACATGCGCCGCTTTTGATCGGCCAATCGAGTCCCGCTTCGTGAGCAGATCAGGACGCTTCTGGTCAGTTCATACGCCGGCGCCGGTCCTGCACTTCTCGTTGAGCGAGTTTGCGACCGAGCGCCAGAAGCAATGCATCCGTGGACTTGCTCCGCAAAAGTGGCTCTTCGTCATTTCGTGTGGGTCAAGGAGCCAGAAGCACGCGACGGCGTAGGAGGTCGAAGCCGGCCCGGCCGTACATCAGTCGCTTGATCAGCTTCAGTTTCGTAATCTGGCCCTCGGACTGAGCGTTGCTCCACGGCATCGTCAACGCCGCCCTTACCGCGGCCGCATCAACGACGAGCCCGCTAGCGAACGTCTGCACGGCTCGGATGCCGCTCGCCTTCGCCTCGACGATCCAAGCCTCGAACGCCGCCAGACGTCGGATGCCATGGGCGGACGATCCGTTCCCCTTCCTCCCGGCCTCGCGTACGAACCCGACGAAGCGCTGGACCAGCCCGTGTAGCGTGGCCGCGTCGGGATCCTGCACTATGCGCGCGAGAAGCGCGCTATCGGCCGGGCTCAGCCGGTCCGGCGCCACCGTCATGATCCAGGCGAGGACCTTCGATCCCGGCAGTTGCTCGCGCCGCGCCGGCAGCTCGGCCCAGCCGGGGGCCGTCATGCCGGGAACGGCGTCACGCCAGCGTCGCGGCGTGGTGATCGCGACCTTCGTCCGTCGACTCTGCAGCCATTTGTGGATCTGCCGCGAGCCGCCCGCGTAACCGCGTTCGCGCAGCTCTCGCAGGAGCTGCAATCCGTTCTCGCAGCCCTCGGCGCGGCGGCGCTCGAGATAGGCCAGCCAGGGGTCGAGCTGGCTCGGTCCAATCCGCCGTTCGCCGCGTTCCGGGGGCCTCTCCATGGAGGCGTAGCGCCGCACTGTTGCCGGTGCCAGAGGGATCGCGCGCGCGATCGCCATGATCGACTCGCCGGCCGCGCGGCGGCGCTGCACCTGTGCATGACGCACGGCCCTCCAACGTTGTGCCTCCTGCGCGGCAGCTTGATCTGTGCGGCTGCGCGGGAAAGCGTGGTCGCGGGCGTAATTGGGAACGGGAGCCGCCGCGCCGGAGGGGACGGGAAGGGCGCGCAGGCGGGCATGAGCGCCGACCAACCAGCGTTCCAGCATCTGGCGCGCGTTCAGAAGGAGGTGCCAGCGATCCGCGACTTGCTGGGCACGCGGGACGACGGCCTGGGCCGCACGCGCGTAGCCTGTCGACCGATCCCGTGCGACGATCTCCAGATCGGTGTGCGACGCTAGCCAAGCCTCGAAGGTCGCCGAGTTGCGGTCGGGCAGAAGATCGATGGCACGATGATGGTCGAGGTCGACGACGAGCGTGCCCCAGGCGCGCCCACGACGCCAGGCCCAGTCGTCGACACCGATTGCCCGCGCTCGTGCAACGCGCGGCAAGGGCGCGGCGTGCATGAGGCGCAGCAGCGTCGAGGCGCTCGCCGGCATGGAGAGATTTGCCAGCAGGCGCGCACCGGCTCGAGCGTTGATGGCCAAGCCGACGCGCTGCTGGGCCTTGGCGAGGCGTCGGGTTCGTCGGGCGTGCGGAGCCAGGAGAGAAGGGGCAGGAAGGCAGAATGTCCGTCGGGGACAGGAGGGGTTGAGGCAGCGCAGACGCCGGACGGTGAGGTCGAGCCGAACGGCGCATCCAAGGGAGGGTAGATCGGCGGGGTGCCGCTGATAGGAGCCGTGACGGGCGGTGCTCAGCGTGCCGCAAACGGGACATCGTCCTGCGCAGCGACAGCCGCGAACGTGCATGACAACGCTCGCCTCATGCCCGTCTTCGATGGAGAGTACCCGGCAGCCAGGAACCTCGTGCAGCCGCGCCATCGCCAAGCTCCGTCCTTCTCACACGAACGGAGAACGCACGGGGAAGCCACACGAAATGACGAAGAGCCATTAAACCGGAGCAAGTCCACGCATCGCCATGTCGACCGCCACCTGCTCGACGATTCGCCGGGTGGCCGCCTCGTCGAGGCCGAGCCCGCGCGCGAAACCGTCCAGGCGTCGCACCAGGCCGGCAATCGTCTCGTCACGGGAAGGGTCGCGATCTTCGTCTGCCATGGTCGCGGCCTATCGCGAGTTGCCGCCCTCCACCAGTCCGTAGGCACACATCGGCGCGCTGGACCGGGCGCGGTCGGGCCCGCTGGTGGCGGCGATGGACGCGTGCAACGCGCGTTGGGGACGGGGCGTGGTGGTGCCGGCGCGCGGGGCTGGTGAGCCGGCGCGACTGAACCACGAAGTTCGAGATGCGCACACCCCGCTACACGACGCAGGTCAGCGAGTTACCCGTCGCATACGCCTGAGGAGACGCGTCGCCGGCTGTTCGCCACCGAGCGACGTTCCGCTGTGCCTCGATGACCGCCGAGCTATCGGCCTCCAGTGGCGCCAGCGCGCGGGCGGTAAGTATGGCGCTCTTGGTCGAGCAGCCTGGCGTGATCGGCGGCCCCATCGGCGCTGCGCGCTTCGGCATCAGGTCTCCCTCAAGGCGCAAGCAGGTTGTCCGTTCGGACCAATCGGCACATTCAATAGCGCAATGATCACCAGATTTCACAAAAATCCGACTCTCGTATATATTCTCTATCGAGGCGTCCGTCTGGATTTCTGGGCATGAGATCAATGACCTTCAGCGAGCGACTAGGTTTAACCGGTGGAAGGCCGTCTGGTTTTGACTATGTGCGAATAATTTTGGCTTCTATGATCGTAGTATGGCACACAGTTATAGTTTCATACGGAATTGACACACAAAGATGGCTCGTCCTTGGCCCGTCACGGCCAGTTTGGGCCATGATACTTCCGATGTTTTTTGCCCTTAGCGGTTTCTTAGTCTCTGGAAGTCTGGAACGCTCGCGAACTATCGTCGGATTTTTGGGTCTTCGGGTGATACGCATCTTCCCTGCGCTAGCGGTAGAGTCGACTATAGCAATGGCGATCATCGGTGGGTTTTACACAAGTTACCCCTTGCAGGAGTATATTGCGAATTCAGAGTTATGGTCTTACGCCCTGAATATGTTTGGCATCGTCAGGTACTATCTTCCTGGCGTCTTTATTAATAATCCCACAACACAAGTAAACGCGCAATTATGGACATTACCATACGAATTGTATTGCTATATATTGATGTCGGTAATTTATATATTTGGGCTTTATCGGTCGAAGAAGCTTCTCATATTTAGTTGTCTGGCAATGCAAATTTTAGTTATAATCATCATCTATTTTCGAACACAGATTGATGAAGGAACTGTTCGCGGTCCGGTGCTTGTTTTGGCATTTTTGTACGGCGCGTATCTATACCGAGCGAGAGATCAAATTCCATACAACACACTACTATTCTTCTTTAGTGCTGTCGCCATGATTGGCTTCCTTTACCTACCAATCATCAATGCCTTCTCAGCGCTACCTGCTGCTTACGTTACCATCTATTTGGGTCTGCAAAACCCGGCGCGGTCTCCGATGGTGTCAAGTGGAGACTATTCATATGGCATATTCCTGTATGGCTTTCCAATACAACAAGCAGTTTCCGCGAGCTTGCCAGATCTTAGAAGCTGGTGGGCTAATTTGTTTGTTTCTGCTCCAATCATAACTGCGGTCGCGTATCTTTCGTGGCACTATATTGAGAAAAGATCGCTTCTCCTTCGACCACAATTGAGGGCACTCGAGGACCGATATGAGGTCATTTGTGGCAACGTAGTCGCAATGTATAGCAGGAATGTCGGATCTGGACTGAAAAGCAGATGGCTTCCTCGTCGCTTGAGAAATTCCGAGTGCAAAGAACAGCGAGATATCATTGAAAAACAAAACTAGAAATCGAGTAAGTTTATCTTATAGATGATATCCCGTACTGTCGGGGCGGCCCCTCCTGGCGGATCGGCGCCACCGAGGGTCGGGTTTCGTCGTCTACCCTGCTCCCCCAATGAAATCAGCATCCGATACACGCCTATGCCATCGGCGCGCCGTCCCCGCCAACGGATCGAAACCGGCTACGCATTCGATGATCTAGCGCGCGTCTGTGCCGCTGATCTGTCCGTCGTCAGATGATTTGAGACGGTTTGCGATGCTCAGGAACGGAGGTTCTGGTCCACCTGGGCTGAGAGGTTAGGCAGCCTGCGCGTGATGGCGCAAGCGGCGGTCCATGAGGGTCTGGCGCTTGATCCGCGCCCGTTCACGCAAGATCGTCTCGCCGCGGCCGAAGTAGACGTCGGCGGGAGTGAGGTTGCCCAGGCTCTCGTGAGCCCGAGCGTGGTTGTAGTGCTCGAAGAAGGCGGCAACCCGCGCCTCCAGTTCGCCGGGCAGGTAGGCGTGTTCGAGCAGGATGCGGTTCTTGAGCGTCTGGTGCCAGCGCTCGATCTTGCCCTGCGTCTGCGGATGGCGCGGGGTACCGCGGATGTGGGTCATACCGCGGCTGCCGAGCCAGTCGGCCAGATCACCCGCGACGTAGCTCGATCCGTTGTCGGTCAGCAGCCTCGGGCGATGCGCCACCTGCACATGATCGAGCCCGGCCGCCGCTAGCGCAAGGTCGAGCGTGGCAGTGACGTCGCCGACCTGCATCGTCGCGCACAGCTTCCACGCCACGATGTAGCGCGAGAAGTCGTCCAGCACGGTCGACAGGTAGTACCAACCCCAGCCGATCACCTTCAGATAGGTGAAATCCGTCTGCCAGAGTTGGTTGGGTGCGGTGGTCTTGTCGCGGAACTCGTTGGCGGCTTTGATCACGATGTAGGCCGGGCTGGTGATCAGGTCCTGGGCCTTGAGCAGGCGGTAGATGGTCGCCTCCGAGACGAAGTAGCGCCGCTCGTCGGTGAAGCGCACCGCCAGCTCGCGTGGGCCGAGCTCTGGCTCCTCCAGTGCGAGAGCGACGATCTGATCGCGAACCTCGGCGGGCAACCGGTTCCAGACCCGGCTGGGTCGGGACGGGCGATCCGCCAATGCCTCGAGGCCGCCACGCTGGAAAGCGTCGTACCACCGGTAGAACGTCGCCCGGGTGACGCCGAGCTTGTCCAGGGTGGCGCGCACCGGCAGGTGGGATTGCTCAACTAGCCGGATGATCTCCAGCTTCTCAGAGGCCGGGCGCCTCATGCCTCGTCGCCCCCAGCCCCGGTCATGCTTGTTTTCAGCAGGCGGTTTTCCAGGACGAGATCGGCCACGACCTCCTTCAGCGCACCCGCCTCGCGACGCAGGTCCTTGACCTCGTCGGCGGTCGCGGCACGGGCCGTGTCGCCGGCCAGCCGCTTCTTGCCGGCCTCCAAGAACTCCTTGGACCAGCCGTAGTACATCGAGCTGGCGATGCCCTCACGCCGGCACAGCTCGGCGATGCTGTCCTCACCGCGCAGCCCTTCCAGCACGACGCGGATCTTCTCTTCGGCCGAGAACTGCCGGCGCGTGGCGCGGCGGATGTCCTTGATCCCGGCTTCTGCCGGCTTCCGCGCCGGCCCGGACGTCTGTTTCATCTTCGCTCCTGGGCTACGATGAACCAGCCATCCTCCGTTCGTGAAGACCCTCAATCTGTCTCAGGAGTGCTGACGGCGGACAGGATCGGCCTCAGCTTCACGGCCGAGATGCTGATCCAGGGCGCCTACGAGCGCACCGTCGGGGCGCTGACCGCGCGGTGGCGGGGGCCCGAGCCCACGGACGAGGACCGGTTCAACGCGCGGCTGCTCGCGGACTACGCCGCGTTCCTGCGCCAGACCCCCTGGTACCGCTACCCGTTCGACGCGGAGCTGGCCCGGCTCTGGCACGAGGTCCCGTTCACGCCGTCCCTGCGGGCGGTCGAGCGGCGCGGCGCCCTCACCCTGCAGTACGGGGTGAAATGGGCCTACGCGCGGGGTATCGCGTGGCTCGCCGGGATGGACCCGGCCGGCCTGACGATCCGCAGCGTCGTGGCGGGGCTCGACGCGGCCGACGCGACCGCCGACCCGCGCATCGCCTTCCTCGGCCCCGTCCCGGCCGGCGACGGCGGACCGGCCGCCCTGATGGAGACGCCGCGCTACCGGGCCTTCACGGAGATCGTCCGGGGCCTAGGCGCCCGCGGCCGGACCGTGCTGGAGATCGCCGGCAACCGCCGGATCCTCACCACCGTCCTCATGCCGCCGGGCCGGGCGGTCACCCTCGCGGGGGCCGAGCCGCTGTTCGCGATGCCGATCCAGTCCGAGCCGGGCTGGCAGCGCGTCGGCTACGACACCGCGGTGGAGCAGCTCGTCGCGCAGATCCGCGCCGTGGAGGCCGCGGGGGGCCGGTTCGAGCATGCCTACGACTACTGATCGGCGCCCGCGGCGCGGCCTGCCGGTCGGCGCCGCCGCGGCGGCGCTCGCCGGGTGGCTGGGCGTGACCGCGCTGACCGCCCTCGCGGTCCAGCCGGAGGCCGTGGTGGCGCTCGGCAACCCCGCCGCCCTGGTGGCCGCCGACGACGGCGCCCTGGTCTCGGCCGGCCGCGCGTATCTGGTGATCCGGCCCGCGGCGCCGGGGGCGGTCCGGCGCCTCTACGCGGGCGGCGCCTGGCTGGTCCTGCCGGCGCCCGGGACCGGCTGCCTCGGCGCGCGCTGAGGACGAGGCCCGCGGCGCGGCCCGTGCGCCGGGCGGCGGGCGGTGCTCAGGAGGGATCGGAGCGCTCGAGGATCCCCTGCCCTATCGGCCCGCGGCGCTCGGTCATCGGCGCGTCGATCAGCCGGATCCGATACGCGCCCTTGTCGATGCTGCCCCCACCTCGATCCCCCGGAAGCGCCGCGTCCCGACCGGGGACGCGACGGTGCCGACGGACCGGACGGAAGCGGGATCGGCCGTCGCCCGCGCGTCGCCGTCGCCGCGGAAGCGCGGCAGCGCGAGGGCCTGCCGCTCGGCGTCGGCCGCGCA
>Ga0208247_10169_pt1 | contig 18370 bp, 15 predicted proteins | sample AntDryMetagUQ836_FD_188087 | JGI IMG/M metagenome (GOLD analysis project Ga0208247, IMG submission 188087) | Polar desert microbial communities from Antarctic Dry Valleys - UQ836 (SPAdes) | ecosystem: Environmental > Terrestrial > Soil > Desert | place: Antarctic Dry Valleys | collected 2008-12-31 | reverse complement strand
CCCCCGCCTCCGCGACCCGCAGGAGGGCCGCCAAGGCCAGCGCGTGGGCCAGGTCGGGCTCGGCCCGCCGGCAGGCGAGGACGGCCTCCTGCAGGGCCGCGACGGCCTGGCGGAGGGTGCCGGGCGGCCACGCGCCGAGCTGGCCCTCGATGCTGGCCTTGCGCTTGAAATGCAGGCCCCGCCAGGTCGCGGCCATCATGGCGGGCGTCTTCTCGGGATTGTCGAGGCGGGTGGTGAGCAGTGTCAGGGCGTGCCGCAGCGCCGAGCCCAGCACCACGCCCGGATCGAGGCCCTCGTGCCGGAAGCGGCGGTAGTCGCGCTCCACCGCCTCGCGGCGGCCGTCGAAGGCGGCGTCGATCAGGGTGTTGAGCACGCTCGCCGCGACGTCGCTGGTGACGGCCTCGACGTGCTCGAGGGTCACGGTCTTGTCCCCCTCCCCCGCGGCGTAGAGGGCGAGCTTCTCGATCTCCATCAGGCTCGCGCGACGGTCGCCGCCGAGGCTGCGGGCCAGGACCTCCCGGGCGGCGCGGTCGATGCGCAGGCCGCGCTCCTGGAGGGTGCGCTCGATCAGGTCCGAGAGGGTCCGCTCGTCGTCGGCGTAGCAGGGGATCGCGAGCGCCTTCGGCGAGCGCTCGCAGAGGGCGCGGAGCGGGTTGTTCTTGGCGAGGTCGCCGGCCTCCACCACGATGCGGGCGTCGGCGACGGTCGCGCCCAGCACCGCCTCGACGGCGGGCGCGTAGTTGCGCGTGCCGGGCCGGACCCAGATCGACCGGCGGCCGCCGAACAGGCCCATCGTCCCGGCCTCGTCGCACAGCCGGCCCGGATCGGCGGCCAGGGCGTCGCCGTCGATCCGCACCAGCGCGAAGGGATCGGCCGGATCGTCGACGAAATCCTCGGCGAGCTTCCGGGCCCGCTCGGTCACCAGACCGGTATCCGGCCCGAAGACCAGGATGACGGGGATGCGCGGATCGGGCCCGCGCCGGATCAGCCCCTCGATCTCGCCGGCCTTGACTGCCGTCACGTCGGGTTACGGCTTCGTCGAGAGCACGGCCGCGAGGCGGCTCTTGATCTGATCGGACAGCACGCTCGCCAGCCGGATCTCGGCGTCCCGCGCCGCCCGCTGGCTGGCGAAGCGCTGGACCGAGCGGTCGTAGGTCGCGGTCGAGGTGGCGACACCCTCGGTGTAGACCTTGGTGCCGGCCATGTCCTCCAGGCTGTACTTGATGTTGGCCACCAGGGTGCCGGCCTCGGCGCGGCCGGTGGTGGACGAGACGATCGGGGTCTGCACGATCTCGGAGCCCGAGAGCTTGAGCCGGTAGCGCTTGGTCGCCGGATGGCCGGACCCGTCGAGGTCGAAGACCAGCTCGCTGCGCAGGTAGTGGCCGAGGCGCTCCTGGCCCTGGGCCATCGCCACGTCGTCGACCTGCACCGAGGCGAGCAGCGCCTGGACGGATTCTCCCGAGGCGGTCGGCCCGTAGAGCGGCCGGAAGCAGGCCGAGAGGCTCAGCGCCAGGCCCGTCGCGCAGGCGAGGCGGGCGATACGCCCCGCGATGGAAACTCCCGAACCCACCATCCGCCGTCGTTCCGCCCCTGCCTGTCGGATCGTTCTAGCGCGGACACGGCGTGCCGCGCCACGACGCTACGGGGCAAACGTTACGATTCCTCTGCGGCAAGAGCGTGATCGTCCCGTTTCCGACCGTGAGGCCGCGGAGCGCCGGAGCGCCGGGGGGTGGCGACGCCTAGGCGATCGCCGCGAGGTAGGCCGAGACCGTGACGATGGCCAGCACGGTGGAGGCCAGCACCACGGTGGCGGTCAGGTCGGCCTCGCGCCGGTAGAACTCGGCCAGCATGAACGGCCCGGTGCCGGTGGGGAGGGCGGCCATGAGCACGGCGGTGTGGAGCAGGAGCGGGGGCAGGTCGAACAGGTAGCGGCCGAGGCCGTAGGCCAGGAGCGGGTGGAGCGCGAGCTTCAGGCCGACGAGCAGCGCGGCGGTGCGCCCCTGCCCGCCCCCGGTGTGGCGGGCCTGGGCCAGGAACAGGCCGAGCGCCACCAGGGCGCAGGGCGCCGCCGCGCCGCCGAGGAGCTTCAGGAACGTGGCCACCGCCTCCGGCACGGTCAGCCCGGCGCTCGGCACCAGGGCGCCCAGCGCCGGCGCCACCAGCAGCGGGTTGCGCACGAGGGAGCGGATAACCGTCCACCAGACCGGCCGGCGGGCCCCGCCGCCGCGGCCCGTGGCGGCCGCCTCGCGCCGCAGACCGGTCTCAATCAGCACGATCGCCACCGCGAACACGCCGCAGACCGTGAGGATCGCCGCCACCGTGGTGGGCGCCAGCGCCTCCGGCCCGAAGGCGACCAGCGCCAGCGGGAAGCCCATGAAGCCGGTATTGGCGTAGCCGGCGTTGAGGCCGTCGACCGCGGCGTCGGCCAGCGGCCGCCCCGCCCCGCGCCGGATCATCACGGTGAGGCCGAAGACCGCGAGGCTGCTGAGCCCGAAGGCGCCGATGAAGCCGGGCTTCCAGATGGCGCTCCAGTGGGCGTGCGCGGTCACGTCGAACAGGAGCGCCGGCAGGGCCAGGAAGACCACGAACCGGTTGAGCTCGGTGGTGGCGGCGGCCCCGAGCACCCCGATCCGCCGCGTCAGCCAGCCGGCGAAGATCAGCGCGAAGATCGGCAGCACGACCAGCAGGGTCGAGAGCATGGCGGGTCCGGGTCGGAGGACGATGCTCCGGCCTTAGGACGGTTTCCGATCCCGGCTCCAGTGCCGCGGACGGGGACCTGCCATGCCGCGGCCCCCGCTCCCGCAAACTACCAGCGGTAGATCAGGCTGCCGATGACTGTCGCGGGCGCGCCGCGATAGCAGAAGCCGGCCTGGCAGGTCGTGTAGCTGCGGTCGAAGATGTTGGTGGCGTTGATCTGCGCGCGGAAGCCCCTGTATTTCGGGTCGAGGGCCGCGAAATCGTAGGCGACCAGCGCGTCGAACAGGGTCACGGTCGGGTTGCGGACGGTGTTCTCGTCGTCGGCGAAACTCGTCCCGGCGTAGCGGATACCGCCGCCCAGTTGCAGGCCGGCCAACGGCGAGGAGGGCGCGAACAGATAGGTTCCGAAGGCGGTGAAGCTGTCGCCCGGGATGCCCGAGAGGGCGTTGCCGTCGATCGGCCGACCCGTGACCAGGGAGGTCTGGCGCAGGTAGCGAAGATCGAGATGGGTGTAGGACAGCGTCAGGTTGGTTCCCGGCGCGAAATTGGCCGTCAGTTCGGCCTCGAATCCCTTGAACTCCACCGACCCGGTCGCGACCTGATTGGCGATGTTATTGGGATCCTGCCGCAGGAGCGACGATTGCACGATGTCGAATCCTGAGAACGACGTCGTGATGTTGGTGTTCGGGATGGCCACCTTCACGCCGGCCTCGATCTGGTCGCCGGTCGCGGCCTTGAACGGGTTCCCGTTCACGTCGATGCCGACCTGCGGCGTGAAGGTCGTGGCGTAGCTGGCGTAGGGCACCAGGAAATCGGTGAGCAGGTAATTCAGCCCGATACGGCCCGAGAAGGCCCGATCGGTCTGGTTGGCGACCGTGCCGGCCGTCTGGTCGCTCGTGTTCTGGAAGACCCAGTCGTGCCGGCCGGTGAGGGTCAGGACGAAGCGCCCGAGCTTGGCCTGTTCCTGCAAGTAGGCACCGATCTGATCCTGCGCCTGGCTCTGGAAGTTCGTGTAACGCGGCCGGGCGATGACCTGCTGCCCGTAGTTCAAGGTCAGGAGGTTGAGATCCGGCGCGGCACCGAAGCCGAAGGCGCGCGTGTAGTCGTAATGGGCGTAATCGACCCCGCCGATCAGGGTGTGCTGGATCGGACCGGTGGTGAAGTGGCCTTCGAGTTGGTTGTCGAGGGAGATCTGGCTCAGCGTGTCCAGATAGGCGCCGGCCGTCCGCGAGCCCAGGGTTCGGGCAGGATTGAGTCCCGTGATCGACGTGTAATCGTAATCCGCGCGGACATCATAGTAGCGAAAGTTCTGACGAAAGATCAGATCCGGCGAGAATTTGTGCTCGAAAGCGTAGCCGATGCGATATTGCTGCTGCTTGTACTGATTGAACGCCGGGTCACCGGAGTAGAAATTGGTCACCCGGAAGCCCGGATCGTTGTAGAAGAACGACGTTCCCGGCAGGCGCGACTCGAAATACTCGCTGAGGAACGTGAAGCTGGTGTCGGAATCCGGTCGCCACGTGAAGGACGGGGCGATGAAGGTGCGGTCGTCGTCTCCGCCGGGCAGGTAGGTGTTGGACTGGCGCTTCACCCCGGTCACGCGGTAGGCCAACGTCCCGTCGGTGCCCGCCACCGGGCCGCCGATGTCGAAATTGCCCTGGAAGCGGTCGTAGTTGCCGGCCTGAAACTGCACCTCGCCGAAGGGCACGAAGACCGGGCGCTTCGAGGTCGAGTCGACGATGCCGCCGGGCGAGCCGAGACCGTAGAGTCCCGAGGCCGGCCCTCTCAGGATGGTGACCGCCTCCAGCCCGTAGGGCTCGCTGCGCGGGATCGTCAGGCCGACGGCGTTGAGGCGCAGGCCGTCGCGGAAGATGCCGTTGTAGGTCGCGCTGAAGCCGCGGATGTAGAAGGCATCGTAGCGCGGGTCGAAGCCGAACACGCTGCTCGACACGCCCGGCGTGTAGGCAATCGCCTGGGCCAGATCCTGCACGTTGCGGTCGTTGAGCTGCTCGCGGGTGACCACCGAGACCGATTGCGGGGTCTCGATCAGGGGCGTGTTGGTCTTCGTCGCCGTGGGGCTCACGCGCGCCACGTAGCCGGTGACGCCGGAGGGTCCGCCGCCGCCGCCGCTGGTGGCCGCGCTGCCGCCGTCGCCGCCGCTGACGTTGCCGCCGCCGATGCCGGATCCCGCGGGGGCCGCGATGGCCGGCCGGGTGGCCTCCACGGAGATCTCGTTGAGCTGGACGGCGGCGTCCTGCGCGGCGGCGGCCTGAACGAAGGCGACGGTGGTCAGAGCGGTGGTGGCGAGGAGGAGGCCGGACTGAGCGGAACGAAGCGACATCGGAGACCCAGAAATACGCCTACAGACGGCGCCTGGAGCTCAGGTACCATTACTCACGGTCTCTTGATCAAGCCGAAAACGTGTTGCAAATCACACACTTAGAAGCATTCAAATCTAGAGCGGTTCGAGCCTAGAACTCGAGCGGCGGCTCCCGCAGGGCGGTGGCCTCCCGGGTACAGGCGGCCTGATCGGGAACCGTCCCGGGGCCCGCGAGGGCGGCGCGAAGCTCGGCGCGGGCCCTGTCGAGATCGGCCCGGAAGGTCGCGTCGCCCATCAGGGCGGCGAAGACCGCGGTGCCGGTCAGGCGCCCCGCCGCCACGTCGCTGAGCCAGTGCACGCCGCACACGATCCGGCTCTCGCCGTAGGCCCGGCCGCGGGCCAGGATCGGGGTCGCCTTCTCGGGCACCAGGGACGCGAGGATCAGCGCGTAGGCCCAGCCCTGCGTGGCGTGGCCCGAGGGGTAGCTGAAGCTGTCGGCCAGGGCCTGGCTGCGCTGCACGCAGATCGGCGCCTCGTTGCCGACGAACGGGCGCAGGCGGCGGTAATGGACCTTGGGCCCCCGCGTCGCCCGCGCGAGATCGAGCCGGGCGCGCTCGAGGAGGTTGATCACCGCCGGCACCCGCGCCTGATCGATCCGGGTGCCGAGCACGCAGGCGAAATTCTCCAGCACGGCGGCGGCCCCCTCCGACACGTCGTTGGCGGCGAGCTCCCAGCGGGGCGTCCCCTTGAGGGCGCGGGTGCTGCTGAAGGCCGCCCGGTCGGCCTTGTCGAGGGGCGCGTCGTGGGCCGGCGGGGAGGGCAGGAACTGGACGGCGTCCGGCACCGCTCCTTCGGCCAGGTAGGGCTTCACGGCCGGCTTGCCGGGCTTCAGCGTGTCGGTGCCGAGGGACGGGGCCGCGGGTGTTGCCGAGGGGGCCGAGGGGGCCGGGCGCGGGGATTCCTCGGCGCGGGCCGCGACGGCCAGGAGGAGGGCGAGGGCGGCCGGGGCGAGGAGGGGCAGGGACGGCGTGCGCAGCATCGGATCCGGGACTCTCTCGGATGGAATCTGCGGGGCGCGCCCGCTGCCGGAGGAACGGCTCAGCCGGCCCGTTCAGTCCCTGCACAGGCGGCCCGATCTGTCCAGCGTGCGGCGGCCGAGGCGCCTTATGAACCGCTGCATGTTGTAGGTGCGCATTCCGACCGGCGCGGGGCGCGAAGCGTCGTCAGAGCACGGCGATGCCCGGGGAGACGCACGTCTCCGACCTCGGATGCAAGCCCGAGGCAAGTTTGCTCGGCAACACTGACCGGTAGATGCTCTATCGCGGGCGGCGCAAAGCGGCACTCTGATGATTGACACCCAGGAGGAGGATCACCGCCGCGAAGAACTCGGGTCCCTCTACGTCATCACGGCGCATGAATTCAATCATGTCGCGAGATCGACTCCGATAGACAGGAGGTTTTTCGACAGAGACCTCCCTGCGAAATTCTATTTCGTCGATAGAAACGGCGCGCCCCGCGATTTCCGAAGCGCGTACATCGAGGAACGCATCCTCAATCCCAGCATCGTTGACGCCGGGAGCAGATTCATCGCGGAATGGTCGTTCCTTCTCACCGAATTCGAGAAGCCTTTCGCGCAGTATCCGTTCTTCGTCGTGTCGTCACGGTTCTTCGAGAAGAATCTGTCCCTACCCCTGGAGCTTCAGACGGTGCTGGCGTTCGCCTTCCCGTGCCTGAAGTGTTACGGATGGGGATATCTACCTTCGTACGACCGAAAGGCCAATTTTCAAGATCTCCAGTTCTACAAGGAAGTTGGCTATCTCGGAATCAAGGATGAGGGAATCGCTTTTCTCGACGGGCTGTACGGCGTACGCTTCGTCGATCAGTACCGCATGATCTCCGACTTTTTCTGCAACTATATCGGATTCCAATCGCGTGAGCATCTGATCGAGTACGTCAAATTCTATCTCCCATTGATACGAAGGTTTTTTGACGCAGACTGGAACATCGTTCGACAGCCCGAACTCTACGTGCGCAGAACAGGGACGTATCGGAACGAGAAGCCATTCACCTTCCTTCTGGAAATGGCGTCCCATCTGTTCTTCTACAAGAACAATCTGAGATTCTGTGGCGTCAGCTACGACGGCATTCACGAAGTCGACGAGCGCGAAACGATCATGAGGCCGATCATAACGTGGGATCAGGCGGGATGACCGGCTAGAACCGTTCCGGGAACCCCCGAACGGGTTCAGCCTTCCCGGATCGCGGCGGCCACGGCATCCGGATGCTCCTCGTGCGGGCTCAGGGCGCCGGGGATCGCGGCGCCGGTCACGCGACCGTCGGCGATGAGGGCGTCCATCTCGGCGCCCGAGCGCCGGGGGGCGCCCGCGGGCCGCAGCACCAGGGTCGGCGGCAGGCCGTCGCCGAACAGGGCCAGGAAGGCGTCGCGGCTGCCGACCGGGTCGAGGCCGCCGGTGACGAAGGCGGCGGTGCCGAAGCGGCCGTTGCGCTGGCGGGTGATGGCGTGCTTGTCGCGGATCACCGACGGGGTGACCCGGGCCGCGTCGGCGTAGACGTGGGCGCGCATCATCCGGCCGATGATCGGCGGGCTGATGTTGATCCGGTAGAGCGCCTCGCCGAGGACCGGGGCCTCCACGGCCCGGCGGATGCGCGGGAACCAGTGCGCCCGGCCCGGCATCGCGGTGGGCAGCGGCCCCCGCCAGGTCGGGGCCACCAGGACCAGCCGCTCGAAGGCCCGCGGGTGGCGCCGCGCCGCCGCGACCAGGTAGCCGGTGGCGTGGCCGGCCGCGACGCCGAGGGCGTAGGGGCCGGGCGCGGCGGCCAGCAGGGCGTCCAGGAAGGCGTGGAAGGTCGCCGGGGCGAGGGGGACCCGCGCCCGCGGCCGGGCGCCGAAGCCCGGCCAGTCGGGGACGTGGCAGCGGTACTGCGTCCCCAGCAGGCCGGCGAGGCCGCGCATCTCGGCCCGCGCCGAGATGGTCGACAGCGCCGGGAGCAGGAGCGCGTCCGGCCCCGCCCCGATCCTGTCGCAGGGGGTCGGCACCGTCCGGCCCGCCACCGTGAGGGTCAGCTCCGACGTCTCCATCGCGCTCCCGCCAGCTTCCGGATGTTCAGGTGCGCAGCAGCTCGTTGATGGCGGTCTTGGACCGCGTGCCGGCATCGACGCGCTTGACGATCACCGCGCAGTAGAGGCCCGGGCCCGGCGTGCCGTCCGGCAGCGCCTTGCCGGGCATCGTGCCCGAGACGACCACCGAGTAGGGCGGCACCCGGCCGTACATGACCTCGCCGGTGGTCCGGTCGACGATCTTGGTGGAGGCGCCGATATAGACGCCCATGGACAGGACGCTGCCCTGGCCGACGATGACGCCCTCCGCCACCTCGGCGCGGGCGCCGATGAAGCAGTCGTCCTCGATGATCACCGGGTTCGCCTGCAGCGGCTCCAGAACGCCCGCGATGCCGGCACCGCCCGAGATGTGGCAGTTCTTCCCCACCTGCGCGCAGGAGCCGATCGTCACCCAGGTGTCGACCATCGTGCCCTCGCCGACATGCGCGCCGAGATTGACGAAGCTCGGCATCAGCACGGCGCCGGGGGCGATGTAGGAGCCCCGGCGGACGAAGCAGCCTGGGACGGCGCGCAGGCCCGCGGCGCGGAACTCGGCCTCGCCCCAGCCGGCGAATTTCGACGCGACCTTGTCCCACCAGGGCGCGCCGCCGGGGCCGCCCTCGATCGTCGCCATGTCGTTGAGGCGGAAGGAGAGCAGCACCGCCTTCTTCAGCCACTGGTTCACCACCCAGTCGCGGTTGCCGGACTTCTCGGCGACGCGGGCCTTGCCCGAATCGAGCAGCTCCAGGGCCGCCTCGACCGCCTCGCGCACCGCGCCCTTGGTGGCAGTCGACACGTTGGCGCGGTCTTCCCAGGCGGCTTCGATGGTCTGGGCGAGATCGGAATGGGCGAGATCGGAATGGGGCTTGCCGGCCTGGGACATGGAACGGATCAGAACTCTTGCGGCGGGAGCCCGTGCTTACAAGCGGCCACCGGAGCTGTCACCTGAGGAGATGCCGTCGATGATCTCGAGCAGTTCGCGCACCTGATCGAGATCGGTCACCAGATCGGCGAGGTCGTCCGCCAGGGTGTCGTGGACGGCCTGCGCGGCGGCGGGAAACTCCTCCAGCACGCGGCGCATCAGCATCGGGGTGATCCGCATCACCCCGGCGCTCCCCTCGGCCCGGGCCTCGGTCGGGCGCGTCCCGCGCACGAACAGGGCGAGCTGGCCGATCAGGGCCGAGCGCCCGGCCCGCACCGGCTCGGCCCCCGCGAGCCGGGGCTCCAGCCGGATCGTGCCCGCCATGACGACGAAGCCGCCATCGGCCGGGTCGCCGCGGGCGAAGAGCAGGTCGCCGTCCGCGAGGTCGCGCCGCTCCGCCGCGAAGGTCAGCAGGCGCAGGGCGTCCCGGTCGAGGAAGCCGAACAGCGGCGCGGCCGCGAGGATCGCGATATCGTCGTCGAGCCCCAAGAACGCCTCACCACCCTGCGCATACGCGAACCCGCCGGATCGCCTACACGTAAAGCTTCAATTCGTCAGGGCAGCAACTTGTATCCGCCACCCTCGGTCACGAGGATCGCGGCGGTGGCGGGGTTCGGCTCGATCTTCTGGCGCAGCCGGTAGATATGCGTCTCCAGCGTGTGCGTGGTCACCTGGGCGTTGTAGCCCCAGACCTCGGCCAGCAGGGTGTCGCGGTTCACCACGGCCCGGCCCGCCCGGTAGAGGAAGCGCAGGATCGCGGTCTCCTTCTCGGTGAGCTTCAGCTTCGAGCCGCGCTCGCCGACGAGGAGCTTGGCCCCCGGGCGGAACGTGTAGGGGCCGATCTGGAAGACCGCGTCCTCGGAGGCCTCGTGGCTGCGCAGGTGGGCGCGGATCCGGGCCAGAAGGATGCCGAACTTGAACGGCTTGGTGACGTAGTCGTTGGCGCCGGCCTCCAGGCCCTCGACGTGGTCCGCCTCGGAATCCTGGGCCGTCAGCATGATCACCGGGCCGCGGAAGCCGCCGGCGCGCATCCGGCGCACGGCCTCGCGCCCGTCGAGGTCGGGCAGGCCGACATCCATCACGGCGAGGTCGATCCGCTCCGCGGCGACCCGCCGGATCGCGTCCGCGGCGTTGGCCTCGGTGAAGACCGTGAATTCGTCGCAGAGATCGAGCTGCTCGGTCAGGGTGTCGCGCAGGATCGCGTCGTCGTCGCAGATCAGCAGGCGGTAGGCGTTCGGCATCGTCCGGGCCCCAGTGCGTGCTGCGGGAGGGGCGAGGGGCGGCCTGCCGGGTGCAGCATGCGATGATGTCAGATCGCGGCAGGATCGCGCGACGACCCTACCCCGGCTTGTGTTTCCGCATCCTTTCGCCGCCGTGACAAGCGCGCCGGCGAACGGGCTGCGGGAACGGGGCACGCCGCTCCGGGATCAGGTCGTCGGTCCCCGCGGCAAGGCGGAGGGCTGGCGCGCTCCCGAATCCCGGCTCGGCGGCCCGGGTTCGGCCGAGAGATAGGGCGCCGTTTGTGGCCGGAAGTTGCCTTGCGCGCAATTTTTCACCGGTTCGAAGTACGGATCCCGGGCATAAGGCCCGCGGGACCGGACGGATTCGGGAGGACGGACATGCGGCGGCCGAGCGGGGGACCCATCCGCCTGACCTTGGGAGAGATCCGCGTGCGCGCCCTCGTCGGGGACCGGCGGCGCGGGCAGCTGCTCGTCGGTCGGGCGGTGTTTCCCTGCGCCCTCGGGGCGGGCGGCATCGTTTGCGACAAGCGCGAGGGCGACGGCGGCTCGCCGCGCGGGCGGTTCCGCCTGCGCGGCGGCGCCTACCGGCCCGATCATCTCGCGATCCGGCCGCGCACGCTGCTGCCCCTGCGGGCGACCCGCCCCGCCGACGGTTGGTGCGACGAGAGCCGGGACCGCCGCTACAATCGGCCGATCCGCTTGCCGGCCCCGGGGGTCAGCGCCGAATCGATGTGGCGGGACGACGGGCTCTACGACGTGGTGATCGACCTCGACTACAACCGCGCCCCGATCCGGAAGGGGCGGGGCTCGGCGATCTTCCTGCACATCGCCCGGGACGGCTACCGCCCCACCGAGGGCTGCGTCGCCCTGGCCCGGGCCGACCTGCTGCGCCTGCTCCGCCGCCTCGGGCCGCGGACGCACCTGCGGATCGGCTGAGGCGCGCGTCCGGCTCAGGCCTTCCGGGTCCGGGCCCCGAAGATCGCGGTCCCGACCCGGACATGGGTGGCGCCGAGCTGGATCGCCGCCGGGAAGTCGGCGCTCATGCCCATGGAGAGGATCGGCAGGTTGTGCGCCTTCGCCAGCCGGGCCAGCAGGGCGAAGTGGGCCGAGGGCGGGTCCTCGGCCGGGGGGATGCACATCAGGCCCTGGATCGCCAGCCCGTGGGTCTCCCGGCACTCCGACAGGAGGGTGGCGAGCTGGTCCGGGAGCACGCCGCCCTTCTGCGGCTCCGCGCCGGTGTTGACCTGGATCAGCAGCTTCGGGGTCCGGCCGGACCGCTCGATCTCCTTGGCCAGCGCCGCCGCGAGCGACAGCCGGTCGAGGGAGTGGATCACGTCGAACAGGGCCACCGCCTCCCGGGCCTTGTTGGATTGCAGCGGCCCGACGAGGTGCAGCTCCACGTCCGGGAACCGGGCCCGGAGACCCGGCCACTTCGCCACGGATTCCTGGACGTAGTTCTCGCCGAAGACCCGATGGCCGGCCTTGAGCGCGGGCAGGATCCCCTCGGCCGGCACGGTCTTGGAGACCGCGACGAGCTGGATCTCGGCGGGATCGCGCTCCGAATCCTCGGCGGCGCGGGCGATCGCCGCCCGCACCTCGGCGAGACCGGCGGCGACGTCGGCCTGGCCGACGGGGAGCTTGTCGGTCCGCTGGCCCATCCCGTCCGTCGCGGGCGGGTTCGGGTCGGTGATCGCGTCGTCCATAGCGGGCCGTCCTATCGCTGCCGGACGCCGAACCAGGCGCCCCACGGTACACAACACCTCGGCGGCACCTTCCCGGCGACCCAGCTGTCCAGCTCAGACCCCTCATCCCGAGGTGCCGGAGCGCAGCGGAGGCCGCGAAGGGGCGCTCCAGCCGGCCGCTGCGATCCCTGGAGCCCTCCTTCGAGGCCCGCCGACGCGGGCACCGCGGGATGCGGGGAGGGATGGAATCAGCCCAGGGCCGGCCGCTCCCGTGTACCGTCTCTGCTGCGGAAGGACCTATGCGTTCGCGCGTCCCGCGCAAGTCCGAATCGCGCGCCGCGTTGACCGGCTGCGGCGCAGATATGCTATCGCGGCGCGACCGTGCCGTGGTCATCCTTCGGAATGACCGACGAGCCCCTGACCCAGCCGGATCCATGACCGCCAGCACCGCCCCCCAGCCCGTCGAGCGCTACAACGCCAAGGATGCCGAGCCGCGCTGGCAGGAGGCCTGGGCCGAGAAGCGGCTGTTCGAGACCGACAATTCCGATCCCCGCCCGAAATACTACGTGCTCGAGATGTTCCCCTACCCGTCGGGGCGCATCCACATGGGCCACGTCCGCAACTACGCGATGGGCGACGTGGTCGCCCGCTACAAGCGCGCCCGCGGCTTCAACGTCCTGCACCCGATGGGCTGGGACGCCTTCGGCCTGCCGGCCGAGAACGCCGCCATGGAGCGCAAGGTCAACCCGCGGGACTGGACCTACGCCAACATCGCGTCGATGCGCGACCAGCTGAAGGCCATGGGGCTGTCGCTCGACTGGAGCCGGGAGATCGCGACCTGCGATCCCGACTACTACAAGCACCAGCAGCGCATGTTCCTGGACTTCCTGCAGAAGGGCCTCGTCACCCGCCGCACCGCCAAGGTGAACTGGGACCCGGTGGACCACACGGTGCTGGCCAACGAGCAGGTGATCGACGGGCGCGGCTGGCGCTCCGGCGCCCTGGTGGAGCAGCGCGAGCTCACCCAGTGGTTCTTCAAGATCACCGACTTCGCCGAGGACCTGCTGACGGCTCTCGACGGGCTGGACCGCTGGCCTGAGAAGGTCCGGCTGATGCAGAAGAACTGGATCGGCCGCTCGGAAGGCCTGGAGGTCCAGTTCGGCCTCGCCCGGCCGGTCGCCGGCGAGCCCGACACGGTGACCGTCTACACGACTCGGCCCGACACGCTGTTCGGCGCCAAGTTCCTGGCGATCGCGGCCGACCATCCCCTGGCGGCCGCTCTGGCCGAGGGCAGGCCGGAGCTGCAGACCTTCATCGAGGAGTGCCGCCGCACCGGCACCGCCCAGGCCGCGATCGACACCGCCGAGAAGCACGGTTTCGACACTGGCCTCACCGTGCGCCATCCCCTGGACCCGTCCTGGGAGCTGCCGGTCTACGTGGCGAACTTCGTGCTGATGGAGTACGGCACCGGCGCGGTGTTCGGCTGCCCGGCGCACGACCAGCGCGACCTCGACTTCGCCAACAAGTACGGGCTCGGCAACACGCCGGTGGTCTGCCCGGAAGGGCAGGACCCGGCGACGTTCGTGATCACCGACACCGCCTATGTCGAGGACGGGCGGATGATCAACTCGCGCTTCCTGGACGGGATGGGCACGGGCGAGGCGTTCGAGGCCGTGGCCCGGCGGCTGGAAGGGGAGGGGGTCGCCAGGCGCAAGGTCCAGTTCCGCCTGCGCGACTGGGGCGTGTCCCGGCAGCGCTACTGGGGCTGCCCGATCCCGATCATCCACTGCGAGTCCTGCGGCCCGGTCCCGGTGCCGGTGGCCGACCTGCCGGTGAAGCTCCCCGAGGAGGTCTCCTTCGACCAGCCCGGCAACCCGCTGGAGCGGGACGCCGCGTGGCGGAACGTGGCCTGCCCGCATTGCGGCGCGCCGGCCCGGCGCGAGACCGACACGATGGACACGTTCGTCGATTCGTCCTGGTACTACGCCCGCTTCACCGCGCCCTGGCTGGCGGACGCCCCCACCGACCGGGCCGTGGTCGATCGCTGGCTGGCCGTGGACCAGTATATCGGCGGCATCGAGCACGCGATCCTGCACCTGCTCTACGCCCGGTTCTTCATGCGTGCGATGCGCGAGACCGGCTGGGCCGGCGTCGCCGAGCCGTTCGCCGGCCTGTTCACGCAGGGCATGGTGGTCCACGAGACCTACAAGGACGCGGCCGGCGCCTGGGTGCCCCCGGCCGAGATCCGCTTCGCCACCGAGGAGGGCGAGCGCCGCGCGTTTCACGTGAAAACTCAGGCGCCGATCGCGATCGGCCCGATCGAGAAGATGTCGAAGTCGAAGAAGAACGTGGTCGACCCCGACGACATCATCGCGAGCTACGGGGCCGACACGGCGCGCTGGTTCATGCTGTCCGACTCGCCGCCGGAGCGCGACGTGATCTGGACCGAGGAGGGCGTGCAGGGCGCGGCCCGGTTCGTCCAGAAGGTCTGGCGCCTGGTGAACGCCGCCGGGCAGGCGAAAGGCGACGGCGCCGCGGATCTCGCTCTGCGCAAGGCCGCCCACCGGGCGCTCGCCTCCGTGCAGGACGATATCGAGCGCCTGCGCTTCAACCGCTGCGTCGCCCACATCTACACCCTGGCCAACGCCCTGGAGGACGGCCTGCGCGGCCCGGTCTCGCCGGCCGCCGCCAAGGAGGCCGCCGGGATCCTGGTCCAGCTCATCGCCCCGATGATGCCGCACCTCGCCGAGGAGTGCTGGTCCGTCCTCGGCCGCGGCGGCCTCGTCGCCCAGGCGCCGTGGCCCGAGACCGAGGCCGCGCTGCTGGTCGAGGACGAGATCACCCTGCCGGTCCAGATCAACGGCAAGAAGCGCGCGGACGTCACCGTGCCGCGCGACGCCGACGCCGCGGCCGTCGAGGCCGCGACCCTGGCGCTGGAGGCCGTCCAGAAGGTGCTGGAGGGCAAGGCACCGCGGAAGGTGATCGTCGTGCCGGGGCGGATCGTGAACCTGGTGGTGTGATCCGACATCCGCCCGGTCACACGCTCCTGCCGTCTTCGCGAGCGGAGCGAAGCGATCCGGGGTCGCGTGACGGTCACAGGGAGGTCGCGCCGGCCTGGATCACTTCGCCTCGCGCGTGATGACGGAGCGGGTGAGCCCTGCCGGAGGATCTCACCCCGACACCGTATCGAATCCTCACCCCCGGTGAAGGCACCGTGACCGCTGGCCGGTTCGACGATCCGGCTCGCCTCTCACGGCGCGGCCAGATCCGGATCCTGTCCGCTGGCTTCCAGGCCGCGCCGCACCAGCCCGTCGCGCTTCGCCCGCGCGACGAAATCCGCGAGATAGGCGGCTCCCGCCGGGTGCCCGACCGGCAGTCCCATCGCCTGCGGGATCTCCATGAAGTGCCCCGGCAGCAGCCGCACCTCCGGGTGCGCCGCCGCGTAGGCGGCGAGGGGCTGGTGCACCCCGGCCGCGACGTCGAGCCCGTCGCGGGCGAAGGTCGTGACCGCCTCGGCCGAGGTCGGGGCCCGCACCAGGGTGGCGCGCGTCAGGGCCCGGCTCAGGAACAGGTCGTAGGCGCTCCCGCGCCCCACCGAGACGCGCACGCCGTCGCGGTCCACCGCCTCCGGGGATCGGATCGGCGAGGCGGCCGGCACGAGGTAGCTGCCGGCGATCAGCACGTAGGGCTCCGTGAAGGCGATCCCCTCGGCCCGCTTCGGGTCGATCGCCAGGAAGCAGATGTCCCAGGTCCCGGAGCCCGCCGAGCCCGAGACCGCGCCCGCCCCCGGGAAGGTCACGAACGCCACCGGCACGCCGAGCCGGGCCGCCAGCGCCCGCGCGAGATCGACCGAAACCCCCGCCGGGCCGTCGGCGCTGCCCTGGGCCAGGACCGGGTTGCCGAGGTTGATCGCCGCCCGGAGCGTGCCGGTGGGGGCGAGGTCGTGCAGGACCGTCGGATCGGGCGTCATCGGTCTCGGCTCCGCGTGCGCGGCGGTGGGGAGGAGCCGGAGGAGCGGGAGGAGGAGGGCCGCGCGGATCCGCATGACGCTCGTCCCGCCCTCAGGCGCGCCGCGACGGCCCGGTCGACGGGGAGGCGCCGTCCCGGGCGGGACGGCGGCGCCGGCGGGCCAGCATGTTGAGGCCCTCGACGCCGGCCGAGAAGGCCATCGCGGTGTAGATGTAGCCCTTCGGCACGTGGGCGCCGAACCCCTCGGCGATCAGCGTCATGCCGATCATGATCAGGAAGCCGAGGGCCAGCATCACCACGGTGGGGTTCCGGGCGATGAAGGCCGAGAGCGGCTCGGCGGCGACCAGCATCACCACCACGGCGACCACCACCGCCACCATCATCACCGGCACGTGCTCGGTCATGCCGACCGCCGTGATGATCGAGTCGATCGAGAAGACGAGGTCGAGCAGCAGGATCTGGCCGATCGCCGCGCCGAAGCCGATCGTGCCGCCGGTCGCCCCCGCGGCCTCGGGCTCCGGATCCACCGTGTGGTGGATCTCCTTGGTGGCCTTCCAGAGCAGGAACAGGCCGCCCCCGATCAGGATCAGGTCGCGCCAGGAGAAGGCCTGGCCGAACACCGCGAAGACCGGCTCGGTCAGGTGGACGATGAACGCCACGGTGCCGAGCAGCCCCAGGCGCAGGATCAGCGCGAGCCCGATCCCGATGCGCCGCGCCCGGGTCTGCTGCTCGGCCGGCAGCTTGTTGGTCAGGATCGAGATGAAGATCAGGTTGTCGACACCGAGCACCACCTCCATCACCACCAGGGTGGCGAGCGCGGCCCAGACGGCGGGCTGGCTGGCGAGCTCGATCAGGTCGGTCACAGGCGGGGCGCCTCGCTGGTCGGGAACAGGCGGTTGCTCAGGGCGGTGAGGTCGAAGGGGGTGGGACCGCGCACCGGTTCGGGGGCCAGGACCTGCAGGATCTTCGGGAAGACCTTGAAGTGGGCGGGCGTGTGCGTGGTCAGCTCGCCGTCGGTGTTCACCGGCCGCGGCTTGCGGGTCGAGAGCCGGATCTCCCGCGTGTGGAACGCCCGCACGTCGCCCGCCCGCCCCTGCGTTCCCCGCCGCAGGGCGGGCAGCAGCGCGAGGAGACGCCACCAGTGATTGATCTCCAGGCTGTAGAAATCGAGCTTGCCGTCGTCGACCGCGGCACTCTCCTCCACGGTCATGCCACCGCCGTAGTGGCGGCCGTTGCCCACCGAGACCTGGATGGTGGTGACCTTCTCGACCACCCCGTCGTGCTCGATCGTCACCGTGAAGGGCCGGACCCGGCGCAGCACCCGCACCGCCGCCACCGCGTAGCCGAGCACGCCCCAGGTCTTCTTCGATTCGGCGGTCAGCTCGCCGGCGAGCTCCGCCGAGAAGCCGATGCTCGCCACGTTGAAGTAGTAGTGGCCGTTGACCCAGCCGAGATCCACCGGCCGCGCCTGCGCGGTCGGGATGAAGCGGGCCGCCGCCAGGGGGTCGAGCGGCAGGTTGAGGGAGCGGGCGAGGTCGTTGGCCGTGCCGAGCGGCAGGATCGCGAAGGGCAGACCGCTCTCCACCAGGGCGGGCGCGGCGTAGTTCATGGTGCCGTCGCCGCCGCCGAGGATCACGAGGTCGACCGCGCCGGCCCGGTCACGGATCACGTCGCGGCAATCGGCCTCCGGCGGCGGCTCCTCCGGCTCGATGCCGCCCGCCCGCAGGATTCCCCGCACCTCGTCCAGATCCAGGGCGCCGTTGCGCGCCTTGGCGTTGCAGAGCAGCAGGGCCCGACGCCTTTGCGTGCTCATCGCGTGCCCCCGGGAAGCGGGCCGGGGGGCGACTCGGTCTCAGGTCGGGACAAGGGATCCTCGGGGCACGGCAGGGAGCGGGCGGTCTGGAACGCGGTATCGGAACCCGGAAGCGGCCAGAGGCCAAGACTATCCCCGACTTGGTACCCAAACGCACGAACGCAACCCCATCATCCCCGCAATCCCGGGCTGGCCGACGTCGCAGAGTTCGGCAGGATGTGGGCGCGCCCGAGCCCTTCGTGGAACCCCTCACCCACGCGGGCGCGTTCTCCATGATGCCCGCCCCGGCCGCCAGGAAGGCACCGATGTCCGCCACACGTCCCGTCCGTCCCCAGGTTCTCGCCCTCGGCGCGCTCCTGCCGTTCGCCCTCGCGGGCGGTGCCGCCGCCCAGAGCGCCTGGGTGGACCCGCCGCCCCGGGCCGCCGCACCGGCGCAGGGTCCGGCGCGGACTGCGGGGACGGAAGCGGCGAAGGCGCCGGCGACGGCCGTCGATCCGCGGGGGCAGGACGCGGTCGCCGCCCGCGCGAAGGCGCAGCCCGGTGGCGCGCGCGCCGCCGAACCGGTCCGGCAGGCCGCCAGACCCGAGCCGGGCGAGGATGCCCTGCCG
>Ga0208247_10140_pt1 | contig 23946 bp, 22 predicted proteins | sample AntDryMetagUQ836_FD_188087 | JGI IMG/M metagenome (GOLD analysis project Ga0208247, IMG submission 188087) | Polar desert microbial communities from Antarctic Dry Valleys - UQ836 (SPAdes) | ecosystem: Environmental > Terrestrial > Soil > Desert | place: Antarctic Dry Valleys | collected 2008-12-31 | reverse complement strand
GCCGGCCTCCCTCCTGCGGCGCCCGGCGGCGCGGCCCTCTTAGCGGTCGGTTAACCCTGTGGGGCCGAGATGATAGGAGTTCTGCAGGATCGGCGGGGGCGGCGGGTTTGAGCGCGTTGGCGGTGGCGGAGTGGGCGGTCGACGCCGCACCGGACGCGTCCGCGCGATCCGAGAACGGGCCCGGCGGCCTGTCCGGCGGGCTGTTCGGCGGCCCGTCCGACGGTCTCGCGATCCGCCTGTTCGCCGCCGCCCTGACGGGCCCGCAGCGCACGGTCCTGCGTGATTCGGGGGACCGGGTCGCGTGGTGCGGGCGCCCGAACATCACCTGGACCTACGCGGCCGCCGCCGAGATCGTCGGGCGGCTCGCCCGCGGGATCGGCGCGTGGCGGCTCCCGGCCGGCAGCCGAATCGGGCTGTGGTATTCGGGGGGCGCCGAATCGGCCCTCGCCCACCTCGCCGTCGAGGCGGCGGGCCACCTGCCCTGCGCGATGCCGGCCCTCTGGGACGACGCGGAGCTCTCCGCCGGGATCGAGGCGGCGGGCCTCGTGGCCGTGTTGACGGAGGGCCGCCGCGGCGCGCGCCGGCCCGCGGAGGACCTCACCCGCGCGGCCATGCGCCATTTCGGCCTGCGCTACCTCGCGGCCTTCGGCCCGAGCGTGCCGGACGGCGTGATCAGCCTCGACGCGATGGCCCTGGAGCGGGGCGTGGTCGATCCCGCGCCGAGTCGCGGCCTCGTCACCTTCGCGGGCGGCGATCCCGGCCGGCCGGTCTACCGCACCGCCGCGGCGCTGGCGGCGGCGGTCGCCGCCCATCTCGACGCGCTGCCCCTGACCGCGGACGAGCGGGTCCTGACGCTCCTGCCCGGCCACGACCTGCGCGGCCTCGTGACCGGCCTGGGCACCGCCCTGGCGGCTGGTGCCGGCCTGGAGACCGTGCTGCCCTTCGACGAGGCCGGGTTCCGCGCCGCCCTGCTGCGGCCGGTGCCGACCCGGCTGGTGGTCCCGGCGCGGGTCGAATCGGCCCTCGCCGCCCTGCCCCTGCCCTGGACCGTCCGGGTCCTCGACGTGGTCCACCGCGCGCCCGCCCGGCTGACTTTGCGGAGCGCCGGGCCCGCGGGCCCGCAGCGCCTCGATTCCCTGGTCCTGGGCGAGGTGCTGGTGCTCACCCGCCCCGGCCCGGACGACCTCGCCGCGACCCTGGCCGAGCCCGAGCAGGCCTTCCTGCCCCGCGATCTCCTGGACCTCGCCGGCGGCGCCGACGGCGCCCTCGCCTGCCGGGGGGCGGCCTGCGCGGCGGCCCCTCTTACCCGCGGCGAGACCCCGGCGACCGAGCCCCTGGCGTGGCGGAGCACGGGCTTCCGGCCGCTCCGCGCGGGCGGGCGCGCGGACGGGACGGTCGCGGCGATCGCCGCCGCGGCCGTCCCGTCCGCCTGAACGGCGGGCGATCGCCGGTTCATCCGGCACTCAGGCGGCGCGGATAATCTCGCATCTGCACACGAACCGACGGATCCGATCCGCCTGTTCGCGGGTTCTGCATCGGATTGTCGTGACGGCTATCTTTCCAAGCCGTCCCGGATGGAGTACCGCTCAAGCTTATGGGTGCGCTGCAACAAGTGCTCGTGGTCGACGACGGTGTCCGCGCCGTGGACCGGTCCCTCTCGGGCGAGCTGGCCAGCCTCGGATACGCGAGCGTGACCGCCTCGATGGAGGCGGCGGACGACGTTCTGACCGTGATCGCCCGCCCGGCCGCCGTGCTGCTCCAGGCGCCCACCCGCCGGGATCCCGCCTACGCCCGCCGCGCCGCCCGCCTCCGCGGCCAACTGCGCGAGCGCGGCATCCCGGTGATCCTCATCGGTGATTCGGGCGAGGCCCGCGCCGGCGGCCCGGTCGATCTCGCGACCCGCCTCGGCGCCTACGTGGCCGCCCAGCCGGATCTCTGAGGCCCGTCTCGGCCTCCGACGCGCGGACGGTCGCTCCTCCTCGCCCCACCTGGCCCGGGACACCCGGACGGACCCGCCGGCGCGCCTCGAGGGCGCCCTCCGGCGACCGAGCGCCGTCCGAGCGGCCCCTTCGTCGCCTCCGCTGGCGCTCCCGCGCCCCGGGCCGAGGCAGCGTATCCGTGCGCCGTTGCCCGGGGGAGCCTGCAGCCGAACCCGTCCGTGCCGAGAGGGGCGCGGGTTCCGTCTCCCGTCGGGAGAGTGGGCAGGGCGCGGCGGCCTCGGCCGGAGATGCCCCTCGTCCAGGCGGCCGCAAGACGATCGGGAGCGGTCCTAGCGCGCCGCGCGCATCAGCTCCGGCGCGCCGATCCGGGGCAGCACGCCCTCCCGCATCACCAGGCGCCGCAGCGGTCCGAGCTGCGTCATCGCCAGCAGGCCGAGGCCGCGCAGCGCGTCCACCGGCAGCAGGTCGCTGAGCAGGCTGCGGTTGAGGAGATCGACCGCGGCGGTGCGCGCCGCCGTGTCGACGCGGCGCGCCCGCGCGTAGCCGTCGAGCACGGCGCGCGACCCGGGATCGCGGCGGTCGCGGGCGGCGGCCAGCACCGCGTCGCGCAGGGTCGCGGCGTCGCGCAGGCCGAGATTGAGCCCCTGCGCGCCGATCGGCGGGAAGACGTGGGCCGCCTCCCCGATCAGCGCGAGCCGCGGGGCTACCGGGGTCGCCACCGCGAGGCCGCGCATCGGCACGAGACCCCGGGGGCCGTCGACCCGCATGGCGCCGAGCATCGCCCGGGCCTGTCGCTCCACCGCCTGTCCTAGCGCCGCGTCGTCGAGGGCGGCGAGCCGCCGGGCCGCCCCCTCCCCGGTCACCCAGACGAGGCTGGACCGGTGGCCGCCCGGCAGCGGCACCAGGGTGAAGGGTCCCGACCGGGTGTGGAACTCCGTGGAGACGTCGCGGTGCGGGCGCGCGTGGGCCAGGATCGTGGTGATGGCGCTCTGCGGGTAGGTCCAGTCGCGTACGCGGACGCCGCTGGCGGCCCGCAGCGGCGAGCGCGCCCCGTCGGCTCCCACCACGAGCCGGGCCTCGACGGCGTTCCCGTCCGCCAGCGCGACGCGCGCCGCCGTCTCGCCGGGCACGGCGCCGGCGGCGTCCGCCTCGACCAGGGTGAGGTTGTCCTGCGCCCGGGCGCGGGCGCGCAGGCTCTCCACCAGGCGGGCGCTCTCGACGTTCCAGCCGAAGGCGTCGAGGCCGATCTCGGCGGCGCGGAACTGCGCCGGCGGCGGCCGGAACAGGCTGCCGGTGTCGTCGACGATCTGCAGCGTGCAGAGCGGGCTCGCGTGCGGCGCCACCGCCTCCCAGGCGCCGAGCGCCTCCAGGAAGCGCACCGACCCGTCGAGGAGCGCGACGGTCCGCCCGTCCGCGACTGGGGCGTGGCGCCCGACCAGCGCCGTGGGGATCCCGTCGCGCGCGATCGCCAGCGCGGCGGCGAGCCCGGCTGCCCCGGCTCCGACCACCGCGACCGCGAACGGCGCGCCGGCTTCTTCGACCCTGGTTCCCTCGGACATGCTGCCCCGCACGATCTCCGCTCGTTCCCGTGCCGACCCGACCACGCTCGCCCGACCACGCTCGCCGGAGGCCCGGGACAGGGCCGTCGCGTCGCGTCCGCGCGGCACGTGCCCGTATCTGAGCTTTCGGGTATGTCTGCCAAGCCCGCTCCGCGCAGGCCACAGCGCCGCATCCCGGAGGCGCGTCGCCGCGCCCGCTACGACCGGCTGATCGCCGCCGGTCTGTTCCCGGCGCGCGGCCGGATCTGCGACGCGGGCTACGACATCGCGGTCGATCTGTTCCGGGCCGGCGGCCGACTCAGCGCAGGAACGCCGCCAACTCCGAGAGAACCGCGTCCGGCCGCTCCTCCTGGAGGGTGTGGCCGCAATCCAGCGCCCGGCCCGAGACGTCGGTCGCCTTCTCGCGCCACGTCTCCAGCACGTCGTAGGTCCGGCCGACCACGCCCTTCGCGCCCCAGAGCGCCAGCAGCGGCGCGGTGATCCGGGCCTCGGCATCGGCCGCGTCGTGCTCCAGGTCGATCCCGGCGGCCGCCCGGTAATCCTCGCAGATCGCGTGGCGGCAGGCCGGGTCGGCGTAGCAGCGCAGGTACTCGGCGAAGAGTTCCGGCGGGGTCGAGCCGGGGGTCTTCGACTGGCCGTCGACGTGGTGGCGCAGGAAGTATTCCGGGTCGGCCCCGATCAGCGTCTCCGGCAGGGGATGAGGCTGGATGAAGAAGAACCACCAGAAATAGCGGGTGGCGAAATCCTTGTCGGTGCGCGCGTACATGGTCGCGGTCGGCGCGATGTCGAACACGGCGATCCGCTCCACCGCCCGGCTGTGGTCGAGGGCGAGGCGGTGGGCGACCCGGCCGCCCCGGTCGTGGCCGACCACGGCGAAGCGTTCGTGGCCGAGCGCCCGCATCACCGCCACCGCGTCGGCCGCCATGGCGCGCTTGGCGTAGCTGGCGTGGCGCTCGCCCCCCGGGGGCTTGGCCGAATCGCCGTAGCCGCGCAGGTCCATCGCCACCACGGCGTGCCGCTCGGCGAGGCGCGGCGCGACGTGGAGCCAGGTCGACAGGGTCTGGGGATGGCCGTGCAGCAGCAGCACCGGCGGCCCGGATCCGGCCGAGCGGGCGTTGATCGTCACGCCGGGCGCGGTCTCGATCCGGTGCCGGTCGAATTCCGGCAGGAAGTCGCGGGCCATGGGATCGGTCTCCGGGTTCGGTCTCCATCCTGCCGCACTGGCGCGCCGGGATGCACCGGATGATAAGGCGCCTCCGGCACCATGTCCGCCGAACCGCCATGACAGATGCACGCCCGACTCAGGACCCGGCCTTGAAGGATTCCGACGCGGCCGAGGCGGCGGAGGCCGCCCCCGCGCCTGCCGTCGCCCCGACTCTGCGGCCGAGCATCCTCGATCCGCTCTTCGCGCCGGCCCGCGCCCTGCCGGGGATCGGGCCGAAGATGGCGCCGCTCATCGAGAGGCTGCTCGGGACCCCCGAGCGCGAGGCCCGGGTCGTGGACCTGCTGTTCCACCTGCCCCAGGGCGGCGTGGCGCGGAAGCTGATGGGCTCGATCAGCGAGGCCCCCACCGGCGAGCCGGTGACGATCGGCGTTACCGTGGTGGCGCACCGCCCGGCCCAGGTCGGCGCCGGCCGGCGCCCGCACCGGGTGCTGGTGGAGGATGCCTCCGGCGACATCTCGCTGGTCTTCTTCGGCATGCCCCGCGCCCGGGTGGAGAAGATGCTGCCGCTCGGGGCGCACCGCTACATCACCGGCCGGATCGACCTCTGGGACGGCACCCGCCAGATGGTCCACCCGTCCCGGATCGTGGACGAGGCGGGGCTCGCCGAGCTGCCCGCCGTCGAGCCGGTCTACGGCGCCACCGAGGGGCTGACGTCCCGGGCGATCAACAAGCTCGCGGTGGTGGCCCTCGACCGGCTGCCGGTCCTGCCGGAATGGCAGGACCCGGCCTGGCTGGAGCGGAACCGCCTGCCGGCCTTCGCGGACGCGCTCCGCCTCGAGCACCGCCCCGAGGAGGCGCCCCCGAAGGCCGAGGACCCCCTCCAGCCGCCGCCCGCGACGCCGTCCCGGAAGCGGCTGGCCTACGACGAGCTCCTCGCCTCGCAGTTGGCGCTCGCCCTGCTGCGCGCCCGCCAGCGGCGCAAGGCCGGCCGCGTCAATGCCGGCGACGGGGCCCTGAGCGCCCGCCTCCAGGCCGCCCTCCCCTTCGCGCTGACCGGCGCCCAGGCCCGGGCGGTCGCGGAGATCCGCGCCGACCTCGCGGCGCCCCGGCGGATGCTGCGTCTGCTCCAGGGCGATGTCGGCTCGGGCAAGACCGCGGTGGCCTTGCTCGCCATGGCCTCGGCGGTCGAGGCCGGGCGTCAGGCCGCCCTGATGGCGCCCACCGAGATCCTGGCCCGCCAGCATTTCGAGCGGCTGAAACCGCTGGCCGGTCCCCTGCGCCTGCGCCTGATGACCGGCCGCGACCGGGCCGCGGAGCGCAAGAGCACGCTCGCCGACCTCGCCGCGGGCGAGATCGACATCCTGGTCGGCACCCACGCCCTGTTCCAGGAGGCCGTGGCGTTCCGCGACCTCGGCCTCGCGGTCGTCGACGAGCAGCACCGGTTCGGCGTCCACCAGCGCCTGGCGCTCGGCGCCAAGGGCGAGGCGGTGGACTTCCTGGTCATGACCGCCACGCCGATTCCCCGCACCCTGGCGCTGACCTTCTTCGGCGACATGGACGTCTCGATCCTCGACGAGAAGCCCGCCGGCCGGCAGCCGATCCGCACGATCACGCTGCCGACCGAGCGGATCGACGAGGTCGTGGCCGGCCTCGCCCGGGCGATCGCCGGCGGCGAGCGGGTCTACTGGATCTGCCCCCTGGTGGAGGAATCGGAGTTCGTCGACCTCGCCGCCGCGGCCGAGCGCTTCGACGACCTGCGGAAGCACTTCGGCGACGCGGTCGGGCTGATCCACGGCAAGATGCCGGGGCCCGAGAAGGATGCCGCCATGGCCCGGTTCGCCGCCGGAGAGACCAAGCTCCTGGTCTCGACCACGGTGGTGGAGGTCGGGGTCGACGTGCCCGAAGCCACCATCATGGTGATCGAGCACGCGGAGCGGTTCGGGCTGGCGCAGCTGCACCAGCTCCGCGGCCGGGTCGGGCGCGGCTCGAAGGCCTCCTCGTGCCTGCTGCTCTACCGGGGCCCCCTCGGGCAGGTGTCCCGGGCCCGGCTGGAGATGATGCGCGCGAGCGAGGACGGCTTCCGCATCGCCGAGGCCGACCTGAAGCTGCGCGGCGAGGGCGAGGTGCTCGGCACCCGGCAATCCGGCCTGGCGGCGTTCCGGCTGGCGCGGCTGGAGAGCGACGCCGCCCTGCTGGAGGCGGCCCGCGACGACGCGCGGCTGATCGTGGAGCGCGATCCCGGCCTCAGGAGCCCGCGGGGGCAGGCCCTGCGGGTGCTGCTCTACCTGTTCGAGCGGGAGGCCGCGATCCGGCTGATCGGGGCCGGATGAACGGCTTTCCTGAACGGTTTCGTTCAGGAAAGCCCGGCCTTCCTGAACGGCCGGATCCGGAATCACCGCCGCGTGGCCGGATCCGTACTCCGATGCGGCAATGTCACAGGTGTTCCGAAAAGACGATATTTCTCAAGCGCTTGACGAGACCGCGCGGAAGCTTGGCGGCGCTTGGCGGGCGGTCCGGGAGGCGCTGGACAGGCCTCGTGACCTTGCATCAGCCATATTCTTCCCTTAACTGGAGATGAACGAATGGCCCGGTAAGCCGGGACATCACGGACGAATCTGGAGGACGGACATGTCGAACGGACTGTTCCAAGGCCTGCCGGGCTCCCACGAGATGGCCGGTGCCCACGCCCTGCCGACCGAGCCCTGGCTCCTGCCGATCTCGGATCGCGCCGCCGAGGCGGCGGGCAAGACCGCGGACGAGCTGCAGGCCGCCGTGCGCCGGGCGTCCCGGCCCTTCTGGCTGGCCGCCAACGGGCTCTGCATCGCCCTGGGGCTGGCCCTCACCCTTCAATGCGCGTCCGGCTGGGGCCCGACGGCGCCCCGCAGCGCCGTGACGGTCGCGCAGGCGACGCCGCCGACCATCGCGCCGCAGACGGCCTCGCTGCAGCGCTGAAGCCGCCCAGGCAGCCTGAACATCCGGGGCCGTCCCGCGCGAGCGGGGCGGCCCTTTCTCGTGGCCGGTCTCCGCTGCCGGGCGGCCGGCCGCGCGTCGCGATCGACGATGGAGCGCTCCGAGCCCGGCCCTCAGGCGTCCTGCGGCTCCCGCCGGGGCACCGGACCGCCGGCCTGCTGGGCCGTCCGAAGGGTGGCCGCCATGGCGTTGAGGCGGCCCTGCGGGTCCTCCGGCTGGATCACCCCGGCCGACATCACCAGCTTGGCGGCGTCGTCGACGCTGATGGCGAGTTCCACCACCTCCGCGCGCGGCAGGTAGAAGAAGAAGCCCGTCGTCGGATTGGGCGCGCAGGGCAGGAAGACGCCGACGAGGTCGTCCGCCGGCGCCCCCCGGGCCCGCAGCGCCCCCTCGACCTCGTGAGCCGCCGGGGCGGACAGGAACACCACCGACCACGTGCCCTTCACGGGGAACTCCACGAGCCCCACCGTGCGGAACGAGGTGCCGTTGGCCGAGAACAGCGTCTCGAAGATCTGCCGTAGGCCCTTGTAGAGGCCGGAGATCACGGGAGTCCGCGCCAGCAGCACCTCGCCGAACTCGATCACCGAGCGTCCGACGAGGTTCGCCGTGAGGAAGCCCAGCAGCGTCACCGCCAGGAACGCGATCACGAGGCCGAGGCCCGGGATCGAGAACGGCAGGTAATGGTCCGGCAGGTAGCTCGCCGGCACCAGCGGCTTCACGAACGAGTCGATCAGCGCGATGAACCACCACGTGATGTAGGCGGTGATGGCCAGCGGGCCGGCGACGATGATGCCGGTGAGGAAATAGGTGCGCAGCCGGCCGCGCGCGCTGACCCGCGTCTTCGGGGCGCCGCCGCCCGCCGCGGCGGCGTCGGGCTCGGGAACCTGGATCGGCGGGGGAATCGGCGCCACGGGTGCCCTCTCGGCCGCGCCACGGGCGGCGATGACGCTGCGGGGGCCGTCCCCCGCTGGCAGAGAGGTAGCGGTTGCGCTTGTCCGCCTCAAGGGCGGCCCGGACGGCCTCAGGCGCCCGGGCCGGGCGGCCGGGCGGCCGGGGCCGGCATCGCGTCCCGGGGAATCACGGCGCCGCGATGTCCGATCACCGCCCCGGCCAGGCGGTGCGCCTCGGCGGCGGCGGCTTCCGGCGCCATCCCGGCGATGCGCGCCGCGAGGTAGCCCGCCGCGAAGCTGTCGCCCGCCGCCGTCGTGTCGACGACCCGCGCGGCGCGCCCGGCCGGCACGGCGGTGTCGGCCGGGCCGTGCAGCACCCGGGCGACGGGGCCTGATGCGCCCGAGGTCTTGAGCACGATCTCGGCCCGGCCGCGGTGGCGCAGCACCTCGTCCTCGCCCGCCGCGCCGAAGAGCCAGTCCAGGTCCTCCGCCGAGGCGAAGATCACGTTGGCCAGAGCCAGGGCCGCGCGGAAGGCCGCCCAGGCCTCGTCCCGGTCGGGCCAGCCGCGGGGGCGGTAATTGGTGTCGAAGGCGACCCGGCCGCCCCGGCCCCGCAGGCGCGCCAGGGTCTCGAACAGGGCGGCGCGCCCGGTCTCGCCGTAGAGCGAGAGGCTGATGCCCGACAGGTAGACGAGGTCGTAGCGCTCCAGCTCCGCCTCCGTCTCGGCGGCGCCCGGCTCGGTGAAGAGGTCGCGGGCCGCGGCCCGGTCGCGCCAGTAGTGGAAGCTGCGCTCGCCGTCGGCATCCGTGCGGATGATGTAGAGGCCCGGCATCCGGCCCTGCAGGCGCCGGACCCGCTTGAGGCCGATGCCCTCGCGGCCCCAGGCCGCCGCCATCTCGTCGCTCCAGATGTCGTCGCCGAGCGCCGTCACGTAATCCACCGCGACGCCGAGGCGCGCGAGATAGAGCGCGGTGTTCAGCGTGTCGCCGCCGAAGCCCCGGACCAGATTCCCGTCCGGGCGTTCGGACAGTTCGACCATGCACTCGCCGATGCAGGCGACCCTCATGCGGTTCCTCCCGGTGCGCGACCCCGTCTCCCCGCATTGTTCGGACCGACCTGTCAATCGTCCACAAGCCCCGGTCTCGCCGGTCCTGTCGCGCGCCTGGCTTCCGGAGCTCGACGATCTGCGAACCGCGCGCCCGCCCGCCCGATCGATGTTCATAGCTTATTTCCGCTGTGTTCTGGAATTAAATATCGCAAATCGACAATTCGTTTAAGTATTTATGTCGATAATCCGTTATGCAAATTGTATTAAATTCGCAAGTTTTCGAATTCTACAACTTAGCCGCATCCTGCGGCGCGTTTGTCGGAGATAGATTCAAAGCCGGAACGGAAAATCACACTTCCGAAACACCATGTAGCCGAGAACGGCCTCCGCGAGAACGGTCGTGGCCGATCCGGAGACCGTCGCGTTGCTGTCATGGCGGTGTGTGCCGAACGCGCCGCGGGGCGGGGCCGGTCGAGGATCTCAGGAGCTTCGGTCCACCGCGCGGCAGCGGCAGATTCGCGAACTCGGCAACAGATCGCGTCGGCGCGTACGTCCTCGAAAGATGTAGTGCGGCTATCTCACGTCCGATCGACGAGGACCTGGACTTGATCGTAAGAGATTTTGGCTGAATTTTGAATTTTTATGCTGGAAAAATTCTCATGGCCGAGTGGCGGAAACGGTGATACGGTTCGATCGGTGCCGAGATGTTCCACACTGCTTTAAGCGATCTGACTTTTTCGTCGGGAGAGTTCCTGACTCTCACGGAAAGCCGAGGCGTGAGCGGTGCCTGGAGCTGGATCTTCGCGGGCGAGGAGCAGGTCTGGTCGCCCGGGTTCTACCGGCTGCTCGGGCTCGTTCCGAACGCCGCGAAGGCGCGCTACGACCTGTTGCTGAGCCTGATCCATCCGGAGGACCGGCACCTGATGCCGGCGCTGGCCGACATCCGGCAGGGGCACGTCCCGCGCGAGGTCATCGTCCGGGTGATCCGGACGAACGGCACGGTGCGCACCCTCTCGCTGACGATGGAGGTGCGCGTCTCGGCGGAAGGGCGGCCCGTCGCCCTCAACGGCACGGCGCTCGACGTGAGCGACCGCGAGCAGCTGGCGCGTCTGCGGCAGGAGGAGCGCCGCCGGCAGAGCGCGCTCTACCTCACCGAGCATATCACGACCTTCTCGATGGGGCTCGACCGGGTCCGGGACATCCCGTTCGCCGTGGCCCAGGTCCACGGGCTCCCGCTGGAGGAGATCTGCGCCGAGCCGTATCTCCTGATCGTTCCGGAGGAGCGCGAGGCCTTCCGGGCGGCGGCCGAGGAGCAGATCGAGCGGCGGGCGTTCTTCCAGGGAGGGGCCCACGAGCGCCTCGCCAACGGCGAGCTCTGGCACTTCCGGATCCTCACGATGCCGGTCTGGGATCCGGACGGGACCTATCTGGGCCGCTGCGGGCTCAAGTACCCCGTCCGCAACCACGCCCCGCCCCTGGTCGGCCTGCACGAGGGGCTGGCGCATTCCGTGACCGGTCACCACCTGCGGGCCGCGCGGGCTCTCCTCGACTGGTCGATGATGGATCTCGCCCAGGCCAGCGGCCTGTCGCATTCGACGGTGCGGCGTCTGGACGAGGACAGCGAGCATCGGGGAAGCCGGTCTCGCCTGCACGCGGTCGAGGCGCTGCGCCGGGCGGGCGTCCGCTTCGTTCCCATGGACGACGGGACCCTGGCGGTCGCCCGGGTCTGAGCGGCCCGCGCGGCCGACGGGCGCTCCGCGGGATCCGCCCTGCCCTGCCGGGCCAAGGACGGTCTCCGCGCTGGCCCGGAGGGACCCCCACTTCCGGCGCGGAGACCGGGACGGGCGGATCGGGCGATCCGCCGTCGGGCATCCCGCGCCCGCGTCGCGTGGCGGCCCGGACGGGGCCGCCGATCCAGGGCGCTGCGGGCCGGCCCGGCTTCCTCAGGCCGCCTTGTGGCCGAGCTGGATCGCCTTCGCGATCTCCGAACGCTTGGCGGCGTAGCCCGGTGCCACCACCGGGTAGTCGGCCGGCAGGCCGTACTTCGCCCGGTACCGCTCCGGCGTGAGGCCGTGCGCGGTGAGGTGGCGCTTCAGGGTCTTGTAGGACCGGCCGTCGATGAAGCTGATCAGGCCGTCCTGCTGGATCGAGGCCTCGATCTGCGCCGCCGTCGGGCCGGTCCAGCCCGGACCGGATCCCGAACCGCCGCCCTGCAGGACCGATATCGCCGTGTGCACTTGGTCGATCAGAACCGGCAGGTCTCCCACGCCCACCGCATTCCGGGACACGTAGGCCGCAACCAGTGATGCCGTGCACTTGATCAGGTCTGTGTTCGGGTCCGAGGTCTTTTCGTTCAAATCGATGGTGTTCATGGATCCTCAAGTACCGAGAGTCGAGGAATGGAAAACGGTGCATCGATAAAGCTGGAGACTTGATCAGCTTTTACCGCCCAAGCATGCACCAAACTGCTTCGATTCTGCCAAAATTGGCGCGTAACTATAGAAACTGAATATTTTGTCTACAGTTTATCTTAGGATGTGCTTTGAACACTTTCTGTTCTTGTGTGGCAACATGAGGTTGCTGCGTGCGCGACCTTTCGCAAACTCTGCGCAGTTTCGGCATCCGGTCCGATAGCCTGTCGGCGATGACTTCGAACGGCCGCACGATGACAGGCTGCAGGGGCGCGAATCAGGGGCGGAGACAGGGACCGATCACCGATGTGGCCCCGTTACGGGTCGATGGGGCCGCGGTCCTGCCGACCCTCGGTCGGGTGGCGCGCGGCGGGATTCCGGGCCCCGTCGCGGTTATCCGCGGGCGCTGGCGCCCGGCGCAGGCCGCGATTAACAAAGTTCTCAGGCAAGGCGTGGATCGTGCGCCCCGCGCGCCTCGCGAAACGCTCGCGTGTCGGGAGCCTCTCTCCGGCCGTGACGGCACGGCGGCATCCGTGCGAGAGGCTCGTCGACGCGCGCTTTCGAGGGCGACCCCTATGTCCGGACCCTGTGCGACCTCAATCCCGCGCGCGCTCTCCGCGCTCGAAGCGCCCGGACCGGGCGCCGCGGACGCGGTCGGCGGCCGGATGCCGCCCCTCTGGATGCTGCTCGTCGGCCGGGCCGCGGTCCGCCGCCACTGGCACCTGATCGTCGCCACCGGCCTGCTGTGGTCGTTGCTCGGCCTCCTGGTGGTGGTCGATTCACTCGACGGCGCGCTCCACGTCCCGGATCGGTGGTTCGGCCTGATCCTCCTGGCCGAGGGCGTGAGCGCCCTCGTCGTCGGCGCGTCCGCGGTCGGCGCCGCGCGCCGCCTGCGCCTCGCCAAGGGCGCGCTGCTGTCGGTCATGGCCGTGCTGATCATGATGGCCACGCGGCACAGCACCTTCCTGCTCGCCATGATCTTCGGCGTCGCCTTCGTGGTCGACGGCCTCGTCCGGATCACGATCGCCGGCCTGCTGAAATTCGCCGGCTGGCGGATGTCGGTCGCCCTGGGCGGCCTCAGCATCGCCTTTGGCCTGTTCCATCTCCAGCCCTGGCCGACCTGGTACGCCGGCACGGTCGGCTACTGCATCGGCATGTTCCTGATCCTGAACGGCGCCAACCTCGCGCTGGTCGGGCTGCGTACCCGGCGCCTGGGCACCGCCGAGCCGGCCGCCGCCGCGACCGGCGCCGGCGCGACCGAGCCCGGCAGCCTGACGGTCTATGTCTGGACGCCCACCGGGCAGGCGACCACCCCGGCCGGCCAGCGGCTGATCCGGCGCTACGTCGCCTCCGTCGACAAGGCCGGGCGGTTCTCCACCGGCCACGCGGCCCTGCAGCAGGGCGACGACCTCTACGTCAGCCACTACCCCGCCGTGGAGATCGACCGCTCCCCCGCCAACCTGCGCTCGAGCCTGCGCGCGGGCCCGGAGAACGACGTGCCCGGGCGCTTCCTGCCCTCGCACGCCGCGGAGGTGGCGGATTGGTGCCCGGCCACGGTGGCGGTGACGCTGAACGGCATCGACGCCGCCCGGCTGCGGGCGTTCTGGGCGCAGTACAGCCGCGACACCACCTACAACTTCATCAGCCGCAACTGCTCGACCACGGTGGCGCGGGCGCTGGACATCGCCGTGGAGGGCGCGTTCAGCCGCGGCGGCCATCCCTGGCGGCAGCTCGCGGCGGCGCTGACCACGCCGGAATTCTGGGCCGCGGCCTTCCTGCGCAACGGGGCGCGGTCCATGACCTGGACCCCGGGTCTCGTCCTCGACTACACGCGGGCGCTGAGCGCCCTCGTGGATCCGGCCTCGCCGGTGCCGTCGATCGCCTGGAAGCGGGTCGGCTGGCGGCTCCTGCGCAACTGGCGGGCGCGGGACCTCGCGTCCCTGAGCCCGATCGCCCGGCGATCCTCCGTGCCGGGGGCCGGTCCGACAGAGGCCTGAGCGCGGCCAGGTCGGGACTCGGGCCGCGGCCCCCGCCGCTCACGGGTCCTTCACGGGTCCTTGCGGGCGGCGGCGGGGCGACCGGCGGCGAGATCGCCCGCGATGGCCTGCATCACCGCCAGCGTGTCGACCTCGTCCTGCTCGGCGCCGTGGTCGCTGAGCTTCACGATCACCGTGCCGGTCGCGCGATTGACGTAGATGTACTGGCCGTAGACGCCGATCGCCGAGATGTCGTCGTCCTCGCCCCCCGGCGCGTGCCACCACTGGGCCGAGTACTGCCAGCCGTCGACGTCGCGCCGGGCCGGCGTCATGATCCGCTCGATCCAGCGGCCCGGGATGATGCGGTGTTCGCCCGACCGGCCCTGGTCGGCCACCAGCAGGCCGAGGCGGGCGAAGTCGCGGGCCGTCGCGTTGATGCAGCAGAACGCCTTCTCGATGCCGCCGGGCCGGTCGAGGTTCCAGGTGGCGTCGGCCTGGGCGCCCATCGGCTTCCAGATCCGCTCCGAGAGGATGTCGGCCAGCGGCTTGCCCTCGACCCGGGCGAGGATCAGGCCGAGCAGCTCGGTGTCGATGCTGCGGTAGCGGCCCTTGGTGCCGGGCTTGAAGGCCAAGTGGGCGTTGTCGCGCACGAAGGCCGTGAGGTCGCGCGTCAGGTACATCCCGGCGGTGCCGGTCAGGGGGTGCCGGGGATCGTAGTTCTCCGGCACCGCGATCCCGCTCGCCATGTCGAGGAGGTTGCGCACGGTGATCTGACCGAACACCGCGCCGTTCCGCAACTCGGGCAGGAGCGTGGAGACCCGGTCGGTCTCGGCGAGCTGGCCCCGCGCCACCGCGGCGCCGACCAGCAGCGAGACGACGGACTTCGCCACCGACCACGAGGGAAACAGCGTCTCCGGTCCGGTGCCCGCGCGCCGCCATTCGTGGATCAGGACGCCGTCCTGCAGCACCAGGAACGCGTTGGTGTGGGTCGCGCCCAGCACCGTCATCAGCGGGACCGTCTTCCCCTTCCAGGGGACGCGGTCGAGGATCGGGCGCGGCCGCACCGGCAGGTCGCTCGCCCGGGCCGGGGCCTGGACGATCCGGCTCGGGAACCACGTGCCCACCGACGACGGCTCGATGACCGCGAGCGCCGCCAGGGTGACGGGGTCGGGGACGTTGATCAGCGCGGCGGCGGTCCAGGCGCAGCCGACGACGGCCGCGCCGCTCGCCGCCGCGATCGCGCTCCAGCGGCGGCCCCGGCGTGTGCGGGCCGGGGAATCCGGGATCGCCATGGACGCGGTCATGCTGGGTCTGTGTCGCTCTGGATCGTCGCGGTCGCGCGGCCGGCCCCGGGGCGGGACGGCGCGCGGTCACCATGATCAGGAGGCATTAACGAAAGCCCCAACCGGCCCTGGCACGGGGCCGGCCCGTCGCCGGCGCGGCGGCGGAGGGCCGGTTCGGAAATGTTCACGGATCTGTGGCCTTGTGTCCGGCGGCCGCCGACGTCCCACGGCCGTTTCGACGCGGATCCGGGCCGGCCCGGCGCCGCCCCGTCCGGTCGGGCGTCCGACGCGAACCTGGTTCTACACGCCGCGACCGCCCGACTCACCCAGCCCGCGCAGCCCGAAAGTCCGCCGTGCCATGAATCCGTACCTGATCCTCGGGCTCGCTATCGGCGCGGAGGTGACCGCCACCCTGGCGCTCAAGGCCGCCGAGGGCCTCACCCGCCCCGGGCCGACGGTGATCGTGGCCCTCGGATACGGCACCGCCCTGTGGCTGATGTCGACCAGCATGGACATGCTCCCGATCGGTGTCGTCTACGCGATCTGGTCTGGGATCGGCATGATCGGCGCGGCGGTCGGCGGCGCGTGGCTGTACGGTGAGGCGATCAACCCGACGATGCTGGTGGGCATCGGGGTGATCGCCGTGGGCGTGACCATCCTGGCCGCCGGCCAGGGCCAGCACTGAGGCTCCGGCTCCGGGCCGGTCCCGAAACGGGACACTCTCGCCACATCCTCGCCGCGAACGTGCCGTCAAGCTTGGCCTTCGTCCGGTCGGAGCGGAACACCGCCCGGCGGGTCAGGCTGGAGGAGCACGGAGCGCGGATGCATGCAGGGTAGCGAGAGGACGAAGGTCGGTCCTGCACTGATCGTTCTGGCGGCGGCCGGGGGCCTGGGGGCCTGCAACACCGCCTCGCCGGTGCTCACGACGGGATCGATCCCCGACCGCAAGCCGCCGATGGTCGTCAGCGACGCCGAGCGCGATTGTCTCGGCCGCGCCATGTACTTCGAGTCGAACCGGAGCGACAGCGACGGGCTGGTCGCCGTCGGCACCGTGGTCATGAACCGGCTCGAGAACGCGATCTTCCCGGGCGGCATCTGCGCGGTGGTCGGGCAGCCGGGACAGTTCGCGCCGGGCGTCCTCACCAAGCCGATGCAGGAGAAGGATCTCCAGAAGGTCGCCGACGCCGCCGACGCCGTCCTGGCCGGCGAGCGGCACCCGAAGGTCGGGAAGGCGATGTTCTTCCACACCGCGGGCCACCACTTCCCCTACACGAACATGCACTACGTGGCCGTCGCCGGCGGCAACGCCTTCTACGAGAAGCGCGACAGGCGGACGGCCAAGCTGGAGAAGCAGGACAAGCCCGCGCAGCAGGACAAGGCGGCCACGCCCACCCTTCCCGCTACCGCCCTGACCTTCGCGGCCGTACCCGCGCCGCCTGCCGCGAGCCCTTGATCGCGGCGGCCCGCGTCGCTCGCCGCGTCGCGGGATCCCGGCGGCGAGCGCCGGTCAGCCGGCCGCGGCATCCTCGGCGCGGCCCGCCCGCAGGGTTCGGGCCTCCTGCCGGGCGGCGGCCAGCACCCGCTGCCGGCTCACCGGTTCCCGCAGCGCAGCCCACAGACGGAGCAGCTCCAGCGTCGGCAGCGCGTCGCATTCCGGGGACGCGTCCCCGGATGCGTCCCCGCACCCGGTGAAGAAGATCTCGACCGGGCGCCCCAGGGCCTCGGCCAGTCTCCCCAGCAGCGCGTCGGCCTGGACGGTCGGGATCATGGAGAATCCTGTTTCTGCGCGGACGGTCGAACCGGATCCTTACCTTTAAGTTGTATGCTCGGCATTCAACCAGGTTACTGCACCGCCATGTCCGACGACGACGGTTTTGACCGCATGGTGGAGGCGACCATCCTGGCCCATCAACTCGTGGCCGCGCACGGCACGGCGACGATGAAGCTCCTGTCCCGGTTGCTGCTCATGGACATCGGTACGGAGATCGCGGCGCGGCGCGACGCCGACCCGGCCGCCAACGACAATCCGGACGTCCGGGAGGATTAGAACCCGCTTCGCCGGCGTTCCGGTCGGACCGGGTCCCGACGGTTGAACCGGCCTGATCCGTAATCCTTCGGGCGGTGCAATGGAGCGGGCGGCAAATCTGTTGATCGGCCCATCGATCCGATCAGGCGGCATTTACAACGATGGATAACGGCCTAGCTTCTGGGTAGAAACTACCCACGAATCACGGATCCATCGCCGATGATCGCCGAACGGGTAGCACTCGCTGGTGCGCTCCTCCTGCTGAGCATCACGCCCTCGGTCTCCCAGCTGCGCCGTCCGATGACGTGTACGGTGGAGGCGTCGACCGGTCTCAATGCCGCCGCACCCGAAGGGGCGACACCGCAGCCCCACAAGGCCCGGACATTCTCGCTGGTCTCCAGCGGCGGCCTGCTGACCGTGATCTCGGCCGGACGTTCCGACTACTACGAGTGCCAGACGGCCTCGCCGCGGCTGAACGAGCGCACCCCGCGCAACGCGATCAAGTGTCAGAACGGCGTCTACTTCCTGCTGATCGATCTCAACAAGATGAACTTCGTCGAGGCGCAACTCAATCCCGAGGACCGCAACGACGTCAAGGTCAGCTACGGGAATTGCCGGACCTTGTAGGGGCGTCGCCGGCGACCTAGTCCATGTGGATCAGGACGTAGGCGGCGGCGGCAACGGCCGTGAGGGTGAGGACGACCAGCAGCGCCGTTTTCCCGGACGGTCCCTCCGGTGGGTCTGAGGCGTCGGTCATGCGGCTCCTCCAGGCCGGTCAGCGGACGGGGACGACCGTCCCCGTCCGCTGACCGGCCGGTGACGGGGCCTGTGCCGAAAGGCCCCGGTCCTCCGGTTGGTTCCCTGGCCCCGCCCCGGTCCGCATTCTGCGCCCGGCCTGGACGATCACCGGCAGAAATGCGCCGCGGCCGGCGTCCACTGGCCGAAACCCGTCGCGACCATGTTCGCCACGACCCGGCAGATGTAGATCTTCTGCGCCGCGTTGTTGTGCGGGCCGGCATGATAGCGCGCCACGGCCATCGTCCAGCTGCCCTCCCGCTGCTTCAGATCCCGGAGGAATTGCGTCGCGTAGTCCACGTTCGCGCGCGGGTCGATCATGGCCTCGACCGAGGCGAACTTGCCGCCGCGATAGTGGTGGTTGATCTGCATGCAGCCGAGATCGATCAGGCGCGCGCCCCGGCGGCGCGCCGCGGTGAAGTGGGCGAGCACGTCCTGGGGCCCCATCGCGAAATAGGCCGGCCCTTCGATGTTCATGGCGTAGGGCTGGAGGGAGCCGCGCTTGCCGGTCTCCGTAAGGCCGACAGCGTAGAGCACGCCAAGGGGCACGCCGTACCCGACCGTCCCGAGATTGGCGACGTTGGCGGCCACCGTGTTCAGGCGCTGCTCGAGCGCCATCTGGGCGGACAGCGTGACGTAGATCCGCTGCGCGGGATTGCGGAGTTCGCAGGCCGTCGACTGGCTCGCCGGGCCGGCGGGGCGCAGGCCTCAGCGATCCCGCGGGGGCGGATCCCGGGGGCGCGCCCGGGATCCGGGAGCAGCCTCAGGCCGCCCGAACGGGGGCGTCCAGGCGCTTCGCCTCTCGGCGGAACCGGTGCAGCACGAACTCGGTGTAGCCGTTCGGCTGGCTAGCGCCCTCGAAGACCAGGGCCTCGGCGGCGCGGAAGGCCGGCCCGTCGAAGCCCGGGGCCATCGGCCGGTAGGCCAGGTCGCCGGCGTTCTGGCGATCGACGATTTCGGCCATCCGCCGCAGGGCGGCGGCGACCTGCGCGCGATCCACGATCCCGTGGCGCAGCCAGTTGGCGATGTGCTGGCTGGAGATCCGCAGGGTGGCGCGGTCCTCCATCAGCCCGACCTCGTGGATGTCCGGCACCTTGGAGCAGCCGACGCCCTGGTCGACCCAGCGGACCACGTAGCCCAGGATTCCCTGGCAGTTGTTGTCGAGCTCCTCCCGCACCGCCTCCGGAGCGAGCGCGCCCTCGGCGAGCGGCAGGGTCAGCATGGCGGCGCGGGTCGCGGGCGCCCGGCCGGCGAGCGCCGCCTGGCGGGCGCGGACATCCACCTGATGGTAGTGGAGCGCGTGGAGCGTCGCGGCCGTCGGCGACGGCACCCAGGCGGTGTTGGCGCCCGCCTCCGGGTGGGCGCCCTTGGCGTCGAGCATCGCCGCCATCCGGTCGGGGGCCGCCCACATGCCCTTGCCGATCTGGGCGTGACCCGGCAGGCCGCAGGCGAGGCCGGCATCGACGTTGCCGTCCTCGTAGGCCTTGATCCAGGCGGTCGCCTTCATGGCGTCCTTGCGGACCACGGGGCCAGCCTCCAGCGAGGTGTGGATCTCGTCGCCGGTCCGGTCGAGGAAGCCCGTGTTGATGAAGAACAGCCGGTCCGCCGCCGCCGCGATCGCCGCCTTGAGGTTCAGCGTCGTGCGCCGCTCCTCGTCCATGACGCCGATCTTGAGCGTCCGCGGCGCGAGTCCGACCAGTGCCTCGACCCGGCCGAACAGCTCGACCGCGAAGGCGACCTCGTCGGGGCCGTGCAGCTTGGGCTTGACCATGTAGACCGAGCCGGTCCGGCTGTTGCGGAGCGGACCGGTGCCCTTCAGGTCGTGCAGGGCGATCAGCGCGGTGACCGCCGCGTCGAGGATCGTCTCGGGAATCTCGGCGCCGTCGAGGGTCACCGCGTCGGTGTACATGTGGTGGCCGACATGCCGGACCAGCATCAGCGACCGGCCCGGCAGGGTCAGGCGCCCGCCGTCGGGGGCCGTGAAGGTCCGGTCCGCGGCGAGCCGCCGCTCGATCGTGCGGCCGCCCTTGGACAGGGTGGCGACGAGGTCGCCGCGCATCAGGCCGAGCCAGCTCCGGTAGACCGCGACCTTGTCGGCCGAGTCCACGGCCGCCACCGAATCCTCCATGTCCATGATGGTCGAGAGGGCGGCCTCCAGCACCACGTCGGCGATGCCGGCCGGGTCGGTGCGTCCGATCGGGCTCGCGCGGTCGATGACGATCTCGATATGCAGGCCGTTGTGGCGCAGCAGGAGCGCGGTCGGCGCCGCGGCGTCGCCGGTAAAGCCCGCGAAGGTGGCCGAGCCGGTCAGGCCGGCGCTGCGGCCGGCGCCGAGGTCGATGGCGAGGCGGCCGTCCGTCACCGAGAAGCCCATGGCATCCGCCCAGGAGCCGACGCTGAGCGGCGCGGTCGCGTCGAGGAACGCCTTGGTCCGGGCCACCACCGCGGCGCCCCGGGCCGGGTTGAACCCGGTGCCGGGCGCGCGGTCGCCGTCCTGCGGGATCGCGTCGGTGCCGTAGAGGGCGTCGTAGAGGCTGCCCCAGCGGGCATTGGCGGCGTTGAGCGCGTAGCGGGCGTTGGAGATCGGCACCACGAGCTGCGGCCCGGCGATCGCGGCGATCTCCGCGTCCACGTTCTCGGTGGTCACCCGCACGGCCGCGGGCTCCGGCTGCAGGTAGCCGATCCGCGTCAGGTAGGCCGCGTAGGCCATCGGGTCGTGCGGCTCGCCGCGATGGTCGCGGTGCCAGGAATCGATGTCCGCCTGGAGGCCGTCCCGCCGGTCGAGCAGCGCCCGGTTGTGCGGTGCGAGATCGCGGACGATCGCGGCGAAGCCCGACCAGAACTGGTCGGCCGAGAGGCCGGTCCCCGGCAGCGCCTCCTCGGACAGGAAGGTGCGGAGATCCTCGGCGACGACGAGATTCGACATGGCGATCCTCTGGGATGCGTGGGCCCGCGCGTCAGAAAAAATCGAACGCGCCGTGAAAATTTTTTGATTTTCCCTCGATAGATCGCTTGGCATCCGCGAGAAAGGCGGCAAAAGGGATTTGATTTTTTCCGCAGCGTTGAGAATGCGCGACCAGAGCGACCTCGAGATCTTTGCCCGGGTGGTCCGCACCGGCAGCCTCACTCAGGCCGGTTCGGAACTCGGCCTGTCGGTCGCGGTGGTCTCGAAGCGGCTGAAGCGGCTCGAGGAACGCCTCGCCGTGCGCCTGCTGCATCGCACCACGCGGCGCGTGGCGCCGACGGATGTCGGGGCGGCCTTCTTCGAGCGGATCGCCCCGATCGTCGACGCCATCGCGGAGGCCGAGAGCCTCGTGTCGCAGACGGCGACGCGGGCCCGGGGGACGCTCCGGGTCACGGCGCCGAGCTCCTTCGGGCGCCTGCACATCGTCCCGCACCTGAGGGCCTTCTTCGCCCTCCATCCCGGCATCGTGCTGAACCTGGAGCTGAGCGACGATTTCGAGTCGATCGTCGAGCGCGGCTACGATCTCGCGATCCGGGTCGGCGCGCTGGAGAGTTCCGGGCTGACGGCGGTGCGCCTCGCGCCGGTGCAGCGGGTCCTCTGCGCGCGGCCGAGCTACCTCGACGCGGCCGGGCGGCCGCAGAGCCTCGAGGACCTGCGCGGCCATGTCTGCCTCGCCACCGAGAACCAGAATCCCTGGCGGCTGGTCGGGCCGGAGGGCCCCTGCACGGTCGGCGCGTCGGGGCCGCTGCGCACCCATTCCAACGAGGTGGTGCGCGAGGCCGTGATCGGCGGCCTCGGGATCGCGTTGCGCTCCACCTGGGACGTGCACGCGGAGCTCCGCGACGGCCTGCTGGAGGTGGTGCTGCCGGCCTACGCGGCGGCGGCCTCGGCGGGCATCTTCGCGGTCTACCCGAGCCGGGCCTTCGTGCCGGCCAAGACGCGGGCCTTCATCGCGTTCCTTAAGCAGGCCTACCGGTCGAGCGGGGCCTGGGCGGAGGGGTGAGGCGCGTGCTGCGGCGTCTCGCTCCTGCAGAGAGGGAGCACCCGATAGGCGTCTCATACCCTCTCCGGTCGATGACTGCGGCACCGCCGTCCTTGCGAGCGGAGCGAAGCAATCCAGCAGCGCCGGCTGGCCGGAATCGCGCTGCCCGGGGTCGCTTCACTGCGCTCGCGATGACGGAGAGCGGCGCATCGACCGATCTGGTCAGCCGGCGACCGTTCCGCCCTCACCCATTCGCGAAGAAATCCGGATCCGTCCGCGCCAGCATCCGCTTGAACGCCGCCCACTCGTTGTCGGGCTCTCCCTGGACCACGACGCGGTCGTAGCCGGCAGCGTACTGCCCGGCGGTCTTGGTGGCGATGGCGGAGGAGGGCCGGATCACCGGCGCGCCCGCCGCCTGGATCGCCAGCTGCGCCCGGCACGAGCGCTCCATGTTGTGCATCAGCCGGAACGCCTCGCCGACCGTGCGGCCGCAGGTCAGCAGGCCGTGATTGCGCAGCACCATCACGGGCTTGTCGCCGAGATCGGCCACCAGCCGCTGCCGCTCGTCGAGGTCGAGGGCGATGCCCTCGTAGGCGTGGTAGGCGACGCGCCCCGTGAACTGCATCGACCACTGGTTCAGGGGCAGGAGCCCCTCCTCCTGGCAGGAGACCGCGACGCCCGCCACCGTGTGGGTGTGCAGCACGCAGATCGCGTCGTGGCGCGCGGCGTGGATGGCGCTGTGGATCGTGAACCCGGCCGGGTTGATGCCGAGCCCCATCGGGTCCTCGAGCACCTTCCCGTCGATGTCGACGGTGACGAGGTTCTCCGGCGTCACCTCCTCGAAGCGCATCCCGTAGGGGTTGATCAGGAACCGGTGCCCGCCGCCCGGCAGCCGCGCCGAGATGTGGGTGTAGATGCTGTCGTCGAGGCCCAGCCGATGGATCAGCCGGTAGGCGGCCGCGAGGTCGACGCGCATCGCGCGGGTCGCGGCGTGATCGGCGGGGTCCGTATCCCGGTCCGCGACGATCGACGGTGTGGCTGCGCTCATGCGACGGCTCCCTGCCGGTCGGCCCTGTCGGCCCTCCGGGATCGCCGCCCGGCGCAGGCGGTCCCGCGATCCCCGGGGGCCCGGGGCGGGTGCTCGGGGCGAGGTCCGGGAATCGCCGGCAGGGTGCACCAGGGCGCGCGACCCGGCAATGCGGCGGGCGCCCGGGCGGCGACGGCCGCGTCCCACCGGGCTGCCGCCCGCGCGGTCGGTCGCGCGAGCCGTTTCCCGGTCCCCTGCTCGGACGGGCGGTCACCGGGCGGAAAGAGCGCGAGCGCCTCCTCCGCCAGGACGCCGCCCGTGATCGCGATCTGGCGGAACGCCGACCAGTCCGCGACCTGCGTGCAGGTGATCGTGATCTGGTCGATCTTCGTGGCGAGCTGCTGCAACGAGGCGGCGAAGACGACGCGCGGGAGCCCGCACCAGACGATCGCGCCCATGCACATCGCGCAGGGGTCGCCGGACGTGTAGAGGGTCGTCCCCCGCAGCGCCTCCGGCCCGTGCTGCGCGAGGAAGCGGCGGATCGCCACCATCTCGCCGTGGGCCGTGGGATCGCGCTGCTGCTTCCCGAGATACAGGCCCCGGGCGCGGATCGCGCCCCCGCGCGACGATGACGGCGCCGAACGGGAAGTCGGCGCGGCGCGCCTCGGCGATGGCCGCCCGCATGAAGGTCTCGGCCGCGGCCCCGAGGAACGCGCGCGCCGGCCCGCGTCGGGCGCGACGGGCGGTGCGTGGCCGCGCCGCGCCCCGTGCCGCGGAGCTGGCTAGTCATGGTCGGTTCCGCCGCGCTGTCTCGAGGGGCTGTCCCGGCGGCCGCGACGCGGCCCGCGGCCGTCCCGGAAGCGCGGCCTAGAAGCGCTGCTCCGTGCGGCCGGGATTGGGGCCGCGGC
>Ga0208247_10112_pt1 | contig 28731 bp, 30 predicted proteins | sample AntDryMetagUQ836_FD_188087 | JGI IMG/M metagenome (GOLD analysis project Ga0208247, IMG submission 188087) | Polar desert microbial communities from Antarctic Dry Valleys - UQ836 (SPAdes) | ecosystem: Environmental > Terrestrial > Soil > Desert | place: Antarctic Dry Valleys | collected 2008-12-31 | reverse complement strand
CGCGCCCCCACGCGGCGACCGACGGCCCCCGCGCGGCGGCTCGCAGGCGGGAAGGATTGCCCGCCGAGGCGGCCGGACGGGGCGGCGTCGCCCGATCCCGCGCGGGCCGAGGCGCCCAACGTGCGGATCGGCGCGCGCCCTCGCGCCGTCTGAGAGGGGGGCGGGCCTCCGCATCCTCCGGACAGAAAAAAGGCCACTCCCGAAGGAGCGGCCCGAAGTCTAGGGAGGAAACGCCCAAGAAGGGCTGCGAGAGGGCGACGCCATCGCCTTCCCGCGCTGCACAATCTGCGCTCCCGGATGGAAAATTCAAGAGCATCAGGACAGCAGGGCTGTCCTTTCGTGCGTCCGCGCACGCATCCTCGCCGGCCTGTGTTGAAAATGTCGCAGACTGTCGCGCGCGAGCGAAACCTGCATTGCCCCGGCAGGGCGCGATCGATCCTCCCGCAAGTCCCTGATGAGACGGTGTTCTGGCGGATCGAGCCGGAGTTCGGCCCGCATTCTCGACTGCGGCTTTTCATCCGCCCCGTCCGGACGGACGAAATTCCCGCCCGCTCTACCTTCTCCAGCCAAGGTTCGGCGCGACGCGCCAAGCAAGGGGCAGGTGAGTATGGCGATCCAGGGTGAGCGGGTCCGGATCCTCAACGATGTCGAGCCGGGCGGAGACGGCGCCTACGTCCTGTATCTCCTGCAGCAGGCCAATCGGGCGACGTTCAATCCGGCCCTTGAACTCGCCATCGAGGAGGCGAACCGCCTCGACCTGCCGGTCGTCGCCTGCTTCGGCCTGCTCGACGGCGCCAGCGGCTTTCCCGAAGCCAATGCCCGCCACTACGCCTTCCTGCTCCAGGGTCTCGCGGATGCGAAGGCGGGCCTGGAGAAGCGCGGGGTCGGCTTCGTCATGCGCAAGTGCTCGCCCGCCGAGATCGCCATCGCCCTCGCCGAGGACGCCGCGCTCCTCGTGCTCGACCGCGGCTACCTCGCGATCCAGAAGGGCTGGTACCGGGAGATCGCCGCGGCGGTGAAGACGCGGATCGTCCAGGTCGAGGGCGACGTCGTCGTGCCGGTCGAGACGGCCTCGCCGAAGCACGAGTACGCCGCCCGGACGCTGCGGCCGAAGCTGAACCGGCTGTGGGACCCGTTCCTCGCGCCGCTGAAGCCCCGCAGGGTGAAGCACTCCGCCGATCGGCTGACGCTGAAGAGCGCGATCGACGTCTCCGATCCGGAGGCGGTACTCGCCGGGATGACCCTCGACCGGGAGGTCGGCCCGGTGAGGCGCTTCACCGGCGGCGAGACGCAGGCCCGCAAGCGCCTGAAGGCGTTCCTGAAAGACGGGTTCTCGGGCTACGGCGCGGGGCGCAACATGCCAGAGGCGGCCGCCGCCTCGCACATGAGCCCGTACCTGCATTTCGGGCAGATCTCGCCGGTGGAGATCGCCCTGGCGGTGCGGGAAGCCAAGGTCGGCGATTCCGACGACCGCGGCGCCTACCTGGAGGAGCTGATCGTCCGGCGCGAGCTCGCCATGAACCACGTCTACTACACGGAGGGCTACGACGATTACGACAGGGCGGTGCCGGACTGGGCGCGCAAGACCCTGGCGGAGCACGCGAGGGACGAGCGCCCCCACGCCTACTCGGAAGCGCAGCTCGCCGCCGGCGAGACCCACGACCGCTACTGGAACGCCGCGATGCGCGAGATGCGCGAGACCGGCTACATGCACAACCAGCTGCGGATGTACTGGGGCAAGAAGATCCTCGAATGGTCCCCGTCCCCCCGGGAGGGCTTCGCCCGGACGCTCCGGCTGAACAACCGCTACTTCCTCGACGGGCGCGATCCGAATTCCTTCACCAACGTCGCCTGGGTGTACGGTCTGCACGACCGGCCCTGGCAGAAGCGCAAGATCTTCGGCACGGTCCGCTATCAGAGCGAGAACTCGCTCAAGAAGTTCGACGCCAAGGCGTACGTGCGGGCGGTTGAGAGGCTCTGCGCCGCGGAGGTCTGAGGCGGGACCGACGCGTCCGTGCGCTGCCGCACGGGCGCCGCGACGCGCGCGAAATCGTTACGGGATGACCGAAGCCGTCGGCAAGGTATCGCGACGCTCGCGGGTGCGGAGGCGAAGTCGTTCGCGCGCACAGGTTTGTGAAGAAACGCTTTCCGGGCTTCGGATGTTTCGAGCGCACTTCCGGCTCATCGCAAACAGCCGGATCGCATCCGGTGAGAACTCGGTCGGACCGGGGCCGGATCATCGCTCTGCTCGCGACTGAAAGGAGGACGACGATGCGGATGAAGCTGGCAGGCGCAGCACTCCTCGCACTCGGAACCTTGACCGCCACGGCCGGGACGGCGGAAGCCGCCCAGGGCTGCGGCCCGGGCTTCCACCGGGGCTGGTATGGCTGGTGCAAGCCGAACTGGCGCCCCTACGCGTACCGCCCGATCTACTACGCCCGGCCGGTGGTCTACGGCTGGCACCGGCCCTGGGGTTGGCACCACCGGTGGGGCTGGCGCCACGCGGGCTGGCACCGCCCCTGGGGCTGGCACCACCACGGCGGCTGGCATCGGGCCGCTTGGCACCACAGGTGGTGATCGGGTGAGCGGCGGGGCCGGCACGCGGGTGCCGGCCTCCGGCCGTCCCGCGAAGGGGGTCTTTCCTTGACCGTTGCGCTATAGCGTCCGCTCCGACTGCGCGGACGAGGTGCTCTTTCATGGTCGAGAAGCGGGACGAGGTGCGGGAAACGACGGATGCCCCGCCCCCGCAACGGTCGCGCTACCGACGCTCGATCATGCGCCTGCGGTCGGCCTCGATGGAGGCTTACCCGCTCTGGCGCGGGCGGCTGCTCTTCCTCGTGGGCGGGATCGGCGTCGGCCTCGCCGCCGTGCTGATGGCCAAGGGTGCCGACCTCGCGCAGGACGGGTTCCGGCGGCTCACGGCGCCGTCGCCGCTGATCGCCCTGGTGCTGACGCCCGCGGGCTTCGCCCTCGCGGCGCTCCTCGCCCTCACGGTCTTCCCGAACTCGCAGGGCTCGGGCATCCCGCAGGTGATCGCCGCCCGCCACGCCCGGGATGCCGGCTTCCGCTACTCGCTGATCTCGCCGCGCGTGGCCTTCGGCAAGGTGCTGGTCCTGTTCCTGGGCCTGTTCTGCGGTGCCTCGGCGGGCCGCGAGGGGCCGACCGTGCAGGTCGGCGCCGCGATCATGGCCGCCTTCGGCCGCCTGACCCCCGAGCGCCTGCCCGGGCTCCTCCTCGCGGGCGGCGCCGCCGGCGTCGCGGCGGCCTTCAACACGCCGCTCGCCGGCATCGTGTTCGGCATCGAGGAACTGGGACGCGCCTACGAGGCGCGCTCCTCCGGCCTGATCGTGGCCGGGATCGTGGCCGCGGGCCTGACCTCGCTCGGGCTCCTCGGCAACTATACCTATTTCGGGACGACCGACGCCGCCCTGCCGCTGGCGGCCGGCTGGATCGTCCCGCTCGTCGCCGTCGTCGGCGGCCTCGCGGGCGGCCTGTTCAGCCGCTTGGTGATCCTGTTCGCCCGCGGCCTGCCCGGCGCGGCCGGACGGGCGATCCGGAAGCGGCCCGTGATCTTCGCGGCGGCCTGCGGGCTGTGCGTCGCCCTGTGCGGCCTCGCCTCCGGGGGCGCGGCCTACGGGACCGGCTACGAGGAGGCCAAGGCCATCCTCCACGGCGACGCGGCGGCCGGCTGGACCTACGCGCCCCTGAAATTCGCCGCCACCGTGCTGAGCTCGATCAGCGGCATCCCGGGCGGCCTGTTCGCGCCGTCCCTGGCGGTCGGGGCCGGCCTCGGCGGCACGGTCCACGGCCTCCTGCCGGGCATGCCCGTGGGCGCCGTCGTGCTGATCGGGATGGTGGCCTACCTGACCGGCGTGCTGCAGGCGCCGATCACCAGCTTCGTCATCGTCACCGAGATGACCCAGAACCACGCGATGGTAATCCCCCTGATGGTCGCGGCCCTGCTGGCCGACGCGGCCTCGAAGGCGATCTGCCGGGGCGGCCTCTACCACACCCTGGCGGAGATCATGCTCGAGCGCGCCGACGTGCCGGCGCAGCCCGTGGCGAAGACCGGCTGACCGCGCCGCGACCCGCGCGACCGAGCGCGGGTAAGAATAAAAGCGGACCGGGCCGGAATCCGCGGAACGGTCTCGCTTGGCGCCGGTTGAGGCAGCAGCATCAGGCCCCGCGCCGGGGCGCAGCCGGAGTGACGCCATGACCCTTCTGAAATGGGCCCTCATCTGCTTCGTGATCTCGCTGATCGCCGGCGGTCTCGGCTTCACCGGCATCGCCTCCGGCGCCGGCTCGCTGGCCCGCATCCTGTTCGGCCTGTTCCTGCTCATCGCCATCGTGATCGTGGTCATCGCTTTCGCGGTCGGCCAGGCGGTGTTCTGAGGCCGGCGCGGTGCGCGGCACGGTCTGCCTCGTCACCGGGGCGACCGGCGGCATCGGCTACGAGACGGCCCTCGGCCTCGCGCGCCTCGGCGCGCGGGTCGCCATCGTCGGGCGGGACCCCGGGAAGCTGCAGGCCTGCGCCGACCGAATCCGCGCCGCGGTGCCCGGCGCCGCCGTGGAGCCGCACCGCGCGGATCTGTCCGCGCAGGCCGAGATCCGCCGGCTCGCCGGGACCCTGCGGTCGGCCTATCCGCGCCTCGACGTGCTGGTGAACAATGCCGGCGCGATCTTCGACCGGCGCACCCTGACCGTCGACGGGATCGAGCGCACCTGGGCGCTCGACCATCTCGGCTACGTGCTCCTGACCCTCGAACTGCTCGACACGCTGAAGGAGTCGGCGGCGACGGGCGGGAAGCCGCGGATCGTCAACGTCGCCTCCGCGGCCCACTACCGGGGGCACATCGACTTCGACGACGTCGAGGGCGCCCGGCGGTACCGGGCGATGGGCGCGTATGCCCAGGCCAAGCTCGGGAACGTGCTGTTCACCTACGCGCTGGCCCGACGGCTGCGGGGCAGCGGCATCACGGTGAACGCCGTCCATCCGGGGGTGGTCAATACCGGCTTCGCCAAGAACACCAGCGGGCTGCTCGGCGCGGCCTGGGCGCTGATGCGGCCGTTCCTGATCACGCCCGAGAAGGGCGCGCGGACCTCCCTCCGCGCGGCCAGCGATCCGGGCCTGGACGGGGTCACCGGCCGATACTTCTCCCACGGGCGACCGAAGGTCTCCTCGGCCGAGAGCCGCGACGAGGCCGTCCAGGAGCGGCTCTGGGCGCTGAGCCTCCGGCAGGTGGGCCGGAGCGACTGACGCCCGACCGTTTCGCGGCGCCGGTCTCAGGCGACCGGCGGGTCGAGCAGCACCCAGAGCCGTCCGATCCTGCCGTCCACGATCTCGGCGACGTCCATCCCGGTGACCGCGATCGGCCCGCCCTCCGGGCCGGCTTCCCAGCGCAGCGATCCCATTCCGTGGTGCCCGACAGCCCTGCCGACGGGCCTGAAGCGGAAGGCTGGCCCGAACCGGTCCAGGAGCGCCCCGGCGACCGCGCCGATGGCCGCCCGCCCGCGCACGACATTGTCCGGCTCGAACAGGATCGGCTCGGCCACGTAGAGCAGGTCCAGGGCGGCCGCCCGCTCGACGGCGTCCCGCTCGTTGAAGACCCGTTCCAGGTTGGCACGCAGCAGCCGGTCGTGGTCGGGCTCCGCCGCCGGTACGGCCGCCGTGATGTCGGACATCGCGCTTCTCCTTCGACGTGGGCGATCGGCCGCTCAGATCAGGCGGCCGCCGCCGTCGATGTGGAGGGTCTCGCCGTTCATGAAGCCGTTGCCCATCAGGAAGACGACGGCTGCGCCGGCCTCCTCGGCGGTGCCGAGGCGTCGCTGCGGCAGCCTCTCGGTGAGCCCGGCCACGTAGGCGTCGCGGTGGGCGCCGAGCGTGCGGGCCAGGAGCGGGGTGTCGGTGGTGCCCGGCGAGAGCGCGTTCACCCGCACCGGTGCGAGTTCGAGGGCAAGGCCGCGGGCGAAGGCCTCCATCGCGGCCGACGCCGCCGCCAGCACGGCGGTCCCCTGGGCGCTCGGGCGGTCCGCCAGGGCGCCGGAGATGAGCGTGACCGATCCGTCGCCGGCCAGCCGGTCGCCGAGGGCGCGCAGGGCGTGAACCGCGGCCCAGATCCGCTCGTCGAAGGCCCGCTTCAAGTGGTCGACCTCGGCCTCGCGGATCTTGCCGGCCACGAAGGTGCCGGCCAGGAGCGCGAGGTGATCGACGCGGGGAATATCGGCCAGGGCGGCCGCGACTGCGTCGGGCCGCGTCACGTCCGCGGCGCGCCAGCCGGCGAAGCCGTTCCCCGCCGCGACGCGCTCGGCGCCCGCCGCGTCGCGGCCGACCACGATGACCGCCGCACCCGCGGCCTTGGCCTGGCGGGCGGCCGCCAGGCCGATGCCCGATGTGCCGCCGAAGACCACGACGCTGCGGTCCTGGAGGGTGCTGCTCAGGGCGGGAAACATGGCGGGAAACCTTGCCGCTCGGCGCCAGGGTGGCGGCGAGGGACACAAGATTGGAGCGGCGCCTTCGCCTTGATAATCGGGCCGCAATTCGCTTCAGTCATGCCGTCATGGAACAGATCGGCCTCGACCGGCTGACGGGCATCGTCGCTTTCGCCCGCTCCGCCTCCCTCGGCAGCTACTCGGCGGCCGCCCGGTCCCTCGGCATCTCGCCCTCGGCGGTGAGCAAGAGCGTGCAGCGGCTGGAGGCGCGGCTCGGCGTGAGCCTCTTCACCCGCACGACGCGCTCGCTGACACTGACGCCCGAGGGACGCGACCTGCAGGAGCGGGCGCTGCGACTCCTGCGCGAGGCCGAGGCGATCGAGCAGGCCGCGGTCGCGGCGCGCTCCGAGCCTGCCGGCACCCTGAAGGTGGCGGCATCGATCCCGGTCGGTGTGCACCTGCTCGGGCCGGCCCTGCCGCGGTTCCGCGCCCGCCATCCGAAGCTGTCGGTCGACCTGCGCCTGAGCGACCGGTTCGTGGACCTGATCGAGGAGGGCATCGACGTCGCGATCCGAGTCGGCGAACTCGCGGATTCCCGGCTGGTCTCGCGGCGCCTCGCCCCGCACCGGCTCGGCGCCTTCGCCGCGCCCGTCTACCTGGCGCGGCGCGGCACGCCGCGGCACCCGGACGACCTCGTCCACCACGACTGCGTGAACTTCCGCTTCCAGAGCACGGGCCAGGCGCTGCGCTGGCCGTTCCAGGTCGGCGGCCGCCGGGTCGAGTTCACGCCGCATGCCGGCATCGTCGCGGATTTCAGCGACGCCGTCGCGGCGGTGCTGGTGGCCGGCGGCGGCATCGGCATCTCGCCGACCTACATCGCCGCGCCGCACGTCGCCCGGGGGGCGCTCGTGCCGGTCCTGCAGGATTTCGCGGTCGACCGCTCGGTCTTCACGGCGCTGTGGCCGGAGAGCCGGCGCGGCAGTCCGAACGTGAAGGCGTTCCTCGCATTCCTCGACGAGGTGTTCCCGTCGCCGGCCCCCTGGGACGGCGTGCGCCCGCCGCCGCCGATGCGCGGGGAGGATGCCTGACAGAGATCCGCACTCGCCGGCGAGGCGGGCGTGCTCAGGCCGCCGCCCGCACCGTGTGATCGCCCTGCTGCTGGATCTCGATGAACACTCGGGTCACGTCGGGGCTGCGCGCCTTCAGCGCCCGGTCGAGGCGCGTGACGAGGCTCTCGACCTCGCCGGCGCTGAGATCGTCGGTCATGTCGATGCTGAGATTGACCAGGATGTCGGAGGGGCCGAGGTGCTGGGTCAGCACCTCGTTGACGTGGAGAACGCCCGGCTCGGCGCGGACCAGCTCCGAGATGGCCGCGACGACCTCGGGATCGGCCGCCTCGCCGATCAGCAACCCGTGGGTCTCGACCATCAGGAACGCCGCCATGCCGATGAGCACGAGGCCGATGCCGACCGACGCCCAGCCGTCGAGGCTCGGCATCTCCAGAAGGTGGGACAGGGCCACACCGGCGAGCGCGATCAGCAGGCCGATCAGGGCGGCGGTGTCCTCCGCGAGCACCGTGAACAGGGTCGGATCCTTGCTGCGCCGGATCGCCCGCACGGCCGAGTGCTTGCCCTTCTCGGCCCAGAACTGGCGCATCGCCACGAAGAAGGACGTGCCTTCCGCCGCGATGGCGAAGCCCAGGATCGCGACGTTCACCCAGAGGCCGGGCAGCCGGTAGCCGAACAGCTCGGCATCCACGTCCGGCTCGGGATGGCGGACCCGCTCGATTCCCTCGTAGACGGCGAACAGGCCGCCGCCGAGGAAGATCATCAGCGCCACCACGAAAGCGTAGAAGTAGATCTCGCGTCCGTAGCCGAACGGGTGGCGGGCATCGGCCGGGCGCTTGGCCCGCTTCATGCCGACGAGGAGCAGCACCTGGTTCGCCGTGTCGACCACCGAGTGCACGCCCTCGGCGAGCATGGCGGTCGAGCCTGTCAGCGCCCCGCCCACGAACTTCGCCGCCGCGATGGCGAGGTTGGCGCCCGCCGCCGCGTAGATCGCTCCCGTGCTCTCGTGCGCCATCCGGAACTCCCTGCGCGGTCTGTGGGACGCCGGGCCATCGGACCCCGGCACGGCGCCGCCGCCGCGGCGATGCAAGCGTCGCGGCGGGTCGGTTGTTCCCGTGTGGACGCGGGCGGGTACCCCGTGCAACCTGCGGCCGCTCAAGGAGTCCCGGAGGCAGAATGGCCGACGCCCGCTACGATCCCGACAACATCTTCGCCAAGATCCTGCGCGGCGAGATCCCCTGCCACCGCGTCTACGAGGACGCCCACACCCTGGCCTTCATGGACGTGATGCCCCAGGGCGAGGGCCACACGCTGGTGATCCCGAAGGCGCCGGCCCGCGGCCTGCTCGACGCCGACCCGGACTCGCTCGCCGCGCTGATGGCGAGCGTCCAGAAGGTCGCCCGCGCCGTGAAGGCCGCCTTCCGGGCCGAGGGTCTGACCCTGTTCCAGTTCAACGAGCCGGCCGGCGGCCAGACCGTGTTCCACCTGCACGTCCACGTCATCCCGCGGCGCGAGGGCGTGCCGCTGAAGCGCCACGAGGGCGGGATGGCCGACAACGCGGTCCTCGCCGAGCACGCCGCGCGCATCCGCGCGGCGCTCGAGTCTCAGGCCTGACGCTCAGGCCCGGGACTCAGGCCGCGCTCGCCGAATCGCCCGACTGGGCCATGCTGGCGAGCAGCCGGCGCAGGGCGGCGTTCTCGGTCTCGAGCTCGCTGATGCGCTTCAGCAACAGGGTCACGGAGGCGTCCGTCGCAGCCGGATCGGGCGAGGCCGGCGCGGTGCCGGCCCGGGCCGGCACCTCGAAGGTCACGCCGATGCCGTCCTCACGGCGCCAGCGCAGGGTGGCCCGGTAGGTCCGGTCCTTCTGGGGGATGTAGAGATCGAACGCGTCCGGGAGCGTGGTGGCCTCGCTCATCACGAGGCGCGCGCCGGTGGGGGACATGTCGCGCACCAGGCAGTCGAGGCTCGACGACCCGTTGTTGAAGACGACGCGCCCCTTGAGGAAGACCCTCTGGCGCGTCTCTCGGCGGTGCTCCGACATGCGGGCGGCTCCGGACAGCTGACGGTTCCGCGAAACCTGCACGCCAGCCCTTAAGGAATCTTGGTCGCGATCGCCGAGTCGAGGCCCGCTACAGGGCTCGAGACCGATGACGGGCCGCCGCCACGATTCCGGGAAAGGGAGTCCGCGTCCCGGGCCGGTCCGACTTACGCCCGATGACTTCAGTAATGTCGTCTCCGCGCCGATCATCCCGCCGGCGTCCCGCGCGCCGTGACGGGCGGGGTGGGGGCCTGTCGGGGCTCCCGGGAGCGGAGGCCGTCGGATCGCGCGTGATCGGTCCGGACGCGCGGCTCCGCCCGCGCGCCAGGGTTGAGCCCCGGGGCGTCCCGCCGGAGACGACGCGCGACGGCCGCATCCTGCTCAGGCGATGAAGCGCCGGTCCACGGTCTGGAACAGGTAGAAGCCGTTGAAGCGCACTGCGGTGTCGGCGGCCCGCCCGTCGAAGTCGAGGGGCTGCCGGCTGCCGTCGCAGAGCTTGCCGCCGAAGGTCCAGCGACCCGCGCCGATGAAGGGCGGGACCGTGCTGGCTTCCGGCACCGCGCAGCAGAGGCCCTCCTCGCCCTTGAGCTGGAACAGGTTGTAGCTTCGCATCCGAAGTCCTCCGCCTGGCCGCCCTCGAAGCCAATTTTCCCAATACAAGATCTTGCATTGCGAAGAATCGGCTTGACCGTGCTCATAATGGCACAATCGGTCGAGTTTGTGACGGTCAAGTTTCAGGGACGTTTCGGTTCAACTCGTCGATCCAGATCCGCGCCGACCCGTCGGAGGGCGCGCGCCAGTCGCCCCGGGGCGACAGGGAGCCGCCGGCCGAGACCTTCGGCCCGTTCGGGAGCGCCGAGCGCTTGAACTGGCTGAAGCCGAAGTAGCGGGTCAGGAACACCCCGAGCCAGCGGCGGATCTCCGGGAGTTCGTAGGCGACCCGCTTGGTCTCCGGGAAGTCCGGCGCCCAGGTGCCGCGCTCCCGGTCGCCCCAGGCGTGGAGCGCCAGGAAGGCGATCTTCGAGGGCCGGAACCCGTAGCGCAGCGTGTAGAACAGGTTGAAATCCTGCAGCGCGTAGGGGCCGATCGTGCCCTCCGTGCTCTGCGGGCTGTCGTCCTGGTCCACCGGCACGAGCTCGGGGGAGATCTCGGTGTCGAGGACGGCCTGGAGGGTGCGGGCCTCGTCCGCGCCGACCTCGCCGTTGCCGATCACCCAGCGGATCAGGTGCTGGATCAGCGTCTTGGGCACGCCGGCATTGACCGCGTAGTGGCTCATCTGGTCGCCGACGCCGTAGGTGCACCAGCCGAGTGCCAGCTCCGACAGGTCGCCGGTGCCGACCACGATGCCGCCTGCGTGGTTGGCGAGCCGGAACAGGTAGTCGGTGCGCAGGCCCGCCTGCACGTTCTCGAAGGTGACGTCGTAGACCGCCTCGCCCTTGGCGAAGGGGTGGTTCATGTCGGCGAGCATCTGCTTGGCGGCCGGGCGGATGTCGATCTCGGCCGCCGTGCAGCCCAGCGCCTTCATGAGCGCGTGGGCGTTGGTCTTGGTCGCGTTCGAGGTGGCGAAGCCCGGCAGCGTGTAGGCCAGGATGTCCGAGCGCGGGTAGCCGAGGCGGTCGAACGCCTTGGCGATCACGATCAGCGCGTGGGTTGAATCGAGGCCGCCCGAGACGCCGATGATGGCCTTGCGGGTGCCGGTGGCCTCCAGGCGCTTGGCGAGGCCGGCGACCTGGATGTTGTAGGCCTCGTAGCAATCCTGCGCGAGGCGCGACGGGTCGGCCGGCACGAACGGAAAGCGCTCGATCCGCCGGATCAGGCCGAGATCGGCCTCCGGCGGGCTGAGCCGGAACGGCACCCGGCGATAGGGCAGGGTGTGGCCGCGCGCGTCGTCGTCGAAGCTGCCCGCCTGCAGGCGCTCCTGGGCGATCAGGTCGAGGTCGATGTCGACCAGCGTCGTCACCGGCTTCTCGGGGAAGCGCTCGCCCTCCGCGAGGCGCACGCCCAGCTCGTCGATGCTGGTCTGGCCGTCCCAGGACAGGTCGGTGGTCGATTCGCCCTGGCCGGCCGCCGCGTAGACGTACGCGCAGGCGCCCCGCATCGAGGCCGCCCGGGAGAGGAGCGCCCGCGACTCGGCCCGGCCGACGGTGATCGGGCTGCCCGAGAGATTCGCCAGCACGGTGGCGCCGGCGAGCGCCGCGCGCATGCCGGGGGGCTCCGGCACCCACAGATCCTCGCAGATCTCCACCCCGACCACGAGGCCCGGCAGGTCCTCGGCGGGGAACAGCAGGTCGGTGCCGAACGGCGCGTCCCGACCGGCGACCCGGACGGTCTCGCCGGCGATCCCGGCGCCCGAGGCGAAGTGGCGCTTCTCGTAGAATTCCCGGTAGTTCGGCAGGAATGTCTTCGGGACGACGCCGAGCAGGCCGCCGCCCTGGATGGCGAGCGCGCAGTTGTAGACGCGGTGTCGCCAGCGCAGGGGCGCGCCGACGAGCAGCAGCGGCCGGAGATTGGCCGATTCGGCGATCACCCGGGCTGCGGCGGCCTCGACCGCGTCGAGCAGCGTCTGCTGCAAGAGCAGGTCCTCGATCGCGTAGGCCGAGAGGCCGAGCTCGGTGAAGACCGCCAGCGCCGCCCCCGAATCGTGGCAGGTCCGGGCGAGGTCGAGGATGACGTCGGCGTTGCGCTCGGGCTCGGCCGGATGGCTGCGGCCGGTGCAGGCCGCGACCCGGGCGAAACCGTGGCGATAGAGGGAGCGGAAGCGCGCCGGCGATTCGGAGGTGGCTGGAGACACGGGCACCTGTCCGGATGAGGGGTGGCTGCGGGTCATATAGGGGATGCGGACTGTCGGGGGCGCGGAGCCTGCCCGCACTCTAGCCCGTTCTCGACGTCATCCCGAGAGACCGCGCCGCGGCGCCTCGGGACGGGGACCAGATCTCGATTTCCGGTACATCGCGCGACGTTCCCTCGTGATTCCGCGGCCAAACCGGCCCCGGAGGCGGTGACGGCGCGGTCGCGGCGACGCGGGGTCCGGCCGGATGGCCGGGCCGATCGCCCCGCATGGTTTCCGCGCCGCGGCCGGTCGCAAGCCTCCATTAACGACGAATGGCCTAACTCAGGAACAGCCGCCGCGCGTCGGCGGATCCCTGTTTCGAGTATCGTCTGAGAACCCATGCGCGCATCGGGACGGCCTCCGTACTCCCACCGTGACCCCGCCCGCCCTGTCCGCGGCGGCGACCGCTCGGGCCTCTCCCTGGGAGCCCTGGCGCACCGGCTGATGGCGCTCCGCGCGAGCCTCACCCGCCGCCTCTCCGGCTCTCCCGCCGGCCTGCCCGCCCGCCCGTCCTACGGCGCGCCCGGGCGCCGGGCGGAGCCGAGCTGGCTCACCCCGCCGGGCGCGATGGTCGGCCGCGAGGGCTCCGAGCGCGCCGCGCGCGCCGCGGCGCCCGAGCCGCACTGGCCGGCCCAGGTCTTCGACGACCGGGCGAGCCTCGACGTCCTGGACGGTCCGGCCCTCGAGAGCCGGATCGACCGCAGCGCCTCCTCGCCGGGCGTGCTGGTGCGCCAGCCGCGCCGTCCCGCCGCCATCGCCCCCGACTACGCGCCGGCCGCAGCTCCAGCCGCTGGACATGTCGCCGGTCACGTCGCGGCCCCGGTCCACGCGTCGGCTCCGGCCGCCGCCCCCTCGGCCGTGCGCTACACCCGCACCCCCGATTCGGTCCTGCAGGAGCGCCGCCAGCGCGCCCTGGAGGCCGAGCGCGTCGCCCTGGAGCGCGCCCGCGCCGAGGCGCAGGCCGCCGCTCTCGCCCTGGAGACCGAGCGGGCCGCCCGCGAGGAGGCCGAGCGGGAGCGGATCGAGCGCGCGCGGGTCGCCGCCGAGGAGGCCGAGCGTGCCGCGCCCGTGCCGGCGCTGCCCGAAGCCTCCGCGCCGGACGCGGAGCCGGTGCCCCTGTGGCGCCAGCCCTTCGTCGCGCCGCCGGGCGTCCGCTTCTTCCGCACGCCGGACCGCCGCCCGGTCCGGCCCGCGGTCGAGCTGACCGCCTCCACGGCGGCGATCGCTCCGGTCGCGGCCGCGCCGGTCGCCGCCGCGCTGGTCGAGACGGTCGCCGAGGCCCCGGCCCGCGACTGGTCGGACCTGCCGGACTGGTCCGAGGTCCAGCCCTGGTTCGACGGCGGCGACTGGTCGTCCGTCGATGCCTGGTCGGCCCTGGAGGCGCCGCCCGCCGAGGTCGCGCCGACCCCGGCCGCCGTCGCGGCGCCGGCGGCGTCCGACGAGCGCTTCGTCTCGATGCCGCTCGACGTCTCGCACCTGCGGTCGCTGCCGCCGCGGCCGGTCTACGTGCTCGATCGGCTCGTCCGGTTCGACCAGCCGCCGCGCCCGGCCGACGGGCAGGATAACGGGACGGAGACCGGACCGCGGATGGAGGAGGCCGCCACGATTCGGAGCGCCTTCCTGCCGCCCGTCGTGACGCCGGCCGCGTCCGGCCTGTCGCTGGTCTTCGGCCCGGGCAGCGCCGCGGCCGAGCCTCCGGCCACGCCGGTGTCCGAGGCGCCCCGCCGCGCGCCGGCTCTCAGCGCCATGGCGGCCCGGGCGGCGATCCGCGCGGCCGGTCAGCCGAGCGTCGTCCCGCCGGCGCCACCGGCCCAGCCCGAACCCGCTCCCGCCCCGGTCTCTGCCGCTCCGGTCGCCGCGCGCGCCGAGGTGGAGCGCGTGGTGATCCCGATGACACCGCGTCCGGTCCTGCTCCGCGGCAAGCTGGCGCCGCAGCCGGAGCCGGTCGAGGCGGACGTCGAGGCCGAGGCCGAGCCGGCCGCGGCTGCCGTCGAGGCGGTCGAGGTCCCGGCGCTGCCGGCCCCCGCGCCGGCGTCGGTCCCCCTGGTGGCGCCCCGTGCGCACCTGATCCCCGCCGGCCGCCACCTCGAGATCGCGCCGATCGAGAACGCCGATTACGAGCTGCCGTCGCTCGAACTGCTCGCCCTGCCGGCGCCGGGCGGCAGCGAGGAGGTCGACGCCGACGTGCTGGAGCAGAACGCCCTCAACCTGCAGCAGACGGTCCAGGATTTCGGCGTGCGCGGCGACATCCTGGCGGTGCGGCCGGGCCCGGTCGTCACCCTCTACGAGCTCGAGCCCGCCCCCGGCACCAAGTCCAGCCGCGTGATCGGCCTGTCGGACGACATCGCCCGGTCGATGTCGGCGGTCTCGGCCCGCGTCGCGGTCGTGCCCGGCCGGAACGTCATCGGCATCGAGCTGCCGAACGAGACCCGCGAGACGGTGTACCTGCGCGAGCTCCTCTCGTCGGCCGACTTCGCCGAGAGCAAGCACAAGCTGGCGTTGTGCCTCGGCAAGAACATCGGCGGCGAGCCGATCATCGCCGACCTCGCGCGCATGCCGCACCTGCTGGTGGCCGGCACCACCGGCTCGGGCAAGTCGGTGGCGATCAACACCATGATCCTCAGCCTGCTCTACCGGCTCAAGCCGGAGGAGTGCCGCCTGATCATGGTCGACCCGAAGATGCTGGAGCTGTCGGTCTACGACGGCATCCCGCACCTGCTCTCCCCCGTGGTCACCGACCCGAAGAAGGCGGTCATCGCCCTCAAGTGGGCCGTGCGCGAGATGGAGGAGCGCTACAAGAAGATGGCCAAGATCGCGGTGCGCAACATCGACGGCTACAACGCCCGGGTCGCCGAGGCGGCGGCGCGCGGCGAGGTGCTGACCCGGACCGTCCAGACCGGCTTCGACCGCCACACCGGCGAGGCGGTGTACGAGGACGAGGCGATGGACCTGGCGCCGCTGCCGTACATCGTGATCGTGGTCGACGAGATGGCCGACCTGATGATGGTGGCCGGCAAGGACATCGAGGGGGCGATCCAGCGTCTGGCGCAGATGGCGCGGGCGGCGGGCATCCACCTGATCATGGCCACGCAGCGGCCGTCGGTGGACGTGATCACTGGCACGATCAAGGCGAACTTCCCGACCCGGATCAGCTTCCAGGTGACGAGCAAGATCGACAGCCGCACGATCCTGGGCGAGATGGGCGCCGAGCAGCTTCTGGGCCAGGGCGACATGCTGTTCATGGCCGGCGGCGGGCGCACGACGCGCGTGCACGGGCCGTTCTGCTCGGACAGCGAGGTCGAGAGCGTGGTCGCCCACCTCAAGCGCCAGGGCCGTCCCAGCTACCTCGACGCCGTCACCGCCGACGACACCCCCGAGGAGCCCGCCAAGGAGGGCGGCCGGTCCGGCCGGGGCTCCAAGGCCGCCGCGGCCGACAAGGCCGAGCGGTCCGACGAGCCCGAGGAGGAGGCCCCCGTCTTCGACATCGGCGCCTTCGCGGCGGCGACCGGCGGCGAGTCCGACGACCTCTACAAGCAGGCGATCGAGGTGGTGCTGCGCGACCAGAAGGCGTCGACGAGCTACATCCAGCGCCGCCTGCAGATCGGCTACAACCGCGCCGCCTCCATCATGGAGCGGATGGAGATCGAGGGCATCGTCGGCCCGGCCAACCACGCCGGCAAGCGCGAGATCTTGGTCGCCGGGGCGACGCACAGCTCGGCCGGGATGTACGACGACGAGTGACAGGCTCCGTCCCGGGCCGCCCCCCTGCGCGGCGGCCCGGGCGTCGCATCTTCGCCACAGGGCGGGGTTCTACAGGGCCTGCGAAACCCGCCCCGTCCTCGCGAGCGGAGCGACGCGACCCAGGGCAGCGCGACGTCGACGCGCGCGGCGCACCTGGATTGCTTCGCTCCGCTCGCGAGGACGAAGGGGCACCGAGACGTCTGCGGCAGCCCGCCAACTTATGTTCCGCCCCGTTTGCCGCCGGAGCTTGCCCGCGGTGCCCCAGGAGATTCTGCCGATGATCGGCCGCCGCATCCGCACAGCCGGCTCCGTGATCGCCGCCGGGCTGTGGCTCGCGACCGCCAACCCGGCCCACGCGCAGGTCGGCGCCTTCATCGACAGCCTGTTCGGCCACAAGGAGGAGCCCGCTCCACAACCGGAAGCCGCCCCGGCGGCGCCGGCGCCGGCCAAGAAGCCCGCGCCCAAGGCCAAGGAGGCGAGCAAGGAGGCGAAGCCCGGCAGCGCCAAGTCCGGCAAGGGTGGCGACAAGGCGAGCGACAAGGCGGACCACAAGGCGCCCGAGCCGAAGGTCGCGGCGGTGGGCGCCCCGGCGGCGATCGTCACCGGCGACTCGGCCGATCCCGCCACGCTGCTGGCGCAGGCCAACGCCTACTTCAACGGCATCAACACCCTGTCGGGCAACTTCGTGCAGATCGGCGCCGATGGCCGCCGGATCGGCGGCAAGCTGACGCTCGCCAAGCCCGGCCGTCTGCGCTTCGACTACGACCAGCCCTCGCCCCTGGAGGTGGTCGCCGACGGGACCTCGGTGGCGGTGCGCGACCGCAAGCTCAACACCCAGGACCTCTACTTCATCGCCCAGACGCCGCTGAAATTCCTCCTGCGCGAGAAGATCGACCTCGCCCGCGATCTCACCGTCACCGACGTGGCGAGCGATCCGGGCAGCGTCCGCATCAGCCTGGAGGACCGCGCCACCCTGGGCGGCACCTCGAAGATCCAGCTGTTCTTCGATGCCGAGATGAAGACCCTGTCGCAGTGGCGGATCACCGACCCGCAGGGCTACGTCACCACGGTGACGCTCTCGAACCTGCAGAAGGGCAAGAGCGTCGACGGCAGCCTGTTCTTCATCAATTACGGGCGCTCCGAGGACAAGGCGATGCAGCAGCAGATCCAGCAATCGCAGAAATGACGGGGGCGCCCCTCAGGAGGCGCCGGGCCGCCACCGGTTCAACTCCCGATCGATCGCGCCTTCCGTCCCGTGCAGGAACTCCGCGGTCGGCAGGCCGGGAGCCAGGGCGGCGAGGTAGCTCACCACCACCGTGCCGGACCGGGTCGCCGCGCCCCCGGGCCAGAACAGGCCGGAGTTGAGCGCCACCGGCACCACCGGCAGGCCGAGCCGGCCGTAGAGCAACTCGACGCCGCGCTTGAAGCGCAGCGGCTCGCCGATCGCGCCGCGGGTGCCCTCGGGGAAGATCAGCACCGACCGGCCCGCCGCGACCGCCTCCCGACCGCCGTCGATCATGGTGCGCAGGGCCTGGGTGCCCTTGGCCCGGTCGATGACGATCATCGGCGAGCGGCGGAGGAACCAGCCGACCACCGGGATCGCCAGCAGTTCCCGCTTCGCGACGATCGCCACGTCCGGCACCAGGACCAGGAAGGCCAGGGTCTCCCAGGTCGACTGGTGGTTGGCGACGATCAGGCAGGGCTCGTCCGGCAGGTGCTGGCGGCCCTCCTCGACGTAGCGCAGCCCGACGATCCGCCGCAGCCCGCCGAGGATCCCGCGCGCCCAGAGCCGCGTCGCCCGGCGGATCGGCCGCTGCGGCGATCCGGACAGGAGGAAGATCGCCAGCGGCGCGAGGAACAGGGTCGTCCAGGCGGCCCAGTAGACGGCGAACAGGAGCGAGCGGGCATGTGCCATGGCGGGCCTCGACGAGGGGCCCGGGACAGGGCAGGGCCCGGGCATAGCGCCTGCCGGTCGATCGCGCACGGCCTTTCGCCCGGCAAACGGTGAGCGGACTGTCGCGGGCCGCGAAATCGGCTATCGGAGCGCAACGCCGTCAGAACCCCAGCGCCGCTCGTGCAACTCACCGTCACCACCTGGAACATCAACTCGGTGCGCCTGCGCATCGATCTGGTTCTGCGCTTCCTCGCGGAGCACAAACCGGACGTGCTCTGTCTGCAGGAGACCAAGTGCCCGGACGACGCCTTCCCGCTGAAGGCCCTGCGCGGCTCGGGCTACGAGCACGTGATGTTCGCCGGCCAGAAGGGCTACAACGGCGTCGCGATCCTCTCGCGCTTCCCCCTGCACACCCGCTCGGTGATGGGCTTCTGCGAGCGCCAGGACGCCCGCCACATCTCGGCGGTGCTGGGGCCGGAGGCCGGGGCGGCCTCGGGCATCGTGCTGCACGACTTCTACGTCCCGGCCGGCGGCGACGTGCCGGACCGCGACCTCAATCCGAAATTCGCCCACAAGCTCGACTTCCTCTCCGAACTGCGCGCCTGGGGTGGGAAGCGCGTCTCCGGGCCGGCGATCCTCGTGGGCGACCTCAACGTCGCGCCCCTGGAGCACGATGTCTGGTCGCACAAGCAGCTCCTCGACGTGGTGAGCCACACGCCGCTGGAGACCGAGGCGCTGGAGGTCCTGCGCGGTGAGGCGGGCTGGATCGACGCGGCGCGCCACCTCACCCCGGAGCCGGAGAAGATCTACACGTGGTGGAGCTACCGCTCCCCCGACTGGTCGGCCGCCAACAAAGGTCGGCGGCTGGACCATGCCTGGGTGTCGCCGGACCTCGCCGGGACCGTCCGGAAGGTCGAGGTCCTGCGCGAGGCGAGGGCCTGGGAGCGCCCCTCGGACCACGCCCCGGTGACCCTGACCCTGGAGCTGTGACCGGGCGCGGAACTGCGGCGCGGTCCGAGCATTGCCCGCTCACGAACCCGTGACGCGAGCGAGCCCCGATGCGCAAGATCCTGATCGCTTTTCTCCTCCCCAAGGTCGTGTCCTACCTGCGCCGCCGCTACGGCGGCCCGCACGCCACGCGCAATCGCGCCTTCTGAGACCGCCCGATCAGGGCCACCGCCTGTGACCCCCGGGCGCAGGCGGTGGCCGCCGCGAAGGCCCTAGATCCTGCGGATCCCCCGCCGAGGAGCCGCACACGATGACCCAGGACCCGCGCGAGGCCGGCCCCCGGCCGCCCTTCCCCGGCGACCAGCAGCAGCCCCGCCCCGGCCTCACTACGAAGATGTCGCCGCGCCCCGACCACGGCGAGGAGAGCTACGTCGGCAAGGGCCTGCTCACCGGCCAGGTGGCGCTGATCACCGGCGGCGACTCCGGGATCGGCCGGGCGGTGGCGATCGCCTACGCCCGCGAAGGCGCCGACGTGGCGATCTCCTACCTCGAGGTCGAGCAGGAGGATGCCGAGGACACGAGGGCCTGGGTGGAGAAGGCCGGCCGCCGCTGCCTGCTGCTCCCCGGCGATATCCGCGACGCGGCCCAGTGCCGGGATCTCGTGGCGCGCACCGTCGAGGCCTTCGGGCGACTCGACATCCTCGTGAACAACGCCGCCGCGCAGGTGGTGAACGAGGGCCTCGACGATCTGGCGGCGCCCGACATCGAGGGCTCGTTCCGCGCCAACGTCTTCGCCATGTACTACCTCGCCCAGGCGGCGGTGCCGCACATGAAGCCGGGCGGGGCGATCGTGAACAGCACCAGCGTGCAGGCCAAGGTGGCCGATCCCAGCATGCTGATCTACGCCGCCACCAAGGGCGCGATCGCGAGCCTGACCATCGGCCTGTCGAACCTGCTGGCGCCGAAGGGGATCCGGGTGAACTGCGTCGCCCCCGGGCCGGTCTGGACGCCGATCCAACCGATCGTGAAGAGCCCGGATCAGATCGAGCAGCTCGGCGCGCAGACGCCGCTCGGCCGTGCCGGCCAGCCCGCGGAACTGGCCCCGGCCTACGTGCTGCTCGCCTCCCGCGAGGGCAGCTACATGTCCGGGGCGCTGGTGCCGGTCACCGGCGGCATGCCGATGCTCTGACGCGGGCGCGGCGATCCGCGCGAGCGCCGCCGCGGAGGGGCGGGACGCCGCCCAAAGCCACGAGGACGCCGTCCGTCCGCCTCAGCCGGTGGCGTATTCCAGCTCCGGCGCGAGGACCGCGTCGCTGTCGGGGTGCACCGTGACGGGGATCGTCTTGGCGGCCGGCGTCTTGCTGCCGATCGCGTAGTGCCAGATCGGCATCAGGACATTGCACTCGGGGTAGTAGCCGCCGATGCAGCCGATCGGGATGTCGTAGGCCACGACCAGCAGGCCCGATAGCTTGCGGTCGACGCCGTCATCGGCGACCGTCCGGAGCGTGACGGGCTGGCCGATCTTGAGGCCCCGCCGGTCGATGTCCGAGCGGTTCATCAGCACCACCTTCCGGGTGTTCTTGATGCCCCGGAAGCGGTCGTAATAGCCGTAGACCGTGGTGTTGAACTGGTCGTTGCTGCGCAGCGTCATCAGCCGCAGGGCGTCGTGGCCGACATCGGGCATGTCGGCGTCCTCGTCGAGCCCGGTCGGGGTGACGAAGTTGGCCCGTCCCGATTCCGTGCGCCACTCGCGCCGGTTCGCCGGCAGGTCGCGCTGGAAGCCGCCGGGCTCCCACATGCGCCGCTCGTAGTCCCAGAACGAGTCCGGCAGCGTCTCGCCGATCTCGCGGCGGATCTCGGCGAAATCCTCGCTGTACGCCGCCCAGCGCACCCGCGGGTTCGGATCGAGGACGCGCTGCGCCAGCTCGCAGATCAGGCGGATCTCGCTGATCAGGTGCGGCGAGGCCGGACGGCGCAGGCCGCGATTGCCGTGCACGCAGGCCGAGGTGTCCTCCATCGAGAGCACCTGCTGGCCCTTGGAGGTCTCGACGATCTCCAGGCGGCCGGTGACCGGGAGGATGTAGCTGATCGCGCCCGGCAGCAGCGCGGTCCGGTTGAGCTTGGTGATGACGTTGACGGTCAGGGGGATCCGGCGCCACGCCGGCTCCATCTGGCCGTGGTCGGGGATGGCGCGGGCGAAGTTGCCGCCGAGCATGACGAAGGCGCTGACCTCGTCCCGCAGGATCGCCTCGCAGGCCTCGACGGTGTTGTAGCCCGGCTCGCGGGGCGGCGCGAAGGCGAATTGCTGGCCCAGCCGGTCGAGGTCGAACAGCTCGGGCTTCTCGGTGATCCCCATCGTGCGCTGGCCCTGCACGTTGGAATGGCCCCGGATCGGGCAGATCCCGGCGCCGGAGCGGCCGATATTGCCGCGCATCAGCAGCAGGTTCACCAGCATCTGGACGGTCTCGACCCCGGCCCGGTGCTGGGTGAGCCCCATGCCGTAGACGCCGATGGTCGCCTTCGCGTGGCTGTAGACGTGGGCGGTCGATTCCATGTCGGCCCGGTGCAGGCCGGAGCGGCGCTCCAGCTCGTCCCAGTCCTGAGCGCGCAGCCAGGTGGCGAAGGCGTCGAAGCCGTGGGTGTTGTCGTGGATGAAGGCCTCGTCGAGAACGGCGTCGCCGCCCCGGGCCCGGGCCGCGTCGTGCAGGGCGAGGACCGCCTTGCAGATGCCCGCGATGGCGGCGAGATCGCCCCCCGCCTTCACCTGATGGTACTGCGAGCTGATCCGCGTCGCCTTGCCGGTGAGCATCTCGGTAGGCGATTGCGGGTTCAGGAACCGCTCCAGGCCGCGCTCGCGCAGCGGGTTGTAGGTGATGATCGGGACGCCGCGCCGGCTCGCCTCCTGCAGCGGGTGCAGCATCCGCGGCGCGTTGCTGCCGGGATTCTGGCCGAAGAACATGATGCAGTCGGAATGGGCGAAGTCGTCGAGCGACACGGAGCCCACGGCCTGGCCGATGCTCACCGGCAGCGCCACCGAGGTCGTCTCGTGGCACATGTTGGACGAGTCCGGCAGGTTGTTGTTGCCGTAGAGCCGGGCGAAGAGCTGGTAGAGGTAGCTCGCCTCGTTCGACAGGCGGCCCGAGCTGTAGAACACGGTGCCCTTCTGCCGGTCCGGGACGGCCCTGAGCTCGCGGGCGATCTCCTCGACGGCGTGGCCCCAGGAGACCGGCACGTACTTGTCGGTGGCCGGGTCGTAGCGCAGCGGATGGGTGAGGCGACCGGTCTGCTCCAGATGGTAATCGTCCCAGTCCAGCAGCTCCGTGACCGTATGGGTGGCGAAGAAGTCCGGCGTGCAGCGGTGGGCGGTGAGTTCCCAGGCCACGGCCTTCACGCCGTTCTCGCAGTACTCGAAGGGCAGCGGGCTCGCGGGCTTCACCCAGGCGCAGCTGTTGCACTGGTAGCCGTCGACCTTGTTGTGCCGGCTGAGCGCGATCGGCCCGCTCGCCAGCACGCCCTCGCGCCGCAGGATGTTGCCGACCGACAGGGCGGAGCCCCACCCACCGGCGGGCAGGCGGTAGGGCTTGAATTCGGGCTTGTCCAAGGGGGGCGATCTCCGAACCGTGCCGCCGGGAAACAGCGGGCACATCGCGACGTTCCCCGTTGAAACCGCGGGCGTCACCCTTTGTTCGCGAGATTATCTTGATCCTAACGGAGGTTAGTGTGGCGGTCGGTCGGGACTATCTCTTGAGAAAGCCTTCGGGTCCGTCGAATCCGAAGCTGTTCCTCGACACGCAGGTCGTGCCGCTCGCCGTCAATATCGCGGGAAGCTTGGAGGTGGCGCTGGATCGCGCGGCGGCGCGCACGGGCGTCCGGCCCGCTCTGATCCTGGCCGGCGCGACCGGCCTGATCGGTCTCGGTCTGGTCCGCCTGCTCACCCGTCGGGGCGCGGCGAAGGGCCGATTCGAGCGGATGTGAGCGGAGGAGCCCGGATGCCGGTCATCGCCGGGCGGATGTTCGGGGAGACCCTCGACGGCGCGCGCGCGATCAATCAGACCTTTACCGCGGATCGGTTCTCAACGGCGGGACGGCCCCGAAGGCCTCCGGGTCCGGCACGCGGCGACAGCGCCGCTGCGGACCCGAACGCCGCCCCGCGCCATCCGGGCGCCGCCGATCCCGACGGAGACGACCATGAGCGACGCCCAGGCCCGGACCGCGCTGGTGACGGGGGCTGCCCGCGGCATCGGCCTCGCCACAGCGACCCGCTTCCTCGCCGACGGCTGGAACGTCGCCCTGCTCGACATCGACGGCTCGGGCGTGACGGCGGCGACCGAGCGGCTCGGCCGCCCCGAAGCCACGCTCGCGGTGACGGCCGATGTCTCCGACCCCGAGGCGGTGGCGGCGGCGATCCGGCAGGTCGCCGACCGGTTCGGCCGCCTCGACGCCCTGGTCAACAATGCCGGCATCGCGATCTTCAAGCCGCTGACGGAGACCACCTTCGCCGACTGGTCGCGGGTGCTCGCGGTCAACCTGTCCGGCCCGTTCCTGTGCACGCAGGCGGCGGTCCCGCTCCTATCCGAGCGCGGCGGGGCCGTCGTGAACATCACGTCGATCTCGGGCCTGCGCGCCTCGACGCTCCGGACCGCCTACGGCACCAGCAAGGCGGGCCTCGCGCAGCTCACCAAGCAGCAGGCCGCCGAGCTGGCGCAGTACGGGATCCGCGTGAACGCCGTCGCCCCGGGCCCCGTGGACACCGCGATGGCCAAGGCAGTGCACAGCCCCGAGATCCGGGCGGATTACCACGACGCCGTCCCGCTCGGCCGCTACGGGCTGGAGACGGAACTCGCGGAGGCGATCGTGTTCCTCTGCTCGGAGCGCGCCTCCTACATCACCGGTCAGCAGCTCGCCGTCGACGGCGGCTTCGAGTCGACGGGCATCGGCCTGAAGACGCTGCGCGGCGCGCGCAACATGTGAGGGCGCCGGCCCGGTCCGCCAAGTTCGGACAGGGTTCGTTAACCCTGCCGCCGTAGCCCGGACGCTTGGTCAACAGGCGCGGGCACCATGCCGAGACTCGGCTCCATAATCGTCGACGGTCTAGCGTTCCTCCTCGTGGCGATCGCCCTCGCGGCGGTCGTCGCCGGCTACGAGCGGAACCTGCCGGATCCGTCGGCGGCACCCGCGCTGGTCGCCGCGGGCGCCCCCGCGTGGACCGACCCGGAGACGACGGGCTCGATCGCGCCGGCCGCGGGCACGGTCGTCCTCTGGGCGGACGCGCAGCCTGCGCTCGCCACGCCCGAGTCGGACCGCGCGGCCGGCGGCGCCTGGGTGAGCCCGCCCCGCCGCTGAGGCGACGGGCCGATCGGCTCGCCGGGCTCTCAGGAAGGCCGGTCGGAGCGGCACCGGAGCGCCCAGGTCGCGATCACAACTGATCGTTAACTATGGTTGCCGAACCTTCCACCGCACAGCGAAGCGGAGAGGCATCCATGGCGCGCGACGGCAACCGACCCCACCCCAGCGCTCTCGCGCGCTACCCGGTTCCGATCGAGCTGATCTCGGCCCTGTTCCGCGCCGACGATGCCGAGCGCGACCGGCTGCTCGCGCCGATGCCGGCCTACGGCCGCGCCAGGATCGCCGCCTACTGCGCCGACCACGCGCGGCTCGAGGCGCTCGGCCTGAAGGTCGCGCGGTCCTGCGACGAGGCCACGCTCGTCCGGGCCGCGGGCGAAACGGTCGGCGCCGATCTGTTCGCGCGCTCGCGGGCGCCCGCACCGGCGCCGATCCACCTCCAGGCCGCCTGATCGACCTCCGCGTTCCGACCCGTCCGGTCGAAGCCGTCGGGTTGATGAATGCCCGGGCCTGTCCCGGTTCACAGCCGCTGGCGCATCCTCCTGTCATCGGCCCGGTGCGTCCGGGCCGCAGGTTCAGGAGATCGTGTCATGATGCGCTCCAAGATGCTCGGCCTCGTCGCGACGGCCGCGGCGGGCCTCGCGACCGCCACGGCGGCGAACGCGGCGCCGTTCGGCTACGGCCCGCCCGAGGCCGGCGCGGTGATCGAGCGCGTGGCCGGCGGCTGCGGTCCGGGCTTCCACCCCAATCCCTGGGGCCATTGCCGGCCCAACGATCGCGGCTGGGGCTGGGGCGGCCCGCGCGGACCCTACGGTGGCCGGCCCGGCTACGGCGGCTACGACCGCGGCTACGGTGGCTACGGCGGCTACGACGGTCCGCGCAGGTCCTTCGGCGGCTGGTGATCCGCACCGGCGACCCTCGAACCGGTCGCCGCGTCTCGAGCTCGGCCCGCCGCGTGCCTCCGGATCCGCGGCCGGCCGGTGCTGGACCAGTGCTCGGCCATCGACTTGTCCCCCCGGAACGGACAAAGCCATATTCACGACGGCATAGAGCCGTATTAATCTCTTTCGGGACGCAACATAGTGTCCCGGAGATTCTTCATCATGAGTCGCTATGTATTTGCATCCCTGATGATCGCCGGCGTGGTGGCCGGCGCCTCGCCGGCCGCGGCGCTCTCCGCGAAGGATTGCTCGGTCAAGTACCAGGCCGCCAAGCAGGCGGGCACGCTGAACGGCCAGAAGTGGAACGACTTCCGCAAGGCCGAGTGCGGTGCGGCGGCCGACAACGCCCCGACGACCGCGCCGAATCCGGTCTCGCCCACCGCGGCGACGACCGCGCCGGCCGCCCCGCCGGCGGCTCCGCGCGCCGGGACGACGTCCGCCGCCGCGGCGTCGGCCACGTTCCCCCGCGCCGTCGATCCGAGATACGCCAGGGAATCGGCCGGCAAGGCCCGGATGCACACCTGCCTCGACAGCTACAACGCCGCGAAGGCCGCCGGCACGCTGGGCGGCATGAAGTGGATCGAGAAGGGCGGCGGCTACTACTCGGCCTGCAACCGGCAGCTCAAGGGCTGAGCGGCGGCGTTCCGGGGCACCGGAGGCAGGCGACCCGGAACCTGCGCCGGCGCGCCATCCGGGCGCGTCGGCGGATCCGGATCCCGGGCTCCGCCGCGCGGCCCCGGGACGATGCATCGATACGGCCGGGCCGATCCGGCCCGGAGGTTCGACTCACCCGAACGGGCGGCTCGCCCGGGTGAGGGAGGGCGCAGCCCCTGGACCGGACGCGATCCTAGAACGGGATGTCGTCGTCGAGGTCGTAGCCGCCGCGGCTGCCGCCGCCGCCGCCCGAGGAGGCCGGGGCCGGACGCCGCTCGCCGCCCTGGGCGCGGCCGCCGCCGAAATCGCCGCCGCGATCACCGCCCCGGCCACCGCCGAAGTCGCCGCCGCGGCTGATCTGGCCGCCACCCTCGTCCTCGCCGGCGAAGTCGCCGCCGCCGCCGCGCCCGTCGAGGATCGTCATCTCGCCGCGGAAGCGCTGGAGCACCACCTCGGTCGTGTACTTCTCGACGCCGGAATTGTCGGTCCACTTCCGGGTCTGGAGCTGGCCCTCGATGTAGACCTTCGAGCCCTTGCGCAGGTACTGCTCGGCCACCCGGGCGAGGTTGTCGTTGTAGATCACGACCGAGTGCCACTCGGTCTTCTCCTTGCGCTCGCCGGTCGCCTTGTCCTTCCAGGACTCCGACGTCGCGAGCCGCAGGTTGCAGACCGGGTCGCCCGAACCGAGGCGGCGCATCTCGGGATCGCGCCCGAGGTTGCCCACCAGAATCACCTTGTTGACGCTGCCCGCCATCGCTCTCTCCTAGTCGTACGGATCTCACAGGGCACCAGCCCGGCGGCGCGCGAACCATGCGCCCGGGCTTCCGGAGCGGCAACCGGCGGGTCAGGCTTGTGCCCGCTTTCCGCAGCGCCGACGGATCTTGTTGTTCTATCTCTGTTCCATTCGGGCGGCAAGGCTCTGTCAGGACACCCGGACCACGAGCTTGCCGAAATTCCGGCCTTTCAACAGGCCGATGAACGCCTCCGGAGCGTTCTCCAGCCCCTCGACCACGTCCTCGCGGTAGCGGACGCGCCCGTCCTGGATCCACCCGGCGACCTCCTTGCGGAACGTCTCCGCCTGCTCGGCGAAGTCCCAGACGATGAAGCCCTGGATGTGCAGCCGGTTGGTCAGGACCGAGCGCATCAGGCCGGGCAGGCGGTCCGGGCCGGGGGGCACCTCGGTGGCGTTGTAGGCGGAGACGAGGCCGCAGACCGGGATCCGCGCGAACGGGTTCAGCAGCGGCAGAACGGCCGCGAAGACCGCGCCGCCGACATTCTCGAAGTACACGTCGATGCCCTTCGGGCAGGCTGCGGCGAGCGTGCCCGGCAGGTCGGATCCGCGGTGGTCGATGGCCGCGTCGAAGCCGAGCTCCTCCGTGAGGTAGCGGCACTTCTCGGGACCGCCCGCGATCCCGACGGCGCGGGCGCCGTGGATCTTGGCGATCTGGCCGACCAGGGAGCCGACGGGGCCGGCGGCGGCCGCCACCACGACGGTCTCGCCGAACTTCGGCCGGCCGATGTTGAGGAGGCCGGTATAGGCGGTCATGCCCGGCATCCCGAGCACGCCGAGCGCCGTCGAGGGCGGAGCGGCGGCGGGGTCGACCTTGCGCGACCCCTTGGCGTCGGTGACGCAGTACTCCTGCCAGCCCGCGAAGGCCGTCAGCAGGTCGCCCACGGCGTGATCCGGGTGGTTGGAGGCGACCACCTCACCGACGGTTTCGGCGGTGATCGGCGCGCCGATCTCGACCGGCGCCGCGTAGGATTTCGCGTCGCTCATCCGGCCGCGCATGTAGGGGTCCAGGGACAGCCAGCGGGTGCGCAGCAGGACCTGGCCGGGTCCGGGCTGCGGCACCGGCACCTCTTCCAGGCGGAAATTCTCGGGCCGCGGCTCGCCGTGCGGGCGCGAGGCCAGGACGATGCGGCGGTTCATGGCGGTGGTCATGGCGGACTCCCGGAAACTGGCTCCCGCTCCGATCTGGGGCGCCGGGCCCGGGAGGCAAAGGCGCCGCCGTGATCGCGCGGACGAGTCGCGCGTTGTCCCGACTCGGGAGCGCGGAGCGTCGGCATGCGGGAGACGGCACTGGGACTCGGACTGGCAGCCACGACAGCCATGGCGGCGGCGGCTGCCCCGGCCGGGCCCCTCGACGGCTATCGCGACCGGGCGCGGGTCCTGGTCCTGTCGGCGCCCGAGGCCGGGGACGCTCAGCTCCGGGCGCAGCGGGCGGCGCTGGCCTCGGTCCGCGCCGGTGTCGCCGAGCGCGACCTCGTGGTGCTGGAAGCGGTCGGTTCCGGGGCGGAGGCGCGAACCCTGCGCGAGCGCCTCGGCCTCCCCGCGGACAGCTTCCGCGCGGTCCTGATCGGCAAGGACGGGGGCGCCAAGATCACCGCAGCGGCGCCGATCGCGCCGCAGAGGCTGTTCGCCACGATCGACGCGATGCCGATGCGCCGGACCGAGATGCGCGAGCGCCGCTAGGGCCTCGGCCGGGGCCCGATCCCCTGTGCACGGCGGGGCCGCGGACACCATCGGTTAAGCCTACCGGCCTATCACCGAAACGTGTCGACGGCCGTGTACCGGCCGTCCGTTGAGGCCCGCCAGGACGCTCGGACGAGACGCTCGAATCGATGACCCGACAACAAGTCGCCACCGCCATCCGCCGCCTCGTCGACCTGCAGGTCGAGGATATCGAGCGCGCGGTCCGCGACGGCCACAAGACCATCGCGCTGAACGAGCTGGCGGATCTGAACCGCCAGCTCAAGGCCTTCGCGGCCGCACTCAGGAAGGCGCCGGCCCGGATCTGAGCCGGGCCCCGCGCTACCAGCGCGGCCCGCCCCAGCGGCGGGGGGGG
>Ga0208247_10100_pt1 | contig 30758 bp, 25 predicted proteins | sample AntDryMetagUQ836_FD_188087 | JGI IMG/M metagenome (GOLD analysis project Ga0208247, IMG submission 188087) | Polar desert microbial communities from Antarctic Dry Valleys - UQ836 (SPAdes) | ecosystem: Environmental > Terrestrial > Soil > Desert | place: Antarctic Dry Valleys | collected 2008-12-31 | reverse complement strand
CAGGGGCGCGAACGCCGCGTCGCGGGTCGCCCGCAGGGCGTCGAGCCGCTCCCGGGTGGCGACGGGCCGGCCGGCCTCGCGCTCCCGCAGCCGCGCCCGGGTGACCGCGACCTGCCGGCGGGCCGTGTCGCACCGGTCGGCGGCTCGCTCGTGCTCGCGGGTCTTGGCCTCCAGGCGCTGACGGTAGCGCGCCACCGTGTCGGGGGCGGGCAGGGGCGTCCGGACGAGGGCGGCGAGGTCGGGGACCGGGGGCGACAGCCGCTCGGCCTGGTTGCGCAGCAGCGCCGCCTCCCGGCGGACCGCGCCGTCCAGGGTATCGCGGGCCGGGATCCACTCGTGGAGCCGGACGAGGGGCTTCAGCGCCTCCCGGAGCGGGGTCGGATCCCGGGCCGCGTCCGCCGCCTCCACCTCGCGGGCGAGGCGCTCCCGCTCGGCGCGGGCGGCGGCGAGGTCGCGGGCGACCTGCTCCTCGGCGGCCGCCAAGGTCCGGCCGTCGCGGATCAGCCGCTCGGTTCGCGCCCGCGCGGCGTCCGGGGGCTGGCGGGCCTCCAGCGCGGCGAGGTCGGGCACGCCGATCCGGGCGCGCAGCCGCTCCAGCTCCAGCCCGACCTTGTGGGCGTCGCCCTCGAGGCGGGGCAGGTCGGTGCCGCCCTTCTCGAACTCCCTGGTGCCGCTGAATGCCGCCAGGATCTCGTCCGCCCGGTGGGTCAGCCCCGGCTCGACCGGGACGGATTCGGCCTCGCTGCGGGCCCGGTCGAGCGCGGCCTCGGCCCGCTCCGCCTCGGAATCGGCGGCGCGGCACGCGTCCAGGGCGGCCCCGAGACGGGCGATCCAGGCGGGATCCGCGTCGACGAGGTCGGCCTCGGCGGCGATGCGCTGCTCCAGCGCGTCGATCTCGGCGATGATCGGCCGGACGCGCTTGAACCGCTCCAGCCGGGCGCGCGCGACCGCGCCGGCCTTCTGCTCGGCCCGGAGCGCCTCGAGCTGCGCGGCCGCCGCGGCGATCTCGTCGTTCAGGGCGCGCCAGTCGCCGGCGCGCAGGCCCCGCTCGCGGATCGCCCGCCGGGCCGTCTCGTGGCGCTCCAGCGCCTGGTAGAAGGTCCGGTGCTTCGCCTGGCGCGGGGCGAAGATGGCGTCGGCCTCCGCGTCGAGCGTCGTCTGCAGATCCGTGAGGCCGCGCAGGCCGGAGCCCGCCGCGAACAGGCTCGCGCCGACCTCGCCCTCGACGTCGACCATCTCGCGGCCCCCGGCCCGGAGGCTCGCCGCGTCGAGCCCGAAGGCCCGGCAGAACACCGTCCGGGACAGGCCGCCGAGGTAGGGGGCGAGGGCGTCGTCGGCGAGCGGCGTGTCGGCGGCGTCGATGAGGGTGCGGCTGTTGCCCTTCCGGCGCCGGAAGGACAGCCGGCGTCCGTCGGCGGCGGCGATCTCCGCACCGAGGCGCAGCTGCGGCATGTCGTGCAGGAAGGCGTAGGGCGTGGTCTTGCCGAAGCCGAACAGCAGGTCCGTGACCGCCGCCAGGGCGGTGCTCTTGCCGGCCTCGTTGGCGCCCAGCACGACGTGCAGGCGCGCGTCCGGCCGGAACGCGACGGTGCGGTCCGTGAAGGCGCCGTAGCGCTCCAGGGCGAGGCGGATCAGGCGCATCGGGGGTCCATGGGCGCGCCTCAGCAGTGCCGGCCGCCGAGGCGGCCGAGGACGAGCGCCTCGGCCTCGGCGCAGAGCGCGTCGAACTCCGAGTCGAGGTCGGCCTCCGCGGCGGCCGTCCCCGGCATACGGCCGCCGATCTCGGCCAGCGCCGCCTTCGCCCGAGCGCGGAACTCGGGGTCGCGGTCGAGGTCGGCGAGCAGGGCCGCGGGGTCGATGGCGGCTCCGGTCGGCTCCGCCGCGGCGCGCGGGCGGCGGGTCTCGATCTTCAGGCGCTCCAGCCAGATGTCCTCGTGCAGCCGGTGCGCGGCCGCCTGGATCTCGGCCGTCAGGGACTCGCGGTCGGCCGCGAGGGCGTCGTGGGCCCGCGTCGTCCCGGCGAGGTGGACGCGGACCAGGAGCAGCCGGCGCGCCGCGATCGGCGCCAGGGGCGCAAGCGCCGCCTCGACGGCCTCGACGGCGCCGCGCGCGTCGGCCACCGCCCCGAGATCGACCGTGACGCGCTCGAACCGCGCCCGGTCGAGGGGCAGGCGGCTCACCCCCGTCACCCGACCGTCGGCGACGTCGACCACGACGGCCCCCTTCTCGCCGCACTCGCGCACGCTCCGGCCCTGGAGATTGCCGGGGAACACGATCCAGGGATCCCGGGACAGCTCCGCGTACTCGTGGATGTGGCCGAGCGCCCAGTACTCGTAGCCCCGGGCCGCGAGGTCGGCGACCGAGCAGGGGGCGTAGGTCTCGTGGGCCGCGTGGCCGGTGCAGGAGGTGTGCAGGACCCCGAGGTTGAACCAGCCCGGCACGGCGGCCGGGTAGGTCAGCGAGAGGTTCTCCTCGACGGCCCGGCCCTGGAAGCTGCGGCCGTGGACCGCGACGCGGAGCGCGTCGAGGCGCAGGGTGCCGGCGCGGGCAGTCGGGAAGACGTGCACGGAGGCCGGCAGCGTGATCGAGCGCGTGATGACGCTCTCGGCGTCGTGGTTACCGCGCACGAGGATCGTCGGGATGCCGGCGCGGTCGAGGCGCGCCACCTGCCGGGCGAAGAACAGGCCGATCGTGGTGTCGGCCCAGTCGCCGTCGTAGACGTCGCCCGCCACCACCACGAAGGCGACCGACCGCTCGATCGCCTGGCTCACCAGATCCTCGAAGGCCTGCCGACTCGCCGAGGCGAGGCGACGGGCCAGATCCGCGTCGCGCGCGGCGAGCCCCGCCAGCGGGCTGCCGAGGTGCAGGTCGGCGGCATGGATGAAGCTGAACGCCGTCATGGCCTCCGGACGGGATCGGTGGATGGCGGCACGCGGCGGTCCGCGGAGCGGCCGGCGCAGCGCCGTGCCGGCTCTTAGGCCGCCGACCGGGTCCGCCTCAAGCACCGTCCTGCGATGCGCTGTGGGGCGAAGAGATCGGCCCCGGGCGCGTCCGCGAGCGGCACCGCTATCGCGGCCCCTTTCCGATCACGGCAAGCCCGATTGCAAGCCCGATCACGGCGCGGCACCGGTCGAACGTCCCGGCTCCGGGCGCGTTAGAGCGTGGCGGTGGCGGGAGCGCCGCGCGTTGAGGTACGAGACCGGCCCGATGAATCCTTCTGCACGCCCGGCCCGCTCCAACCCCGCACCGTCACCCGTCACTCCCATCCGCCCGGCAGACCGGCCGCACCAGCCCTTCAAGATCGTGAGCTGGAACCTGCTGCGGCGCACCGGCGCGGCGGTGGACGACGTCGCCGCCCTCGTGGCGCAGGAGAAGCCGGACCTGCTGCTGATGCAGGAGGCCACCCGCGCCATCGGCTTCCTGCTGGACCGGATCGGCGGCCACTACGCCTGGGCCCCCCTGCCGGGCCGGATCCACGGGCTCGCCATGTGGAGCCCGAAGCCCTGGACGGCCCCGCCCCGGGTCATAGCGCTCCCCTCCGGCGCCCTCGTGCACCGGGTCTGCCAGATCCTCGACCTCGGCGAGTTCGGCGTGGCCAATGTCCACCTCTCGCACGGACAGATGCTGAACCGGCGCCAGCTGCGCCGCATCGTCAGCGAGCTGCCGCCGCGGGCGGCCGTGCTCGGCGACTACAACATCGTCGGCCCGGCGCTGATCCCGGGGTTCCGCGATGTCGGACCGCGGCAACCGACCCACGCGATGGTCGAGGTCCTGCCGCTGCGGCTAGACCGCTGCTTGGCCCGCGGGCTCGTCTGCCACGCGCACGCGGTGCTGCCGCGGGGGCGCTCCGATCACCGGCCGATCGTCGTCCATCTCGGCCCGGCGCCGGAGGCGCACGCGCCCGCCCGGTTCAAAGGTATGGCAGCAGCAGTCGCACGCCTGCGTCGCGCAGACGGAGCGGCAGGCCGCGCGCGGCGAGATCCTCCCGGCTGAGCCGCGCCTCCATCTTGCCGCGCATGAACCGGTCGAGGTGGGCCGCGAGGTCCGCGTCGATGATCTCGACGTTCAGCTCGAAATTGAGCCGGAAGCTGCGCATGTCCCAGTTGGCGCTGCCGACGAAGCACCAGATGTCGTCGACCACCATCGCCTTGGAATGGTCGAAGGGCGGCTCGTCGAGCCAGACGTTCACGCCGGCCCGCAACAGCGGATCGAGATGCGCCCGGGTCGCCCAGTCGATGTACGGGTGGTCGCTGACCCGCGGGATGATGACGTCGACGGTGATGCCCCGGGTCGCGGCCTGGGCGAGCGCGCCGGTCACGAGCTCGTCGGGCAGGAAGTAGGGCGTCACGAAGCGCACCGACCGGCGCGCGCAGGCGAGGGCCTGGAGGATGACCTGCTCGATCTTCTCGACGTCCGCGTCCGGGCCGGATGTGACGGCCCGGGCGACGCTCGGTCCGCACGGCTCGAGGTCGACGAACCACGGGGGGCCGTCGAGGATCTCGCCGTCCACGAAGGCCCAGTCGGCCGCGAAGGCGGCGGCGAGCTGCTCGACCACGGGGCCGGTCATCCGGAAATGGGTGTCGCGGATCGGGTGCTCGGGCTTCAGGGCGACGCGGTTCGGGTGGGAGATGTTGAGGCCGCCGGTGAAGGCGATCCGCCCGTCGATGACCAGCAATTTCTTGTGCGAGCGCAGGTTGAGGAACGGCATCCGCCAGGGGAGGGCGGAGTGCATGAACAGGGCCGCCGGCACCCCGGCTGCCGTCAGCCGGCGGTAGACCGGCGCCCGGAAGTAGCCGCCGCCGATCCCGTCGATGATGACGCGGACCTTCACGCCCCGGGCCTGCGCCTCGACCAGCGCGTCGCAGAACTCGCGGCCGGTGGCGTCGTCCCGGAAGATGTAGCTCGACAGACCGATGCTGGTCCGCGCCTCCCGGATCGCCGCGAGCATCACCGGGTAGGCCGCGTCGCCGTTGCGGAACATCTGCACGGTGTTGCCGGCGAAGGCCGGCAGGCCGGTGATCCGCCGGATCGCCCGGTCGAGGGGCCAGAGCGCCTCCGGCACCACGGCGTCGTCGGTGTCGGGCAGCTGCGTCGCGTCGGAGGGCTTGGTCCGCAGCCGCCGCGCGCGGCGCGAGACGCGGTTGATGCCGAAGGTCAGGTACAGGGCGGTACCGAAGATCGGCGACAGCCACGCGAGCCCGATCCAGCCCACCGCCACGCTGACCCGGCGCTTGCGCAGCAGGGCGTGCAGGGTGACGCCGATCGCCAGCGCGAAGCCGAGCAGGGCCTCGACATCCGACCGCATCAGGGCGGTCGACTGGACCCAGCGGGTGATCGCGTTTTCCAAGGTGCGGCTATCCGGGTTCGCGTCGGGGGGCGCCGGATCGACCTAAAGCCCATGCGGCGGGCGGATCAATCCGCCGGCTTGGCCGGATGCGCAATGGCCGCCGCGGCCGCGGGCCGCTCGCAGCGATAGGGTCCGCTGCCGTCGAGGGCCCCGTACAGGACCCGGCCGCCGGAGGCGATGCAGCGCGCCTTGGCCTCGGCGTAGGGGCGGTGGAAGCTCCAGATGGTGATCATCGGCCCGACCGTCGCGATGCAGACGCCTCCGAAGATCACGGCGGCGGCCCAGGTCGCACCGTTGCGGTTCGGCCGCGGGGGCCGCGGCGGCGGCATCGTGCCGTAGAAGGACAGCGTCAGACCGAGCAGGTCGAGGGTGCTCATCAGCCGTTCCGCGTTGCGGCGCCGAGCCCGGCAGGATCGGACAGGCCCTCATCCTAGAGCAGGGCGGCGCCATCACCTACGCGCGCCGCGCAGAACCGCCTGCGTCGTATCGCGCCAGGAGGCCAGCTCACGGCTCCCAGCGGGGCGGTCGCTTGCCCAGGAAGGCGTCGATCCCCTCCTGCGCGTCGGCCATCATCATGTTGCGGGTCATGACCTCCGCCGTGTAACCGTAGGCGTCCTCCAGGCTCATCTCGATCTGCCGGCCGAACGCCTCCTTGCCGATCGCCAGGACGCGCCGGGCCTTGCCGGCGATCCGGGCCGCGAGGGCGCTCACCGCCGCGTCGAGATCCGCCTCCGGCACGGCGCGGTTCACGAGCCCGATCCGCAGAGCCTCCGCGGCGTCGATCGGGTCGCCGACCAGCAGCATCTCCAGGGCGGCCTTGCGCGACACGGCCCGCGACAGGGCGACCATCGGGGTCGAGCAGAACAGGCCGATCTGCACCCCCGGCGTGGCGAAGCGAGCGGTCTCGGCGCAGACGGCGAGGTCGCAGGTGGCGACGAGCTGGCACCCGGCGGCGGTGGCGATCCCGTGCACCCGGGCGATCACCGGTTGCGGCAGGCGCGTGAGGCTCAGCATCAGCCGGGCGCAGGTGCGGAACACCGCCTCGGTGGCCTCCCGGGACGGGTCGGCGCGCATCTCCTTGAGGTCGTGCCCGGCGCAGAAGGCGGGGCCTGCCCCCTGCAGGATCACGACCCGCACGGACGGATCCGCGCGGATCGCGTCGAGCTGCGCCTGGAGCGCGCCCATCAGGGCCATCGACAGGGCGTTGCGGGCCTGCGGCCGGTTCAGCGTCAGGGTCGCGACGCCGTCGGCGTCGCTGCGCAGCAGCACAGGCGCCTCCGGGGTGGCGGCGGGGGCCGTGGCAAGGGCTGCGGTCATGGCGGCGTCTCCCGGCGCCGGCCTCCCTGCGGCGGGGCCGGTCGCGTCGCCGGACGGTAGCACGCGGTTTTCCGGTTCGCGACGGCGCCGCGGCCCGGCCTCCGCGATGAGCCGGCTGTCAGGCCTGCTCGGCCAGGGCGAGGTCGAGGCTCGCGTAGTCGGCGCCCGGCCCGTTCCACCACAGCGTGGGATAGGCGTCGAGCCGGCCCATCACGCCGGCATAGGCATCGGCGAGCGCGGCATCGACGACCACCAGCACGGCGCCCGACTCGGAGAGGCTGTCGGCGAGCGCCCGGTCACGGCCGGCGCAGTCGAGGCAGACGACGCGCAGGCCGAGACGGGTGAGGCCGAGGCGCATGGCCTCCGCCTGCCCGAGATCCTGCACCATGAGCGCCACGGTCTGCCCGGCCCGCAGGCCCTCGCCCCAGGCCCAGCGCGAGAAGCGGTGCGGACAGATCGCGGCGACCGGCACGGCCGGCCCGACACGCCGCTCCGGGTTGGCGACTCCTTGCGCGCCGGGCCGGGCGCGCCGGTCGGCGTCTCGAGCCGGAAGAGGGATGGAGGCCGCCGGGGAATGGACGCCGTACATGCGATGCGGACCGCCTGAATCTGGACACACTGCGGGTCCTGGCGTGACGCGAGCAGGTTAACACTCTCTCACGCGCCGGCGTTCCGCCGAAAAACGACCGCATTTTCGTCGGCGCGCGGGCCGGCGACTGCCGCCATGGCCAACGGGCCGTGAACGGCGACGGGCGAATCGTCGGCATCTCGGGCCGCATCTTCGGTCGCATTGGCGCGCGCGCGGGTCCGGCCTATGTCCCGCGCGCCAGAGGCCGCCCGTCAGAGGCCGCCCACGATCGAGGAACCGCCGCGCATGCGTCCCACAACGACCCGGATCTCTCTCCTCGCCGCCGCCACGCTCGCGGCCCTGCCGGCGCAGGCGCAGATCCGGAACGCCCCGTCGCCGCGGGCGCTGGAATTCGCCGCCTACATCTTCGCGGCCTCGAACGTCTGCGGCTACCGGATCGGCAGCGACCAGTTCGAGGCGTTGCTGGCGAAGCAGAACGTGCAGATCGGCGACGTCCAGCCGCGGGGGCCGTTCGGCAACCGGGTGCAGACCATGTTCACGCTGATGTCGAACCAGATGGCGCAGAACCGCGACCAGGCCTGCCTCGCGGTGGCCGGCGAGTACGGACCCGAGGGCACGGTGGCCAAGAACGTGCTCCTGCCCGCGGGCCAGGAGCCGGCCGCTCCTGCGAAGCCCGCCGAGCCCGCCAAGCCGTGATCGGTCGCGCTCCGGATCGACGCCGGCCTCAGCCGAGGCGCCACTCGATCGGCCGACGCCCGTGCTCGGCGAGCCACCGGTTGGCCCGGCCGAACGGGTCGGAACCCGGAAAATCCCGGGCGCGGTTGAGCGGCGAGGGGTGTCCGCTCTCGAACACGCCGTGGCGGGTCGCGTCGATCAGCGCGGCCCGGGCCCGCGCCTGGGCCCCCCAGAGCAGGAACACCGCGGGCTCGGGCCGCGCCGACACGGCGCTCACCGCCTCGTCGGTCAGCGCGGCCCAGCCGTAACGCAGATGCGCCCCGGCCTTGCCGGCCTCGACGGTGAGCGCGCTGTTGAGCAGGAGCACGCCCTGCCGCGCCCAGGGCGTCAGGTCGCCGCCCGCGGCGCGGTCGGAGCTCGCCTCCGCCAGGATCACCTTCAGCGAGGCTGGCAGGCGACCGGAGCCCACGAACGAGAAGGCGAGGCCGTTGGCGTCGCCCGGGGTCGGGTACGGATCCTGGCCGAGGATCACGGCCCGCACGTCCTGCGGCGGGGTCTCTGTCAGGGCGCGGAAGATCCGGTCCGGCGCCGGCAGGACGCGGGCGCCCGCGGCGATTCGCGCATCGACCCGCGCCGCCACGGCGTCGGCCTCCCCGCCGGCGAAGAAGGGCAGGCTCAGCCAGGGCGAACCCGAGGCGCGGAAGGCGGTGAGGGCGTCGGCGACGGGCGTGTCGGTCATGGTCTCTCGCGGTCGGGTTCCGCGGCCAGATAGGGGGCGGGGGAGCACCGTCACGGGCGCGGCGGTTGCGGCCGGGAGCCGCCCGTGTTTAGGGACTGGGGTCGAGCGTCCCGCCTATCGCGGTGCGACATGGCGCGTCCGGTCTTCGCCGGGCGGCTTCGCACCCTACATGGGGGCGCACCCGACGGGGTTTAAGCTCCGGCCAAGCTCGAGGCGTCCGCGCCGGCCGCCGGATATCGGAAACCAGAGGAAGGATCTCGGCGCGCGGCGCCGGAACGCTGCCATGAACGAACGCGTCGAACCCGCCGCGCTGGCGAATGGCCGGCCCCTCGCACCGCTGCAGCCCGCGGCGAACGCCCTGCCGGCCGACCACCCGAAGGTGGCCTGGGGCCGCGTCGGCGTGCTCCTGATGAATCTCGGGACGCCCGAGGGCACGTCCTACTGGCCGATGCGCCGGTACCTCAAGGAGTTCCTCTCGGACCGCCGCGTGATCGAGGTGCCGCGGCTGATCTGGTGGCCGCTGCTCAACCTGATCATCCTGACGAAGCGCCCCGGCCCGAAGGGCCGCGACTACGCCAGCGTCTGGAACAATGCGCTGAACGAGGGGCCGCTGAAGACGATCACCCGCGGCCAGTGCGAGCGCCTCCAGGCCGCGATGGGCGAGTCCGTGGTGGTCGACTGGGCGATGCGCTACGGCAAGCCCGAGGTCGCCGGCCGGATCCAGGCGCTGCTGGACCAGGGCTGCGACCGCATCCTGCTGGTGCCGCTCTACCCGCAATACGCCGCCGCGACCTCGGCCACGGCCTGCGACCAGGCCTTCCGGGCGCTGATGGACATGCGCTGGCAGCCGACGGTGCGCGTCTCGCCGCCCTATCACGACGACCCGGTCTACATCGCCGCCATGGCCGATTCGATCCGCGAGGGTCTGGCCAAGCTCGATTTCGAGCCGGAGGTGATCCTCACCTCGTTCCACGGGGTGCCGCGGAGCTACCTGCTCAAGGGCGATCCCTACCATTGCCAGTGCCACAAGACCGGGCGGCTGATCCGCGAGGCGCTGGGCCTGTCGCCGGAGAAGATGCGGGTGACCTTCCAGTCGCGCTTCGGCAACGAGGAGTGGCTGAAGCCCTACACCGACGAGACCGTGATGGAGCTCGCGAAGTCGGGCGTGAAGCGGATGGCGATCGTCGCCCCGGGCTTCACGGCCGATTGCCTGGAGACCCTTGAGGAACTCGACGGCGAGAATCGCCACTACTTCGAGGAGAATGGCGGCGAGCGCTTCGCCTACATCCCGTGCCTGAACGACAGCGACCTCGGCATGCGGGTGATCGAGCACGTGGTGCGCCGCGAGCTGCAGGGCTGGATCTGAGATCCCGGCCGGGATGCCGCTTGCGGCGCGGCCCGGCCCGCCTATTCTTCTCCCAAGCCGAGCGGGCCCAGAGGTTCGGCGCGGGAGGATCACATGGCGTTCTTCATCGGCATCGCGTGTCCGTGGCTGCTGATCGCGGTGCTCGACAGGATCGCCGAGGGGCGCCGCAGCGCCGAACTCTCGGCCCTCGGGATCACGCCCCAGCCGGCCCCGGCGCAGTCCAGCTACCTCGTCCCGGACCGGCCGTACTGACGACGGGGCGCGGCCCCGGGGGCCGCGCCGGTCGGGCGCCGAGCGCTACTTCTTCGGTTCGGGCGCAGTCTGCGCGGCCGGCGGCGCGTCGGCGCGCTCGATCTTGGCCTCCGAGCGGAGCTTCAGGATCATGTCCTGCTGCGCCTTGCGGATCAGGTGCTGGTCGATCTGCTCCTTGAGCTCGTCGAAGGTTGGCTGCGGCTTGGTCCGCTTCTCCTCGACCTTGATCACGTGCCAGCCGAACTGGGTCTTGATCGGGTCGGAGACCTGGCCGGCCTTCATCGCGAAGGCGGCGTTGGCGAAGTCGGGCACCATCCGCTCCTTGGTGAACCAGCCGAGATCGCCGCCCTCGGCCTTCGAGCCCGGGTCCTTCGACGCCTCGGCGGCGACCTTGGCGAAATCCTCGCCGCCCTTGATGCGCGCGGCGATCTTCTTGGCCTCGGCCTCGTTGTCCACCAGGATGTGGCGCGCGTGCACCTCCTCCTCGGGCTTCATCAGCTTGACGGTCTGGTCGTAGATCGCGTGCTCCGCCTCGGGCGTGACCGCGCGCTTGGCCTCCTGCTCCAGGTAGTCGTCGAGCAGGAGCTTGTCGCGGAAATAGGCGAGCTTGCGCTTGAACTCCGGCGTGTCGCCGATCTTGGCGGCCTCGGCGGCCTGCGCACCGACGCGGAGGTCGACCATGTAGTCGACGAGCAGGTTCTTCTTCTGCGCCTCGTCGACGCCGGGCAGCGACAGGGCCGGGTCATCGGCCGCGATGGCGAGGTCGCCCTGGGTGATCGGCTTGCCGTTGACGCTCGCCACGACCGCGTCCGCGCTCGGCGCGGCAGCCGGCGTCGCGGCGGCCGGCGTCGCGGCGGGGGCCGCCGGCGTGTTGGCGGCCGGCGTCGGGGCCTTCTGGGGTGCCTGGGCCAGCGCCAGTCCCGGCATCGCGATCATGACGGCGAGCGCGCTGACGCGCCGGAGAAGGGCGGTGTTCGGCATACGGGCGAAGTCCTCGGCTCACGTCTCGGCGTCGCGCCGGATCGGCCGGGCGTCGCGCCGCGGCACAGGTGGCCCGCGTCGGGCGAGAAGGCAAGCGCGGCCATTTCACCGGTGCCGGAACCGTGACCGTACCGGCATGCGTTGAGGGCTGCCCCTTCCAGGTGCGCCGGGCGATGTTTACCTCTATAAGCCCGGCCAACTCCGTCCAGGCCGGCCCGCCACGCTCACCCGTGGGCGGGCTCGCGCGTCCGCAGGTCCACGATGCTCGGCTCCATCGCCAAGAAGATTTTCGGCTCCTCGAATGACCGCCGCGTCAAGGGCTACCGCCCGCGCGTCGCGCAGATCAACGCGCTGGAACCGGAGATCCAGGCCCTCTCGGACGAGGCCCTGCGCGCCCGCACCGACATGCTGAAGGCCGAACTCGCCAACGGCAAGAGCCTCGACGACATCCTCGTGCCGGCCTTCGCCACCGTCCGCGAGGCGGCCAAGCGCGTCTTCGGCCAGCGCCACTTCGACGTGCAGCTCATCGGCGGCATGGTGCTCCACGAGGGCGGCATCGCCGAGATGAAGACCGGCGAGGGCAAGACCCTGGTGGCGACGCTGCCGGTCTACCTCAACGCCCTGGAGGGCAAGGGCGTCCACGTCGTCACGGTGAACGACTACCTCGCCTCGCGCGACGCCGAGTGGATGGGTCAGGTCTACCGGTTCCTGGGCCTCTCCGTCGGCACGATCGTGCACGGTCTCGACGATGCGCAGCGCAAGGAGGCCTACGCCTGCGACATCACCTACGGCACCAACAACGAGTACGGCTTCGACTACCTGCGCGACAACATGAAGTACGAGCTGTCCCAGCTGGCGCAGCGCGGGCACAACTTCGCGATCGTCGACGAGGTCGATTCGATCCTGATCGACGAGGCGCGCACGCCGCTGATCATCTCGGGCCCGGTGGACGACCGGTCGGAACTCTACGTGGCGGTGGACGCGCTGATGCCGCGCCTGCGCAAGGAGTTCTACGACCTCGACGAGAAGCAGCGCACCGTCTCGCTGACCGAGGAGGGCAACGAATTCATCGAGGAGGCGATGCGCGAGGCGGGCCTCCTGAAGGAGGGCGACCTCTACGACGCCCACAACGTGACGCTCGTCCACCACGTGAACCAGGCGCTGCGCGCCCACACGCTGTTCACCCGCGACAAGGACTACATCGTCAAGAACGACGAGGTGGTGATCATCGACGAGTTCACCGGCCGCATGATGCAGGGCCGGCGCTACTCGGAAGGCCTGCATCAGGCGCTGGAGGCGAAGGAGCGGGTCACGATCCAGCCCGAGAACCAGACGCTCGCGTCGATCACCTTCCAGAACTACTTCCGCCTGTACAAGAAGCTGGCCGGCATGACCGGTACCGCCTCGACCGAGGCCGACGAGTTCGCCGAGATCTACAAGCTCGACGTGGTCGACATCCCGACCAACAAGGAGGTCGAGCGCGTCGACGAGGACGACGAGGTCTACCGGACCGTCGGCGAGAAGTACGAGGGCATCATCGCCGAGATCGACAAGGCGCATGCGCGCCACCAGCCGATCCTGGTCGGCACCGGCTCGATCGAGAAGTCGGAGCACCTCGCCGAGATGCTCAAGAAGGCCGGCTACAGCCTGCTCGACTACTCCGACCCGAACGCCCTGACCGACGTCTACGCCGCCGCCCGCGAGGGCCGGGTGACCAAGCGCTTCGCCGTGCTGAACGCCCGCTTCCACGAGCAGGAGGCCTACATCGTGGCCGAGGCGGGCGTGCCGGGCGCGATCACCATCGCCACCAACATGGCCGGACGCGGCACCGACATCAAACTCGGCGGCAACCTCGAGATGCGCATCGAGAAGGAGCTGGGCCATCTCGCCGACGGTCCGGAGCGCGACGCCGCGATCGCGGCGATCAAGGCCGAGATCGCCGAGAACCGGACCAAGGTGCTGGCCTCGGGCGAGCCGGCCGATCCGGCGGCGGGCCGGAAGAAGGACCTGCCGGGCGGCCTCTACATCATCGGCACCGAGCGCCACGAATCGCGGCGCATCGACAACCAGCTCCGCGGCCGCTCCGGGCGTCAGGGCGATCCCGGCCGCTCGAAGTTCTACCTGTCGCTTCAGGATGACCTGATGCGCATCTTCGGCTCCGACCGCATGGACGGGATGCTGCAGAAGCTCGGCCTCGAGCAGGGCGAGGCGATCATCCACCCCTGGATCAACAAGGCGATCGAGAAGGCGCAGCAGAAGGTCGAGGCGCGCAACTTCGACATGCGCAAGAACGTGCTCAAGTACGACAACGTCATGAACGACCAGCGCAAGGTCGTGTTCGAGCAGCGCCGCGACTTCATGGGCCAGGACAGCGTCCGCGAGACCGTGGACGAGATGCGCGAGGGCGTGATCGACGACCTCGTCGCCCGGCACATCCCGGAGAACGCCTACGCCGAGCAGTGGGACGTCGCCGGCCTGCGCGAGCAGGTGAAGGAGATCCTCAATCTCGACGTGCCGGTCGAGGACTGGGCCAAGGAGGAGGGCATCGCCGACGAGGAGATGCGCGAGCGCCTGCTGAAGGCGGCCGAGACAGCCTACGCCGAGCGGACGGAGAAGAACGGCGCCGAGGTCACGGCCTACATCGAGAAGCAGGTCCTGCTCCAGACGCTCGACCATCTCTGGCGCGAGCACCTCGTGACGCTGGACCACCTCCGGCAGGTGATCGGCTGGCGCGGCTTCGCCCAGCGGGACCCGCTGAACGAGTACAAGTCCGAGGCCTTCGACCTGTTCAACGGGCTCGTGACCGCCCTGCGCGAGCAGGTCACCGCGCAGCTCTCGCGGGTCGAGATCATGCTGCAGGAGCCGCCGGCGGAGTTCCCGGCCGGCGGTCCGGCGCTGCCGCCGATGTTCGCCCAGCATCTCGACCCGGTCACCGGCGAGAACGAGATGGACTACGCCGGCTTCGGCTCGGGCAGCGACGGCGGCGGGGGCCCGGCCTACGGCTTCGCCGCCCAGGGCCTCGCGGCCGACGGGGCGGTGCTGGAGCGTGACCCGACCGACGCCAACACCTGGGGCCGCGTCGGCGATCTCGAGCCGTGCCCCTGCGGCTCGGGCAAGAAGTACAAGCACTGCCACGGCAGCCTCCAGGCCTGAGGCGGGGATCGCGGCGGGGATGACCGCGCGGGCGCTGTTCATCGCCGGGGCCGGCACCGAGATCGGCAAGACCTACGTCACCGCCGCCCTGACCCGCAGCCTGCGGGCGCAGGGTCGGGCGGTCCGGACGGTGAAGCCGCTCGCGAGCGGTGTCCCGCCGCTGAGCGATCCCGGCTTCATCGAGAGCGACACCGCCCGGCTGCTGCACGCGCAGGGCCTCGCCCTGGACGAGGAGGCCGTGGAGGCCTGCTCGCCCTGGCGGTTCTCGGCACCGCTCTCGCCCGATCAGGCCGCCGTGCTGGAGGGGCGATCCCTGGACCTGGCCGACCTCGTCGGCTGGTGCCGGGATGAGATCGCCCGCACGGAGGGCACCCTGCTGATCGAGGGCGTCGGCGGCCTCATGAGCCCGGTCACCGGGGCCGCCACCGGCCTCGACTGGCTCCGGGCCCTCGGCCTCCCGGCGCTGCTCGTGTCCGGGAGCTATCTCGGGGCGATCAGCCACGCGCTCACCGCCTGCGAGACCCTGCGCTTCCACGGCGTGGCGCTGCGCTCCGTAGTGGTCAGCGAGAGCCCGGACGCGCCGGCGCCCGCCGCGACCGTGGCCGCCGCCATCGCCCGGCACGCCGGGGCGCCCGTCGCCTGCCTGCGTCGCGGCGAGGCCTGCCCGGATGACCTGGCCGCCCTGATCTGATGGCCTGCCGCGCCGTCGCTGGACGGCGCGACCGCTGCCCCTAGCTTTACCGCTGCGGCGTCGAACCCGGCGCTCGAATCGTCTCGGCCGGGTGATGCCCTAGGGAGCCCTGCGGTGAGTCAGACCCTTGCGCCGGCGGCGAGTCCCCGATCCGATACGGGCGCGGTCGACGCGGAGACGGCGCGCGACAGGCTCCGGCCGGCCCTCGTTTTCGGCGCGCTGGGCGTCGTGTACGGCGACATCGGCACGAGCCCGCTCTACGCGTTCAAGGAGGCGGTGAAGGCGGCGACCGCGGGCGGCGCCTCGGTGCCGGCAGCCGCCACGGGCGCGGTGTCGCTGATCCTGTGGGCGCTGATCCTGATCGTGTCGCTGAAATACGCGGTGCTGATCCTGCGGGCCGACAACCGCGGCGAGGGCGGCATCGTCGCCATGCTGGCGCTGCTCGGCGCCCGTCAGGCCCGGCCGGGCACGTGGAAGGCGCTGCTCCTGGTGGTCGGGCTGGTGGGCGCGGCCCTGCTCTACGGCGACGGCGCGATCACGCCGGCGATCTCGGTCCTGTCGGCGATCGAGGGGCTGAAGGTCGACGCGCCGTCACTCGGCCCGTACGTCGTGCCGATCACCCTGGTGATCCTGGTCGGGCTGTTCCTGGTCCAGCACAAGGGCGTGGCCGCCATCGGCCGGGTCTTCGGACCCGTCATGCTCGTCTGGTTCGCCGTCCTGGGGCTCCTCGGGATCTCCGGCATCGTCGCCGAGCCCGGGATCCTCGCGGCGGCCAACCCGTTCCGGGCCGTCGATTTCATGCTCCACGCCGGCTGGCACGTCAGCTTCGCGATGCTGGGCGCGGCGTTCCTGGCGGTGACCGGGGGCGAGGCGATGTACGCCGATCTCGGCCATTTCGGCGCCCTGCCGATCCGCGTCGCCTGGTTCGTGCTGGTCCTGCCCGCGCTGGTGCTCAACTATTTCGGCCAGGGCGCCCTGCTGATCGCCGCGCCCGACGCCCTGGAGAACCCGTTCTTCCGCCTCAGCCCCGACTGGGGCCATCTGCCCCTCGTCGCGCTCGCCACGATGGCGACCATCATCGCCTCGCAGGCGATCATCTCGGGCGTTTTCTCCCTGACACAGCAATCGGTCCAGCTCGGCTTCCTGCCGGCCATGCGCATCGTCCAGACGGCGCACGACGAGCGCGGGCAGATCTACGTGCCGGCGGTGAACTGGCTGCTCGCCGCGGCGACGCTGACGGCCGTGGTGGTGTTCGGCTCCTCCGACGCGCTCGCCGGCGCCTACGGCATCGCGGTCTCGATGCTGATGGGCATCACGACGCTGCTCGCCGCGCTGATCGCGCTCCGTTGGGGCTACAACCCGCTCCTGGTCTTCGCGGTCAACGGCTTCTTCCTCGGCATCGACCTCGTGTTCTTCGCCGCCAACAGCGTGAAGATCCTGGAAGGCGGGTGGTTTCCCCTGGTGCTCGCCGGTCTCGTCGCCGCGATGATGCTGACCTGGAAGAAGGGGAACGAGCTGGTCGAGGAGGCGAGGGCCGCGCTGCGCCTGCCGGAGGACGTCTTCCTCGGCGGTCTCCAGCACCGCGACCTGCTGCGGCTGCCGGGCACGGCGGCGTTCCTCTCGGCGGCCGAGCACGGCATCCCGCTGCATCTCTCGCGCTTCGTGGAGCGCAACCACGCCCTGATGGAGCGCATCCTGATCATCACGGCGCTCTACGAGGAGACGCCCACCGTCCCGCGGGACCGGCGCGCCCACGTGACGATCCTGGCGCCGGATTTCTACAGGGTGATCCTGCGCTACGGCTTCATGGAGGAGGCCTCGATCCCCGAGGGGCTGGCCTGCGCGGTCGAATCGCGCCACCTGCCGCCGCACGTCCTCGACGACATGACCGTCTTCGTCGGGCACGAGACGATCATTCCGCGACGGGACAAGCGGGGCATGGCGCCCTGGCGGGAGAACCTGTTCGCCTTCATGCAGCGCAACGCCGAGCGCACCGGCGCCTTCTTCGGCGTGCCGACCCGGCAGGTCGTCGAGGTCGGGACCGAGATCGAGATCTAGACCTCCGCCGCAGACATTCCCGCCGCCCGGCAAGTCACCGCTGCGGCGCGGTCGAGAACAGGCCGAGTGGTGCCGAGAGATCGGAGCGCCGGCTCACCCGCGATGTGCCTCGATCAGCGCCCGGCGATTGGCGCCGCCGCGGCCGGTGACGTCGCGCCGGTCCGAACCTGTTTCCGGCACGGGCGCGCCGACGCACGAAAACTTGAGGCCGCTCCGCCGCGCCGCCGGGAACCGGAGCCTTCCGCCATCGTTCCGCCCCGACGCAGGCGTCGCGCCCCCGGGCTGCGCGCCGGATTGGAGAGACAGCATGAACAGGGATCATCTCGAGGGCGGCGTCCGCCATCTGCGCGGCCGGATCAAGACGGCTGCGGGCGCGGTCCGCGGCCGGGCCGCCGACCAGCTCGACGGCGCCTACGATCAGGCCGCCGGCGCCGCCCAGTACGCCTACGGCGAGGCCCGGGACACGGTCCGCGACCTGCGCCACGGCGGCGAGCACCTCATCGAGGAGGGCCGCACCCGGTTCCGAGACGTCAGCGAGCGCGGCCACGCCCTGGCGGACGAGGCGCTCGAGCGCGGCCAGCACTACCGCGCGCAGGCCGTGCGCCACGGCCGCACCCTCGCGGCGCGCGCGGACGAGAACCGCGGCACGACCCTCGCCCTCGTGGCCGCCGTCGCGTTCGGCCTCGGGTGGCTGGCGCGGCCGGCCCGCTGAGCGGCGGACGGGACCTGATCCGGAGCGGGGCGGGCGTTCGCGCGGCCGCCCCGCCGAACAGAACGCATAAAGACATCTTTATGTCTTGATTGCTTCGTAGGCCGCGCGGTGGTAGGGGTTGCCCCGACCCGCAACGCGAACACGGAGCCATCGACTCATGGCCAAGGATTACATCGTCAAGGATATCGGGCTGGCCGATTACGGCCGGAAGGAGATCTCGATCGCCGAGACGGAGATGCCGGGCCTGATGGCGGTCCGCGAGGAGTACGGCGCCGCGCAGCCCCTGAAGGGCGCGAAGATCGCCGGCTCGCTGCACATGACGATCCAGACCGCCGTGCTGATCGAGACCCTGAAGGCGCTCGGCGCCGACATCCGCTGGGTCTCCTGCAACATCTACTCGACCCAGGACCACGCCGCCGCCGCCATCGCGGCCGCCGGCATCCCGGTCTTCGCCGTGAAGGGCGAGACCCTGGAGGAGTACTGGGACTACACCTCGCGCCTGTTCGACTGGCACGACGGCGGCATGCCGAACATGATCCTCGACGACGGCGGCGACGCGACCATGTTCGTCCATCTCGGGCTGCGCGCCGAGAACGGCGACACCGCGTTCCTCGACAAGCCGGCGAGCGAGGAGGAGGAGGTCTTCTTCGCGCTCCTCAAGCGCAAGCTCGCCGAGAAGCCGAAGGGCTGGTTCGCGGGCCTCGCGGACAGCATCAAGGGCGTCTCCGAGGAGACGACCACGGGCGTCCACCGCCTCTACGTGCTGGCCAAGGAGGGCAAGCTGCTCTTCCCGGCGATCAACGTGAACGACTCGGTCACCAAGTCGAAGTTCGACAACCTGTACGGTTGCAAGGAGTCGCTGGTCGACGGCATCCGCCGCGGCACCGACGTGATGATGGCCGGCAAGGTCGCGATGGTCGCGGGCTTCGGCGACGTGGGCAAGGGTTCGGCCGCGTCCCTGCGCAACGCCGGCTGCCGCGTGCTCGTGTCGGAGATCGACCCGATCTGCGCGCTCCAGGCCGCCATGGAGGGCTACGAGGTCGTGACCATGGAGGATGCCGCGCCGCGCGCCGACATCTTCGTCACCGCCACGGGCAACAAGGACATCATCACCATCGACCACATGCGGGCGATGAAGGACCGGGCGATCGTCTGCAACATCGGCCACTTCGACAACGAGATTCAGGTCGCCGGCCTGAAGAACCTCAAGTGGTCGAACATCAAGCCGCAGGTGGACGAGATCACCTTCGCGGACGGCCACCGGATCATCCTCCTGTCGGAGGGCCGCCTGGTGAACCTCGGCAACGCGACCGGTCACCCGTCCTTCGTGATGTCGGCCTCGTTCACCAACCAGACGCTGGCCCAGATCGAGCTGTGGTCCAACCCGGGCAAGTACCAGAAGCAGGTCTACACCCTGCCGAAGACGCTCGACGAGAAGGTCGCGGCCCTGCACCTGGAGAAGATCGGCGTGAAGCTCTCGAAGCTCCGCCCCGATCAGGCCGCCTATATCGGCGTCTCCGAGAGCGGCCCGTTCAAGCCCGAGCACTACCGCTACTGAGCCCGCATCGGCGACGGCGCGGACGGCCCCGTTCCCGGGGTCAGCACCGCGCCGCCGCGATCCGGCGGAGAGGTCCGATCGGACGATCCGAGAGCCCGGCGCGCTGCGCCGGGCTTTCTCGTTTGTCAACCGCCGACGGCCGAATCGAACTGTGTCTTCTGTGTGTCGTTAACGGCTGATTATGCCGACTTCGCCCAAAGCCACGCTTCGTTCCCCTTCCGGGGCGATTCCGCCGCACTGTAGAGTGCGGGCGAATCTTAGATCGATGGGGCTGCGGCAGTTCGGGACGAGCGCCGCGGAAACGGTGCCTTCTGCGCCGCGCGGCGACGCGCGCCGGTCGGACAGCCATCGGGTACGGGGGCGGGGCAAACCATGGGTGTCGGTCGTGCGACACACGTTCGGATCGGCGTGGGCGCGCTCGCCCTGACGACGGCGAGCGCGGCCTTCGCCGAGCTGCCGGAGGCCGCCGCCGCGCATCCCGCGCGGGAGATTCACAGCGTGGCCGCCCTGGCGATCTTCGGCGGGCTCGTGGCCTTCGCGGTGATCCTGTCGCTCCTCCACCTCTACGAGCGCGGCCGGTGGACCCGCCGCGAGCGCGAGCTCGCCGCGACTCTCGACGTCCTGCGCGGCGCCCACGACCGGGCCGAGATGCTGCTCAACGCCGAGCGGCAGATCATCGTCACCTGGGATCAGCGCAGCGAGCCGGTGGTCGAGGGCGACATCAGCCTCGCCATCCACGGCGAGCGGCCGACCTCCGGCTACGCCCGCCGCGTGCTGGCTTTCGGCACGTGGCTCGTCCCCGCGGACGCGACCGCCGTGGAGACCGCCGTGGAGACCTTGCGGGCGCGCGGCACCGGCTTCGCGCTGAGCCTGCGGAGCCAGACCGGCCGGAGCATCGAGGCCCACGGGCAGGCCGTGGCGGGGCGGGCGCTCCTGCGCCTGCGCGAGACCAGCCAGGAGCGCTGCGAGATCGCCGACCTGCGCGCGGCCCTGGACGAGACCCGCCGCGGGCTCTCGGCCCTGTCGGGACTCCTCGACGCGATCCCGCAGCCGGTCTGGCGGCGCAACCGCGACGGCGGGCTGAGCTGGGTCAACGCGGCCTACGTGGCGGCGGTCGAGGCGGAGAGCCGCGAGGCCGCCCTCGACGCCGGCCTGGAGCTGTTCGACCGCCCGGCCCGGGAGACGATCGCCCGCGAGGAGGCGGCCCGGTTCGCCGGCCTGACCCGGAGCGTCCCGCGCCTCTCGGCCATCGTGGCCGGCAACCGGCGGATGCTCGACGTGTTCGAGACCGGGCTCGAGACCGGCCGCGTCGGCATCGCCATCGACGTCTCGGAACTCGAGAGCGTGCGCGCCGACCTGCAGCGGCAGATGAACGCCAACGTCCGGACCCTGGACCAGCTTCCGACCGCGGTCGCGATGTTCGACGTCTCGCAGCGTCTGATCTTCCACAACGCCGCCTATCGGCAGCTCTGGGACCTCGACCAGGCCTTCCTCGACAGCCGGCCCTCCGACGGGGAGATCCTCGACCACCTGCGGGCGGAGCGGAAGCTCGAGGAGCACGCGGATTTCCGCGGCTGGAAGCAGGGCGTTCTGTCCGCCTACCGGGCCGCGGAGGCGAACCAGACCTGGTGGTACCTGCCCGACGGCCGGACCCTGCGCGTGGTCGCGGATCCGAACCCGCAGGGCGGCCTGACCTACCTGTTCGACGACGTCTCCGACCGCCTGAACGCCGAATCGCGCTACAACGCCCTGCGCCGCCTGCAGGCGGAGACCCTGGACACGCTGGCCGAGCCGGTGGCCGTGTTCGGCGCGGACGGGCGCCTGTCCCTCGCCAACCGCGCCTTCTTCACCGTGTGGCGGCTCGACCCCGAGATGGTCGAGGAGCGCCCGCACGTCGACGCGGTGATCGCCGCCTGCCGCGCGCTCGCCCCCGCCGAGGAGCCGTGGCTCGACATCCGCGACGCGGTGGTCGGCCTCGAAGCTCGCACCGCCCGGACGTGCCGCCTGGAGGTGGTGGACGGCACGGTCCTCGACTGCGCCGCACAGCCGCTCCCGGAAGGCGCGACGCTCCTGACCCTGATCGACGTGACGGCGAGCGTGAACGTCGAGCGGGCGCTCACCGAGAAGAACGACGCCCTGGAGAAGGCCGCGCAGCTGCGCGACACCTTCGTGCACCACGTCTCTTACGAGCTGCGCTCCCCGCTCACCAACATCATCGGCTTCACCCAGCTTCTCGGCGACGAGACTGTCGGCGCGCTCAACGAGCGGCAGCGCGAGTACGCCGACCACATCATGCGCTCCTCGGCGGCGCTGCTCGTCATCATCAACGACATCCTCGACCTCGCCTCGATCGACGCCGGCTCACTCGAGCTGCAGCGGGAGGAGGTCGACGTCCAGGCCACCGTCGAGGCCGCGGTGCGCGGCATCGAGGACCGGCTCGCGGAATCGCACATCACCCTCGCCCTCGACGTGCCGGAGGATATCGGCAGCGTCCACGCCGACGGGAAGCGGGTGCGCCAGATCCTGTTCAACCTGCTCTCGAACGCCGTCGGCTTCTCGGATGCCGGCCAGCGCGTGGAGGTCCAGGCCCGCCGGACCGCGCAGGAGCTGCTCCTGAGCGTGCGGGACCACGGACGGGGCATGCCGCCCGAGATCGCCGATTCGGTGTTCAACCGCTTCGAGAGCCACACGCTCGGAACCCGGCACCGGGGCGTCGGCCTCGGCCTGTCGATCGTGCGCTCCTTCGTCGAGTTGCACGGCGGCCGCGTCCTGCTGGAGACGGCGCCGGGCAGCGGCACCCGCGTCACCTGCACGTTCCCGACCGACCACGCGGGCGAGGCCCGGCGCGCCCCGCCCGAACCCAAAGCGCCGCTCCCGCCACCACCGCCGCGCAAGCCCATCCTGACGCTGCAGCCGATCCGGCCGGAACCCCCGACATCCGACCGGCGAACCTCGCCGTAGCGCTTGATTCTTCGGCCGGTCCCGCGCAGCAGGGGGCATGTCCGCGCACGATCGTTCCGGCTGGGCCGTCTTCGGCATCGGCGACTTCCGCCTGTTCGGCTCGGCGCGGTTCCTCACGGGCCTCGCCTACCAGATGCAGGCCGTGGCGATCGGCTGGTTCGTCTACGACCTGACCCATTCCGCCCTGGCGCTGGGCCTCGTGGGCCTCGCGGGCTTCCTGCCGGCGGTTCTGTGCGCGCTGATCACCGGCCACGTCGCGGACGCCTACGACCGGCGCCTCGTCGGTGGCGCCGCCTTCGCCCTGCAGAGCGCGGCGAGCCTCGGGCTCCTCGCCTGCGCCCTCACGGGCGTGCACTCCGTCTGGCCGATCTACGCCCTCGTCATCGTCGTGGGCACGGCCCGGGCTTTCGCCAATCCGGCCCTGCAGGCGCTGCTGCCGACCCTGGTGCCCGGACCGCAATTCAGCTCGGCGATCGCGTGGAACGCGTCCCTCTGGCAGAGCGCGTCCGTGATGGGGCCGGCGCTCGGCGGCTTCCTCTACGCCCTCGGTCCCGGGGTCGTGTTCGGCCTGGCAGGGGGCAGCTTCGCCCTGGCCAGCGTCCTGACCCTGCTGATCCGCTTCCGGCCGGCGGCGGTGAGCGAGCGGCCGCCGATCACCTGGGCGGCGCTGTCGGCCGGCATCGACTACATCCGCTCGCAGCCGGTGGTGCTCGGAGCGATCAGCCTCGACCTGTTCACGGTGCTGCTCGGCGGCGCCACGGCGCTCCTGCCGATCTACGCGGCGGAGGTGCTGCATGTCGGGCCCCTGGGCCTGGGCGCGCTGCGGAGCATGCCGGCCTTCGGGGCGGTCGCCATGGCGGTGCTGCTGGCGAACTACCCCCTGCGGCGCCACGCGGGCGTGCGCATGCTCCGCGCCGCCGCGGTGTTCGGGGCCGCCACGGTCGCGTTCGGGCTGTCGACGTCGCTGCCGCTGTCGATGGCCTGCCTGTTCGTCACGGGCGCCGCCGACATGATCTCGGTCTACGTGCGCCAGACCTTCGTGCAGGGCGAGACGCCGGACGCGATGCGCGGCCGCGTCTCGGCGGTGAACACGGTGTTCATCGGCGCCTCGAACGAGCTCGGCGAGTTCGAATCGGGGCTGCTGGCCGCCGCGATCGGCGCGGTCCCGGCGGTGGTGGTCGGCGGCGCCGCGACGGTCGGGGTCGCGCTGCTCTGGGGCAAGCTCTTCCCGGCGTTGCGGGCCCGCGACCGGCTGATGGTGCAGGGATAGCGCGCGGTTTCGGAGGCGGCGCGTCTCGGATGATCGCGGTGGCGATCGTAGCGCCGCGAGCCGGCGCCGCACGGAGCGCGCGTCGCCTCTCCCGTGCGGGCGAGGGACAGGGTGAGGGGCGCGCCGTCCTTCAGAACCGTTGCACCACGACCGGGAACGGTCCCGGAGCCCGCCCCGCGAGCCGGGCTCCGCGACGGGCTCAGCGGCCCGACAGCAGCGGCGACCAGGTCGGGTCGGACGCGTAGGCGGGCGTCGGGACCGGCTGCTCCACCTTGCCGGTGATGTCGACCATGAACAGCTTGCCGCCGCCCTGGCCGCCCGGATCGCGGAAGAACAGCACGTACTGGCCGTTCGGCGCGAAGGTCGGGCCCTCGTTGTGGAAGCCCTCGGTGAGCACGCGCTCGCCCGAGCCGTCGGGCTTCGAGACGCAGATGGCGAAGCCGCCGTTGCGCTGGCGCGTGTAGGCGATCAGGTCGCCGCGGGGCGAGAAGGCCGGCTGCGAGGCCGAGCCGGGACCGAAGGTGATCCGGTGCGGGTTCGAGCCGTCCGCCCCCATCACGTAGACCTGCTGGGAGCCGCCGCGGTCGGACTCGAAGGCGATCTGCGATCCGTCCGGCGAGTAGGTCGGCGAGGTGTCGATCGCCATGCCGTTGGTGATCGAGCGCTGGGCCTTCGAGGCGAGGTCCATCGTCACGATGTCGGCGTTGCCGCCCTGCTGGACGCTCATCACGATCTTCCGGCCGTCCGGCGAGAAGCGCGGGCTCGCGCTCATCGAATCGACGTTGCCGAGCGCCTGGCGGGAGCCGGTCTCCAGGTTGATCATCTGCACCCGCGGCTGGTGGCCGGTGGCCTGGGCCATGAAGGCGATGTCCTGGGTGGCCGGCGAGTAGCGCGGCGCCACGATCGACATCTCGCCGGTGGTGATCGCCCGGACATTGGCGCCGTCCTGGTCCATGACCATCAGGCGCTTGCGGCGGTTCTCCTTCGGGCCGGTCTCGTCCACGAAGGCGATGCGGCTGTCGAACCAGGGCCCGAGGCCGGTGATCTTAGTGTAGACCCCGTCGGAGATCAGGTGGCCGGTGCGCCGGACGTTGGCGGCGTCGGTGCCGTATTGCTGGCCGGTCATCTGCTGGCCGTTGGTCACGTCCCAGAGCCGGAACTCGACCTTGACCCGGCCGCCCTCGCGGACGACGCGGCCGGTGACGAGGCCCTGGACGCCGGTGGCGCGCCACTTCTCGAAGTTCGGGGCGGCGTCGAAGTTCGGCTGCTCGGGGAAGCGGGCGTGATCGAGTGGCGTGAAGTAGCCGGAGCGGCGCAGGTCGTTGGTGACCACGCCGGAGACGAGGCCGGCGAGGCTCGGATCGCCGCCGAAATCCGCGATGGCGATGGGCATCGGCTGGAAGTTGCCGCCGCCGATGCGCAGCTGCAGCTGCGCCTGGGCGGGCCCGGCCAGGACGGCCGTCAGCAGGGTGAAGACCGCGATCAGGCGCGCGGCGAAGGACGTCGGGAGTCGCCCGACGAAGGGCAGGTGCAGCATGGTGGGTCGGATCCGAGTGACGATCTGACGAGGCGGCCGGATCAGGGCGGAAGAAGGGCTGGACGCCCTCAAGTCGCCGTGAACTCGAACTCCGCGTTGATGGCCTTCCAGTCGTTGTAGTACGGCGCGTAGGTGGCCGGGATGTTGTACGGCGCGCAGCGGCGGACCGCCCGGAGCGCGGCCTGCGCGATCGACTGGTCCACCGCGCTCGCCCCGCCGCGCATGATCCGCGGCTCGGTGCTGAGCGAGCCGTTGGGGTTCAGGCGGATGTCGAGCACCGGCAGGACCACGCCCTGGGCCGCGCCGGGCGGCGCCGAGTAGCAGCGCTCGATCTGCTGCTGGAGCAGCCCGACCAGGGCGTCGCGCAGCGACGGCGACAGGCGCTGCGCGTTGCCGGTCGCGGCGCCGAGCGCCGCCACCTTCTGCACCGCGTGGCCGGTGGCGCCGGTCGACTGCGACGGCGCCTTCGAGGCGAGCATCGAGCGGATGTCGCCCGCGTTGAACTTGTCGGCGAGCTCGGCCTGCTTGCGTGCCTTGGCCTCGGCGTCGGCCTTGGCCTTCGCGTCCGCCATGGCCTTCGCCTTCGCCTTGGCGGCGGCCTCGGCTTTGGCGGCCGCCTCGGCCTTGGCGGCCTCCGCCTTCGCCTTGGCGGCGGCCTCCGCCTTCTCGCGCTCGGCTTCGGCCTTGGCCTCCGCGATCTCCTTCTGGCGCTCGGCTTCCGCCTCGGCCTTGGCCTTCGCGTCGGCGGCCTTCTTGGCCGCTTCCTTGGCCGCCTCCTTGGCGGCTTCGGCCTTCTTCGCGACGGCGGCCTTCTGGGCGGCCGCCGCGGCCTCGGCTTCCTGCTTCTCGATCAGCTTCTCGAGCTGCTCGCGCTTCTCGGCCTCGGCCTTCGCGACGGCCTCGGCCTTGGCCTTCGCCTCGGCCTTGGCGGCGGCAGCCTTCTCCGCCGCGGCCTTCTCGGCCGCCTTCTCGGCCGCCTTGGCGGCGGCCTTCTCGGCGTCGCGCTTCTCCTGCGCCGCCTTCTCCGCCGCCTTGGCGGCCTGGGCCGCCTCCTGCGGGTCGGGCTCGCCGCGCAGCGGCATCTCGTCCGCGTTGGCGAGCTTCATCTCGGCCGTGCGGGTCGGCGCGGTGGGCGCGTCCTGCTTGGCATTCTCGGGCTCGCGATCCTCGAACTTCTCCGCCTTGCGGTCGGCCCGCGACGTGGCGTTCGGCATCGGCTTGTCGGCCTGACGCTCGCCCTTGGTGATCTCGGAGAACTGGTTCTCGGTGATCACCTCGACGGGCACGCCCTCCTGGGCCTCCGGCAGGGCCGGGGCCGCGACACTGACCAGCGCCAGCGCGAGGAGCGCGACGTGGGTGCCGGCGGAGATCCAGACACCCGGTTCCTTGCGGTCGAAGCGGAACTCCACGGGACGGCCCTACTGATGCTCAGGCTCGGTGACGAGGGCGACTTTCTTGAAGCCGCCGCCGGTCACGATCGCCATCACCTGCGCCACCCGGCCGTAATCGACCCGCTTGTCGCCGCGCACGAAGACGCGCTCCTCGGTGCCGGTCTTGGCGGTCTCCATGAGCTTCGGCACGATCGTGTCGTCGGTGAGCTCGTCCTCGCCGAGGAAGACCTGGCCGGTCTGGCGGATCGACAGGGTGATCGGCTTCACGTCCGAATTGAGCGGCGCGGCCTTGGACTGCGGCAGGTCGAGGGGCACGCCCACGGTCATCATCGGCGCCGCGACCATGAAGATGATCAGGAGCACGAGCACGACGTCGATGAACGGCGTCATGTTGATCTCGTTGATGGGGCCGCCGCGGCGGCCCCGGCGCCGGCGGCGCTTGCCGCCCTGCGATGCGCCCGCTGCCATGCCCATGGATCGGTCTCCTCTGGATCAGCCGGTTCAGGCGGCGAGCGGCAGCCGCTCGTCGATCTGGCGGGAGAGGATGGCGGAGAACTCGTCGGCGAAACTCTCCAGCCGCGACTGCGCCTTAGAGACCTCGGCCTGGAGCTTGTTGTAGGCGAGCACCGCCGGGATCGCGGCGAACAGGCCGATGGCGGTGGCGAACAGCGCCTCGGCGATGCCGGGGGCGACGACCGCGAGCGAGGTGTTCTTCGAGGCGGCGATCGACGTGAAGGCGGTCATGATGCCCCAGACCGTACCGAACAGGCCGATATACGGGCCGGCCGAGCCGATCGAGGCGAGGAACAGCAGGCGCGATTCCAGCCGCTCGACCTCGCGGTGGATGGTGACGTCGAGCTGCTTCTCGATGCGCTGCGACAGCGACTGGATCTGCCGGCCGGAGCCCTCGAAGCTGCGCTTCCACTCCCGCATAGCGGCGACGAACACGGCGGCGAGGCCCGTGGCCGGCCGGTCGTTGAACGAGCGGAACAGCTCCTCCAGCGAGCGGCCGGACCAGAACGCGTCCTCGAACGCGTCCATCTCGGCCTTGGTCCGGCGGAACAGCAGCGTCTTGTCGACGATGATCGACCAGCACCAGATCGAGGCGCTGAGCAGCCCGATCATCACGATCTTCACGACGAAGTGGGCCTGCAGGAACAGGCCGAGCAGCGTCATGTCGGCGACAGGCGCGGCCTGCATCGCGTCGGCTGGGTTCATCCGTCGAGGTCTCCTGCTCCGGATCGCGATGCGCCGGGCGAGGCCCGCGTCCGCCGGATCCGTGAGCGATATCAAGGCTGTCGCCCGCGAATCTGTCGAAAGTAAGGGCCGTCGACGACCCCCGCGCCCCGCCGTGGCATCGCCTCCGTTAAGGGCGCGGCAGGGTTAAGGATCGGTTTCGATCCGGGCGATCCTGAGGCACGCGGCGGCGAAGGCCGGGCCGTGCGGGCTGGACCTGCCGAAAGCGCCTCCCGTATGGTCGCGGCAAGCGGCGCCGAGTCGACGGCCCTGAGATACGCAGGACGCGCATGACCCTCCCCGTTCCCAGCCTGCCCGATCTGCTGCCCACCGGCCCGGCCCGGTTCCTGGGCTGGTCCATGGTCGCCGACCCGATGCTGGCCGGCTTCCTGGCGCGCGCGGGATTCGACGCCGTCCTGCTGGACCAGCAGCACGGCACCTACGACTACAAATCGTCCTGTGCGGCGATCACCGAGGTCGCCCTCGCGGGCAAATCGAGCCTCGTGCGCGTGCCGGTGGGCGACTTCGCCATGGTCTCGCGGATGCTCGACGCGGGCGCCGCCGGAATCGTGGCGCCGATGATCAACACCGTCGCGGATGCCGAGGCCCTGGCCGCCGCCGCGAAGTTCCCGCCGGTGGGCCAGCGGAGCTGGGGACCGGACCGGGCCATGTGGCTCTCGGGGCTCCGGAACGGCGCGGACTACCTCGCGGGCGCCAACGACCGGGCGCTCACGATCGCCATGTGCGAGACCGAGGCGGGGATCGCCGACCTGGAGGCGATCCTCGCCGTGCCGGGCATCGACGGGGTGCTGGTCGGGCCCGCCGACCTGTCGATCGCCCTGTCGAAGGGGGCGGTCATCGACCCCCTGGGATCGGCGGTGACGGCGGCCCTCGGCGAGATCGCGCGCAAGACGCGGGCGGCGGGCAAGATTCCCTGCGCCTTCGCGCCGTCGCCGGCGCGGGCCCGGGAGATGGTCGGGATGGGCTACCAGCTGGTCTCAGTCGAGTACGACGCCCTGACGATCGTCAACGCCTTCGCCCGGGTCCTCTGCGAGGCCGACCCGTCGCGGGCCGGCTGACCTCCGGCCGGTGCCTAGGCGGCGTCGCCCGGTGCGAGCTGCCGCCGCAGCGCGTCGGGCAGGCGAACGGCGCGGCCGTCGCGCACGCAGGCGACGGTGACCTCCGCGGCGACCAGCACCGCGTCGCCCCGCCGCACCTCCTGGGCGAGCTGCATCGAGGCCCCGCGCAGGGCGCGCGTGCGGGTGACGACGGTCAGCAGGTCGTCCATCCTGGCCGGGCGGAGGAAATCGAGACTCATCCGCCGCACCACGAAGACGAGGCCGCGCGCGTCGCGGTGCAGGTCCGACTGGTCGCCGGCGAGCGCCCGCAGCAGCTCCGTGCGGCCGCGCTCGAGGAAGCGCAGGTAGCTGGCGTGGTAGACGAAGCCCGAGAAGTCGGTGTCCTCGTAGTAGACGCGCACGCCCAGCCGGTGCGGTGGGGGGCCATCCTCCGAAGGTCCGTCGGTGCCGGGCTCGATCGCGCTCATGCGCCCCTTTAGCGACGGGCGGCGCAGGGGCGCAACACGACGAGGGCCGCCCTGGGGCGGCCCTCGCGGGATCACGCGGTGCGCGCGGTTCAGCCGCCGATGCGGGCCGCGATGGTTGCCGAGTGGGCGTGCTCGTCGGCAATGTACGGCAGGGCCTCGGTGGCGAACTTGCGACCCTGGGCGTTGTCGCCCTGCTTGGCGTAGGCGTCGTAGAGCGCCAGGGTGCGGGCGTCCGAGCGGGCCTGCTGATCGATGTAGGTCCGGTCGAAGGCCCGGCCGTTCGGGGCCGCCTGGAGCTGCGCCAGCCGCGCCTGGCCGCGCTCGCCGAGGGCGACGCGACGGCCCGGCTCGGCCGGGCTGTTGTCGACGATGCCGACCGCGCCGAGGGCGCCGCCGACGATCCCGGTGCCGATGTTGGCGGCCACCGTCACCGGCGCGAGCACGAGGCCCACCGGGTTGCTCAGGTCGGTGCGGATGCCCTGGTTGTCGGAGACCACCGAGCCGTTGCGGGTCAGGGAGGTGTTCGGCGGCAGCAGCGCGTCCGTGGTCGCCTTGCGCTCGACGAGGACGCGGTTGGCGTAGTTGCGGACCTGCGGGTTGCGCGACCGCTGAAGGGCGATGCGGCTCGCCTCGATGCTGGCGGCGTCCGAACGGAGCGCCTCGGCCCGGAAGGCGGGCGTCTCGGTCGCGGCGGCGCCGACGCCGTCCTGGTTGGCGAAGGGCAGCACGCGGATCGGCAGGGCGTCCTGCGCGAAGGCGGGCGCCGAGATCGCGGCGACGGACAGGCCGAGAACGGCGAGCGTGAGCTTCTTCATGGCGGAAGTTTATCCCTGACGTTGTTCTTGAGATCGCGAAGATCTGCCGCGATCGCAGAGGCAGGACCCCGATCGAGACAGCCTTGCCGGCGCCGAGCGGACCCGGCGCGGTCGCCTCCACAACTGTCGCGTTTCGGGCCTGTTCCACGCGATCCGGCACATTTTTACAGTACACAGATCCGTGATGACCCGACCTAAGCTTGGCAATATTGTCCGGCAACCGTCGGGAAAACGGATTGCGTCGCAGCGACTTGCCGATGCCGCGGGGCGCGATCGCGCCGGCAGGGGCGCGGATCGGGGCGCGCGGAGCGCATGTGCCGCGGGAAACGCTGGTCCGAACTCAGTGCATAGAGCGGTCGGGGCCGCCTCACGGCTCCTCGTCGCCGAAGAAGCCGAACTGCCCGGGGGTCTCGCGCGTCGGTTCCGGGATCTGCATGTGCCGGTACGCGTGTCGTGTGAGGACGCGGCCGCGGGGCGTGCGCTGCACGAAGCCGCGCTGGATCAGGTAGGGCTCGATGATGTCCTCGATGGCGTCGCGCGGCTCCGACAAGGCCGCGCCGATGG
>Ga0208247_10075_pt1 | contig 45007 bp, 42 predicted proteins | sample AntDryMetagUQ836_FD_188087 | JGI IMG/M metagenome (GOLD analysis project Ga0208247, IMG submission 188087) | Polar desert microbial communities from Antarctic Dry Valleys - UQ836 (SPAdes) | ecosystem: Environmental > Terrestrial > Soil > Desert | place: Antarctic Dry Valleys | collected 2008-12-31 | reverse complement strand
GGCGCCGCCGGCGGCGCGGCGACGGCCGCGAGCGGGGCCGGCGCCGCGACCTGCACGCTCACGGGTTCGAGCCGCCGCGCGACGCGGATGCGCAGGTCGCCCTTCTCGACCTCGATCTCGGACAGGCCGGTCTCGGTGACGAGGTTGGCGAGCTCGCGCACGAGCTCGGGATCGATGGCGTCGTTCTTTGGCATCCGGCCTACTTCGTCTCGCGGCACATCGGTGCGTCCATCCGGGCTCGGCCCTGGACCCCCACCGCGGCCCTGCGGCTGGCGGCTCTTAGACGAAGGCGCCCCGGCGCGACAAGGCTGCGCGGAACGCCTTCGGGGTCCCTCGGTCCGTTCCGTCAGCTCAGCAGGAGGCGTGGCCGCACTGGCGCACGTCGGCGATGGTCTTGCGCATCGGCTCGACGCCGACGGCACCCGGGATCACCTCGTCGCCGATGATGAAGGCGGGCGTGCCCGAGAGGCCCAGGCGGTCGCCCAGACCGCGGTTCTCGCTGAGCGCGGCCTTCACCTCGGGGGAGGCCATGTCCTTCTGCAGCTTGGCGGTGTCCACGCCCATGTCCTTGGCGACCTGGATCGCCCGGGCGCCGTTCACGCGGCCCTTGGTCTCCAGCAGCTTCTGGTGGAACTCGAACAGCTTGTCGCCCTTGAGCTGCTGGCGCACCGCGACGGCGACTTGGCTGGCCTCCAGCGATTCCGGGCCGAGCACCGGGAAGTCCTTGATGACGACCCGCAGCTTCGGGTCGGACTTGATCAGCGCCTGGACGTCGCCCAGCGCCTTGCGGCAGTAGCCGCAATTGTAGTCGAAGAATTCGACCAGCGTGACGTCGCCCGTCGGGTTGCCGGCGACGACGTCGTGGGGCCCATTGATGAGGGCCTCGCGCGATTCCTTGAGGGCGGCGGCCTGGGCGAGGCGCTGCGTCTCGGCCTGCTGCTTCTCGGCCTCGGCGAGGGCCTCCTGAAGCACCTCGGGATGCTTGATCAGGTAGTCCTTGACGATCGCCTCGATGCCGGCGCGCTGCGCGTCCGTGAACGGCGCGGCGGGGGGCGTCGCGGTCTGAGCGAGAGCGGGGACGGCGACGAGGCCGAGCGCCAGGACCAGCGCGGGCAGGGGGCGGATGAAGGGCATAGATCCTCGCTTGCGCGGCGGGGCGGCCCGCGCGTGGCGCGAGCGGTAGGGGCTGGGTTAGGCGTTTTCGCGGCGTCCGGTCAAATCCCGCGGTGGCCGCGGCGCGCGGTGCGGCAGCGCTCGCCGCGGCCACCGCTCCGCCTGCCGAGCCGAGGGGCCGCCTCCGCGGATCGACGGCCCCGCCGTCGCGGGGGCGCGCGGCCGAACCCGGCTCCGGCTTGAGGCAGGGGCCGCGAGCGTCTAACCCCCGCGGCGCCAGCTTCGTCCGGCGCAGAGCAGACCCCATGATCCCGATCTCCCGGCGCGCCGCCGCCGTCCAGCCGTTCCTCGCGATGGATGTCATGGCGGCCGCCGCCGCCAAGGCGCGGGCGGGCAGCGACGTGGTGCGGATGGAGGTCGGCCAGCCGTCGGCGCCGGCGCCCCGAGCCGTGATCGCGGCCGCACAGGCTGCGCTCGCCAGCGGCCGCGTCCCCTACACCGAGGCCCTGGGCCTGCCGTCCCTGCGGGCCCGCATCGCCCGGGACTACGCGGAGCGGCACGGCGTCGCGGTGAGCCCGGAGCGGGTGGTGATCACCACCGGATCCTCGGCGGGCTTTGTGCTCGCCTTCATGAGCCTGTTCGATTCCGGCGCCCGGGTCGCCGTCCCTCAGCCGGGCTATCCGGCCTATCGCAGCATCCTGGCCGCCCTCGACCTCGTGCCGGCGCCGATGGTGCTGCGCGCCGAGGACCGCTTCGCGCCGACCGCGGCTTTGCTGCGCGAGACCCACGCCCGCGCGCCGGTCGCCGGGGCGCTGGTGATGAGCCCGGCCAACCCGTCCGGCACGGTGATCACGGAGGGCGCCCTGCAGGATCTCTGCGCGGCGGCGCGCGGCCTCGGCCTGCCGCTGATCTCCGACGAGATCTATTACGGCCTCAGCTACGGCGAGCCCACCGTCACGGCGCTGCGCTTCGACCCCGACGCCGTCGTGATCAACTCGTTCTCGAAGTACCACTGCATGACCGGCTGGCGCGTCGGCTGGATGGTCGTGCCGGAGGCGCTGGTCCGCCCGATCGAGCGGCTGGCGCAGAACCTCTACATCTCGGCGCCCTACCTGTCGCAGGTCGGCGCGCTGGCGGCCTTCGACGCGACGGACGAGCTGGACGCCGTTCGCGACGGCTACGCGCGCAACCGCGCGATCCTGCTGGACGCCCTGCCGGGCCTCGGCCTCGGCCGCGTGCACCCGGCAGACGGCGCCTTCTACCTCTACGCGGACGTCTCGAACCTCACCAACGACGCCGCGGATTTCTGCCGGCGCATGCTCGACGAGGCGCACGTCGCGTCGACGCCCGGCCTCGACTTCGACCCGGACGTGGGCAACCACCACGTCCGCTTCTCCTTCGCGGGCTCGGAGGCCGAGTGCCGCGAGGCGGTGGCGCGGCTGAAGGCGTGGCTGCGCTGACCGGTCAGGCCGCCGGCACGAGCGCGCCGACCGCCTCGACCAGCTCCGAGAAGTGCTCGATCACCCGGTCGGGGCCGAGTTCGGCGACCGGCCGGTCGGTGTAACCGAAGGTGACCGCCACCACCGGGATGCCGGCGGCCTTGGCGGTGTCGATGTCGGTCCGGGAATCGCCCACCATGACGGCGCGGGCCGGGTCACCGGCGGCGCGGGCGATGGTGCCCGTCAGGTGGCGGGGATCGGGCTTGGCTTGCGGGAAGGTGTCCCGGCCGCAGATCGCCGCGAAGCGGTGGCCGATCCCGAGGAGGCGCAGCAGCTCGACCGACTGTCCCTCGTACTTGTTGGTGCAGACCGCGAGCCGGAAGCCGGCCGCCTCGAGGGCGTCGAGCGCCTCGACGACGCCCGGGAAGAGGTGGGACGTGTCGGCGAGATGCGCGCCGTAATGGGCGATGAAGGCGTCGAAGAGCCGGTCGTGGTCCTCCAGCGACAGCGGTCGCCCCTCGGCCTCGAAGCCGCGCCGGATCAGCGCCCGGGCACCGGCGCCGATCAGCCCGCGCGCCTGCGAGAGGGGCAGTTCGGCCAGCCCCTCGCGCTTCATCAGCACGTTCAGGGTGCCGATCAGGTCGCCCGCGGTCTCCGCGAGGGTCCCGTCCAGGTCGAACACGGCGATCGGGGGTTTGCGCGTCGGTTCGGTGGACATGCGGGACAGGCTCCGGGCTCGGCTGGATCTCGAACGGCGTCGCTATCGGGGTGGGGGAACCGGGGCAAGCCAGCCTTCGGTGTGCGGCGGGGCGCGGATCGTCTCACCGAGCGCCCCAGACTCGCCCGAAAGCGCGGACAAACGCAGCGCGTACCAGCCCCGGGACCCGCGATGAAACTCTCCCTGCCCTTCCTGCTGCCGCTCCTGGCCGCCTGCGCCGCGCTGCAAGCCCTGCCGGCGGCCGCGACCTCCTTCGAGTTCGTTCCCGCCCCGCAGACCGACCTGAACCGGATGTACCGGGTCGACAAGGTGACCGGCGAGGTGACCTCCTGCCAGTACGGGCTCCAGGAATCGGCGGGCGGCATCGGCCAGACGGTGTGCTTCGGGCCGGGGGAGGGCGCCGGGCCGCAGACCCCGTCGGAATACGGGCTGGTCGCGAGCCGGCACACCCGCGAGGCCGGCGTCTTCCGCGTGAACTACCGGACCGGCGAGATGAGCATCTGCTTCGTGCTGGTGAAGAAGGAGCAGGTCGTCTGCACCCAGCAGGGCAAGCCCGGCGCCGAGGGCGCGTCCGACACCCCGCTCACCGGTCCGGCCCCCGGTCGCGCCGGCGCCAGCGCCACCCCGACACAGGGCGGCCGCCCGTGACGCGGACGTGCGGGCGCGGGCGTTCCGGTCGGCCCGGTCCCGTGCTACGGGCCGCCCGACGCTCACGGAAAGACCGGCTGCCCATGACCCGCGCTCCCTCGCTCACCCTCGCCGACCGGGCGGTGTCCCGGTGAGCGGGCCGGACCTGCGGCGGGCCGCGGCCGCCCGCGCCCTCGACCTCGTCGAGCCGGGCATGCGGCTCGGCCTCGGCACGGGCTCCACGGCGGCGGCCTTCGTGGCGCTCCTCGGCGAGCGCGTCCGTGCCGGCCTCGACATCGTCGGCGTACCGACCTCCGAGGCCACGCGCACGCAGGCCGAGAGCCTGGGCATCCGCCTCGCGACCCTGGACGAGCAGCCCGAGCTCGACCTGACCATCGACGGCGCCGACGAGGTCGACGACCGGCTCCGCCTGATCAAGGGCGGCGGCGCGGCGCTCCTGCGCGAGAAGATCGTCGCCTGCGCGAGCCGCCGCATGGTGGTGATCGCCGACGCGGCCAAGCACGTGGCGCGGCTCGGCGCCTTCCCGCTCCCGGTCGAGGTCAATCCCTTCGGCCTCAAGGCCACGCACCGCGCCGTCGAGGCGGCGGTCGCGGGGGCCGGCTGCTCCGGTGACGTCCGGCTGCGCGCCCAGGCCGATGGCAAGCCCCTGGTCACGGACGGGGGCCATTACATCCTCGACGCGCGCCTCGGTGCGATTCCCGATCCGGAGGCCCTCGGCGCCGCCCTCTGGGCCGTGCCGGGCGTCGTCGAGCACGGCCTGTTCCTCGGCATCGCCGACGCCGCGATCCTGGCGGCGGCGCGGGACGGGCAGGCCGAGGTCACCGTTCTCGGCAGCCTCACCTGAGGCGCCGCCCTCCATCGCCGGCCATCCTCGCAAGAAAGTCCAGCATGTCCCGTCGTCCCACCGCCGTGCCAGGCCTCCTCAGCCTCGCGCTCGGCCTCGCGCTCCTGGCGCTCCCCCACGCGGCGGCCGCGCAGCCGCAGAAGGCCGCGCAGGCCAAGCCGGCGGCGCAGCCGGCCGCCGGCACCCCCGCGGCCAACAGCCCGGCCGCGGCCACCTACACGCCGGCCCACCTCGCGCTCGCCCGCGAGGTGATGCTCAGCTCCGGCATCGCCCGGTCGTTCGACTCGGTGCTGCCCGCCTTCGCCGACCAGATCCGGAAGCAGACGGTCACCCGCCCCGAGCTCTCCAAGGACCTCGAGGAGGTCCTGGCCTCGCTGCAGCCGGAGATGGAGCTGCAGAAGCAGCGCATGATCGACATCGCGGCGCGCACCTACGCGTCGAAGTTCTCCGAAGCCGAGCTGAAGGAGATCGCGACCTTCTTCCGCTCGCCCGCCGGCAAGCACTACGTGGAGGCGCAGCCGCAGCTCCTCGACGAGATGGTGCAGGAGATGCAGGACTGGACGCAGGACGTCTCGGAATACGTCATGGTTCGCGTCCGCGCCGAGATGGGCAAGCGCGGGCACCAGATGCAGTGAGGGCGGCCGCTCCTGCGGGCGGATCGCCGTGAGAGACCGTCCGTGAACGCGGCCGGCCGCATGTACGCGGCGGGCGGCGCGCTGCTCGCGGCCACGCCGCTCGCCATGGTGCTCGCCAACCGGTCGAGCCCGCTGGTCGTCGGCCTGGCGGCGCTCGCCTTCCTGGCCGGACGCTGGGCGGAGGACGCGTCCGCCCTGCGCGGCGCGCTGCTGTCCCCGCTGCGGACGCCGCTCGCCGGCGCGGCGCTCGCCTTCATGGCCTGGGCGCTGGTCTCCCTGGCCTGGAGCCCGTTCCCGGTCGTCTCCCTGCGGGTGCTGGGCGAGTTCCTCCCGACGCTGCTCGCCGCCTACCTGCTGGCCTGCCTGGCGCCCGGGCGGATCCCGGCCTTCGCGCCGCGGCTCGGCGCGATCGCGATCGGGCTGTCGGGACTCCTGATCGCGGCGGATCTCGCCGCCGATCTCGTCCTGGAGCGGGCGCTCGGGCGCCGGGTCGCCGCCTTCGTGCACAACCGGCCGGCCCTGACCCTCGACCTCGTGGCCGGCCCACTGGCCCTCGTGCTCTGGAAGGGCCGCGCCCGCGGGCTCGCCGCCGCGACGCTCGCCTTCGCGGGCCTCGGCGTGCTCCGCTCGATCAGCGGCGCCGCCCAGCTCGGCCTCCTGGCGGGTGCCGCGACGGCCACCCTGGCGCGGCTCCTGCCCCCGCGGGTCGGCCTGGGACTCGCCGGCCTCGGTCTCGGTCTCGCCGTGGCGCTCGCTCCGGTCGAGGGCGACCTCCTCGCCCGCGCCATGCCGGAAGCCGCCCACGAGCGCCTCGTCCAGTCCTCGTCCCGGGCCCGGGTCGCGATCGCGCGCAGCTTCGGGGCCGCGGTGGCGGCCGATCCCTGGCGCGGCGCGGGCGTCGGCACGAGCGCACGCTTCGCCGAGACGCCGGTCGCCCGAACGGTGCCGCCGGAGATGCGCGTCCTCCTCGGGGTCGGGCACCCGCACAACAGCTTCCTGCAGGTCTGGGCCGAGCTCGGCCTGCCCGGCGCGATCCTCGCGGCCCTGACGCTGCTGCTGCTGCTCGCGCGGATCGCGCCGCTGCCGCGGCCGGACCGCGCCGCGGCCCTCGGCCTCCTGGCCTGCGCGGTGGCGATCGCCTTCGTCGAGCACAACGGCTGGGCGGCGTGGTGGACGGCGGGGCTCGGCGCTGCCATCACCTGGATGCGCGCGGCCTCTCCGGCCGGCGCGCGCGAGAGATCCGAGCGGGACGGTCCGGCATGAGCGCGTTCGACGTCGACCTCTTCGTCATCGGCGGCGGGTCCGGTGGTGTCCGCGCGGCGCGGATCGCGGCCGGGTACGGCGCGCGGGTGATGCTGGCCGAGGAGTACCGGGTGGGCGGCACCTGCGTGATCCGCGGCTGCGTGCCGAAGAAGCTGATGGTCTATGCCGGCCGCTTCGCCGACGAGTTCGAGGACGCCGCGGGCTTCGGCTGGACCGTGGAGAAGCCCCGCTTCGACTGGGGCACCCTCAAGACGCGGCGCGACGCGGAGGTGACCCGGCTCGAGGGCATCTACGACGCCAACCTGATCCGCGCCGGCGTCGAGATCGTGCCCGAGCGGGCGGTGATCGAGGATCCCCACACGGTCCGCCTCGTGGCGTCCGGCCGCACGGTCCGCGCCGAGCGGATCCTGGTGGCGGTCGGCGCGCATCCCGTGAAGGAGCCGGCGGTGCCGGGGATCGACCTGGCGATCACCTCGAACGAGGTGTTCGAGCTGGAGAGCCTGCCGGAGCGGATCCTGGTGATCGGCGGCGGCTACATCGCGGTGGAATTCGCCGGCGTCTTCGCGGCGCTCGGCAGCCGCACGACGCTGCTGCACCGGGGCGACAGGCTGCTGCGCGGGTTCGACGACGAGATCCGCGACGCCCTGGCCGAGGCCTACGGCCAGCGGATGGACCTGCGGCTCGGTCGCACGCTGCGGCGCGTCGAGCGCCGGGACGGCGGGCTGTGCGCGCAGCTCGACGACGGCAGCGACATCCTGGTGGATCAGGTGCTCGTCGCGACGGGCCGGCGGCCGAACGTCGAGGGCCTCGGCCTCGACCGCGTCGGCATCGCGACCGACGCCGCCGGCGCGATCCCGGTCGACGCCTTCTCGCAGACCCGAGTTCCCTCGATCTACGCGGTGGGCGACGTGACCAACCGCGCCAACCTCACGCCGGTGGCGATCCGCGAGGGCCACGCCTTCGCCGACACGGTCTACGGCGGCAAGCCCGCCTGCGTCGATCATCGCCTGATCCCGACCGCGGTGTTCTCGACCCCCGAGATCGGCGTCGTCGGCCACAACGAGGCGGCCGCCCGCGAGATCTACGGCAAGATCGACGTCTACAAGGCGCGCTTCCGCCCGATGAAGGCGACCCTGTCCGGCCGCGAGGAGCGGATCCTCATGAAGGTGCTGGTCGACTGCGCCAGCGACCGGGTGGTGGGCGTCCACATCTTCGGCCACGACGCCGGAGAAGTCATCCAGACGGTGGGGATCGCCGTGACCATGGGCGCCACGAAGGCGGATTTCGACCGGACCATCGCGGTCCATCCGACCGCCGCCGAGGAGCTCGTGACCATGCGGGTCCCGGAAGTCACCAAGCACCCGGTCGGCGTCGGCTGAGACCTCCGCGCGGCCGGGGCCTCGACGCGGTGCGCGACCGAGCCATATCAGGGGCATGGGCAAGCAGGGCACCGGCAAGGGACGACGCGAGGACGACGCGCACGCGCGGCGGCAGGCGGTCATCGACGGCCTGCTGGAGGACGCCCTGCGGCCGGCCTTCCACCGGCCGCCGAGCCACGAGGCGCTCTCGCCGGACATCCGGCAGGCGATCGACCGCCTCCTCGCCAAGGCGGAGGCGCAGCGCAGCCGCAACCTGACCTACGACGACCTGGAGGAGGCCTTGCCGCCCCGGGACGTCTCGGCCGAGGACCTGGAGGCGATCTTCTGGATCCTGGCCGAGCACGGGATCGAAGTCGAGGACGGTGAGGCCTGACGCGAGACCCGACTCCGGGACGCGCCTGCCCCCCTCTCGCGGCACTCGCATGTCCGCGGGAACCTCTCTATAAGCCGCGCTTCGCGCGTAGGGCGCGATCGCACGAAGGGGTGCGCGGAGAGAGGTCATGGGCGAGCGTTGGACACCGAAGAGCTGGAGGCATCTGCCGATCGAGCAGGTCCCGGCCTATCCGGACGCCGCCGCCCTGGGTGCCGTCGAGTCGCAGATCGCGAGCTTTCCGCCGCTCGTTTTCGCCGGTGAGGCCCGCAAGCTGAAGGCCGCGCTCGCGCGCGTCGCCGCGGGCCAGGCCTTCCTGCTCCAGGGCGGCGACTGCGCGGAGAGCTTCGACGAGCACTCCGCCGACAACATCCGCGACTTCTTCCGGGTGTTCCTGCAGATGGCGATGGTGCTGACCTTCGCGGGCGGCTCGCCGGTGGTGAAGGTCGGGCGCATCGCCGGGCAGTTCGCCAAGCCGCGCTCGTCGCCCACCGAGACTCTCGACGGCGTGAGCCTGCCGAGCTACCGCGGCGACATCGTCAACGGCATCGGCTTCTCGGAGGAGGCGCGGGTCCCGGATCCCCGCCGGCAGCTCGAGGCCTACCGCCAGTCGGCCGCGACGCTGAACCTGCTGCGCGCCTTCGCCACCGGCGGTTACGCGAACCTCGAGAACGCGCATCGCTGGATGCTGGGGTTCGTGAAGGATTCGCCGCAATCCTCGCGCTACCAGGACGTGGCCGGCCGCATGACCGACGCCCTCGACTTCATGCGGGCGATCGGCATCAACCCGGAGACGCATCCGGAAGTGCGGACCACCGACTTCTACACCAGCCACGAGGCCCTGCTGCTCGGCTACGAGGAGGCGCTGACCCGCGTCGATTCGACGACCGGCGACTGGTACGCCACCTCCGGCCACATGCTGTGGATCGGCGACCGGACCCGGCAGCCGGACCACGCCCACGTCGAGTACGCCCGCGGCATCAAGAACCCGATCGGCCTGAAGTGCGGCCCATCCATGAAGGCGGAGGGCCTGATCCGGCTCATCGACCTGCTCAACCCGGAGAACGAGCCGGGGCGCCTCAGCCTGATCTGCCGCTTCGGCGCCGACAAGGTCGGCGACCACCTGCCGGCACTGATCCGGGCGGTCGAGCGGGAAGGCCGCTCGGTCGTGTGGATCTGCGATCCGATGCACGGCAACACGATCCCGGCCGGCCGCTACAAGACCCGGCCGTTCGAGCGGGTCATGCAGGAGATCGAGGGCTTCTTCGGCGTCCACCGGGCCGAGGGTACCTTCGCGGGCGGCATCCACCTGGAGATGACCGGCAAGGACGTGACCGAGTGCACGGGTGGCGCCCGGGCCCTGACCGCCGACGACCTGCAGGACCGCTACCACACCTACTGCGACCCGCGCCTCAACGCGGAGCAGGCGCTGGAGGTGGCGTTCCGCACGGCCGAGCTGGTGAAGGCCGAGCGCAGCCACGTGGAGCGCCCGCGCCTCGACGCCGCCGAGTAGGGCGGATCACCGGACCGCGCGTCCGGCCGGCCATCGGCGCGCGCTGCCCTTAGCGGGGCGGCGCGCGCCGCCGGACGCCGCGACGTTCAGGCGATCGCCCGGAGCGCGCCGTTCCAGCGGCGGATGACCGAGGCGACCTCCGACACGGGGACGGGGCGGCTGAACAGGTAGCCCTGGACCTCGTCGCAGCCCTCGGCGCGCAGGTGCGCGAGCTGCGCCTCCGTCTCGACGCCCTCGGCGGTCGTCGTCATGCCGAGGCTGGCGCCGAGGCCGATCACCGCCCGCACGATGAAGTCGGTCCCGTCCTTCACGCACAGGTCGCGCACGAAGGACTGGTCGATCTTGATCTTGTCGAAGGGGAACGAGCGCAGGTAGCTGAGCGACGAGTAGCCGGTCCCGAAATCGTCCATCGCCACGCGCACGCCCAGCGCGCGGAGGCTGTGGAGGATCGCCGTCGTGGCGCCGGGATTGGCCACCAGCACCGTCTCGGTGATCTCCAGCTCCAGGCGCCGGCCCGGCAGGCCGGTGCGCCGCAGCGCCTCGCGCACGGCGGTGACGAGGCTCGCCGAGGTGAACTGCACCGCCGAGACGTTGACCGCGACCTTGAGCTCGTCCGGCCAGCGGGCGGCCTCCTCGCAGGCGCGGCGCAGCACCCACTCGCCGAGCGGCACGATCAGCCCGAGCTCCTCGGCGATCGGGATGAACTCGGCCGGCGAGACGAAGCCGCGGACCGGGTGGTTCCAGCGCAGCAGCGCCTCGAAGCCGCAGATCCGGTCCGTCTCGAGGCTGTAGATCGGCTGGTAGTAGACCTCGAACGCCTCCCGGGCGAGGGCGTCGCGCAGGTCGCGCTCCATGATTCGCCGCGCCATGAGGCGGGCATCCATCGCCGGCTCGAAGAAGCGGAAGGCGCCGCGCGCCTCGGTCTTGCCCCGATCGAGGGCGACCTCGGCGTTCTTCAGGAGCTTGTCCGCGTTCGACCCGTCGCTGGGGGCGAGGGTGATGCCGATGGTGAGCCCGACGCTGATCGTGTGGTGCGTGAGGCTGTAGGGCGCGCCGACGACCTCGATGATGCGCCGGGCGAGGATGGCGGCGTCCTCGGGCCGGTCGACGCCGCGCTGGACCACGATGAACTCGTCGGCCCCCAGGCGGGCGACGCAGTCGATCTCGCGCACACAGGCGGTGAGCCGGTTGGCGACCGCGACGAGCAGCTCGTCGCCGATGCCGTGGCCGAGGGTCTCGTTGACCGGCCGGAAGTCGTCGAGGTCGATGGCGAAGACCGCGAAGCCCTGGTCGCGCCCGGCCTGGGCCACGGCCACGTCGATCTGCTGACCCACCGCCACCCGGTTGGGCAGCCCGGTCAGCATGTCGTGATGCGCCATGAAGGCGATGCGGGCCTCGGCCCGGCGGCGCTCGGTGACGTCCTCGTAGGTGGCCACGAAACCGCCATCGGCGGCCTCGCGACGGTCGATGGCGACGATGCGACCGTTGCTCAGTTCCTGGAAATGCGTCTGCCACGCGCCGTTGCTGAAGGCGTCCCGCTGCTGCCGCAGCAGGGCCTCGAGATCGCAGCCGGGGTGGTTGCCGGCCGCGAGGCTGGCGCTCAGGACCTCGAGCGCGGTCATGCCGGGCACGACCGCGCCGGGCGGCAGGCCGTAGATCTCGCTGTAGCGCCGGTTGACCACCATCAGCCGGCTCTGCCCGTCGTAGAGGCAGAGCCCCTGGGACATGGTGTCGAGGGCCGCGTCGAGGCGCAGGTTGGTCTGGGTGAGGCGGCGCTCCTGCTCCTTGAGGACGCTGATGTCGCTGCACACCGCGATGAAGCCGCCCTGCCGGGTGGCGCTGCGGCTCACCCGCAGCCAGCGGCCGTCGGCCAATCGGATGTCTCCGTCCCGGGCCAGGGCCCTGAAGCAATCGTCCAGCACCTCCCGGTGCTGGTCCCGCGGCTCGTCCGCAATCCGCGTCAGGGACAGACCGGCCTCGATGGCGGCAGCGAGCCCAACGAAGAAGCGGAGGGCCTGCGCGTTCGCCAGGGCGATCCGGCCGTCGGCATCGACCACCACCACGCCTTCCCGCGACGTCTGCAGCGCGTCCGTCACGAGCGCCTCGGCGACCCGGCGCTGGCTGACCTCGCGCAGCGTCAGCGCCCGGATGGTCGACCGCATCGCCGCGACGGCATCCAGCAGCCTGCTCAGTCCGTCGCGACCGCCGGTGGGGATCCGATCGTCGAGCTGACCGCCCGCGATCCGTTCGGCCGCCTCGGCCGCCGCGCTCACCGATCCGCTGATGCGGCGGGTGAGCAGCCAGGCGATCAGCCCGCAGGCAAGGATCACGAGGGCGACCGCGGCGGCGTGCCATCGGATCGCGCCCACCACCCGCTGCCGCGCCGCCTGCCTGAAGGTGAAGCCGTCGCCGGCCATGACGTTGATCAGGAGATCGATCTGGCCCTCGACGGCGTCGGCCTGCCGTTCGAGGGCTGCCGCCTGATCCGGCCGCACCGTCACGGGGTCGAGCTCGCGGCGCAGGCTCTCCCAGGAAGCCACGCCGGCCTGGACCGCCTGGGCCGTCCGCGCAGCCCGCTCGGACTGGGCACGCTCGGCCGCGATGACGAGATCCTCGGCCAGAACCGCCGAGAGATCGGTGATCTCCGAATCCCGCTTCGCCACCTCGGCACCGTCGCGGGCCTGCATCCGCCGGATGAGGGTCGTGCGCATCTTGGCGAAGTCGGCCGCCGCCGCGCGGGCGAAGCTGATCGACGTCAGGGACTCGTCGTAGGTCCGCGTGGCGAGCCCGCCCACCTGCAAGATCGCCAAGCCGGTCGAGAGCGCGAGCGCGCCCAGGAGGAGGGCGACACAGAGGAATGCGACGCCGACCGCGGCGCGGATCGTCGTGACGCGGCCCGTCAGCGTCGCGGCCGCGCGAGAACGCCCTGCTCGGTCTCCGCAATCCGTCGGCGTCTCGGGGTCTCGCATCGCACCGGTCGCTGGGTCACACGTCCGGCCAGCGATAAATGACACCTGTTAAGAGGCAATTAGCCGGCGGCCTCGCGATCTCAGATCAGTCGCGCACGCCTGGCGCACAGCAATCGGCAGATTCCGCCCAGTCGACCGCGCGATCGCGGAGATCTGCGGCACCGCGTTTCTGCCGCTGGGCGGATCCTGTCGGCCGAGCTCAAGTTTTCATCTTGATTGGCGCGCAGTTCAGCAGCGGATTCGGACGGGCCGCTTGCCGTGATGCCCATGTCGCCGCCTCGACACCGGCGTATCGAACGGTATCCGCCGCGCCGGAGGCCGTATCCGCGGACGCGCACGCGCGGATCAGTCCGGCGTTCACCGCTGAGCCGAGCGGAGCGGCCCGGGCGCGGGCGACGGTTTCAGGGGTTCGACGGACTGGCCGTCGCGCAGGTCCGGGGCGGGGCTGTAGATGATCCGGGTCTCGGCGGGCAGCCCAGATTCCAGCTCCAGCGTGCGCCCGAGATCGCGCCGCACGCGGATCGTCCGCCACGTCACCCGGTCGTCGTCGGTTAGGGTAGCGACCCTGAGGTCGTTGCCGCTGAACACCGTCGCCTCGGCGGGGATCGTCACGCCGGGCTCGGCCCGCGGGATCTTGAGGGTGACGTAGGCGTAGAGCCCGGCCCGCAGCGCCCGATCGGCGTTGGGGACATCCACCTGGGTGGTCAGCGTGCGCGACGCCGCGTTCAGCGCGACGGAGCTGCGCTCCACGAAGCCGTCGAAGCGCCGCCCCGGCATCTGCGGCACGGTGATCTCGGCCCGGACACCGGGCTCGACGCCGACGGCGTCCTTCTGCGGCACGTTGACGGTGATGCGCAGCAGGCTGTCCTGATCCATGCTCAGGAGCGGCGTGCCGCCGTTGTCGGCGCGCACGAGATCGCCGACATCGACGTTGCGCACCGTCACGACGCCGTCGAACGGCGCCACGACCCGCTCGAAGGCGGTGAGTGCCTTCAGGCGGTCGACCACGGCCTCCTGCGCCTTGATGTTGGCGGTCGCGACCTTCACGCCGGCCTCGGCGGCGGCGAGCGCCGCGGCCTGGCTGAGCACGCCCGCCTGGGTGTTGTCGGCATTCTGCCGCGAGGCCCAGCCCTGGACGGCCAGCGTGCTCGTGCGGTTGTTGGTGAGGTTGGCGAGGTTGACGTTGGCGCGGGCCTGCTCGACCTGCGCCCGCGCCTGGAGCAGCTGCGCCTTCAGCTGGCCGACCTGCGCCTCGGCCTGGGCGAGCTGCTGGTCGAGATCCGGGGCGGCGATGCGCAGGAGGAGATCGCCCGCCTTCACCCGCGACCCGATATCGACCCGGCGTTCGGCGACGTAGCCGGTCGCGCGCGCGGCGATCGCCGCCGTTGTGAAGGCCTGCATCTCGCCCGGAAGTACGAGATCGAGGGGGCCCTCGGCGCGCTCGACCGCCACGGTGCGCACCTGGGGCACGAGGGTCTTGATCCGCTCCAGAGTCGCGGTCGCCGCCGCGTCGCGCTGCCAGTGGCCGTAGGCACCCCAGGCGAGCAGGCCGAGTCCGGCGAGGCCGACCAGCAGGAACGGGGCCTTGCCGGGCGGCGGAGGGACGTCCGCGCCCGCGTCGTGCGCCTTCATCGATCGGCTCTCCGCCCCAGACATCCGGCCGGGTCACGGTGAAGGTAGCGGTCGGCGGCCCGGACGGCCAGCGTGTGGATTGGCCGCATCGGCGCGCCGGCCTAGCGCCCCGGACCGGCCACCAGCAGGCGCCGGCTGAGGCGCTTGTGCAGGTGGACCATCAGGGCGATCCCGAAGAGGGGCGTCAGCAGGTTGAGGATCGGAACGATCATCAGGCCGGCCAGCAGGCACCCGGCGCCGAGCGTCCGGATCGAGAAGGCGCGGCGCATCTCGGCGGCCTCCGGGAGGGGGCGGAACCGGGCCGCCGCCATCTCGAAATACTCGCGGGACAGCAGGTAGGCGTTGGCCGCGAAGAAGGCGGCGATCCCGATCACCGGGATGAAGAAGAAGACCAGGGCCGCGAGGTTCACCAGCAGCGTCACGCCGGCGAAGCGCAGGGCGTAGAGCATGGCCGTTCCGAACGGCATGGCGCGTCCGGGCGGCTCGTTCGGGAAATCGGTGCGCTCGACGATCTCGGCCGCGTCGTCCAGGAAGAAGCCCGCCACCAGGATCGAGACCGCCGGCATCAGGTAGGCGAGGGCCACGACGAGACCGAAACCCGCCAGGTAGTAGGCGAGGCTGTCGAGGATCGGGTACTGGGCGGAGATGTGGTGGCTCGCCTGGAACGCCTGGATCAGCCGGGTCAGGCCGAGCCAGATCAGGAGCAGGAGCCCGACCGTCAGGCCGAGGGATTTCCACAGGATCGCGCGCAGCGGCGGCGAGAAGGTCTGGCGCAAAGCCGCCGCGGCGGACTCGACGAGCATCGGGCGAGGATTCCGGCCTGCGCCGGAAGCGGCGCCGGCGCGTTGTGGAGCGGTGCGGCGACCGGTGCAAGATCGGGATCCGTCGCGGGGGCGTCAGGGTGCGGGGAGCGCGCGTGCAGGACACGACAGGACAGGTCTCGGCGCCCCGGGCGTCCGATCGCCGGTGGGTCGACCCGGTCGTCCAGCCGGCCTACAGGCCGCGCCTCGCGCCGCTGCCCGAGCACCCGGAGGTGCTGGTGATCGGCGCCGGCGCCGCCGGCATCGGGGCGGCCCGGACTCTCGCGGCCCGGGGTGTGTCCGTCGCGGTGCTGGAGGCGCGGGACCGCGTCGGCGGTCGCGCCCTGACGGTTTCCCTACGCGGCCACGCCCTCGATCTCGGCGCCCACTGGCTCCATGCCGGACCGATCAATCCCCTCGTGGCGCTCGGCCGCGCGCGCGGCGAGAGGCTCCGGCGGGCCGCGCAGGAGAGCCACGTCTGGGTCGGGGGCCGGCCCGGCCGCGCCGACGATGTCCGGGCCAACGGGCGCGCCTTCGACCGCGCGGACCGCGCCATGACCCGCGGCGCCGCGCGGCCCGGCCCGGACCGGCCGGCCTCCAGCGCCCTGCCGCCCGGGCTCGGCGCCTGGGGCGAGCGGGTCGCGCAGGTGCACGGTCTCGTCTCGGGCCGGCCGCTGGCGGAGGTCTCGCTCCACGATTTCCCCAGCCTGGAATACGGCGACAACTACTTCCTGGCCGACGGTTACGGCAGCTACATCGCCCGCTTGGCGGACGGCCTGCCGGTGGCGCTCGCGACCCCGGTGACGCGGATCGACTGGTCGGGTGGCCGCGTCCGCGCGACCGGCGCGGACGGGACCGTGTACGCCGCCCGCGCGGTCATCGTGACGGTGCCGATGATGGTGCTCCGGGACGGGCCGGCCTTCACGCCGCCGCTGCCGAACGCGGTCCGCGCCGCCATCGACGGCTTCACCACCGGCATCTACGAGCACGCTGTGCTGCACTGGCCGTCGAGCCCGTTCCGCGGCCGCGACCGGCTGGCGGCGATCCACGGCGGACGGCGCGCCCCGCCGGGGCTCCTCACCCGCATCGACGACACGCCGTTCCACTATTACGAGCTCGACCTGCACGAGGCCGCGGCGATCGATGCCGCCGGGTCCGGCGCGGACGGCGTGCGCCGCCACGTCCGCGCGGTCCTGACCGAGCATTTCGGCCGGGCGCGGCTGCGCGACCTGACGATCCCGGCGATGAGCGCGTGGCGCCACGACCGATGGTCGCGCGGCTCGTGGGCCGTGGTCCCGCCGGGCCACGCACCGGCGCGAAAGGCCCTCCGCGCCTCCGTCGCCGACACGGTCTGGTTCGCCGGCGAGGCCCTGTCCCGCGAGCAGTGGGGCACGGTCGGCGGCGCCTACGAGGAGGGCGTCCGGGCCGCCGAGGCCGTGTCCGCCATCGTACCGGACGGCGCCGGGGAGCGTATCCGGGCGGGCACAGGCTGAGATGAGCAGGCCCCGGAAGCGGCCGGGGCGCTTGCCGCAGCCGGACAAGACGGGCATCCCCCGGCCGAAACGCGACAGGGGGCGGCGATGGATTGGGTCGAGGGCATCGGCTATCTCGGGACGGCGCTGACCATCTCGGCGACGGCCATGAGCACGATGATTCCGCTGCGGATCATCTCGCTCTGCGCGAGCTGCGCCGTGATCACCTACGGCATCATGATCGGCAGCATGCCGGTGGTGCTCACCGAGCTGATCCAGATGCCGTTCAACGCCTACCGGCTCTGGCAGATGCTGCGCCTCGTCCGCGACGTGGAGACGGCCGCCGACAACGACCTGTCCCTCGAGTGGCTGCGGCCCTTCGGCTCGAGACGCCCGTTCGGCATCGGCGAGGTGGTGTTCCGCAAGGGGGATCTCGCCACCGAGATGTACTACATCGAGAGCGGCGTATTCCGGATCCCGGAGGTCGATCTCGAGGTGCGCCAGGGCGGTATCGTGGGCGAGCTCGGGCTCCTGTCGCCGGGCAACGCCCGCACCGCCTCGCTGGTCTGCGTCGAGGCGGGCCACGCGCTGTGCGTGTCCTACTCCGACGTGAAGCAGCTCTACTACCAGAACCCGGAATTCGGGTTCTACTTCCTCAAGCTGACCAGCGAGCGCCTCTTCCAGGGGGTGCAGGGCATGTCCAAGCCCCAGGCGGTGGCCGGCGACGCGCTGTGAGGCGCCGCCGCCCGCGGCTCAGAGCATGCTCGGCAGGATGCGGTCCGGCGGCCGGTGGCCGTCCATGAAGGTCTTGATGTTGATGATGACCTTCTCGCCCATGTCGGTGCGGCTCTCGTAGGTCGCCGAGCCCATGTGGGGCAGGAGGACGACCTTGCCCTGGCGGGCGAGCTTGACGAGCCGGGGGCTGACGGCGGGCTCCTGCTCGAACACGTCGAGGCCGGCCGCCGAGATCTCGCCGCCCTCGATCAGGCGCGCCAGGGCGTTCTCGTCGATCACCTCGCCGCGGGCGGTGTTGACCACGACCGCCTCGGGCTTGAGCAGCTTGAGGCGCCGCGCCGAGAGCAGATGGTACGTCGCGGGCGTGTGCGGGCAGTTCACCGACACGATGTCGACGCGCGCCAGCATCTGGTCGAGGGATTCCCAGTAGGTCGCGTCCAGCGCACTCTCGATGGCGGCCGGCACCCGGCGGCGGTTGTGATAGTGCACCTGCAGGCCGAAGGCGCGGGCGCGCTTGGCCAGCGCCTGGCCGATGCGGCCCATGCCCACGATGCCGAGGCGCTTGCCGGTGATGCGCCGGCCGAGCATCCAGGTCGGCGACCAGCCGGTGGTCCACTCGTCGTCCGGGATGATCCGCGCGCCCTCGGTGACCCGGCGGGCCACCGCGAGGATCAGCGCCATCGTCATGTCGGCGGTGTCCTCGGTCAGCACGCCGGGCGTGTTGGTGACCGTGATGCCGCGCTCCAGCGCCGCCGCCACGTCGATGTGATCGACGCCGTTGCCGAAATTGGCGATCAGGCGGAGGTTCGGGCCGGCCTGGGCGATCAGCCCGGCATCGATCTCGTCGGTCACGGTGGGAACGAGTACGTCGGCCTCGCGCAGGGCCGACGCCATGGCGTCCGGCGCCATCGGCGCGTCCTCGGAATTGAGCCGGACGTCGAACAGCTCGCGCATCCGCGTCTCGACGGCATCCGGCAGGCGCCGCGTCACGACCACCAGCGGCTTGCGCTTCGACACGTCTCTCTCCCCGTCAGCCCCGCGGCCCTGATCGCGGCTCGCGCCCGGCGGCTCCCGCCCGGACCGCTTCCCGCAAGCGTCCGTTAACCGAACTCGGCCAGACAGGATCGGTCACGGGGCGCCGGTTCCGGAGCCTGTTCCGACCCATCGGCCTCTCTACCAGAGGTGGGCCGGAACACAATCGGATGCGGACCGGTCCGCGCGTCGAACCGGCCCCGCTTTCGACATGTCCGGCGCCCACCAACACCACGTCTGGATAGGGAGACGACCATGCGCGTGTCACGCCTCAGCCTCGCCGTCGCGGCGGTGCTGGTCGGCGGCCTCGCGACCGGTGCCCGCGCGGCGCCGCCCGCCGGCCCCGAGGCCGGGGTCGGGCCGGTGACCAAGCTGCCGCTGCCGCGCTACGCGAGCCTGAAGACCGATCGCGTCAACCTCCGCGAAGGCCCCTCGAAGGATCACCGGACCCTCTGGGTGTTCCAGCGGGCCGGTCTCCCGGTCGAGATCGTGGGCGAGTTCGAGACCTGGCGCCGGATCCGCGATTCGGAGGGCACCGAGGGCTGGGTGCTGCACTCGCTCCTGTCCGGACGCCGCACCGCCATCGTCAACGCCGGCCCCGACAAGGGAGCCGAGAAGGCGGCCGTGTCGCTGCGGGCCAAGGCCGATGACGGCGCCGACGACGAGGCCAAGCTCCAGACCGGCGTGATCGGCAGCGTCAAGAGCTGCACCGGCACGTGGTGCCGCATGATCGTCGCGCTCCCGAACAAGCGGGACGTCGACGGCTACATCCGCCAGAATCGCCTGTGGGGCGTCTACCCGAACGAGGTCGTGGAGTAGCCGGGCGCCACCGCGCGGCGGTACGCGCTCTCCGGAGCCGCCCGAAAGCAAAGGCCCGGACAATGCCGGGCCTCGCGTCGTCTCCGAAGAGGGTTGGATCCGAGCCTCAGCCCTGGCGGCGGCCCGCCGGACGGCTGCGGCGCAGGCGCACGATCACCTCGACACCGGCGATCTCCATGCCCTCGGGCGCCTCGGGCAGCGAATCGACCGTGATGCCGCAATCCGGCATGTCGATCACCTGGCTCTCGTCCTCCAGGTAGAAATGGTGGTGCTCGGTCGGGTTCGTGTCGAAATAGGCCTTCGACCCGTCGAGCGCGAGCTGGCGCAGGAGCCCCGCCTCGGTGAATTGGTGCAGGGTGTTGTAGACCGTCGCCAGCGACACCGGCACCTTGGCGCGCATCGCCTCGTCGTAGAGCATCTCCGCCGTCAGGTGGCGGTCGCCGCGACCGAAGAGCAGCCAGCCCAGGGACAGGCGCTGCCGCGTCGGCCGCAGGCCGGCCCGACGCAGGCGGTCGCGCAGGTCGGACAGCGGGCAGCCGCGGCGCGGAGTCCCGTTGGCCTCCAACTGGGGAGCGGGGACCCGGCCGTTGAAGACGGCCTGGAATGGCACCGGTTCGGACATCGCTGGACTGAACGCTCGACGAGGGGCCTGAAGGAACGGATGTCTCCTCAGTATATTGAAGTGGTCGGACAGTCGCAACCCGAGCGTCGCCGCAGGCCCGCGGCTGCAGGCTTTGAAGGCGCGGCGCCCCGTGCTAACCCGCGCGCCAGCCGACGGGCCGAGTATAGTCGCCCGCAACGCGAAGATCGCGCCCATCCGAGGAAACAGCCAACGCAATGCCGCCAGACGCCGAGACACAAGCGCAGGGTGCGAACCGCCGGTCGCACTATTCCTACGAGGATCTTCTGGCCTGCGGGCGCGGCGAACTCTTCGGACCCGGCAACGCGCAATTGCCGCTGCCGCCGATGCTGATGTTCGACCGGATCACGTCCATCGGGACCGAGGGCGGCGCCCACGGCAAGGGGCACGTGACGGCCGAGCTCGATATCCGGCCGGACCTCTGGTTCTTCCCCTGCCATTTCCAGGGCGATCCGGTCATGCCGGGTTGCCTGGGGCTCGACGCCCTGTGGCAGATGCTGGGCTTCCATCTCGGCTGGCTCGGCTCGCCGGGCCGCGGCCGCGCCCTCGGCGTGGGCGAGGTGAAGCTCGCCGGCCAGGTGCTGCCGACGATCAAGAAGGTCGTCTACAACGTCGACGTGAAGCGGGTCCGTCAGGGCAAGCTCGTGCTCGGCATCGGCGACGGCTGGCTCGAGGCGGACGGCGAGCGCGTCTATCAGGTCCAAGACATGCGGGTCGGCCTGTTCCAGAGTTGAGCCGCGTCGCCGCGCGCCCGGCTCGCGGCTCGGCCGCAACGCCGGACGTTCTCGGCGGTTGAGATTGTGTCCGCGTCACCTTAGCTGACCGTGACGCGGCCCGGGCGACCGGGACCGCGACGGAGGTAGTGTCACCATCATGCGCCGTGTCGTCATCACCGGGATGGGCATCGTCTCGTCCATCGGCAACAACACGCAGGAGGTGCTCGCCTCCCTGCGCGAGGCCCGCTCGGGCATCGCGCGCGACGCCAGCTACGCCGAGCACGGCTTCCGCAGCCAAGTCTCCGGCGCGCCCACTCTCGATCCGGAGGGCGTGGTGGACCGGCGCGCGATGCGCTTCCACGGCGGCGGCACCGCCTGGAATCACGTCGCCATGGATCAGGCGATCCAGGATGCCGGCCTGGAGCAGGGCGACGTCTCGAACGAGCGCACCGGCATCATCATGGGCTCGGGCGGCCCCTCGACCCGCGTGATCGTCGAGGCCGCCGCCATCGCGCGGGACAAGGGTCCCAAGCGGATCGGGCCGTTCGCCGTGCCGAAGGCGATGTCGTCGACCGCGTCGGCGACGCTGGCGACGTGGTTCAAGATCCGCGGCGTGAACTACTCGATCTCCTCCGCCTGCGCGACCTCGAACCACTGCATCGGCAACGCCGCCGAGATCATCCAGGGCGGCCGGCAGGACATCATCTTCGCGGGCGGCTGCGAGGATCTCGACTGGACCCTCTCGGTGCTGTTCGACGCCATGGGCGCCATGTCGTCGAAGTACAACGACACACCGTCCCGGGCCTCCCGCGCCTACGACGCCAACCGCGACGGCTTCGTCATCGCGGGCGGCGCGGGCGTGCTGGTCCTCGAGGAGCTGGAGCACGCCAAGGCGCGCGGCGCCCGGATCTACGGCGAGGTCGCGGGCTACGGCGCCACCTCGGACGGGCACGACATGGTCGCGCCGTCGGGCGAGGGCGCCGTGCGCTGCATGCGCCAGGCGCTGGACGGTCTGAAGGGCGCGCGGATCGACTACATCAACCCGCACGCCACCTCGACCCCGGTCGGCGACGACAAGGAGATCGAGGCGATCCGCGAGGTGTTCGGCCGCGGCGAGGATTGCCCGCCGATCTCGGCCACGAAGTCGCTGACCGGCCATTCGCTGGGCGCCACCGGCGTGCAGGAGGCGATCTACAGCCTGCTGATGATGAACAACGGCTTCATCTGCGAGAGCGCGCACATCGACACCCTCGATCCGGCCTTCGCCGACATGCCGATCCTGCAGCAGCGCCGCGACAACGCGCAGCTCGGCCACGTGCTGACCAATTCCTTCGGATTCGGCGGCACCAACGCCACCCTCGTCCTGAAGCACGTCGACGCCTGATCGCCCCACGCGGAACCGCCGGCCTCGGGCCGGCGTTTACCCGCTGTTGAGATCTGGTGGTGGCGATGGGGACTTTCATCTTCGGAACGCTAGGCGGCCTCATGATTGCCGGCGTGGCCGCGATCTACGCCAAGCAGGTCGTGCTGGAAGAAGCGGATACCCACACGGACGGGCATTTCTGAGCCCGGCCGCAGCGCCATGGACGCCCCGCCCGCCGGCGGGGCTTTTTTTTGCCCGCCGCCAACCGCCGCCGCGTTTGGATCGCGGCGCGAGCCGCGTTAAGGCAGCCTGCCGCGGTTCGCTCGTCGCGACCGCGGTCCGGGCCCGCTCCGCGGGTCCGGCGTGCTCGGTCAGGATGTGAGTCGGCATGACGGGTTTGATGGCAGGCAAGCGCGGCCTGATCATGGGCGTCGCGAACGATCACTCGATCGCCTGGGGGATCGCCAAGGCGCTGCACGCCCAGGGCGCGCGACTGGCTTTCACCTATCAGGGCGAGGCGCTGGGCCGACGGGTGACGCCGCTCGCCGCCAAGCTCGATTCGGACATCGTTGTGCCCTGCGACGTCGAGGATCTCGCCTCCGTCGACGCGACCTTCGAGGCCCTCGACGCGCGGTTCGACGGCGGCCTCGACTTCGTGGTCCACGCCATCGGTTTCTCCGACAAGGCGCAGCTCAAGGGGCGCTACGTCGACGTGACGACGCGCGAGAACTTCGTGCGCACGATGACGATCTCGTGCTTCTCGTTCACCGAGATCGCGCAGCGCGCGGCCAAGCGGATGAACCAGGGCGGGTCGCTGCTGACCCTGACCTACGGCGGAGCCACCCGGGTCATGCCGAACTACAACGTCATGGGCGTCGCCAAGGCGGCGCTCGAGGCATCGGTGCGCTATCTGGCGAGCGACCTGGGCCCGGACGGGATCCGGGTCAACGCGCTCTCCGCCGGCCCGATGCGGACCCTGGCGGGCGCCGGGATCGCCGACGCGCGGCTGATGTTCAATCACCAGCGGGCGCACGCGCCGCTGCGGCGCACGGTGAGCCTGGAGGACGTCGGCGGGTCGGCTCTCTACCTGCTGTCGCCGCTCTCGGGCGGCGTCACCGGCGAGGTCCACTTCGTGGATGCCGGCTACAACATCATCTCGATGCCGCGCCCGGACGTGCTGCAGGCGCAGGACGCGGCCGGCGTCGTCGGCGACGCCTGAGGCGCCTCACTCCTCCGGAATGCGCGCCGGGGGCAGGGGACCGGCCGGGACGCCGCGCTCGCCGCGGACTGCCCGCCGCTCCCGCGCGGCGCGCGCCTCCTCGGGCGTCGGCGGCGCGGACGGGTAGTTCGACGCGAAGGGGTTGGGCGGAGCCCCGCGCCCGGAGCCACCGAACAGCTTGTCGAGGAAGCCTTCCTCGGCGCTCGCGGGACGGGCGACGAGGAGAAGGGCGAGGGCGAGGATCGGGCGAAGCTGCATCGTCAACGTCTGCGTGCCGGGACCGCGCCGGGTTAGGTCCACTTTCCGGCAGATCGGAGGCCGAGTCTCCGTCGCCTGGAACCGCGGCGCGTCCGGCGGGTTCGCGCACAACGATGACCGGCGCGTACAGGAGGCGTGATGTCCGAGGTTACCTATCGCATCGTCGAGCACGACGGCGGCTTCGCCTACAAGGTCGGCGACGTGTTCTCCGAGACCTTCCCGAGCCGCGAGGAGGCGCTGCAGGCGGCGCAGGCCGCGGCGGCGGAGCAGCAGGTCCCCGGCTCGACCGAGGGGATCCGCTACCAGGATCAGGCCGGCGGCTGGCACGACGAGACCGCGCAGGGCAGCGATCGGCCCACCGCGCGGGTCGTGGAGTAGTCGCGGCGGGCGGGACGGAGATGCGGGATCCGGGGCAACGACGGGGATCGGCGTGGCGCGCGCGCGGCGCGTGACCCCGGCCGAGGCGCAGGCCGGCCGCAGGGCGCCCGCTCTGCCGAAGGGCGCGCGCCGGACGACCCCGTCGCCGGAGACGCTGGCGGCCCTCGGGCCAGACCGGCTGATCGCGCTGATCCTCGGCGAGACCGGGCGTAACCCGGCCTTCAAGAAGCTGGTGAGCGCCGCGCTCGCCTCGCTCCAGGGCCCCGAGGCCGTCGCGGCGATCGTCGATCGGCGCCTGACGGCCCTCGAGGGCGCCCAGGGCTACATCGACTGGCAGAAGCGCCGGTCCTTCGCGGCCGACCTCAACACGACCGTGACGGTGATCCTCAACGAGCTGCGTCCCCTCGATCCGGCGGCCGCGCTCGACCGGCTCCGGCGCTTCCTCGACGGCGCAGACGCGGTCCTGAACCGCGTGGACGACAGCACCGGGGCCGTGCAGGCGGTGTTCGACCGCGCCTCCGCGGCCTTCGTGGAGATCGCCGGTTCCCTGCCGCCGGAGGACGCCGCCGGGGTGGCCGCACGCCTCGTCGAGCCGTTCGCGGCGGATCCGTTCGGGCCCCTCGGGACCGTCCTCGGCGACATGATCCCGCGGCTGCCCGAGCCGGCCCTCGCCGAGATCGACGACCGGCTCGCCGCCGCCGCGGCGGCGCTCCCGCCGGGCGGGGATCCAAGGCGCGAGGCGACGCACCACCGGCAGGCGGCCCGGATCCAGATCCTGCGCCTGCGGCAGACCATCGCCGACCGGCGCGGCGACCCGGACGCCTTCATCGCTCTGGAAGGCCTGATGCTGCCGGGGCGGGAGAACCGCGTCGCGATCGCCCGGCGGCTCCTCGACGCCGGGCGCCCCGCCGAGGCGCTGGACTGGATCCGGCGCATGCAGGACCCGGGCCTGCGCATCGCGACCCGGGCCGACCTGATCGCCGGCTTCGACCTGCGCGGACCGGAACGGGAGCGGCAGGCTATGGAGATCGAGATCCTCGACGCGCTCGGCCGGGGCGACGAGGCGCAGGCCCTGCGCTGGGGGCGATTCGAGCGCGAGCTCGACGCGCCGATGCTGCGCACCTTCCTCGCCAAGCTTCCGGATTTCGAGGACGAGGAGGCGCTCCAACGCGCCCTCGACCACGCCGAGGCGTTCCCGCAGCCGCACCGGGCTCTCGCCTTCCTGGCGGGTTGGCCGGACCTGCGCCGTGCGGCCGCGCTGGTCGTCGCGCGGCCCGCGATCTGGCAGGGCGACCAGTACGCGGTGCTGGCGCCGGTCGCCGAGGCGCTGGCGCAGCAGCATCCCCGGGCCGCGACGATCCTGTACCGCCGGCTCCTCGATTCCATCCTCGAGACCGGCCGCAGCGCCGCCTACCCGCACGGGGCGCGCTACCTCGCGGAACTCGACGCCCTGGCGGAGCGCCTCGCGGCCGGCGACGTCGAGCCGAATCCGCAGGCCTACCGCGCGGCACTGCGGCAGGCGCACGGCCGCAAGCACGGGTTCTGGAGCTTGGTCCGGGACTGATCCGGGCGGGCGGCTCAGTCCTCCAGCACGATGGCGTCGACCCGGTCCGGATAGAACGCCACGTGGTCGCGGATCGCCGCGACGGCCGGGTACGGGTTCCCGTAGCTCCAGACCGCGTCGGAACGACGGGTCCCGTTGACGAAGAGGTCGTAATAGTGGGCATCGCCCTTGTACGGGCAGTGGCTCGTGCGCGTCGAGGCGACGAAGTGCTCGGCCCGGATGTCGCTCCGCGGGACGTAGAAGACCGGCGGATACCGCGCCTCCTGCAGCCGCAGGGCGTTCCGGGTCTCGGCGACCGCGACGCCCGCCACGACGACGCGGACGCGGCGGGGCTCGGGCTCGACGGTGATCGGGTGGTCCGGTCCGGGACGCTTCACGGCGTGGTCCCTCCTTCGGGCTTCAGCTCGACGGTCCCGAGCGCGTCGGCGAGGCGCGTCTTCGCGGTCCCGGGCCGCAGGGGCTTCTGCTGGGTCTCGTGCGGCACCCAGCCCGAGAGCCACAGCACCTCGAAGGTCGCCCGCACGCGGCCGTCCGGGTCCGCGAACCGTTCGGCGTAGATCTCGGCCGTGCGCAGGAGCGTCGCCCGCCGCAGGGGCGTCCGCCGCCGCTCGGTGAGCACGTTGGTCATGCCCATGGCCCGCAGGTCGCGCATCAGGCCGAACGGGTCGGCGTAGCGGACGGTCAGCGTGTCGGTATCGGCCACCGGGAGCGCGAAGCCCGCGCGCTGCAGCAGTCCGCCGGCCTCGCGCACCGCCGCGAAGGGGGCCACGCGCGGACTGACCCCGCCCTCGACCTCGCTCTCGGCCTGGGCGAAGCTCTGGCGCAGCTCGGTCAGCGTGGCGCCGCCGAGCAGGCACCCGACGAACAGCCCGTCCGGCCGCAGGGCGCGGCGCAGCTGGATCAGCGTGCCCGGCAGGTCGTTCACGGCGTGGAGGGCCAGCAGCGACACGGCGAGGTCCAGGCTCCCGGGCGCCAGCGGCAGCGCCTCGGGATCTCCGACGACCAGGTCGCCGCCCGGCTCGGGCAGGGCCGCGAGGCGGACATGCCGCGCCGCCGGATAGCGGGCGGCGAGCAGCCGGGTCGCCGCGGGACGCGGCGTGGCGAGGTCGAGAACCGAGCCGAAGCTGCGCAGGACTGCGCCGAGCCGGTCGTCGAGATCCTCGGCGAGGCGGTCGAGGAGGAAGCCCGGGTAGCCGAGGCGCCCGGCACGGGCGAGGCGGCGGCGGGCGAGGGGCGTGTCGAACAGGGCGGCGGGAGCATCCATCAGCGGGCAGATGGCATCTGCGGTCGCGGCGCGCCACCGTCCCCGCGCACGGTCTCGTGAGCTGCGCTAGGATGCTGGAACGACTCGGGAGCGTCGCTGTTCCTGCTGCAACCGGCCCAGCGGCCGAGATTCCTCAGGGAGCACACATCATGAAGCGCATGCTCGTCGGGGCCGCCGTGGCCCTCACCACCCTGGCGGCCGCGGGCGGCGCCGAGGCGAAGGGCTGCATCAAGGGCGCCATCGTCGGCGGCATCGCGGGTCACTACGCCGGCCATCACGGCCTCGTCGGCGCCGCGGCCGGCTGCGCCATCGGCCGCCACCGCGCCAACGCGCGCGACCGTCAGGTCGAGCAGCAGCAGATGGCGCCGCAGGCGCGGCCCGTCTCGGCCCAGTAGGCGGGAACTCCGGTCGCGCGTTGCGCGCATGACGGCCCTCCAGGCCGTCGCCACGGCCCTGCGCGGTCTGCCGCGCGGGGTCGTCTCTCTGGTCTACCCGCCCACCTGCGCGGGCTGCGGCAGCGCCACCGCCGATCCGGGCGCCTTCTGCCCGTCGTGCTGGTCGAGCCTGCGCCTGATCGAGGAACCGGTCTGCCAGCGCTACGGCACGCCCTTCGCGCTCGATCTCGGGGTCGGCCCGCTGGTGTCGCCCCGGGCGATCGCGGAACCGCCGGTCTTCGGCCGCGCCCGGGCGGTCGCCCTCTACGATGCCGTGGCGCGACGGATCGTCCATCGCCTGAAATACGAGGACCGGCTCGATCTCGCCGGCGTCATGGCGCGGATGATGGCCGCGAGCGGCCGGACCCTGATCGCCGAGGCCGAGTGCCTCGTTCCGGTGCCGCTCCATCGCGGTCGCCTGTGGCGGCGGCGCTTCAACCAGTCGGCCCTGCTCGCGCGGGCGATCGCCGCTTCGGCGGGACGGCCGTGCGTCGCCACCGCCCTGGTGCGCGTGCGCGCCACGCGATCCCAGGTCGGCCTGAGCCGCGCGGCGCGGGCCGAGAACCTGAGCGGTGCCTTCCGGGTGACGGCCGCCGAACAGCACCGCATCCGCGGACGCCGGGTTCTCCTCGTCGACGACGTCATGACCACCGGCGCCACCGGCAACGCGGCCGCACGGGCGCTCCTGCGCGGCGGGGCGACGTCCGTGGACCTCCTGACCTTCGCCCTCGTCGGCGACCCCGCCGGCTGAGGGGCCGGCCGCCGCGGGCCCGGCACCGGCGACCGGCCTCCTCGCCCGGCCGCGACGCCCGGCCTCAGCGCCCGGCCTGCATCCGCTCCGGAAAGCTCGCCGCCAGGGTGAAGTCGAACGCCTCCGCGATCCCCTCGTACCAGAGCGAGAACGGCGTCGGACGCGCGAGGTGCAGGGCGCCCTCGATCTCGCGACCCTCGTGCTGGAGGGCCGCCCCGTGCTTGGCCGCGAGTCGCAGCATCGGCCCGTTGCCCGACAGGCAGCGGACGTGGAGGTCCTGGACGCCGCGATGCCGCGCCGAGCGGGCGATCCGGGCGAAGAGGGCGGCGCCGATCCCCTGCCGGCGGAAGGTCTGCTCGACCGCGAAGGCCGCCTCCGCGTGCGGCCCCAGGGCGTAGCGGGACGCGCCCGGGCCCATGGGCCGGAGTTCACCGAGACCGCGCAGCACGCCGCCCACGAAGGCGCCGTACATCACGCCCTCCGCGGTCAATGCCTGCGCGGCATAGGCCCGGACTCCGGCCTCGCTGACATTACCCATGAAGCGGCTCGCCCGGGTCTCCGGATCAAGCCGCAGGAAGTAGTCGAGGACCGCCGCGCGATCCGCCGGCCAGAGACGCCGGATGGTGTGGGCCGGCCCATCGAGGGCTTGTACCGCCATGATGAAGCTCCGGTTCGTGCGCGCTGTCGCGCGAAGTGGTCCGGACGCTCCTCCCAGAAGACCGCCGGGGTGTCGCATCCCCGTATCCATTGTGCAATGCAGCAGAGTGCGGGGCCGGCCGTCCGCGTGCCTGCCATGCGCAGGCCGACGGGACACTTCGAAGGGACGTTCGATGGGACGCTTCCCTGCGGCTGTTCGGCCGCGGGCTTGATTCAGGCCGAGCTTGCGCGGCACTGGAACGGGCCCCGGGTCGTTGACCGCCGACGCGGGCGCAAGGGGGTGCCGAACCGGTGCCGCGATCAGCAGCGAGGAACCGGCGGCGTGAACGACAGATCCGGCAAGTCCATCGCACCGTCGCCGGCGGCGCTCGCCGGCGCCGTCTCGCCCGGCCCGGTCCACGAGCGCTACGAGGCGCTGGTCGGCACCGGCGCCATCGAGCGCGATCCGGCCCAGGCGCACTTGGTGCGCGCCCTCGACCGGCTGGTCCTCGACCTTCAGCGCCGCAAGCGGGCCAGCAAGACGAGCGCCCTGGGATGGCTGTTCCGGCGCAAGGACGAGGCCGAGGCGATCAGGGGCCTCTACATCTGGGGCTCGGTCGGGCGCGGGAAGACCATGCTGATGGACCTGTTCCACGAGGCGGCGCCGGAGCCGAAAAGACGGGTCCATTTCCACGGCTTCCTCGCCGACGCGCACGAGCGCATCCACGCCTACCGGCAGGCGCTGAAGGCCGGCACCGTCAAGGGCGACGATCCGATCGGCCCGGTGGCCGACCAGCTCGCCGACGAGGCGACCCTGCTGTGCTTCGACGAGTTCACCGTCACCGACATCGCCGACGCGATGATCCTGGGGCGCCTGTTCAACCACCTGTTCCGGCGCGGCGTCACCGTCGTCGCGACCTCGAACGTCGAGCCGGACCGGCTCTACGAGGGCGGCCTCAACCGGGCGCTGTTCCTGCCCTTCGTGGCGACCCTCAAGGAGCGCGTCGACGTCGTCCGGCTCGATTCCCGGACCGATTTCCGGCTCGAGAAGCTCGGCGGCGCGGCCGTCTACCATGTGCCGGCCGACGCGGCGGCGCGCGCGGCCCTCGATGCCGCCTTCAAGGCCCTGACCGGAAAGGCCCGCGGCCTCCCGACGACGGTCACGGTCCACGGCCGGGCCGTGGCGGTTCCGGAGCAGGCGACCGGGGTAGCCCGGTTCGGCTTCGACGATCTGTGCCGCCAGCCCCTCGGCGCCTCCGACTACATGGCGCTCGCCCGCGCCTACCACACGGTGATCCTGGACGGGATCCCGGTGATGGGGGAGGCGGAGCGGAACGAGGCCAAGCGCTTCATCACGCTGGTCGACACGCTCTACGACCGGCACGTGAAGCTCGTCGCCTCCGCGGCGGCGGAAGCGCAGGACCTCTACACCGCCCAGACCGGCCGCGAGGCCTTCGAGTTCGACCGGACCGTCTCGCGCCTGATCGAGATGCGCTCGCGGGAGTATCTCGGCCAGCCGCACGGCCGGCCGGACTCCGAGGCGTCGGGCGCCAGCACCGGGCTGGTGGAGACGTGAGCGCCCCGTCGCGTGCCGGATCGATCTTCGGGCTGCGTCGGCGCAACTGGCGCGGCGCCGGCCCGCTGGGCTGGCTCCTGGGCTCCCCGGCGGCCTTCCTCCTGCTGATCGTCGCCCTGGGCAGCGGCACGGCCAACTACGTGACCGGCGAGACCGATCGGGCCGCGACCGCCCGGGCGAACGCGACGATCGCCGGGATCGAGCGCCTGATCTCCGAGGTCAAGGACCTGGAGACGGGCGAGCGCGGCTTCGTGCTGGTCGGCAGCGAGGATTACCTCCGCCCGTACACGACTGCCCTCACCAAGATCGACACGGAGCTGACCGGCCTCGGCGCGGCCGCGCAGGACCCGGTGCGGGCCGGCGGTCCGTCGCTGGCCGGGCTGATCGCGCAGAAGCGCGATTTCGCCGCCCGGGTGGTCGAGGCGCGGCGGAACCAGGGCTTCGACGCCGCCATCGACCTCGTCCGGACCGGCGAGGGCAAGCGCCTGATGGACGCGATCCGCGCCGAGGCGGCGGCCCGCCAGGCCGCGACCCTCGAGCAGCTCGCCACCCTGCAGGCGCGCGAGGGCTGGCGCGGGCTCCTGCTCTTCCTGACCTCCGCCGCGGCGGCCCTCGGGGCGATCGTGCTGCTTGCGCGCCTCGCCCTGGTGCGACGGCAGGAATCCCTGCGCATGTCGCGCCTCCTCGACGGCGTGCTCGCCAACGCGCCGGTGGGGCTCGGTTTCCTCGACCGCGATCTGAAGATCCGGCACATGAACCGGGCCCTCGCCACGATGAGCGAGCGCGGCTTCGGGGCCGATCTCGGCGCGCCGATCTGGGCCATGCTCCCGACGCTGCGGGAGGAGCTGGCGCCGAAGCTGGCCGCGGCCCTGACGGAAGGCCTAGTCTCGCCGAACGTGCCGGTCGCGGTGCCGACCCCCTCGGCGCCGGGCGGCGTGCGGCACTTCTCGATGAGCTTCTACCCGCTTCGGGGCGAGGAGAGCGCGGCGGCCGATCAGAGTGTCGAGGGCGTCGGCCTCGTGGTGGTCGACGAGACCATCCGCCACCTCGCGGAGGCCCGGCTCCGGCGGAGCGAGGAGCGCTTCCGCTCGCTGATCGAGGCGAGCGCCGCCATCGTCTGGACCGCCAACCCGGAAGGGAGCCTCCACCGCCGCCAAACCGCCTGGACGCGCTTCACCGGCCAGGACGAGGCCGCCTACGCGGGGCTCGGCTTCCTCGACGCGATTCACCCGGACGACCGTGCGCATACCCGCGCCGCGTGGACCCGCGCGGTCGCCAGCCTGGAACCCTACGCCACCGAGCACCGGATGCGCGCCGCCTCCGGCGCCTACCGGCACATGAGTGTGCGGGCCGTCCCGATCCTCGAACCCGACGGCACCCTGCGGGAGTGGGTCGGGACCCACACGGACATCACCGAGCGCAAGGAGGCCGAGGCCGCGATCGAGGCGGCGCGCGCGGCCGCCGAGGCCGCCAACGCGGCCAAGAGCCAGTTCCTGGCCAATATGAGCCACGAGTTGCGCACCCCGCTCTCGGCGGTGATCGGCTATTCCGAGATGGTGCAGGAGGAGCTCGAGGATATCGGCGAGGCCGATCTCGTCACCGACATGAAGAAGATCGAGACCAACGCCCGCCACCTGCTCGGCCTGATCAACGACGTGCTCGACATCTCGAAGATCGAGGCCGACCGGGTCGAGATCTACGCCGAGGACTTCGAGGTCGCCGCCGTGGTGCAGGAGGTGGCGGTGACGGTCGAGGGGCTCGTCGCCAAGAAGGGCAACACGCTGGCGCTCGAGCTGGAGCCGGGTCTGGGCAGCGCCCACACCGACGTCACCAAGCTGCGCCAGTGCCTGATCAACCTCCTGAGCAACGCGGCGAAGTTCACCGAGGACGGTCGCATCACCCTGGCGGTCACCCGCGCCGACGGCGCGCTGCGCTTCGCCGTGACCGACACCGGCATCGGCATGACGCAGGAGCAGCTCGGCAAGCTGTTCGAGCGGTTCACGCAGGCCGACGCCTCCACGACGCGCCGGTTCGGCGGCACCGGGCTCGGGCTCGCGATCACCCGGGCCTTCGCCGAGATGCTGGGCGGCGCGATCGCGGTCGAGAGCCGGGACGGGGCCGGCACGACCTTCACGCTGACGCTGCCGGCACGCTTCGAGACCGGCGCGGGCGAGGACGCGGGCCCGGCCGCCTCGGATCCCGGAGAGCGGGGGACGATCCTGGTGGTCGACGACGACGCCGCGACGCGCGATCTGCTGGCGCGCTTCCTGGAGCGCGAGGGCTTCGCGGTGACGGTCGCCGAGGACGGGCGGCGCGGGCTCGATCTCGCCCGCAGCCTGCATCCCCGGGCCGTGCTCCTCGACGTCACCATGCCGCAGATGGACGGATGGGCGGTGCTGCGGGCGATCCGGGCCGATCCCGAGATCGGCGCGACGCCGATCGTGATGGTGACGGTTCTGGACGAGCAGAATCTCGCCTTCTCCCTCGGCGCCACCGACTACCTGCAGAAGCCGCTCGACTGGGGCAGCCTGCGCCAGATCGTCGACCGCTTCCGGCCCGCCTCCGGCGACGGCGCGATCCTCGTGGTCGAGGACGAGGCCGACGTGCGCGACCACGTCTGCGCCTATCTCGCGCGCGAGGGCTTCCCGGTCCGCGAGGCGGAGAACGGTCTGCGCGCCCTCGAATCCCTGGAGGCCGAACGGCCGTCCCTCATCCTCCTCGACCTGATGATGCCGGAGATGGACGGCTTCGCGTTTCTCCGGGCGCTCCGGGCCCGCCCGGACAGCCGCGACGTGCCGGTGGTGGTGCTCACCGCCAAGGACATCACGGCCGAGGATCGCCGCCGTCTGGCCGGTCAGGCCGACCGCGTGCTCGCCAAGGGCTCGACCGGCCTCAACGAGCTCGCCCGCGAGCTGCGCGCCCTGATCCCGGCGACCGAGGACACGGCCGGACCGCGACCCTTGCCCGTCTGAGCGCCCGCGGAGGACGGGCGGTATCGGCCCCGGGTCAGGGACGGGTGCCGCGTCAGAGGCCCCGGAACGCCAGCATCAGCGCGCCGACGGCGATCCCCCACAAGGCCAGCGTCGACCAGATCGCGCGGTAGCGTTCGTTGCGGGCGAAGCGCTCCAGCCGGCGGGCGTCGCCCGTGCCGGCCTCGTCGAGGCGGACCAGCACGCGCTTCAACCGCATGGCGAGGTCCGGAATGTCACCGACGACGTCGGAGACGACCTTGAGCGCTTCCAGGCCGCTCTGCGCCCGGCCGACCGGCCCCATGTTCCGGGCGATCCAGGCGCGCACGACCGGCTCGGCCGTGGTCCACATGTCGAGACGCGGGTCGAGGGAGCGGGCGACGCCCTCCACCACCACCATGGTCTTCTGGAGCATCACCAGCTCGGTGCGGGTGCTCATGTCGAACAGGGCCGTGACGTCGAACAGCAGGGTCAGGACCTTGGCCATCGAGATCTCGTCGGCCCGGCGCTGGTGGATCGGCTCGCCGATCGCGCGGATCGCCTGCGCGAAATCCTCCACGGAGTGGTGCGCCGGCACGTAGCCCGCCTCGAAGTGGACCTTCGCCACCCGGCGATAGTCGCGCAGGATGAAGCCCAGGAGGATCTCGGCGAGGAAGCGGCGCTCGTTCGGGCCGAGGCGGCCCATGATGCCGAAATCGACCGCCACGAGACGGCCCTCGGCGTCGACCAGCAGGTTCCCCTGGTGCATGTCGGCGTGGAAGAAGCCGTCGCGGATCGCGTGCCGCAGGAAGCTCTGGATGACGGTCCGCCCGATGGTCTGCGGATCGTGCCCTTGGGCGGCGAGCTCCGCGGCGCTGTGCAGGCGGGTCCCCTCGATCCACTCGGCCGACAGCACCTCGCGGGCGGTCAGCTCCCATTCCGGCTTCGGCACGCGGAAGTCGGGATCGTCCTTGGTGTTCTCGGCGAGTTCGGAGGCGGCCGCCGCCTCCAGGCGGAAATCCATCTCCATCAGCACCGAGCGCGCGAGGATCTCCACCACCTCGCGCGGCCGCAGCCGCTCCGCCTGCGGGGACAGGGCGTGCACCACCCGGGCCATGAAGCGCATGACCTCGAGGTCGCGCATGAAGCGCTCGCGGACGCCGGGCCGCATCACCTTCACGGCGAGGGCGCGCTGCGTGCCGTCGGAATCCTGCACGATCGCCTTGTGGACCTGCGCGATCGAGGCGGCCGCGATCGGCTCGCTGAACGAGACGAACAGCGCGCTCACGGGCTTGCCGAGGGCGGCCTCGACCGTGCGGAGCGCGACCGCCTGCGGGAAGGGCGGCACCCGGTCCTGCAGCTTCTCCAGGTCGAAGGCCGCGCGCATCCCGACGATGTCGGGCCGCGTCGCCAGGAACTGGCCGAACTTGACGTAGGACGGGCCGAGGCGCGTCATGGCCGCCGACAGCCGGGCGGCCCCGTCGTCGAGGCCGGGCCGCTCGAGGGAGCGGCCGATCCGCAGGGCGAGCCGCAGGTGCGGCGGCAGCTCGGAGGGATCGGCGAAGGCGAGGGCGCCCTCGCGGGCCAGCACGAAGCCGACCCGGGCGCCGCGGAACAGGTTGACGGCGGCGCTGATCACCGGTGCTGGCTCCCGTCGCGCGCGGGGGCGCTCAAGAGACCTTCCAGCCCGAATGGATCGCCACGATCCCGCCCGTGAGCGCCCGGTCGGTGACGTGCCGGAAGCCCGCGCGCTCGATCATGCCCGCGAAGGCGCCGCGGGTCGGGAACTTCCGGATCGACTCCACGAGGTAGCGGTAGGACTCGGCGTCCCCGGCCACCCGGGCGCCGATGCGCGGGATCACGTTGAACGAGTAGGCGTCGTAGATGCGGTCGAGCAGCGGAATGTCGACGGCGGAGAATTCCAGGCAGAGGAAGCGCCCGCCGGGCTTCAGCACGCGCCGCGCCTCGGCGAGGGCCGTCTCGATCCGCGGCACGTTCCGGATGCCGAAGGCGATCGTGTAGGCGTCGAAGGACGCGTCGGGCAGCGGCAGGGCCTCGGCGTTGCCGGTCACGAAGGCGATCCGGTCGCCGGCCTCGTCGACCCTGCGCTCCCGCGCCCGCTCGGCGCCGACCCGCAGCATCGACTCGTTGATGTCGAGGACGGTGACGCGGGTGCGCGGACCGCCGGCGGCCAGCACGCGGAACGCCACGTCGCCGGTCCCGCCGGCGACGTCGAGATGCGCGAAGGCGCGGTTCTGCGGCGGCCGCAGCATCGAGACGAGCTGCGCCTTCCAGGCCCGGTGCAGGCCCGCCGACATCAGGTCGTTCATGATGTCGTAGCGGCGGGCGACCGAGTGGAAGACGCTGTCGACGCGCCCCTGCTTCTCGTCGAGCGCCACGCGCTCGAAGCCGAAATCCGCGCTCGCGCGCTCAGACGCCCCGTCTCCGGCCTTCATGACGCTCCCAATCCTCGATGGGCGCGTCATAGCGAAGGTCGCGCCCGACCGCCATGCGTCGAAACAGGCGGCTGGGGATCGGACCCGGTGCTGCGACGCGCCGAAGACGTGTCTCAGCCGACCCGGGCGCGGAGCGCGTCCGCCACGGCGCTGGCCATGGCGCGCGTGCCCATCGGGTTGACACCGGCGCCGGCGATGTCGGCGGTGCGCGCGCCGCCCGCGAGGGCGTCGGTGATGGCGCCGTCGAGGGCGTCGGCGGCGTCGCCGAGGCCGAAGGAGTAGCGCAGGCACATGGCGAGCGAGCCGATCATGGCGATCGGGTTGGCCTTGTCCTGGCCGGCGATGTCGGGGGCCGAGCCGTGGACCGGCTCGTAGAGCGCCCGCCGCAGGCCGCTCGCGTCGACCGCCCCGAGGGAGGCCGAGGGCAGCATGCCGAGGGAGCCGGTGAGCATGGCGGCGATGTCGGAGAGCACGTCGCCGAACAGGTTGTCGGTCACCAGCACGTCGAACTGCTTCGGCCGGCGCACCAGCTGCATGGCGCAGTTATCGGCCAGGATGTGCTCCAGCTGCAGGTCGGCGTAGTGCTCGGCGTGCACCCTGGTGACGACCTCCTTCCAGAGGACGCCCGACTTCATCACGTTGTGCTTCTCGGCCGAGGCGACCCGGCCCGAGCGCTTGCCCGCGAGGTCGAAGGCCACGTGGGCGATCCGCTCGATCTCGGCCGTCGTGTAGACCTGGGTGTCGACCGCCCGCTTGGAGCCGTCCTCCAGCGTGGTGATCTCCTTCGGCTCGCCGAAATAGACGCCGCCGGTGAGCTCCCGGACGATCATGATGTCGAGCCCCTCGACCAGCTCGCGCTTCAGCGCCGAGGCCTCGGCCAGGGCCGGGTAGCAGATCGCCGGGCGCAGGTTGGCGAAGAGGTCCAGCTCCTTGCGCAGGCGCAGCAGGCCGGCCTCGGGGCGGTTCTCGTAGGCGACGCCGGCCCATTTCGGTCCGCCGACCGCGCCGAGCAGGATCGCGTCCGCGTCCTTGGCGCGCTGCAGGGTCGCGTCCGCCAGCGGGACGCCGTGCGCGTCGATGGCGCAGCCGCCGACGAGGTCGGTCTCGGTCTCGAAGGTCGCGAGACCGGTCTCCTTGAGGGTGTCGAGCACCACCTGCATGCCGCCGGCGACCTCCGGGCCGATCCCGTCGCCGGGGAGGAGGAGGAGCTTGTAGCTGGCCATGACGGTCTCGCGGGTTCGGTCTCGACGTGCCGGCGGGCTTTATCGAGGCTGCACCGTCATTGGCAAGCATCGGCGTCCAGCATCGGCGTCCCGCATCGGCCGGGCGCCCGCCCGCGCACCGGGGCGGATCGCGCCCCCGCGATCAGAGCATCGCGACCCGGCCGGTGCCGATGTCGTAGAAGCCGCCCACGACCTTCACGCGCCCGGCGGCGACGGCCTCCGCGAGGATGGGCCCGGCCTGTTGCAGGCGCCGGACACTGTGCCGAACGTTCTGGGCGACGGCCTCGGCCAGGGGATCCTGCGCCCGCGCCTTCTCGGCCAGGTCCACCGCCGGGCGAATCGCGTCGATCAGTACGGGGAGATGACCGGGAAGGGTCGCGTCGGTCTTCATGACGTCGATCGTCGCCTTCACGGCCCCGCAATCGGAGTGTCCGAGCACGAGGATCAGCGGCGCCCCGAGTACCGACACGCCGTATTCCAGGCTGGCGAGGCCGTCGGTGGTGACGAAGTTGCCGGCGACGCGGACGACGAACAGATCGCCCGGTCCCTGGTCGAAGATGAAGTCCGGGGCGACCCGGGCGTCGGCGCAGCCGACGATGCAGGCGATCGGGTACTGCGCCGCGGCGCGCGCGGCGCGACCGGCCGCGAAGTCCCGATTCGCCGGCGTGTTGGCCACGTAGCGGCCGTTGCCGTCGCGCAGTCGCGTCAGGGCCGCCTCGGACGTGATGGCGTTCGATCGCGCCCCGTCGAGGGCCGCCTCGGCGCGCCGGATCCCGGCGGAAGCCCCCATCGCGGTACCGGCCGCCGCGGCCGCCAGCAGGCCGCGCCGGGAGAGAGAGGGTCGATGCAGATCGCACACGGTGGACGGTCCCCTTTGCATCTGACGCCGGCCAGGCCCGGCGGACCGCTCGCTTCGGCAGCGCTGAGACAAGCACTGCGAGTCGTATCCCGGCCCGTTCTTCACCACAGAGTCCAAACTTTGCAGGAAATCCTGGACCTGAGGCCGGGCGCGGGGCATCCCTCCGGTCCGGAGCCGGCTGAACCGGGGCACGGATGTTGGACGATCATTTCCGGGATCGGATCGCTCTGCTTCGATCCGAGCGCGATTTCCGCCCGGCGGTCGCCGGTTACTGCCGGGGCATGATCGAGCCGGCGCAGATAGTTTGGCCCAGCCACAAGCTGCTCAACCAGATCGGGCGCTACGTGGTCTCGTTCATGCTGATCCACAACGACTACGCGTGGCGTCACCACGGCGGCCCCCGCCCCACCCTGACGGCCCTGCAGGCCATGGTGGGATCGAGCCCGCGGCAGACGGCCGGCTTCGTGTCGGCGCTGAAGGCCGGACGCTTCGTCACCGCGGTGGCGGACCGCGGCGACGGGCGGGTGAAATGCCTGCAGGCCGCGCCGGCCCTCGTCACCGAGATCGCGCGCAGCGGGCGCCTGTTCGTCGCCGCCATGGACGCCGTCGAGCGCCGCGACCCCGGCCGCGCCGGGACGCTCGACGGCCCGGACTGGCTCGGGGAACTGGTCCGCCGGTCGGCCGCCCACGTGCTGCGGCACGGCACGCTCATCGCCCCGTTCCCGCGGGTGCTCAAGTTCGCCGGTCGGGACTGCGGCTACCCGCTGCTCACCGCCCTCGTCGGGGCCCACTACGCCGTCACGGTGCCCGGAGCGCCGGCGGCGGTCTCGCTCAGCCTGCGCGGCCTCGCCGAGCGGCTGGACGTGTCGCGGGCCCATATCGGCAATCTGCTCGGCGAGGCTGAGGCGGCGGGATGGATCCGGATCACCGACGGCCGCCTGACAGCCCTCGATCCGACGCTGCTGGCGGAATTCGAGGCCTGGGCCGCCGGGCAGATGCTGTTCTACGACGATCTCGCGGCGGCGATCCTCACGGCGCCGCCGGCCGCGACCGTCCCGGCCCGCGCGTCCTGACGCCGGTCTCGCTTGTGTTCCGGCCGCTGCGGGGATACCTACGGGCGGCACCGCGCCGTGAGACCGTCCCGCGCGGGCCGCCGACAGGAGAGACGAGCCTTGGCCAGAGCCGGCTCAGCGACCGAGACCGCCCGCGCCGCCTCTACGGCGCTTCGGTCCCGTGCGCGCCGCTCCGGGCTCCTTCTTCCGCTCCTGCTTACCCGCCCCTGAGGGCCGTCCGGGCGCGCGCCTGGGCCTTCAGGGGAGTTCTTTCATTCGCGAATCCGCCCGCGAGGGCACCACGCCGCGCCGCGCCATCCCGTGCCGGGCGGCCCGCGACAGGGTAATGCCATGACCACGACCAGCACCGCCTCCGCCCGCGACCGGATCCTGATCTTCGACACCACGCTGCGCGACGGCGAGCAGTGCCCCGGCGCCACCATGACCTTCGACGAGAAGCTCGCGGTGGCCGAGTTGCTCGACACGATGGGCGTCGACATCATCGAGGCCGGGTTCCCCATCGCGTCGAACGGCGATTTCGAGGCGGTCTCCGAGATCGCCCGCCGGACCAAGCGCGCGACCATCGCGGGCCTCGCCCGCGCCATCCCCGCCGACATCGCCCGGGCCGGCGAGGCCGTGCGCCACGCCAAGCGCGCGCGGATCCACACCTTCGTGTCGACCTCGCCGATCCATCTCGCGCACCAGATGCGCAAGAGCCAGGACGAGGTCGTCGAGATCATCCTGAAGACCGTGGCCCAGGCCCGCGACCTCGTCGAGGACGTGGAGTGGTCGGCGATGGACGCGACCCGCACGCCGCTCGACTACCTGTGCCGCTGCGTCGAGGCGGCGATCAAGGCCGGCGCCACGACGATCAACCTCCCCGATACGGTCGGCTACGCCACGCCGTCGGAGTACCGCGACATGTTCGCGAACGTCCGCGCGCGCGTGCCGAACGCCGACAAGGCCGTGTTCTCGGTCCATTGCCACAACGACCTGGGCCTCGCGATCGCCAATTCCCTGGCGGGCATCGAGGGCGGCGCCCGGCAGGTCGAGTGCACGATCAACGGCATCGGCGAGCGGGCCGGCAACGCCGCGCTCGAGGAGATCGTGATGGCGCTGCGCACCCGCGCGGACGTGCTGCCCTACCAGACCGGCGTCGAATCGACCATGCTGACCCGCGCCTCGAAGCTCGTGAGCCACGCCACGAACTTCCCGGTGCAGTTCAACAAGGCGATCGTCGGCCGCAACGCCTTCGCGCACGAGAGCGGCATCCACCAGGACGGCATGCTCAAGAACGCCGAGACCTACGAGATCATGACGCCCGCCTCGGTCGGGCTGACCAAGACCTCCCTGGTGATGGGCAAGCATTCCGGCCGGGCGGCCTTCCGTTCCAAGCTGGAGGATCTCGGCCTGCACCTGTCCGACAACCAGTTCCAGGACGCCTTTGACCGCTTCAAGGCCTTGGCCGACCGGAAGAAGCACGTCTACGACGAGGACATCGAGGCGCTGGTCGACGAGAACCTCGCCACGGCCCACGACCGGATCCGGCTGGTCTCCCTGTCGGTGATCGCCGGCACCCGCGGCCCGCAGCGCGCGACTTTGCGGATCGCCGACGAGACCGGCACGCGGATCGAGGAGGCGGACGGCAACGGGCCGGTGGACGCGGTGTTCAACGCGATCTCGGCGCTGGTCCCGCACCAGGCGCAGCTGGAGCTCTACCAGGTCCATGCCGTGACCGGCGGCACGGACGCGCAGGCGGAGGTCTCGGTGCGCCTGCGCGACGGCGAGCGCAGCGTCACCGCGCGCGGCGCCGATCCGGACACGCTGGTGGCGTCCGCGAAGGCGTATCTCTCGGCGCTGAACAAGCTGTCGGCCCATTCCGTGCGCGTGCATGCACAGCATGCGGCGGCGGAATGAGAAAAAGCTGCGGCCGGGGCTGGACAGGCCCCGGCCGCGTTGGTATCAGCCCGCCACCCCGGACGGACTTGGTGGCCACCGGGCGGTCGCAGACGCGATCGGGCGCATAGCTCAGTTGGTAGAGCAGCTGACTCTTAATCAGCGGGTCCTAGGTTCGAACCCTAGTGCGCCCACCAAGACTTAGCCTACTTCCTGCTTACCGGATCACGATCCCGGTAAGCGCATGGTAAGCAGGGCGAACCGGTAAGCCCCCCCTCTCCGCCTCCCGAACCGCTCTGCGGTCAGCCAGCCTCGACGCGCTTCCTCGGCTCGCGGTAGCGTCGCTTCATGAGCGATGGCCACGATCCGATCAGCGAAGCTGTTGCGGCGCTTCGAGCCCGCGGCACACCGTGGGGCCATGGACAGGCGGGCTGCCCTGTTGGCCGGTCGACGGCGAGACGCTGACGGACGGCGACCTGCTCGCCCTCGCTGTGCGGGTCGGCCTCATGGACTCGACGACGACCACGCTGCAATTGGCCGGCCCATGGCCAAAGAACCCCCGCCCGTCACCGAACTGCGCAAGGCCGCCGAGGTGACCGATCAGGATATCGACGCCGCGGTCGACGCCGTGCTCGCGGATCTGGCAACCGAGGCCTAGCCGCTCGCGAAGGGCTGGACGCTCGACCTCGTCGAGACGCTCCGCACCGACGCGCGCGCCGCCGAGGCGCTGACCACCGAAAAGCCGGCCTGGAAGCGCAACATGGTCCGGACCACGATCCTGTTGGCCCATCCGGTGAAAGAATGAGCGAGACCGATCCGAGCGCCGACCGCGCGGCGACCATCGAACGTCTCTCCGAGCGGCTGAGCGGCTTCGTGCAGGGAATCGGGATGAGCGGCGCGGACGCGCGCGAGATTATTGACCGCGTGATCGCGTCCGACCCTCAAGCCGGGGACGGCGACCTGATGGCGAAGGCGCGCACCTGGATGTTGATCGCGCTGGGATAGCGGCATGGACGCCGCCGCCGACCCGATCATGAAGGCGGTGACCGCGCTTCGGGCCGCCGGCGTCGCAGTGGCGCCGATCGGCGACGAAATCGACCGCTAGCACTGCCGTCCGCTGGTGCCCCAGTCCGGAAGTTCCGCGACGTCCGCTACGGGTGGTTTGCTGCCGGTTCGCTGTTGGACGGCAACCGCATCGAAGCAGACGTCGCTCTTCGGTCTCTGTCTCAGACATCCCGATTGTTGAAGGCCGTTCGTGACCCTCCCGCGGCCGTCTCGCGTCCAGGCAACGAACAAGATGGATGCTCGATTGGATTTTGATTGAGTCGGCCCTGGACTCTCCGACGATAGATTGGCGGATGTCGGCTCGGATAGCGGCAAGGCAGTTTGCCGAGTGCGCATGAACGTGGTGTGGCAGATGCGCGTGGCTGACAGGTGCTGCTGAAGACACGCCGGATTGTATCGGTCGCGTCCCAGCCGCCTCAAGTTGCAGCAAATCAACTGCCGGGCGATCGAATGTCCCGCGCCCTCAACTTTAAGCAAAGTCCTAGACGCTGACGTCAATTATTGGGCCGTTTACTGTGATATCTTAATTTCTAGATTGTTTCCGAATCCAAGTTGATCTGACATCCGTATTATTGCTCATGAGATTGCCGCAGAAGCGGCATGTTGAGCCAGAAAGATAGAGCCCCATGTCCTCGATCACCCTGTCGGCCGCCACGCGCCAGAACCTGCTGTCGCTGCAGGACACCGCCCAGCTGATGGCGACCACGCAGAACCGCCTCGCCACCGGCAAGACGGTCAACTCCGCCCTCGACAACCCGACCAACTTCTTCACCTCTCAGGCCCTCGACGGCCGCTCCTCGAGCCTGAACACGCTCCTCGACGGCGTCTCCAACGGCATCCAGTCGATCCAGGCCGCCAACCAGGGCATCACCTCGATCCAGAAGCTCGTGGACCAAGCCAAGTCGATCGCCAACCAGGCGCTCTCGACCCAGCTCTCCACCACCGGCACCGCCGCCAACGCCTACAGCGCCAGCACCGCCTCCCAGACGGTCCTGCTGACGATCAACGGCACCTCGGTCTCCGCCACGGTCGCCGCCTCCTCGAGCATCAGCGCCACCGTCGCGGCCCTGAACTCTGCGGTCAGCTCGGCCTCGACCGCGTCGAGCGGCTCGTTCGGCGCCGGCGCGATCTTCTCGGTCGACAGCACCGGCACCAAGATCGTCCTGAACGCCCAGGCGGACGTCGAATTCCAGAACTCCGGCAGCCAGACGGCGCTCGGCTTCACCGCCTCGGCCACCACCGCCTCGACCTACGGCACCGCCGCCAGCACCGTCGTCTCCAGCGACCTGTCGATCTCGGGCGTGACGCAGCGCGCCTCGCTGGCGAACCAGTACAACAACCTGCTCAACCAGATCACGCAGCTCGCCGGCGACGCCAGCTACAACGGCGTCAACCTCATTGCCGGCAAGGGCAATGACTTGAACATCAAGTTCAACGACACCGGTAGCTCGACCCTCAACGTCGCCTCGGTCGACGCCACGGCGAGCGGTCTCGGTCTGTCGTCGATCACCAGCTCGAACAACTCGTCGAGCCAGAACGGTCTCGGCAACTTCCTGCTGAACTCGGACGTCAACAAGACCCTGGCGACCCTGACCAGCGCCGGCAACACGCTGACCTCCGCGGCGAGCTCCCTGGGCTCGAACCTGTCGGTCGTTCAGAACCGCCAGGACTTCTCCAAGCAGCTGATCAACGTGCTGCAGACGGGTTCGGCCAACCTGACGAACGCCGACCTGAACCAGGAAGCGGCGAACTCGCAGGCGCTGTCGACCCGTCAGTCGATGGGCATCTCGGCCCTGTCGCTGGCCAACTCCGCACAGCAGGGCGTCCTCCAGCTCCTGCGGTAAGCAACCGTCTTTTCAACTAATGAGGTGGCCGGAGCTCTGCTCCGGCCGCTTTCGATCGAGCGCACATCATGCAAGCGCGCGCGGGTAAAAGCGAAACTGTCATGACCGACTGCCGAACGATCACTCAGCTTCGTCGGGAGCTGGCATCGACAAATTCGACTCGCTCGACAATTGCCAAGTGAGGGCTTGCAGAGCTTCGTGCCAAAATACAATCAGATCAGGACCGCAGAAATTCCCCGATTGAAAAATTTCGAGATAACGCGGATCTTCTCGGCGTGACTTTAGGGCCCGACACGTGAGCACCACTCTGCCAGCAAGGTCGGCTTCTGGGCTTCCGACAGGCTAGGGGTCGCGGCTGGACCGGGTCGAAACCGGACTGCGACCTTCGCCGACCGCGAGCGGAGGCTTGTGGCACCTCGCCGCGTGCCGCGGACTCGTCGTGGACGGCGACTCACTTTAGCCCGGCGTCATGCCGAAGGTCCCATCGTCTCGACGCGCCCGGCCGCGTTTGGACCCTCGCCCTGGCGTGCTGGCGGCGCAGACGTCCGAACCGTCGACCGCCACTGAGCTGGTAGAGCGTGTGGGCATTCCCGGCCGAAAGCCCGGGAGACACCCCGCCGTCGCGCTGGCGCGGCTACAGGCTGACGGCCGCGCGGCCAGCGAGCTGAACCGGAATGTCGCCCGGTGACGTGCTGCGCATCGAGGAATGCCCTCGATGTCTGCCAACGGACCACCCCGCTCCCGAACTCTTGCGAGCCCATGCCTCAGGCGCTCGCCGCCGGAGCTTCATCGTTCAATATCGTCGCAAGGACGGGATCAATGGAGTCTGGGTAATTTGCAGCCCGTGTGACTACGTCTTCGAGGACGCATTTTTCGACGTAGGCTTCCACTTGCTTGCTGAGGGATACCCCATTGACCCTGGCCAGATGCTCGATGGCTCTGCGCAAATCGTCGCGCACATGAAACGAGATGCTGTTGCGTCGCCGCTCGTGCACAGCGAGTCGTGGGCGGCCAGGCCGACGCGTCGGCTGTTCAGTAGGCGTCGTTGACATGTAGGGCTCGCTGCGCGCGCTGTCCGGATCAGGATCGCTGCTGGGATGACGGAACGCGCGGCATCGGCGAGACCCGATGCAGGAGGGACAGCCCGCTCGGCGCAGGCTGTCAGCGCGCAGGGTTGGAGCCGACCTTGAACGGTCGACGCTCAGCTGGGCCGGGCGCGCGGATCGAATGACAGGCAGCTGGGTCGCTCTGCCCCGGCCGCCATGTCCATCAAGGAGACTGCTCTTACCGCAGGAGCTGGAGGACGCCCTGCTGTGCGGAGTTGGCCAGCGACAGGGCCGAGATGCCCATCGACTGACGGGTCGACAGCGCCTGCGAGTTCGCCGCTTCCTGGTTCAGGTCGGCGTTCGTCAGGTTGGCCGAACCCGTCTGCAGCACGTTGATCAGCTGCTTGGAGAAGTCCTGGCGGTTCTGAACGACCGACA
>Ga0208247_10072_pt1 | contig 46213 bp, 45 predicted proteins | sample AntDryMetagUQ836_FD_188087 | JGI IMG/M metagenome (GOLD analysis project Ga0208247, IMG submission 188087) | Polar desert microbial communities from Antarctic Dry Valleys - UQ836 (SPAdes) | ecosystem: Environmental > Terrestrial > Soil > Desert | place: Antarctic Dry Valleys | collected 2008-12-31 | reverse complement strand
CGGCCGCCGCCTACCGCGCCTACGAGCGCGCCGGGACGGCCGCCGACGCCGCGGCGGCGCTGGCCGCGCTCGGCGCCGCGGAGGCCGAGCAGGAATCCTGGCGCCCGGCGCTCGACGCCTACGCGGCGAGCCTCGCCCTGGCCGAGACCGGCCCGGTCCGGGAAACCTACGAGACCCTGCGGACCGAGCACGGATTCCGCATCCTCGACTACAAGGTCGATTCCGACGCCGCCGCCCCGCGGGCCTGCTTCACCTTCTCGGAGGCGATCAGGCCCAAGACCGACTACGCGCCCTTCGTCGCCGTGTCGGGCAGCAGCGCGGCCGCCGTGACCGGGGAGGGCTCCCAGGTCTGCGTCGACGGGCTCAAGCACGGCGGGCGCTACGCCATCGTGGTCCGCCAGGGCCTGCCCTCCGCGGTCGGCGAGAGCCTGCTCAAGGCCGCCGATTACGAGATCTACGTCCGCGACCGCGCCCCGCAGGTACGCTTCACCGGGCGCAACTACGTCCTGCCCCGGACCGGACAGGCCGGCGTGCCCCTGGTCTCGGTGAACGCGCCCAAGCTCGACGTCGAGGTGCTGCGCATCGGCGACCGCGGCCTGCTGCCGACCCTGCGCTCCGAGGATTTCCTGGGCCAGCTCAGCGGGTCCACCGCCCGGACGATCGCGTCCGAGAAGGGCCAGCGCGTCTGGAAGGGCACCCTCGACACCGCCAAGGCGGAGGTGAACCAGGAGGCCGTCACCGCCTTCCCGGTCCTCCAGGCGGTGGGCAAGCTGGAGCCGGGCCTCTACGTGATGCTGGCTCGCCCGTCGGGCGTGGCCGCCTCCGACGAGGAGTACGACACCCAGGCGACCCAGTGGTTCGTGGTCTCCGACCTGGGACTCACCGCCACCAAGGGGCGGGACGGGGTCCACGTGGTCCTGCGCTCGCTCGCCTCCGCGCAGGTGATGCCGGGCGCCGAGATCCGGCTGATCGCCCGCAACAACGAGGTGCTGGGCACGCGGACCACGGACGCGCAGGGGCACGTCGCCTTCGATCCGGGGCTCGCCCGCGGGGAGGGCGGCCTCGCGCCGAGCCTCGTAGTCGCCCAGGCGGGCGGCGATTACGGCTTCCTCGACCTCAACCTCGGCGCCTTCGACCTCACCGACCGCGGCGTGAAGGGCCGCCCCGAGACCGGCGGCCTCGACGCCTACCTCTTCCCGGAGCGGGGGGTCTACCGCACGGGCGAGACCGTCCAGCTCACCGCCCTGCTGCGCGACCCCCGCGGCGCCGCCGTGCCGGACCTGCCGCTGACCCTGGTGGTCAAGCGGCCGGACGGCGTCGAGTACCGGCGCGTCTCGGTGCCCGACCAGGGGCTCGGCGGCCGGGCCCTTCCGCTGCCGCTCCTGTCGGGGGCGATGCACGGCACGTGGCGGGTCTCCGCCTACACGGACCCGAAGGCGCCCGCGATCGGCGAGACCAGCTTCCTCGTGGAGGATTACGTCCCCGAGCGGCTGGAGGTGACCCTCAAGGCCCGGCAGGCGGCCCTGAACCGGGGTGAGGCCGCGCAGGTCGACGTCGCCGCCCGCTACCTCTACGGCGCCCCGGGCGCCGATCTCGACGTGTCGGGCAGCGTGACCGTGCAGGCGGCGGCCACCAGCGGCATCAAGGGGCTGGAGAATTATTCCATCGGTCTCGACGACGAGGCCGTGGAGCCGACGACCCAGGAACTGCAGGACCACGCCACCACGAACGCGCAGGGCGATGCCACCGTCACGGTGCCGGTGCCGCAGGTCGCGGCCCCGCGGGCGCTGGAGGCGAAGATCACGCTGGCGGTCGGCGAGCCCGGCGGCCGGGCGCTGTCGCGCAGCCTGACCCTGCCGATCCTCCCGGCCAGCCCGGTCCTCGCCCTGCGCAAGGGCTTCACCGACCTGAAGGAGGGCGGGATCGCGGGCTTCGACGCGGTGTTCGCGAGTCCCGACGGGGCGCTCCTCGCCCGGCCGGGCGTGAGCTGGACCCTGTCGCGGATCGACTCCTCCTACCAGTGGTACCGGGCGGACGGGCGCTGGTCGTTCGAGGCGGTGAAGTCCGCCCGGCGCGTCGCCAGCGGCACCGTCGACCTCACGGCCGCCGGTCCGAGCCGGATCGAGGCGCCGGTCGGCCTCGGCCGCTACCGGCTCGAGGTCTCGGCCGCGGGCGCCCCGGAGGCGACCGCGAGCCTCGGCTTCGAGGTCGGCTGGGGCGGCTCGGAGACCGCGGAGGCGCCCGACCTCCTCGACCTGACCCTCGACAAGGCCGCCTACGCGGCCGGCGACACCCTGCGGGCCAAGCTCAGCCCGAAGTTCAGGGGTCAGGCCAGCCTGATGGTCGTCAGCGACCGCGTGCACCAGACCCTGGAGGTCAGCGTGCCCGAGGGCGGCACCACGGTCAGCCTCCCGGTGAAGGCCGAGTGGGGCGCCGGCGCCTACCTGGTGGCCACCGCCTACCGGCCCCTCGACCAGGCGGCCAAGCGCCTGCCGGGCCGGGCGCTCGGCTTGGCGTGGTTCTCGGTGGACCGGGAGCGGCGCAGCCTCGGCGTCGCCCTGAAGGCGCCGGAGCGGGCGCGCCCGCGCCAGGACCTGACCGTGCCGGTCCAGCTCACCGGGCTCAAGGCCGGCGAGCCGGCTCGGATCACCGTGGCGCTGGTCGATGTCGGCATCCTCAACCTGACCCGCTACGCGGCGCCGGACCCGACCCAGTATTTCCTCGGCCAGCGGGCGCTCGGGCCGGAGGTCCGCGACCTCTACGGCTACCTGATCGACGGCATGCAGGGCTCGGCCGGGGCGATCCGCTCGGGCGGCGACGCGGGCGGCGGCGAGCTCGCCGATTCCCCGCCGACCCAGGCACCGCTCGCCCTCTATTCGGGCGTCGTCACCGTGGGGCCGGACGGCGCGGCCAGCGTCACCTTCCCGGTCCCGGCCTTCAACGGCACCGGCCGCGTCATGGTCACCGCCTGGAGCGGCGACCGGATCGGGCAGGCGCAGGCCGACGTGATCATCCGCGACCCGGTCGTGCTCAGCGCCACGCTGCCGCGCTTCCTCGACACCGGCGACCGCTCGCGCCTGTTCGTGGCCCTCGACAACGTCGAGGGGCGGGCGGGCGAGTACACGGTCGACCTGAACCCGACCGGCCCGGTCGTGGTCGGGGCCAGCGCGCTGCGCCAGACGCTGCGGCTGGAGGCCGGCGCCAAGGGCCAGTTCGCGATCCCGCTCACCGCCGCCGGACCCGGCACGGCCCGGCTCGACCTCGCTCTGACGGGGCCCGGCCTCCCGGCCGCCCTGAACCAGAGCTTCGCCCTGGGAATCTCGCCGGGGACCGGCGCCCTGCTGCGCCGCTCGGTGCGCAGCCTCGCCCCCGGGGCGAACCTGACGCTGACCTCGGACCTCCTCGCCGACCTGCAGCCCGGGACCGGCAGCGTCTCGCTCTCGGCCACGGCCCTGCCGGGGGTCGACGTGGCGGCCCTGCTCCGGGCGCTCGACCGCTACCCCTACGGCTGCTCCGAGCAGGTGGTGAGCCGGGCGATGCCGCTGCTCTACGTCAACAAGCTCGCGGCCCTGGAGAAGCTCGCCCTCGACGCGGGCGCGGACGAGCGGGTGCGCGAATCGATCGAGCGCCTGCTCGCCCGCCAGGATTCGAGCGGCGATTTCGGCCTGTGGTCGGCGCAGGGGTCGAGCGACCTCTGGCTCGACGCCTACGTGACCGACTTCCTGACCCGCGCCCGGGAGCGCGGCTTCGCGGTGCCGCAGAAGGCCTTCGCCCAGGCCCTCGACTACCTGCGCAACGCCGTGGCCAACGCCACGGAGGTGCGCAACGGCGGCGCCGACCTCGCCTACGCGGCCTACGTGCTCGCCCGGAACGGTCGGCCGGTGATGGGCGACCTGCGCTACCTCGCCGACACCAAGATCGGCGATTTCTCCTCTGCCCTCGGTCGGGCGCAACTCGCCGCCGCCCTGGCGCTGCTGGGCGACCGCGGCCGGGCCGCCAAGGCGATGGACTCGGCGCTGACCGTGCTGCGGACCGACCGCGACAAGGGCCAGTACCGCGCCGATTACGGCTCCCGCCTGCGCGACGGGGCCGGGCTGATCACCCTGGCCGCCGAGAGCGGGCTGGCGCAGGGGGCGCTGGGCCCCGCGGCGGCCGCGCTCGGCGAGGAGCAGCAGGCCGACCGGGCGACGAGCACGCAGGAGAATGCCTGGATGGTGCTCGCCGCCGAGAGCCTCTCGAACGAGGCGGGCGGCCTGTCGTTCACCCTGGACGGCGCGCCGCAGACCGGGACGCTCGCCCGGGTCTACCGGGAGGCAGCCCTCGGCGAGCGGGGCGTTCAGCTCACCAATACCGGCCGCAACCCCGTGCAGGTGGCCGTGACCGTCAACGGCAGCCCCCTGGTGCCGGAGCCGGCGGCGCAGCAGGGCTACACGATCGAGCGCAGCTTCCGCCGCCTCGACGGCAGCACCGTCGACCCGGCGAGCGGCCTGCGCCAGAACGACCGGCTGGTGGTGGTGCTCAAGGTCACGGAGGCCAAGGCGGAGGCGGCGCGGCTCCTGCTGGTCGATCCGCTGCCGGCGGGTCTAGAGATCGACAATCCGAAGCTCCTCGACGCCGACGCGCTCCAGGGGCTCGCCTTCGCCAAGTCCGACGTGCAGCCGGTCCACACCGAGTTCCGCGACGACCGGTTCGTGGCGGCCTACGACCGTGACCCGAGCCAGTCGGCGTTCTTCACGGTGGCCTACACGGTGCGGGCGGTCTCGCCCGGGACCTACGTCCATCCCGGCGCCACCGTGGAGGACATGTACCGGCCGGCGCGGTTCGGCCGGACTGCCTCGGGCAGCGTGACGGTCGGGGCGGCGAAGTAGGGCGGCCGGCGTTCGAGCGCTGCGCTCGACGTCGACCTCGCGTCATCGCGAGCGCAGCGAAGCGACCCAGGGCAGCGTGCCATCGGTGAGCTTGCCGCTTCCCTGGATTGCTTCGCTGCGCTCGCAGAGACGCGGTGCTGAGGCCATCGTCCGGCCCCCGCCTCGGACGCGAAGGCGCAACCCGCTACGCCGGGTCGCTGCGTTGCGGCGAGCACATGGTGCGCTGCGGAACCCTCGCCAGCGCCCACCCATTGCCACAGGTCTCGTTCGGAACCCGTGGAGCGATGCCCGATGCCGGACCTCGACGCGCTCGCCGGCTCCGCAGCCCGCGCGCTGGCCTACCTGCCATGGTGGGCCGAGAGCCTGATCCTCATCGTCGCCTGCTGCGCCGTGGTGATGCCCCTGCACGGGATCGTGTATCGGGCGATGAAGCGGGCGGTCGCGGGCAAGAGCCTGTTCTGGCGCTCGCTGGTGTCGCGCACCCGCGGACCGAGCCGCCTCGGCCTGATCGTGGTGGCGATCAGCCTCGCCTCGACCACCGTGCACCTGTCCTGGGAGGTGCGGATCGCCCTCAACCAGATCCTGCTGGTCGCCTTCGTGACGCTGACCGGCTGGTGCTGCGCCACCGCGCTCCACATCGCCACAGTGATCTACCTGCGCCGGTTCAAGCTCGACGCCGAGGACAACCTCCTGGCGCGCAAGCACTTCACGCAGATGCGCATCCTCGAGCGGGCCGGCGTGACGCTGGTGGCGCTCGTCACCCTCTCGGTGGCGCTGATGACCTTCGAGCCGGTGCGCCAGTACGGCGTCAGCCTGCTCGCCTCGGCGGGCGCGGCGGGCCTCGTCCTCGGGCTGGCCATGCAGCCGGTCCTGTCGAACCTCGTGGCCGGCATCCAGATCGCCATCACCCAGCCGATTCGGATCGAGGACGCGATCATCGTCGAGAACGAGTGGGGCTGGGTCGAGGAGATCACCGCGACCTACGTGGTGGTCCGGCTCTGGGACTGGCGTCGGCTGGTCCTGCCGCTGACCTACTTCATCCAGAAGCCGTTCCAGAACTGGACCCGCGACGGCGCCTCGCTGATCGGCAGCGTCTTCCTCTACGTCGACCACCGGGCGCCGGTCGCGGCGATGCGCGAGAAGCTCGCCGAGATCGCCAGGGCCACGCCCCTGTGGGACGGGCGAGTGGTCAACCTCCAGGTCTCGGACGCGAAGGAATCGACGATCGAGATCCGGATGCTGGTGAGCGCCCGCAACGCGCCCCAGGCCTGGGACCTGCGCTGCGTGGTCCGCGAGGCGATGATCACGTGGCTCCAGGCCGAGCACCCGGAGGCCCTGCCGCGGCACCGGACGGAATGGGTCAGCGCCGAGGAGCCGGCCCTGCGCCGGGCGGAGGCGCGGCGGTTCGCGGCGTGAGCGACACCATTCTGTGTTCCGGATTCCCCAGCCACGCCCTCATCCTGAAGCGCGGGTTCGACGTCTTCCGTTCGATCGTCGCTCAGTCGTCGTCGCCGGCGTAGAAACTCTCCACGCCGATGCCCTCCTCCTGCATCAACCGGGCGCGGGCGCGCAGCTTCTCGGTCTCGCTCTTGAGCTGGCCGCAGGCCGCCAGGATGTCCCGGCCGCGGGGCGTGCGCACCGGCGAGGCGTAGCCGGCGTTGAACACGATCTCGGAGAAGCGCTCGATCCGGTCCCAGTCCGAGCACTCGTAGCGGCTGCCCGGCCAGGGGTTGAACGGGATCAGGTTGATCTTGGCCGGAATGCCCTTGAGCAGCCGGACCAGCTCCCGCGCGTCCGCGTCCGAATCGTTGACGCCCTTGAGCATCACGTACTCGAAGGTGATCCGGCGGGCGTTGCTCAGGCCCGGATAGGCCCGGCAGGCGGCGAGCAGCTCGGCGATCGGGTATTTCCGGTTGAGCGGCACCAGCTCGTTGCGCAGGTCGTCGCGCACGGCGTGGAGCGAGATCGCCAGCATGGCGTTGGCCTGCTCGCCGAGCCGCGGGATCTGCGGCACGACCCCCGAGGTCGAGACCGTGATCCGGCGGCGGGACAGGCCGAGGCCCTCCTGGTCCGACATCACCCCGACCTCGTCGACCACGGCGTCGAGGTTGTAGAGGGGCTCGCCCATGCCCATGAACACGATGTTGGTCACGAGCCGGCCGACCTCGCCGGAGCCGCCGGCGTCGCGGCTCGGCATCTGGCCGGGCCAGTCGCCGAGCTCGTCCCGGGCGGTGACCAGCTGCTGGACGATCTCGGCCACCGAGAGGTTGCGCACGAGACGCTGCGTGCCGGTGTGGCAGAACGAGCAGGTCAGGGTGCAGCCGACCTGGGAGGACACGCAGAGCGTGCCCCGGTCCGGGCCGGGAATGTAGACGCACTCGATCTCGGCGCCGCGGTTGTGCTCCTGCCGGTTGGTCGGGGCCATGCGCAGCAGCCACTTGCGGGTGCCGTCGCGGGAGACCTGCCGGCTCGCCACCTCGGGCCGCTCCAGGGTGAAGTGCTCGGCGAGCTGCGCCTTCAGCGCCTTGCCGACATTGGTCATCTCGGCGAAGTCGGACGCCCCGCGGAAATTGACCCAGTGCCAGACCTGGCCGGCGCGCATCCGGCTCTCGCGCTCGGGCACGCCCATGCCGACGAGCTGCGCCTTGAGGGCCCCGCGGGTCAGGCCGACCAGCGACGGGCGGCGACCGGGCAGCGCCTCGGGGAGGAGATCCGGCGCCTTCTCGATCGCGGCATCGGCCGCGCGGGCGCTGTCGAGCGACGGCGTCGCCATGGCGTTCAAACGATCCATACGTTGGAAAGGGTCTGATATAGGCGATCGCGGCGGCGAATGCGAATGCGCGCCGCCCACAGGGGCCTTGATGGAGAGCCATGGCGACCGACACCCGAGCCGGGCAGGCGATCTACAATCCGCGGACGCTGCGGATCTACGACCTCGTCGTGCTGCGCCTGTCGAACCCGCTGATCTGGCGCTGCCCGACCGCGCGGATCCTCGCCCTCTACGATCAGCACGCGGGCGCCTCGCATCTCGATGTCGGGGTCGGGACAGGCTGGTACCTCGACCGGTGCCGCTTCCCCGCGCCCGCGCCGCGGGTCGGCCTGATGGACCTCAACGCCGACAGCCTCGCCTTCGCGGCCGACCGGATCGCGCGCTACCGGCCCGAGACCTACCGGTTCGACGTGCTCGGCGCCCCGGCCACCGGCATCGCGCCGTTCGCCTCGATCGGGATGACCTACCTGCTGCACTGCCTGCCGGGCGACATCGCCGCGAAGGCGAAGGCCTTCGACACGGTGCGGCCGTGCCTGGCCGACGGCGGCGTGGTGTTCGGCGCCACGATCCTGTCGGGCGGCGTCCCGACCACGGGTGCGGCGCGGGCGCTGATGCGGATCTACAACCGCAAGGGGGTGTTCTCCAACGTCGCCGACACCCTGCCGGACCTGCGCGCGGCGCTGGACCGCCGCTTCCGGTCGGTGGAGATCACGGTCGTCGGATGCGTCGCGCTGTTCGTGGCGCGCGAGCCGCGCTGAATCGGTCGCCGTCGTTGCGAGCGCAATGAAAAAGGGCGCCCGCAGGCGCCCTCATCCAACGTGCCGAGTCTCAAAAGAGTCAGGCGGCGGCGGTCTTCACCGGCACGCCCTTCTCGGACAGGAAGGTCTGCAGCTCGCCCGACTGGAACATCTCGCGGGTGATGTCGCAGCCGCCGACGAACTCGCCCTTCACGTAGATCTGCGGGATGGTCGGCCAGTTCGAGAAGGCCTTGATGCCCTCGCGGATCTCCTGGTCGGCCAGGACGTTCACGCCCTTGAACGGCACGCCGAGGTAGTTGAGGATCTGCACCACCTGCCCGGAGAAGCCGCATTGCGGCATCTGCGGCGTGCCCTTCATGAACACCACCACGTCCTGGGAGGCGATCTCGTTCTGGATGGTCGTGTTGGCGTCGGTCATTCCTAAAAACCCTTCCACTGTTCGACGGACTTAGTGACTGTCCCCAGAACGTTTCAATACCAGGGTCAAGCGCTCGAGCGCACGATCCATATCGAAGTCGGGCGCGACGAGCTCCTCAGGCGTAAACGGCATTGCCTCTGGCAGCCCACGGACCAGCTTGTCACCGAAGACGTTGAGGGACGCGGCCGCGAGCTTCATCGAGTCGGTCCAGAGACGATCCCAGTCAATGCGCTGCCGCATCGAGCGACGATAATCCCGCGCGGCCAAAGTCTGGAAGTAGAGGACTTCCTTGCGCCAGGACTTTGTAGATTGAGCGAGGGGCGCGGACGCATACTTTAGGATGTGGATCAGCATCTGCAGGAGCGCACTCTGGACTCCGCCGATCTCGGACCGTCCCACGCTCTCGACCTCCTCGACCACATTCTCCCAGTCGAGCACATTCGATAAGTCGGGCCTCTGAGCAAGCGCGCGCAGGGCCGCCGCCTGCTCCTCGGCCCAGGTCACGATATCGTCGTCGTAGAGACTCGGTCGATCCATCGGGAGAGCTCCCGCGTGAGGGTTCAATCCTGCGGCACGCCCGTGGTCAGCGCAAGGGCGTGGAGCACGCCGCCCATCCGACCCTGGAGGGCGCCGTAGACCATCTGGTGCTGCGCCACCCGAGTCTTGCCCTTGAAGGCCGCCGACAGGACGGTGGCGGCGTAGTGGTCGCCGTCGCCCGCGAGGTCGCGGATCTCCACCTGCGCGTCCGGCAGGGCCTCGCGGATCATGCGCTCGATCTCGCCCGCATCCATCGGCATCGGGAAACTCCTGGGCTTGAAGGGATCAGGAAGCGGGCGCGGCCGGCTGGCTCGCCATGTAGTCGGGCAGCCAGCCCTCGTGCGCCGCGGACAGGTCGGCGAGCGATATGGTCTCGCCGCCCGGCAGGGTCAAACGGTCGGAGCCGGCGACGCCGACCGAGGCCGCCGCCACACCCTGGGCCGCGGCGGCCGAGAGGAGGTCGGTGGCCGCCTCCGGCCGCACCGCCAGCAGGTAGCGGCCCTGATCCTCGCCGAACAGGTAGGCGTGGGGCGGCAGGTCAACCGGCACGTCGGAGAGCGCCGCGCCGAGGCGGCCCGCCATGGCCATCTCGGCGAGCGCGACGGCGAGGCCCCCGTCCGCGAGGTCGTGGACCGTGTCGACGGTGCCCGCCTGGATCAGGCCGCGGACGAAGTCGCCGTTGCGGCGCTCCAGCGCGAGGTCGACGGGCGGCGGCGCGCCCTCCTCGCGGCCCTCGATCACCGACAGGTAGGCCGACTGGCCGAGCCAGCCGTCGCTCGCCCCGATGAGCACCAGCACGTCGCCCTCGCGCTTGAGGGCGATCGTCGCGTGGCGCGCGACGTCGTCGAGCACGCCGACGCCGCCGATGGTCGGGGTCGGCAGGATGCCGACGCCGTTGGTCTCGTTGTAGAGCGAGACGTTGCCCGACACGACCGGGAAGTCGAGCGCCCGGCAGGCCTCGCCGATGCCCTGGAGGCAGCCGACGAGCTGGCCCATCACCTCGGGCTTCTCGGGGTTGCCGAAGTTGAGGTTGTCGGTGATGGCGAGCGGCTTGGCGCCGACCGCCGTGATGTTGCGCCACGCCTCAGCAACGGCCTGCCGGCCGCCCTCGACCGGGTCGGCCTCGCAGTAGCGCGGGGTGACGTCGCAGGTCAGCGCCAGCCCCTTCGGCCCGTCTTCGACCCGCACGATGGCGGCGTCGCCGCCGGGCTTCTGGACGGTGTTGCCCAGGATGAAGTGGTCGTACTGCTCGAACACCCAGCGCTTCGAGGCGAGGTCGGGAGAGCCGACGAGGCGCTTCAGCGCGTCGGTGAGCGAGGCCGGGGCCGGAACCTCGGAAGCCGCGATCACCGGCTGGTGGGTGTTGGCCAGATGCGGCCGGTCGTAGAGCGGGGCCTCGTCGCCGAGTTCCTTGATCGGCAGGTCGGCCACGGTCTCGCCGTGCCACTTGATGACGAAGCGCAGCGTGTCGGTGGTCCGGCCGATCACCGCGAAATCGAGGCCCCACTTCACGAAGATCGCCTCGGCTTCGGCCTCCATGCCGGGCTTGAGCACCATGAGCATGCGCTCCTGGCTCTCCGAGAGCATCATCTCGTATGGCGTCATGCCCTCCTCGCGGGCCGGCACCTTGTCGATGTCGAGCTCGACGCCGAGGTCGCCCTTGGCGCCCATCTCCACCGCCGAGCAGGTGAGGCCGGCCGCGCCCATGTCCTGGATGGCGATGACCGCGCCGGAGGCCATCAGCTCCAGGCAGGCCTCCAGCAGCAGCTTCTCGGCGAAGGGGTCGCCAACCTGCACGGTCGGGCGCTTCGACTCGGATTCCTCGTCGAACTCGGCCGACGCCATGGTGGCGCCGTGGATGCCGTCGCGGCCGGTCTTGGAGCCGAGATAGACGATCGGGTTCCCGATGCCGGCGGCGGCCGCGTAGAAGATGCCGTCGGTGCGGGCGAGCCCCACCGCCATGGCGTTGACCAGGATGTTGCCGTCGTAGCGCTTGTGGAAGCCGGTCAGGCCGCCGACGGTCGGCACGCCGAAGGAGTTGCCGTAGCCGCCGACCCCCGCGACGACGCCGGAGACGAGGCTGCGGGTGCGCGGGTGGTCGGGGGAGCCGAAGCGCAGGGCGTTGAGCGCCGCGATCGGCCGCGCGCCCATGGTGAAGACGTCGCGCAGGATGCCGCCGACGCCGGTCGCCGCGCCCTGGTAGGGCTCGATGTAGCTCGGGTGGTTGTGGCTCTCCATCTTGAAGACGCAGGCGTGACCGTCACCGATGTCGATGACGCCCGCGTTCTCGCCCGGCCCCTGGATCACCCACGGCGCCGAGGTCGGCAGCCCGCGCAGGTGCTTGCGGGAGGATTTGTAGGAACAGTGCTCGTTCCACATCGCCGAGACGATGCCGAGCTCGGTCAGCGTCGGGTCGCGCCCGATCAGGCCGCGGAAGCGCTCGTACTCGTCCGGCGTCAGGCCGTGCTGGGCCACGAGCTCGGGGGTGATCGGAACGTCGTTGCGGAACATGGGCGGTCTCGACGAGGGCGGTCCGGGAGCCCCGGCAGGGCCCTCGACCCGATGCGCGACCCGAACCGGGCCGCGCGCGGCGACGGTGACGGATTAGTGCGTTCCGCCACCGCGTTGCAATACGCCGGCACTGCTGGCCGTGTATGGGTGCCGCTCACGCCGCCGGCGGATGGGCCAGAAAATCGGCGATCGCCGCCACGAACTTGTCGCCGTAGGCCTCGCGCTTGCGCTCGCCGACGCCGTGCACGGTGCGCAGCGCCCAGAGGTCGACGGGCTTCTGGCGAGCCATCTCGATGAGGGTGCGGTCCGGGAAGACCATGAAGGCCGCGATGCCCTCGGCCCGGGCCAGCGTGGCGCGCAGGCCCCGCAGGTGCTGGAACAGCGCCTCGTCGGCCTCCGAGAGGGCGATCTCGCCGTCCTCGCGGGCGGCGGCCCGGCGGCGCTCGCGGGATTCGGCCTTCGGCTCCGGGTCGGGGCGGAGCTGGACCGGCTCCCGGCCGAACAGGATCGCCTCGCCCTTCTCGGTCATGGACAGGCCGCCGTAGCCGTCGGCGTTCTCGGCGATCGCCCCGGCCGCGAAGAGCTGGCGCAGGATCGCCCGCCAGGCCGCCACCGGCTTGTCCGCCCCGACCCCGAAGGTCTTGAGGCTCGCGTGGCCGTTGCGGCGGATCTGGTCGCTCTCCTTCCCGTGGACCACATCGCAGATATAGGCCGCGCCGAAGCGCTGGCCGGTGCGCACGATCGCCGAGAGGATCTTCTGGGCCGGTACGGTCCCGTCGACGAGGGTCACGCCACCGCGGCACAGGTCGCAGCGGCCGCAAGCGCCGCTCGACTCGCCGAAATAGGCGAGCAGCGACTGGCGGCGGCAGGTCGCGCCCTCGCAAAGGGTGATCATCGCCTCGAGCTTGCGCCGCTCGACCCGGCGGCGGTCGTCCGAGATCTCCTTCTCGTCGATCTGGCGGCGGCGGAGCGCCATGTCGTCGAGGCCGTACAGGGTCAGCGTGTCGGCGGGCAGCCCGTCGCGGCCGGCGCGGCCGATCTCCTGGTAGTAGCCCTCGACGTTGTTGGGCATGTCGGCGTGGCAGACGAAGCGCACGTCCGGCTTGTTGATGCCCATGCCGAAGGCGACGGTGGCGGTCATCACCACCCCGTCCTCCTGCAGGAACCGGTCCTGGTTCGCCATCCGCGTCGCCTGGTCGAGGCCGGCATGGTAGGGCAGGGCGTCGAACCCGTCCTTCCGGAGGGTCTCGGCCAGTTGCTCGGTGCGCTTGCGCGACGAGCAGTAGATGATCCCGCTCTCCGATCGCCGGTGCTTCAGGAACCGCTCGATCTGCCGGGCCGGGTTGTCCTTCGGCTGGAAGGTCAGCCGGATGTTCGGCCGGTCGAAGGAATGGACGAAGATCTTCGGCGGCCGGTCCTGCGGGAACAGCCGCTCGGCGATCTCGGCGCGGGTCGCGGCGTCGGCGGTGGCGGTGAGCGCCAGGGTCTGGACGTTGCCCAGCGCCGTCCGGGCGCGGGCGATCTCCCGGTACTCGGGCCGGAAATCGTGCCCCCACTGCGAGACGCAGTGGGCCTCGTCGACGGCTAGCCGCCGGACGCCGGCCCCGCGCAGGGCGTCCATGCAGCCGTCCATCAGCAGGCGCTCGGGGGAGACGAACAGCAACCGCAGGTCGCCGGAGCGCAGGGCGCGCCACGTCTCGCGGGACTCGGATTCCCCGACCGTCGAGTTCAGGGTCGCGGCGTGGATGCCGACGCTGCGCATCTGCTGGACCTGATCGTGCATCAGCGCGATCAGCGGCGAAACCACCACGGTCAGCCCCGGGTCGACCAGGGCCGGGAGCTGGTAGGTCATCGACTTGCCCGAACCCGTGGGCATCACGGCGAACACGTCGGTCCCGTCGAGCACCGCGCCGATCACCTCGTCCTGGCCGGGGCGAAAATCCTCGTAGCCGAACGTCTTCTTCAGCGCGGCGCGGGCCTCGTCGAGGCGGGTCATCGGGATCCTTGGTCGGGGTTCTGGCCGCCCTTGCGGCAGGGGTGTGTAGACACTAGCCTCCACGTGTCTACACGGGAGCCGCTATGCCGCTCAACATCCGCAGCGAAGAGGTGAATCAGCTGGCCGAGAAGCTGGCATCGCGGGCCGGCGTGAGCAAGACCGAGGCGGTGCGACTCGCGCTCGCGAACGAGCTGGAGCGCCGGGAGTCGTGCCTGTCCCTTGCAGAACGGCTGAAGCCCCTCCTCGACAGGATGGATGCCGTGCCGCGCACGGGCCTTGAGGCCGACAAGGCATTCTACGACAGCCTGAACGCCGAGTGATGTTCGTCGACACCTCGGCCCTCGTGGCGATCCTGACCGCGGAAGCGGAGCGTTCCACTCTGCTGAGCCGCCTCGACGGTGCGGTGGACCCTCTGACCTCAAGCCTCGCCGTCTTCGAAACGGCGATCGCGGTGGCCCGCAAGACGGCGATGTCCGTGGCCGACGCCGAGGCGCAGGTCGCGGAATTCATCCGCGTCGTAGGTCTGCGAATCGTCCCCATCGCCGAGGCTGAGACCGCCCTGGCCCTCGCGGCCCATGCCCGCTACGGCAAGGGCCGCCACCCGGCGCGGCTGAACCTCGGCGATTGCTTTGCCTATGCCTGCGCGCGGGTGCACGGCGTGCCGCTGCTCTACGTCGGCGACGATTTCTCGCAGACCGACATCCGCTCGGTCCTCGGCTGAGCCTCAGCCGCCGTGGAACTCGGCCACGTGCTGGGCCACGATGGCGTCGAAGGACGCGTCCGCCCGGAAGCCCAGGGCCAGGGCGGCCTCCGGCTCGAACGCCTCCGGCCAGGAGCCGACGATCCGCGCGATGGTAGCGTCGGGCGTGCGCCGGATCAGCGCCACGGCCTTGTCGCCCGCCGCGCGGCGCAAGGCCTCGATCTCCTCCGCCACCGTCGCCGAGACGCCCGGCATGGTAAGGCTGATCCGCGGGCCGATCGCCGCGAGGTCGAGCCCGGCGGCGTGGACCAGGAAGCCCACCGCCGCGGCGGGGCTGGCGAACCAGTGCCGGACGGTGTCGGGCACCGGCAGGATCGCCTCCTGGCCGGCCAGCGGCTCGCGGATGATCCCCGAGAAGAAGCCCGAGGCCGCCTTGTTGGGCTTGCCGGGTCGCACGCAGATCGTCGGCAGGCGCAGGCCGATCCCGTCGAGGAAGCCGCGGCGCGCGTAGTCGGCGAGCATGAGCTCGCCCATGGCCTTCTGCACGCCGTACGACGAGGCCGGGCGCAGGATGTGGTCGTCCGGGATGACCTTCGGGAAGGGCGGCCCGAACACCGCGAGGGAGGAGGTGAAGACGAGCTTCGGCCGGTAGCCGTCCGCCGCATTGGCCGCCCGGATCGCGTCGAGGAGCAGGCGGGTGCCGTCGAGGTTGACCCGGTAGCCGAGTTCGAGGTTGGCCTCGGCCTCGCCCGAGACCACGGCGGCGAGGTGGAAGATCACCCCCGGCCGCTCGGCGATGGCGGCCTCGGCGGCGCCCGGCGCAGTGAGGTCGGCGGCCTCGGCCCGCACCGGGCCGGAGAAGCCCTCGGGCGCCGAGGGCGGCACCACGTCGAGGAGCGTGAGGGCGGTGAGCGGCTCACCGCCGACCTGGCCGTCCTTCACCAGGGCGTCCACGAGGCGGCGGCCGATCATGCCGGCGGCGCCGAGAATCAGGGCGTGCATGGAAAACCTCCCGTGGGGTTGTGGCGTCAGGCCATCATGTCGAGGGCGCGGCCGAAGAAGTCGGCGCCGCCGAAATTGCCGGATTTGAGGGCGAGCAGCATCGGCTCGGGCCGGCCCGCCGTGCGCAGCACCGGCACGCCCGCCGCGATCTCCGGCCCGAGCAGGAAGGCGGTCAGCCCCAGCCGGTCGACCACCGCGCCGGAGGTCTCGCCGCCGGCGACCACGAGCCGGCGGACCCCGCGAGCGACTAGGCCCTCGGCGATCGCCGCCAGCGCCGCCTCGATGGCGTGGCCGGCCGCGTCGACTCCGTGGGCGGCCTGGAGCGCGCGGACCGCCTCGGGCGGGGCCGAGGTGGCGATCAGCACCGGGCCGGAGGACAGGCGCTCTTCCGCGAAGGCCAGGGCCTCCGCCACCACGTCGTCGCCCGCGAGCAGCCGCGCCGGGTCGAGGCGCAGCACCGGCATGATCGCCTCCGCGGCGGCGACCTGCTGGAGGGTCGCCTGCGAGCAGCTGCCGGCGAGGCAGGCCGAGGCTCCGCCCACCGGCTCGCCCACGGCCGCGCCGGCGGCGTCCCTGGTGCCGCGCCCGTCGGCCGCGAGCGCCCGCGCGAGGCCGAGACCGAGACCGGAGGCCCCCACCGAGAATTTGCGGTCGAGGATCGCTCGGCCGAGCACTTCGAGGTCGCTGTCGAAGATCGCGTCCGCGATGGCGGCGCCCTTGCCCTCCTGCGCGAGGGCGTCGAGGCGGGCGGCCACGGCCTCCGCGCCCCGGGCGACCGTGGCGGTGTCGATCAGGCCGACCGGACTCCGGCTCTGGCGCCCGAGCACGCGCACGAGGTTGGCGTCGCGCATCGGGTTGAGCGGGTGGTCCTTGAGCGGGCTCTCGTTCAGCGGCACCGAGCCGACGAACAGGTTGCCCTGGTAGACGCTCCGCCCCGTCTCCGGGAAGGCCGGCGTCACGAGCGCCACGGTCTCGCCAGCGTCGGCCCGCAGGGCGTCCATGACCGGGCCGATATTGCCCGCATCGGTCGAATCGAAGGTCGAGCAGACCTTGAACATCACGTGGGCCGCGCCCCGCGCCCGCAGCCAGCGCTCGGCCTCGCGGGAGCGCGCCACGGCCTGATCGGCGGGGATCGAGCGGCTCTTGAGGGCCACCACCACCGTGTCGGCCTCCGGCAGCGCCCGGCCCGCCTCAGGCACGCCGATGGTCTGGATCGTGCGCAGGCCCGCCTTGGTCAACGTGTTGGCGAGGTCCGAGGCGCCCGTGTAGTCGTCGGCGACGCATCCCAGCGCGAGGCTCATCGGGCGCTCTCCTTGTAGGCGGCGAGCCAGCCGAGGCCCGCGACGGTGTCGGCGGCCGGAATGTACTCGCAGCCGACGAAGCCGCGGTAGCCGAGCCGATCCAGCTCGTCGAACAGGAAGAAGTCGGCCATTTCGCCGGTGCCGGGCTCGTGCCGCTCGGGCACGCTCGCGGTCTGGACGTGGCCGATGAGCGGCATCAGGGCGCGCAGCCGCATGGTCACGTCGCCGTGCAGGATCTGGCAGTGGTAGAGGTCGAACTGCAGCTTCAGGTTCGGCAGGGCGAGGTCGCGGATCAGGTCCGCGGCCCGGCCGAAATCGTTGAGGAAGTAGCCCGGCATGTTCCGGCCGTTGATCGGCTCCAGGACGAGGTCGAGGCCGGCCGACGCCAGCCGCTCGGCCGTCCAGGTGACGGCCCGGCGGTAGGACTCGGCGGCCTCGGGATCGTCCCAGGGCGCGAGGCCCGCCATCAGGTGGAGCCGCCCGACGCCGGTCGCCTCGGCGTAGCGGAGCGCCGTCTCGACCCCCGCCTTCAGCTCGTCGAAGCGCTCGGGGAAAGCCGCGATCCCGCGCTCGCCCTTGGCGAAGTTCCCCGGCGGCAGGTTGAACAGGGCCTGGGTCAGGCCGTTGGCCCGGAGCCGCTCACCGATGGCCTCCGGCGGGTGCTCGTAGGGGAACAGGAACTCGACGGCGTCGAACCCGGCGCGGGCCGCGGCCTCGAACCGGTCGAGGAAGGGCACCTCGTTGAACATGAGGCTCAGGTTTGCGGCAAAGCGCGGCATTGTCTTCGAACTCCCTGCGCTCGATCCGGCTACTTCTGACCCGGCAGCTTCGCGCCCGAGACCTGCGCGTAGAGCCGCGCCACCGAGGCGTCGTCGTCCCGGCCCATGCCGGCGCCGGACGCCATCAGGAACATCTGCAGGGCCGCCGCCGCCACCGGGACCGGGTACTTCTCGGCCCGGGCCATGTCCTGCACGATGCCGAGATCCTTGACGAAGATGTCGACCGCGCTCTTCGGGCTGTAGTCGGCGTCGAGGATGTGCGGCACCCGGTTCTCGAACATCCAGGAATTGCCAGCCGACTTGGTGATCACCTCGTAGACGCGCCGGAGGTCGAGCCCCTGCTTGGCCGCGAAGGCCATGGCCTCGGCGGCGGCGGCGATGTGCACGCCCGCGAGCAGCTGGTTGATCATCTTGAAGGCCGCGCCCTGGCCGGCCGCGTCGCCGAGCTCGTAGAGCGTGCCGGCCATGGCATCGAGGGCGGGTCGCGCCTTGGCGAAGGCCGCCGCCGAGCCCGAGGCCAGGAAGGTCAGGCCGCCCTCGGCCGCGCGGGCGGCGCCGCCGCTCATCGGGGCGTCGAGATAGTGGCGGCCGGTGGCCTCCAGCCGCGCCGCCAGCGCCCGGGCGACGGCCGGATCCATGGTGGCGGAGGAGACGAACACCGCGCCCTCCGGCATCGCGGCGGCGGCGCCGTCCTCGCCGAACAGCACCGCCTCGGTCTGGGCCGCGTTGACCACCACGCTCACCACCACGTCGGCGTCGCGCGCCGCCTCGGCGGGGTTCGCGGCGGCGCGCCCGCCGGCGGCCGCGAAGCCCGCCACCGCCTCCGGGTTCACGTCGCAGGCGGCGACCGAGAAGCCCGCGCGCAGGAGCGAGCCGGCCATGCCGGAGCCCATGGAGCCCAGGCCGATCACCGCGGCGCGGTGTGTTGCGTTGGTCATCGGGGCGGCTCCTGCATGAAGGGGAGGGCGCCTCCGCATCACCGCGTGAGGCGCAAGTCCCCTCTCCCGTGCGGGAGAGGGGCGGGTCGTGCCGGGATCCGGCGCGTCAGCGGTTGACCATCCGGGCGGGCGTGACGAACACGCAGACCGAACCGACCACCAGCATGGCGGCCAGCGCGTAGAGGCCGGTGGCGGTGCTGCCGGTGGCGTCGCGCAGCGCGCCGATCACGTAGGGGCTGACGAAGCCCGCGAGGTTCCCCACCGAGTTGATCAGCGCGATGCCGGCCGCCGCGCCGGCGCCGCTGAGGAACGCCGTGGGCAGCGACCAGAACAGGGGCGAGCAGGTCAGCACGCCGGCCGCCGCCACCGACAGCGCCGCGATGGCGAGCGTCGTCGAGCCGGCATTGGCCGAGACCACGAAGGCGACCGCGCCGATCAGCGCCGGGATGATCAGGTGCCAGCGGCGCTCGCGCATCCGGTCGGCGGAGCGGCCGAGCAGGACCATCACGATCGCCGCGCAGACGAAGGGGATCGCGCTGATCAGGCCGATGTTGAAGTTGCCCTGCACGCCCGACGCCTTGACGATCGTCGGCATCCAGAAGGTCAGCCCGTACTGGCCGGTGACGAAGGCGAAGTAGATCAGGCTCATGAACCACACGCGGCCGTTGCGGAACACGGTGGCGATGGAGTGCGGGCTCGACTCCTTGCCCTGGTTGTCGGCCGCGATGTCGCGCTCGAGGAGCTGCTTCTCGGCGTCGGTCAGCCACGTGGCCTCGGCGGGGCGGTTGTCGAGGTAGAAGAACACCGCGAGGCCGATCAGCACCGCCGGGACCGCCTCGATCAGGAACATCCACTGCCAGCCGGACAGGCCGTGGGCGCCGTTGAACGCGTCCATGATCCAGCCGGAGAGCGGGTTGCCGAAGATGCCGGAGATCGGGATCGCGGCCATGAACACCGCGATCACCCGGGCCCGCCGATGGGCCGGGAACCACGAGGTCGTGTAGAGGATGACGCCCGGGTAGAACCCGGCCTCGGCGAGCCCGAGGAGGAAGCGCATCCCGTAGAAGCTCCACTCGGAGTTCACGAACAGGAACGCCCCGGAGATCACCCCCCAGGTGATCATGATCCGGGCGATCCACACCCGGGCGCCGACCCGGTGCAGGATCACGTTCGAGGGCACCTCGAACAGGAAGTAGCCGAGGAAGAAGATGCCGGCGCCGAGGCCGTAGACCGTCTCGGAGAACTTCAGCTCCTGGGACATCTGGAGCTTGGCGAAGCCGACATTCACCCGGTCGAGATACGCCACCACGTAGCAGAGCATCAGGAACGGTACGAGGCGCCAGAACACCTTCGCGTAGGTGCGGTCGGCGAAGGATTTCTGGTCCGCGGCTGCGGAGGCGCCCCCCAGCGGGGCAGCTTGGACCGGCATGGCGTACTCCCTGGTCCGGGCCGCACGGCCGCCGGACATTGGTCTTCACCGCTCGTCGGGCGGCGCTGGGGCGGTGCCATATCGCTTTTTGGCAGCGCTGCCAATCCGGTTGTGCGAGATAATGCAGGCGGCTATGTCAGTTGCGGATCGCCGCGGACGGTCTTCCCATCCCCTGCCTTATCCCGAGGCGCCGCAGCGCGGCGGAGGCCTCCTTCGGGCCCCGCCTCGGGTCGCCTCAGGATGAGGGAAGCAGGCCGGGAGGTTCGACGGGCGTCGTGGAAAAAAAACCGCGCCGGGAGAGCGGGGCCATGGACGACATCCAGCCGCCGGGGCGGCTCGTCACCCTCACCGACGTCGCCCGCGAGGCCGGGGTCGGCGAGAGCACGGTCTCGCGGGTCCTGCGCAACCACGGCTCCTACTCCAAGCGCGCCGGCGAGCGGGTGGCGGAGGCGGTGGCCCGGCTCGGCTACGTGCCGAACCGCCTCGCCGGCAGCCTCGCCGGCCAGGGAGCGAGCGCGCGGCTCGTGGGCGTCGTCATCCCGTCGCTCGCCAACGTGGTCTTCCCCGACCTGCTGCGCGGCCTGACCGCGGCCCTGGATGCCGAGGGCATCCCCTGCGTGATCGGGGTGAGCGACTACGATCCAGACCGGGAGGAGGCGCTCGTGGCCGCGCTCCTGTCCTGGCGGCCGGCGGCGCTGCTGCTCACCGGGCTCGAGCACAATCCCGGGACCGTGACCCTGGCGAAGGCCGGGGGCGTGCGCGTGGTCGAGATGATCGACACGGACGGGGAGGGGATCGACGCGGTGGTCGGCTTCTCCAACCGGGCCGTGGGGGCGGCGAGCGCCCGCCACCTCGTCGCGCGCGGCTACCGGCGGATCGGCTATCTCGGCCACGACCTCGCGGTCGACCTGCGCGCGGGCAAGCGGCTCGCCGGGTTCGAGGCGGCGCTGGGGGAGGCGGGGCTGGCGCTCTGGGGCAGGGAAATCCGGCCGGGGCCGTCCTCGCCGGCCTCGGGCCGAGCCGGCCTGGAGGCGCTGCTGGCGCGCGTGCCCGATCTCGACGCGGTCTACTTCTCCAACGACGACATGGCGCTCGGCGGCTACTTCGGCTGCCTGTCGGCGGGGCTGGCGGTGCCGGGGCGGATCGCGCTGTTCGGCTTCAACGGGCTCGACTTCGCGGCGGCGATGCCCCAGCCCCTGTCGACGGTGCGCACGCCGCGCCTGGAGATCGGTCGGCGGGCCGCCGCCTGCCTGACCGGCGAAGGCCCGAAAACAATCGATCTCGGATTCGAGCTGATCGAGGGAGCGACCGCATGAGCGACGAGAGCCGGCTGCGCGAGGAGATCTGCCGCTACGGCCGCTCGCTGTTCGAGCGCGGGCTGACGCCGGGCTCGTCCGGCAACATCTCGCTGCGCCTGCCCGACGGCGGCTGGCTGGTGACGCCGACCAACGCGTCGCTCGGCTTCCTCGACCCGGCGCGGATCTCGCGGCTCGACGATGCGGGGCGCCTCGTCTCCGGCGACAAGCCCACCAAGGAGATCCCGCTGCACAGCGCGCTCTACGAGAGCCGGAGCGCGGCGAAGGCCATCGTCCACCTGCACTCGACCCACGCGGTGGCGGTGTCGATGCTGCCTGAGATCGACCCGCGGCAGGTGCTGCCGCCGCTGACGCCCTACTACCTGATGCGGACCGGCGGCACGGCGCTCGTGCCGTATTACCGCCCGGGCGACCCGGCCGTGGCGGACGCGATCCGGGGCTTGGCCGGGAAGTACAGCTCGGTGCTGCTCGCCAATCACGGACCGGTGGTGGCGGGCGACAGCCTGGAGGGCGCGGTCTTCGCCACCGAGGAGCTGGAGGAGACCGCCAAGCTCTACCTGCTCCTGCGCAACCTCAACCCGCGTCAGCTGAGCCCCGGGCAGGTGGCCGATCTGGTGAGCCATTTCGGCCTGACCCTGCCCGAGCCGGACGACCATGCCGGGCACGATCACGGGTGAGGAGCCTCAAGGGTCGGTACGAGGCGCAAGTCCCCTCTAGGGGGACTTGCGCCAGATCCTGCGCTCGGTGCGCCGACGCTCACCCCTCGATCTTCGCGAACTCCGCCACTTCCCGCGTCGCGGCGCGCAGCGCGTTGAGCAGAGCCAAGCGGTTCTCGCGGAGCTTCGGGTCGGGCGCGTTGACGGTCACGTCCTGGAAGAACGCGTCCACCGGCGCGCGCAGCGTCGAGAGCGCCTGCATGGCGCCTGAGAAATCCTCGCGGGCGACGGCCGCCGAGGCGGTCTCCCGCGCCTTCGCCAGGGCTTCAGCCAACGCCCGCTCGGCCGGCTCACCCGCGGCGGCGAGGGCGGCGTCGGGCGCGGAATCGTAGGCGCGGCCGTCCTTCTTCTCCTCGATCCGCAGGATGTTGGCCGCGCGCTTGTAGCCCGCGAGCAGGTTCTTCCCGTCCTCGGTGTCGAGGAAGGCGGCGAGCGCCTCGACGCGGCGGACGACCATCAGCAGGTCGTCCTGGCCGGGCAGGGCGAAGACGGCGTCGATCAGGTCGTGGCGGGCGCCCTGGTCGCGGAGATAGACCTTCAGGCGGTCCGCGAAGAAGCCGAGGAGGTCCCGCGCGTCGGCGCCCGCCCGCCCGGCGAGGCCGCGATCCGCCGCGCCGACCTGCTCCAGCAGGGCCAGGCGCAGGCCCCGGTCGAGGATCAGCCGGATCACACCCAGCGCCGCCCGGCGCAGGGCGAACGGGTCCTTGCTGCCGGTGGGCTTCTCGTCGATCGCCCAGAAGCCCGCCAGCGTGTCGAGCTTGTCGGCGAGCGCCACCGCGATGGAGACCGGATCGGTCGGCACCCGGTCGGAGGGGCCGAGCGGCTTGTAGTGCTCCTCGATGGCGGCGCAGACGCTGTCGTGCTCGCCCTGGAGCGCCGCGTATTTCCGGCCCATCAGGCCCTGGAGCTCGGGGAACTCGCCGACCATCTCGGTGACGAGGTCGGCCTTGGCGAGGCGGGCGGCGCGCTCCGCGAGTGCCGGGTCGGCGCCGACCAGCGGCGCGAGGTCCTTCGCCAGGGCGGCGATGCGGGCGATGCGCTCGCCCTGCGTCCCGAGCTTCTCGTGGAAGACGATGGCGTCGAGCTTGGGCAGCCGGTCTTCCAGGCGGGTCGCCTTGTCGGTCTCCCAGAAGAACTTCGCGTCCGAGAGCCGCGCCCGGACCACCCGCTCGTTGCCGGCGGTGATCGCTTGGCCGCCGTCGGTGGCCACGAGGTTCGAGACCAGGATGAAGGCCGGCGCCAGGTCCTCGGAGCCGCCTTTCCGCAGCACGAAGCACTTCTGGTTCGCCCGGATGGTCGCGCGGATCGCCTCGGCGGGGATGTCGAGGAAGGACTCGTCGAACGAGCCCATCAGCACCACCGGCCACTCCACGAGGCCCGACACCTCCTCCAGCAGGCCCTCGTCCTCCACGAGGTCGAGGCCGCGGGCGAAGGCGAGGTCGCGGGCGTCGTGCAGGATCACGTCCTTGCGCCGGTCGGCGTCGAGGATGACCTTCGCGCGCTCCAGCGCCTGAATGTAGTCGTCGAACCGGCGCACCTCGATCGCCTCGGGGGCGAGGAAGCGGTGGCCGTAGGTCACGGTGCCGGCCGCGATCCCGGCGACCGAGACGGGGACCACCTCCGGCGTCTCGGTCTCGGGCCCGAAGGTCGCGACAATCGACTGCAGCGGGCGCACCCAGCGCAGCGAGCCCGGCTCGGCCGAGGCCGCGCCCCAGCGCATGGATTTCGGCCAGGGGAAGCTCTTGACGATCTCGGGCAGGAGCTCGGCCAGGACGTCGAGCGTCTCGCGGCCGGGCCGCTCGATCACCGCGAGGTAGAACTCGCCCTTCTTCGGGTCGGTGACGGTCGTGGCCTGATCGAGGCTCGCGAGCCCCGCGCCCTTCAGGAAGCCCTGGACGGCCGCCTCGGGGGCGCCGACCCGCGGGCCGCGGCGCTCCTCGCGCACGGCCTCGCCCCGGGCGGGCAGGCCGGCGATGTGCAGCGCCAAGCGGCGGGGCGTCGAGAACGCCCGGGCGCCCTCGTACAGGAAGCCGCGCGCCACAAGGGCGTCGGTGACGAGCTTCTTGAGATCCTCCGCCGCGCGCCGCTGCATGCGGGCGGGGATCTCTTCCGAGCGGAGTTCGAGCAGGAGGTCGGGCATGGCGCGGCCATATCGCCGCGCCGCACCCCTGTCGAGGGTCGGCGCGCGGGGCTCAGCGCGACTCGCCCTTGAGGATGGTCGAGAGCTGCCACTTCCGGTCGCCGATCGCGTGGGCGTCCGAGACCCGCCAACCGCCATCCTCGCGCACGAGATCGTACACGATGACGTTGGCGCCGTTGCCGCCCTTGCGCTCGACGGTGACCTTCGCTTGGTCCTTGCCCTCGGTGGCCTCCTTGAAGGTCAGGTTCTTCACCGTGTCGGGCTTCAGGGGCTCGCCGTTCAGGCGGTAGTCGAAATCGAGGTTGCCGGTGGCGCCGTTGGCCTGCTTCGCGTCGGCGTCGAACAAGCCCTGCAGGCGCTTCGAGTACACGGAGGAGTGATTCGGGTGCGGCTCGGCGTAGAGCTTCTTCACCGTGGCCTCGGGACCGGGATCGGCCGCCAGCGCGGGGGCGAGGCCGAATCCCAGGAGGCTGAGGGCGAGGATCGTCTTCTTCATCACGAGGTTCCCGCGTCTGCGGACGCGCCGAGGCGCGCCGGTTGGCGGGGGTTGCAACGCGCGAGGGCTCAAGGGGCTCCGCCGGCCGCCGTCTTCAGCCACGCCGCGCCGCAGGCCTTGGCCAGCTCGCGCACCCGCAGGATGTAGCTTTGGCGCTCGGTCACCGAGATCACGCCGCGCGCGTCGAGCAGGTTGAAGACGTGGCTCGCCTTGATGCACTGGTCGTAGGCCGGCTGCGCCATCCGGTGGCGCTCGCCTTCAGCGGCCGGCGCTCCGGCATCGAGGTAGGACCGGCAGGCGGCCTCCGCGTCGGTGAACTGGCGGAACAGCATCGCCGTGTCGGCCGCCTCGAAGTTGTGGCGGGAATATTCCTGCTCGGCCTGCAGGAACACGTCTCCGTAGGTGATGCGGTCGGCGCCCTCGGCGCCGTTGAAGTCGAGGTCGTAGACGTTCTCGACACCCTGGACGTACATGGCGAGCCGCTCCAGCCCGTAGGTCAGCTCACCCGCCACCGGCGCGCACTCGAAGCCCGCGACCTGCTGGAAATAGGTGAACTGGCTGACCTCCATCCCGTCGCACCAGCACTCCCAGCCGAGGCCCCAGGCGCCCAGCGTCGGGCTCTCCCAGTCGTCCTCGACGAAGCGGATGTCGTGGAGCTGGAGGTCGACGCCGATGGCGGCGAGCGACGCGAGGTAGAGCTCCTGCAGGTTGGGCGGGTTCGGCTTCAGGATCACCTGGAACTGGTAATAGTGCTGGAGCCGGTTCGGGTTCTCGCCGTACCGGCCGTCCTTGGGCCGGCGCGACGGCTGGACGTAGGCCGCCTTCCAGGGCTTCGGGCCGAGCGCCCGCAGGGTCGTGGCCGGGTGGAACGTCCCGGCGCCGACCTCCATGTCGTAGGGCTGGAGGATCACGCAGCCCTGCGCCGCCCAGAATTCCTGAAGCGTCAGGATCAGACCCTGGAAGGATTTTTTCTGGGACATCGGTCTCGGCGGCTCGGGATCGCGCGGCGGCTGGGGCCGCCGGCGGGCCGGTTTAGGTGCGGGCGGCCGGGGGTGCAAGGCGGCGGGCATCGGGCGCGAGGCGACGCCCGGGATCTGCGGCGCCGGCGGCCCGGGTTGCCTGCCCGGCCCGGATGATGGTCCGATCGCCCCGGACCCGCGGAGACAGCCGGAGACAATCATGGACAGCAGCGTCGCGATTCGCCCAATCGGCCCCGGCGACCGGGATGCGTGGCTGCCGCTCTGGCGGGGCTACCAAGCCTTCTACAAGGTCGACTTGTCGGAGGCCGTCACGGACACGACCTGGCAGCGCCTCAACGATCCGGCCGAGCCGGTGGACGGCGCCCTGGCCTGGCGCGGCGCCGAGGCGGTCGGCCTGGTCCACCACATCCGCCACCGCTCGGCCTGGACGATCGGCGACTACTGCTACCTCCAGGACCTGTTCGTGGCGGACGGCACCCGCGGGCTCGGGATCGGCCGCCGGCTGATCGAGCACGTCTACGCGGCCGCGCAGGCCGCCGGCTGCTCCCGCGTCCACTGGCTGACGCACGAGACCAACGCGGACGCGATGCAGCTCTACGACCGGATCGCCGAGAAGTCGGGCTTCGTGCAGTACCGCAGGATCCTCTGAGCGCCGGCGCCCCGCGTGCGCCGGGACACCCAAGCGTGGCGGTTTTTGGGCAATAAACCGGAACCGCCGAGCTGACGGCCAAGTTATCAGCGCAACAGGGGATCTCGGCACCTCAGCGCTGCCGAACACAAGACGTCGGACCACTCGTCATGTACAATGCTCGCACCCGCAACACCTTCGGCCGCAAGAACATCGCCGTCTTCGCCGCGCTCGCCATCTCGTCGCTGGCCGCCACGCCGTTCGTGATGAGCGCCAGCCGCGCGCTCGCCACCTCCGAGGACCAGCCGGTGGCCGCGACCCTGCGGGTCGAGCCGGTGGAGGTCGCCCCCGTGGCGGCCGCTCCGAAGGCCGAGCCGGCCTGCCGGCACAAGGTGCGGGTCGTCTACAGCGGCTACGGCCAGCCGGCGGACGGCTGCGCCGCCCACTGACGGCCCGTCGACGGCCGCGGCCGCGCCGACATCGCCTAGCCGTGGGCCGGCGCGGTCCCGGCGAGACGCTTGAGATGGAGTTCCTCCAGGTCGATCTCCGTCTCCAGCTGCCGCAGCACCGAGCTGTGGATCCGATCCTGCCGGTGCAGGTCGATCAGGGCCGACCGGCCTGAGCGCACGGCGAGCAGCGCGGCGGCGAAGTGCTCGGCCTTCTCGGCCTCCAGCGCCGTCCGCTCGTCGCGGTCCCGCGAGGACGCCCGCACCCGGCGGCGATACTCCTCGACGAGGCGCGGGTGCTGCAGCGCCCCGGTCTCGGGGAACACCAAACCCTCGAGGGCGGCGAGTCCGGCCTCGTTCACGACCACGCGGGCCATGGGCGCGTCGAGATGGCCGTCGGGGAGGTGCGCCGCGGGGTCGAGGCGGAGGCTGCGGATCAGCGGCCCCAGGGTCGTGCCCTGCACCAGCACGGTGAACAGGATCACCGCGAAGGCCGCCACCAGGATCGCGTCGCGGCCGGGAAAGTCCACCGGCAGGGCCAGGGCGGCCGCCAGGGTCACGACCCCGCGCATGCCGGCCCAGCCGACGATCAGCGGCACGGCCGGACTCGGGGAGGGCTCCTGCGCGCGGAACCGCGGCGACAGGAGCCGCCGCAGGTAGACGGCGGGGAAGACCCAGAGCAGGCGGGCGACGACGCAGGTCGCGGTGACCGCGAGGGCCAGCGGCATCTCGGCCGAGAGCGCCCCCAGCTGGCCGCCGGTCCGGGCCAGCACGCCGCGGAGCGCCAGCCCGATCAGCACGAAGACCAGGGCTTCCAGAACGAACACGACGAATTCCCACACCGCCACGGAATGGCGGCGGGCATGCGCGTCGAAGGTCTCGTGCTCCCGGCCGCCCATCATCAGGCCGCAGGCCACCACGGCCAGGACGCCGGAGGCGTGGAGCTCCTCGGCCGCGAGGTAGGCCACGTAGGCGGCGAGAAAGCTCAGCACCGTGATGGCGTTGGCGTCGTGCATCCGCCGCATCACGAGCGTCACCGCCACCCCGCAGGCGATCCCGACCGCGACGCCCGCCACCGCGAGCCACGCGAAGCTGCCGAGTGCCGCGGCGCTGCTGAAGCTGCCGGTCAGGGCCGCCGCCACCGCGAAGCGGTAGAGCACGAGGCCCGAGGCGTCGTTCACGAGGCTCTCGCCTTCCAGGACCGTGATCATCCGGCGGGGCAGGGCGACGCGGGCCAGCACCGCCTTGGCGGCCACCGCGTCCGGCGGCGACACGATGGCGCCGAGGGCGAAGCAGGCGGCCCAGGGCAGGGACGGCACCACCGCGTGGGCGACGAGCCCGACCGCGAGGGTCGTGAACAGGACCGCGCCGAGGGACAGCGACAGGATCGGGCCGAGGCTCGCCCGGAAGTCGCGCCAGACGGTGAAGTAGGCGGATTCGAGCAGGAGCGGCGGCAGGAACAGGACCATGATCAGGTCCGGGTCGAGATCGAAGGCCGGCAGGCCCGGCGCCACCGCCAGCGCCATGCCGCCGACGACGAGGGCGGCGGCCGGCGGGAAGCCCAGGCGCCCGGCCGCCAGCGACAGCAGCAGGGCCGCGCCGAGGAGGCCGAGGATCAGCTCGAACAGGGCGACGGATGTCATCGATCGGTCTCGGCGCCGGAACTCCGGCAAGCGCGGCCGTTCTAGGACGTTTCCGGGTCGGATGAATACCGAGCCGCCCAGGGTCGCGGTGCGGGCCGCGCCCTACAGCGCCCCTTCCCGCACGGCCCCCGGGTCGGCCAGCGCGTGCAGGATGCGCGCGGCGCTGTGGGCGAAGCGCAGCGTCACGGCCTTGCGGCGGGCGCCGCTCAGCGGGTGCTCCGGCGGCTCCCGCAGGATCCCGGCCCCGTAGGCGTCGGCGACGATCAGGCCGCACTCCTCCGGGATCAGCGACTCGGGCACGTCCTCGGGGATGGCGAAGAAGAACCGGTCGCAGAAGTCGCGGTAATCCGGCCATTTACGGTCGGCGCGGAAATCGGCCACGCTCGACTTGATCTCCACGATGGTGAGCTTGCCGGCGCCGCAGAGCGCGATCACGTCGGCGCGGCGGCCGTTGACGAGGGAGAATTCCGGCAGGGTGACGCAGCCCATCTCGGAGAACAGCCGGCGCACGCCGCGCTGGATGCGCAGGGCCGTGGGCGATTGCCGCCGGTCTGGCGGCAGCAGCGCCTCGACGGACGGGGGCGCGGAATCGGGAAGGCCGAGGGTGGCGGACATCGAGCTCGGGGGATGCGTCTGCGGGTGCGTCTGTACCGAATCGGGACATCCTGCCAAGTCGCGCCCGGTCCGTCACCTGCGGCGCGGCATCGCCCCACGGCATCGCCCAGCGGCGCTCACCCGAGGCAAGCCCGGATTGCGTCGAACCCGTCGGTGAGCGCGGCCGGGCCGGGCTGCAGGATCAGCGGCGCCTTGATCTCGTGGATGCGCCCGTCGCGCACCGCCGGGATCGCCGCCCAGCCGGGTCGGGAGCGGATGCGCTCGGCGTTGACCCGCTTGCCGCACCACGAGGCGAGGATCACCTCGGGCGCGGCCGCGATCACCTGCTCGGCGGTGACGATCCGGTCCCTCGCGGCCGGCTGGCGGCTCAGCTCCGGAAAGACGTCCCGGCCGCCCGCGAGGCCGATCAGGTCCGAGACCCAGCCGATGCCGGAGATCATCGGCGCGTCCCACTCCTCGAAGTAGACGCGCGGGGGCGGCCGGTCCCGCACCTCCGCGGCGGCCGCGGCCAGCCGCGCCTCGAGGCCCGCCGCCAGGGTCTCGGCCCGCTCCGGCAGGCCCACGAGGGCGCCGAGCGTCCGCACCATCGCGAGGCAGCCCGCCACGTCGCGCTGGTTGAACAGATGGACCGCCACGCCCGCGCGGGCGAGGTCGGCGACGATGCCGGCCTGGAGGTCCGAGAAGGCCAGGACGAGGTCCGGCGCCAGCGCCAGGATCTTCGGGATGTCCGCGCTGGTGAAGGCGGAGACGCGCGGCTTCTCCCGGCGGACCCGGGGCGGGCGCACCGCGTAGCCCGAGACGCCGACGATCCTGTCCTCCGCGCCCAGGAGGTACAGGGTCTCGACCGTCTCCTCGGTGAGGCAGACGATCCGCTCGGGCGGGAAGCGGCGCATCAGCGGTCGCGCCGGGTCATCGGTCGAGCCACGTCAGCAGCCCGGCCCCGGGGGCCAGCAGCACGAAGGCCCAGACCAGGGCGGAGGCGACGTTGGCCAGCTGGAACGGCAGCCGCGCCAGGCCGAGGATCCCGGCGAAGAGCGGGACCAGGGCGCGGGCCGGCCCGAAGAAGCGTCCCAGAGCCACCGCGGCGATGCCCCAGCGGCCGATGAAGGCCTCGGCCTTGGCCATGAGCTCGGGATAGCGCCGCAGCGGCCACTTGGTCTTCGCCCCCGGCCCGAACCAGCGCCCGGCCTCGTAGGAGATCCAGTCGCCGAGGGCGGCCCCCAGCGCCGCGGCGATCACCACCGGCCAGAACGGGATGTCGGCGCCGCCGACGAGGGCCCCGATGCCGACCAGGATCACGGTCGCCGGGACGAACAGCGACAGGATCGCGATCGATTCGCAGAAGGCGAGGCCGCCGGCGATGAGGGGCGTCCAGGCCTTGTGCGCCTCCACGAAGGCGAGGGTCGAGGTGCGCAGGGCTTCGATGTCCATGGGGCTCCGAACGGGGCTCAGGGGGCAGGGGGAGGGTCGGTCCCATCTGAGGCGCGCGGGGGAGGGCGGCAAGGGACAGGGGTGCGGCCGGCGCGGGAACCGGCTAACCGTAGCGGGACAACGAGCGAGTCCCGCGTTGAACGTCCTGTCGATCCAGTCCCACGTCGCCTACGGCCATGTCGGCAACGCCTCGGCGGTGTTCCCGATGCAGCGGCTCGGGGTCGAGGTCTGGCCGGTCCACACGGTGCAGTTCTCCAACCACACCGGCTACGGCGCGTGGCGCGGCCCCGTCTTCGACGCGGCAATGATCCGCGAGGTGGTGCGCGGCATCGGCGAGCGCGGGGTCCTGGGCGGCTGCGACGCGGTCCTGACGGGCTACATGGGCTCGGCCGAGATCGGCGCCGCGATCCTGGAGGCGGTGGACGCCGTGCGGGCGGCGAACCCTCGGGCGCTCTACTGCTGCGACCCGGTGATCGGCGACGTCGAGGAGGGCGTCTACGTGCGGCCCGGCATCGAGGCGTTCCTGCGCGAGCGCGCGGTCCCGGCCGCCGACATCCTCACCCCCAACCAGTTCGAGCTCGGCCTGCTCACCGGCCTGCCGAGCGGCACCCTGGCGGAGGCCAGCGCCGCGATCGCGGCGCTCCGGGCGCGCGGGCCGCGGGTGGTGCTGGTCACCTCGGCGCTCTGCGCCGACACGCCGGCCGACAGCATCGACCTGCTCGCGGGCGCCGAGGGGCGGGTGTTCCGGGTCCGGACGCCGCGGCTCGCCATCGCGGTCAACGGGGCCGGCGACTGCATCGCGGCGCTGTTCCTGGTGCACTACGCCCGGACCGGCTCGGCCGAGGCGGCGCTCGGCGCGGCGGCGGCCTCGATCTACGGGCTGCTCAAGCGCACCGCCGAGGCGGGGTCGCGGGAGATCCTGACGGTGGCCGCGCAGGAGGAGTACGTGAACCCGAGCGCGCGGTTTCCGGTCGAGGCGGTCTGAGGCGCCCCCGGGCAAACCGCTCCGCTCAAGTCCGCAGAGAGCAGCAAGGATCGACACGATGGCGCGCCGCTTCGTCACCCTCGACGTGTTCACCGAGCAGAGGCTCGCCGGAAATCCCCTCGCCGTGGTGCTCGACGCGGAGGGGCTCGACACCGCCGCCATGCAGGCCATCGCGCGGGAGTTCAACCTGTCGGAGACGGTCTTCGTCCTCCCGCCCCGGGAGGCCCGGCACCGGGCGTCGCTGCGCATCTTCACCCCCGCCCGGGAGCTGCCCTTCGCCGGGCACCCGACAGTCGGCACCGCCGTGCTGCTGGCGCTGCAGGACCCGACCCGGGGCGACGCCCGGGCCTTCGGCCTGGAGGAGGGGATCGGGATCGTCCCCTGCGTGGTCGAGACCCTGGCGGACGGGACCGGCGGACGGGCCCGGTTCCGGCTCCCGGTCCTGCCGGACTACCTCGGGCCCGGTCCCGATCCCGCGGCGCTGGCGCCGCTGCTGGGCCTCCAGCCCGGCGACATCGGCACCGGCCGGCACGCCCCGAGCCGCCACGGCGTGGGCCCGACCTTCACCTGCGTGCCGGTGGCCTCGATCGCCGCCCTCGACGCCGCCCGGACGGCCCAGGCGCCCGATCCGGCCGACGGGCTCTACCTATACACCCCGGATCCCGAAGGCGCCGGCCAGAGCTGGCGCGTCCGCATGTTCGCGCCGAATGTCGGCGTGCCGGAAGACCCCGCCACCGGCTCGGCGGCCTCCGCCTTCGCGGGGGTGCTGATGCAGTTCGAGGCTTTGGGCGACGGCACCCACGACGTGGCGATCCGCCAGGGCGAGGCGATGGGACGGCCGAGCGACATCGCGCTCCAGCTCACCGTCGCGGCCGGCGCCCTGCAGGGCGTCGAGATCGGCGGCGCCGCCGTGATCCTATCGGACGGCACCCTGCATGTCTGAACGCTCTTCTGACGGCTTCTCCGACGGCTTCCGGATCACCCGCGTCGCGGACGTGGCGGCGCGGTTCGTGGACCACGACTGGGCCTTCCCCCGGGCGCACGAAGCCGCCATCGCGGCCCACTGGCAGGCCCGGCTGCGCCGCAGCCCCGGCATGTTCGACGGGACCGTCCTGCTGTGCTGCGACCACGCCGTCGCCGACGGGGTCGCCCGACTCGACCTGTTCGCGACGCGCTACGCGACCTTCACCTACTACCGGGAGGTGCCCCACGCCGAGGCCCGCATCGCCAACGCCTTCGCGGCGATCGTGCCCTGGACGGCGGACGGCGCCGTCCTGCTCGGCGAGATGGGCGCCCACACGGCCAATGCCGGCCAGCTGTACTTCCCCTGCGGCACCCCGGATCCGGACGACGTGCGCGGCGCGCAGGTCGATCTCACCGGCAGCGCCGCCCGGGAACTCGCCGAGGAGACCGGCCTCGCGCTGCCGGACGAGGCCGAAACGGATTGGGTGCTGCTGGAGGGGGAGGGCCAGCTCGCCTTCCTCCGGCCGGTGCGCTTCCCCGAGCCGGCCGCGCGGCTCGTGGCCCGGATCGCCGACCATCTCGGCGCCGAGGCCGAGCCGGAACTCGCCCGGATGCACGTGGTGCGCGGCCGCGACGACATCGACGCCGCGCGGATGCCGGGCTTCGTGCGGGCCTACCTGGCGGACGCGTTCCCACCCGCCCGCTGACCGGCGCGGCGCGCGGGGGGAGACATTCGTCTCCCCCCGCGGGTCGATCGGATGTCATCTCGCGCATCGACCGCGGACAATACAGATTTTCTTTTCGTTGACCGTCCTGGCGGCAAGCATAAAATCGGCCATCCACAGAACAGTCCCGCACAACTCGGGCAGCGGATCGTGGCAGGCCTCATGCTCATCGGATCTCACGCGCGTCCCGGCGGCCGCCGGCTCGCCGGGGCGCTGCTCGCCGCTGCACTGTCGCTGGCCATGACGACGCTGGCCGCGGTGACCGCCCGCGCGGAGGAGGTCGTCCTGCGGGTCGGCGACCAGAAGGGCGGGAACCGGTCGCTCCTCGAGATCGCCGGCGACGCGAAGGATCTGCCCTACCGGGTCGAGTGGTCGGAATTCCCCGCCGCCGCGCCGATCCTGGAGGCGCTCAACGCCGGCGCCCTCGATGTCGGCTACACCGGCGACCTCTCCTTCCTCACCGCCGTCGCGGCCGGGGCGCCGATCAAGGCGATCGGCGGCACCAAGTCGGATCCGCGGACGCAGGCCATCCTGGTCCGCGCGGATTCGCCGATCCGCTCGGCCGCCGACCTGAAGGGAAAGCGACTCGCCGGCACCCGCGGCGGCTGGGGCCAGTTCTTGATCAGCGCGACGCTGGAGAAGGCCGGGATCGCGCCGTCCGAGGCCACGTTCGCGCCGCTCAACCCGGTCGACGCCAAGGCCGCGCTCATGGCCGGCTCGGTGGATGCCTGGGCGGTCTGGGAGCCCTACGTCGCGTTCGCGACGCTCAAGGACAGGGCCCGGCCGATCGCGGACGGCGCGGGCCTCACGCCGACCATCACCTTCGTCGTCGCCACGGACAGCGCCATCGCCACCAAGCGGGCGGCCCTCCAGGACTTCCTGAGCCGCCTGAGCCGGGCGCGGCTCTGGTCGCTGGACCACCTCGACGCCTACGCTCGGAACACGGCCGCGCTGACCAAGCTGCCCGAGGACGTCCTGCGTGCGGCCTACACGGCGCAGCGGACCAGCCCGATCGCGCTCGACGCGGACGTCGTGAGGGAGGTTCAGGCGGCCTCGGACCGGGCGACGCGGTACGGCATCCTGTCGAAGCCCCTCGATGTCGGGCGGGCCGTGGACCGGAGCTTCACGGCCGCGGCCTCGAACTGAGCGCGGGACGGTCGTCACGCCCCCCCGCGATTTTTGCGGCGATGCGGGAGCTTCGCTGTTTTCGGCACGTTCACCAGGGGCTCCCCGCAGCGGCACGTGGCCGTGCGGGTCGCGTTCCGGAGTGTCCATGTCCGATTCCCGTCGTCCCGCATCGCAGGCCCGCGCGACCCGCTCGCGCATCCAGGAAGGCCGCCCCTATCCCCTCGGCGCCACCTGGGACGGGCTCGGGGTCAATTTCGCGCTGTTCTCGGCCCACGCCACCAAGGTCGAGCTCTGCCTGTTCGACGACCAGGGCGACCAGGAGATCGAGCGGATCGAGCTGCCCGAGTACACGGACGAGATCTGGCACGGGTACCTGCCCGACGCGCGCCCCGGCACGATCTACGGCTACCGCGTCCACGGCCCCTACGAGCCGAAGGCCGGTCATCGCTTCAACCCCAACAAGCTGCTGATCGACCCCTACGCGAAGGGGCTCGTCGGCTCGATCACCTGGAACCCGGCGCTGTTCGGCTACCAGATGGAGACGGGCGACGACCTGACCTTCGACGAGCGCGACAGCGCCCCCTACACGCGCCGCTCCCGCGTCATCGACCCGGCCTTCACCTGGGGACGGCACCAGAAGCCGCTGGTCCCGTGGGAGAAGACGATCATCTACGAGACCCACGTCAAGGGCATGACCAAGCTCGACCCGCGGGTGCCGGAGAAGCTGCGCGGCACCTATGCCGGCCTCGGCACCCGGGACGTGCTCGACTACATCAAGAGCCTTGGCGTCACCTCGGTGGAGCTGCTGCCGGTCCACGCCTTCGTGCAGGACGACTACCTGCAGCAGAAGGACCTGGTGAATTACTGGGGCTACAACACGATCTCGTTCTTCACCCCCGCGCGCCGCTACGCGGCGGTGCCGGACTTCGCCTTCTCCGAGTTCAAGGAGATGGTCTCGCGCTTCCACGGCGCCGGCCTCGAGGTGATCCTGGACGTGGTCTACAACCACACCGCCGAGGGCAACGAGAAGGGTCCGACCCTGTCGTTCAAGGGCGTCGACAACGCCTCCTACTACCGGCTGCTGCCGAACGATCCGCGCTACTACATCAACGACACCGGCACCGGGAACACCTTCAACCTGTCGCACCCGCGGGTGCTGCAGCTCGTCACCGACTCCCTGCGCTACTGGGCGCAGGAGATGCAGGTGGACGGGTTCCGCTTCGACCTCGCCACGATCCTGGGCCGCGAGCCCTACGGTTTCGACGAGGGCGGCGGCTTCCTCGACACCTGCCGGCAGGACCCGGTGCTCAACAACGTCAAGCTAATCGCCGAGCCGTGGGATTGCGGCCCGGGCGGCTACCAGGTCGGCGGTTTTCCGCCGGGCTGGGCCGAGTGGAACGACCGGTTCCGCGACGACGTCCGCGCCTACTGGAAGGGCGACGGCGGGCTGCTGCCGGACCTAGCGGCACGCGTCTCGGGCTCGGCCGACAAGTTCAACAAGCGCGGGCGCAAGCCCTGGGCCTCGGTGAACTTCCTCACCGCCCACGACGGCTTCACCCTGCACGACACGGTCTCGTACAACGACAAGCACAACGAGGCGAACGGCGAGGGCAACCGCGACGGCCACTCGCACAACCTCTCGTACAATTACGGGGTGGAGGGCCCGACGGACGATCCCGAGATCCGTGCGGTGCGCCTGCGCCAGATGCGCAACATGCTGGCGACCCTGTTCCTGTCCCGCGGCACGCCGATGCTGCTCGCGGGCGACGAGTTCGCCCGGACCCAGAAGGGCAACAACAACGCCTACTGCCAGGACAACGAGGTCTCCTGGCTCGACTGGGGAGCGATTGGCGACGAGGAGCGGGATCTGGCCGAGTTCACCCAGCGCCTGATCATCCTGCGCAACGCCCTGCCGATCCTGAGCCGCGGGCGGTTCCTCACCGGCCAGTACGACGAGGAGTTCGGCGTCAAGGACGTGACGTGGCTGCGGCCGGACGGCAGCGAGATGGCGGGCGAGAACTGGTCGGACGGCGAGGCCCGGGCCTTCGCGGTCCAGCTCGACGGGCGCGCCCAGGCCACCGGCCTGCACCGCCGCGGCGGGGACGCGACGCTGCTGATCATGTTCAACGCCTACCACGACCTCGTGACGTTCACGCTGCCGGAATCGGTCGGCGGCGTCGCCTGGACGCGGCTCCTCGACACCAACCTGCCCGACAGCCAGGACGTGGAGAGCTTCAAGTTCGGCTCCGGCTACGACGTGACCGGGCGCTCGCTGCTGATGTTCGTGCTGAAGCCCGAGGATAGCCCCGGGGTCGAGGACAACGCCATGGAGCGCTCCTACCAGCACGTGATGCAGGCCTTCGAGCGGGCGAACGTGGAGCATGTCCGCTTCCACCTCGACGACGCCGAGGGGTGAGGGACGCGGCCGGGCGGTTTTCGCATCGCCCGGCCGTCAGCGCCTTGCGCCGGACGGCGCACCCGGCTAACAGCACGGCACCGCGCGGCCCTGGCCGCGCCCGGCGCGCCGCGTGCGCGCCCGGGTGCCCGGTTCGCGGACGGAGGGGTGGCCGAGTGGTTGAAGGCGCACGCCTGGAAAGTGTGTATACCGGAAACGGTATCGCGGGTTCGAATCCCGCTCCCTCCGCCAACCTGCTCTGATTTTGCTGACAAATTTCTGAGGCCTGCGCCTCCGCCCCACCATCTACCCCACCAGCAGCCGGGATGTGATGGCCAAGGAACCTGCGACAGTCTTCGAGCTGCGCAAGGCAGCCGAGGTCACCGACCAAAAGATCGATGCCGCGGTCGACGCCGTACTCGCGGATCTGGTAACCAAGGGCTGCGCGCTCGCGAAGGGCTGGATCCTAGACATCGTCGAGACGCTGCGCACGAACGCGAGCGCGGCCGAGGGGCTGACCACCGATACGTTCGCCTGGAAGCGGAACATGGTCCGGGCCGAGATCCTGATGGCGCATCCGGGAAGGATTTGTCAGTGGCGCAGTCCGCGAAGATCGTGAGCCTCGACCGCGTGCGCGCGGGACGCGAGGCTTCGTGCGGCTCATTTCCGATGGGCCAGACTCGCGATCGCTTGTTGTTCGCCCTGGAATGGGGCCACGCTCACGTCGTCTTCGACGAGGCGCAACTTGCTGAGGAGTTCGCGACGAACCAACCCATCCAGCATCTCCTCAAGGCTCTCGGCGGCGGCTGGAGCGCGGAGCCCGATGACGGGCGACCGGGCAACTGGATCTTTCAGTGCCATATCTCGACGCAGAAGGCCTGGACGCGCATCACAGGCCTGACTGCTGAGTGAGCGAGTATCCTAAGCCCCTACGCCAGCACCTGCGCCTGCCTGGTCTCCGCCACCGCGAGCGATTTTCGTCGCTCTTCAGCACTTTCTGACCGGGCCGGCAGTCGGCCCATCAGGAGGCTGGCATATGCCGTTCAGCGAGTCCAAGGAAGGCATCATCAGATATTCGCAGGGACAGAAATGGAGTGAGATCGGCCCGTGGCTGGTCAACGTCATTTCGGGCGACGGCATTGGTTTGCCGGGCGTGCGTATGGCCGCTCTGTTGGCCGATGCCTTCAATTCGAAGACCGCCGCGTGCTGGCGCACAAACGGTCGAATGGCCGCGACCCTGGGTGTCAGTCCGTCGGCCGTGATTGAGGGGCTGCGTCAGCTTGAGAGGAACGGACACATCCTCTCCATCATGGAGCCGCGCAATGGCAAATCGATGCGGCACATCTACCCGAAGTGGAATGAAGGCACAGCTCGGCGCAAGGTGCGTGCACCGCACGGCGGAGTTCCCAAAGGCACTAAACCAAAAACGGGGCCGGCTGCCGCTGTCGGTGAACCTATAGCCGTTCCGAAGGCCGCGCCAACGTCAACCTATGAGCCGGCGCGCCGTGCGGAGGACCATGGTCAGAAATCCGTTACGCGTCGGAGCACCTCGCCGGATCCTGACTCGCTCGTTGTCCAGCTCTCCGAAGGTGGCATGCCCTATCTGAAGAGCGATTTGGAAGAACTCGTCCGCCAAACGCGCTTCGCTGGCCTCAGTCGTAGCAAAGTGGGAACCGAACAAGCTCCTATACAGGGGACCGAACCGCGCCTGGCTGGGGGGACTGAATCGGCACGGGTGAGGGGGACTGAAGGGCAGCAGGGCGAGGGCGCCGAGGTTCAGTCCCCTATAATCCTGGAAAAATCCACACATCAATCCCCCACTCCTATCCAGGCCGCTCCCATGACGAAGGGTCCGCGGCCGGCTGTCGAGGGGAGGGATAAGCGGATGGATGTGACGGGTTGTGGCTACCCCGGCTGCCATCACCAAGCCTCTTACGTCTGCGAAGCGATAGGTACGACGTTCTGTGTTCGGCACCGCGGCACAAGCAATCGGACAGTGCCAATCCCACACGCAGTGACTTAATACGGACGGCTGAACCGCAACTCGTCTGGACCAGACAGGCGGCATAGCTGTCGAAGGCATAGGCGTTGGCCTATGGGTAGGCTACGTCACCTGCTCCGAGCGTCCAGCCGGTGCACAGCGAGATCCAGGTTGGCCGGCCAGCGGCACGCCGAGCAGCATGCCCATCCGGCCATCGTTGTCCTGGAAGGTGAGTTGCACGTCGCCGCGGCCGAAGAAGCTGAGGCCTCGGGCGTTCGGCAGCGTGTAGCCGCGGCTGATCACGTCGCGGACGAACAGCTTCGCCACCGCCGCGCGCGTGCCGGCATCCGTGGTCGCGAACCCCTCGCAGACCGGCTGCATCCGTCGCCGGGTGCCGAGGAACGAGGTCGCGATGATGTAGGCGAGCAGGCGCCGGTCCAGGACGAACGCGTAGGCCAGGAACACGGCGAGCAGGTGGTTGAGCCTGTCGACTTGCGCCTGCGTGTATGAGCCGAACATCGGCTTCAGCGCGGGGAAGAACTTGGCGCGGTCCAGGCCCGCGAACGCGCGCCCGTCGGTGGACGTGGCCATGGCGGTCTTCGGGTGTTGAGGGCCGGCCGAAGATGGCGAGGTGAACCGCACCTCGTTTTGACCGGACAGGTGGCATAGCTCACGAAGGCATAGGCGTTGGCCTATGGGTAAGGCTATGTCATCCGATCCGACCGCCCCGCCGGTGCACGGCGAGATCCTGTCCGGCGTTCAGCGTCGACGGCGCTGGTCCACCACCGAGAAGATCCGCCTCGTCGAGGAGAGCCAGCAGCCCGGCTCGTCCGTGTCGTTCGTCGCCCGTCGCTACGGCCTCTCGCCCAGCCTGCTGTTCTCGTGGAAGCGGCGCATGCTGGAGGGCGGTCATCAGGCCATGCACGCCGACGAGGAGGTCGTTGGACCCAGCCGGGTTCGCGAGCTGGAGCGGCGCGTGCGCGACCTCGAACGCTTGCTCGGGCGCAAGACCATGGAAGTCGAGATCCTGAAGGAGGCGCTCGACCTCGCGCGCACAAAAAAACCGACCTCGCCGCTCAGCTCCTGGAGCGGTTCGACGGGCGGTTCGCGGTGAAAGCGGTCGCCGACACGCTCGGCGTGGCCCGCTCCCACCTGGCCGAGCGCCTGAGTCGACCTGTTCGGCCGCGCGGCCTCTACCACAAGCCCGAGGATGCACGGCTGCTGCTGACGATCCGCGCGATCGTCGATGCCCGCCCCAGCTACGGCTATCGCCGCGTCACCGCACACGTGAACCGGGCCCTGCGCTCGCGCGGCGAGGCGAGCGGCAGTGCCAAGCGGGGGCCGCGCATCCTGCAGGCGAACAGGCTCACTCTCGCGCCGCACACCGCCCGTCGTCCCGGCCGCACCCACGACGGCACCGTGGTGGCGTTGCGCTCGAACGTGGAGCGGGTAGCTCGGATCACCTCGAACTGCGCTGCCGGGACGGTGCGGTCGTCCGCGTGCTGTTTGCCATCGACGTGTGCGACCGAGAGAACATGGTGTGGTCGGCGACCATGGCAGGCGTCTCGGCCGAGATGGTCTGCAACCTGATGATCGCCTGCTGCGAGCGCCGGTTCGGCGCGACGAAGACCCCGCACCCGGTCGAGTGGCTGTCCGACAACGGCTCCGCCTACATCGCCAAGGAGACAGCGCGGACGGCCGCCGCGCTCGGCCTACGGCTGCTGTTCACCCCGGTGCGCTCGCCGCAAAGCAACGGCATCGTGGAGGCGTTCGTGAAGACGCTCAAGCGCGACTATGTCCGCCTGGCCATCTTGGCCGACGCCGAGACCGTGATGCGGCTTCTGCCGGCTTGGTTCTAGGACTACAACACGATCCACCCGCACTCCGGCCTGCGCATGCTCTCTCCCCGAGGGTACCTCAGCCGGACTGCCTAAACCGCCCCGCTGCTTGTCCGGTCAAACAGGGTGCCCTCCACGAGGCGGACGCGCCTACACCCGACAGGCCGATGGCCCATGCCACGAGAGATCGATCGCCCGCCCAGCGATGAATGGGCCGCGGTCCGTGGTCCGGACCACGATTGAGCGGCCCGTGGCGGCGCAGGTGACCCGCACACGTGTCCCGAACGGCAGCGTCTTGTGCGCGGCGGTGAGCGCGTCTTGGCCGAAGCGCGACCCGTCGGCGGCGCGGCACCCGAGAGCAGCTCGCACCGAGAGACGCAGGAGCACCAGTATCTTCAGTTAGGGCTTGGGGCGCTTCAGCCGCGCGGGCCGGTGCCGGTGTGTTGACTGCCTACCAATCGCTCAGAGCGGCCCGCTTCCAGCGGTTCGGCGCGACGCAGCGATATTCGTAGCTCTGATCCCAGGCGCGCTCGCCTATGACGCACGGGGCGCTCGACGAAGCCGGAACATGGGGGATGGTCTCGACGAGCCGGCCAACATAGGCCGCGCCGTCGTCGGCGATCCTAATCATCGGGCCGCCGCTGGTCATGTATGTCAGCGAGCCATCGACCGGGTTGAAGCCAAGGAAGCGGCTGAACTTCCCGTCCGCGTTGCCGTCGAGACCGATCCACTGCCCAGGCGCCATCAGGATCGCGGCACCGCTGAATGAGGCACCTGCGAGGTCGAGGCCTATGCCGAACGTCGAGCCGACGTTAGCCGTCGAGAAGGCCCGGTCGATGGTCACGCCCTGACTGGTTGAGACCATGTAGCCGTAGGCCACGTGGCTGCCGGGCTCGCCGCCGCCGCCCGCGTGTGAGAGCACGCGCTGCCGGTTCGGGTCCGGTCCGACTACACCGCCTATATCGAGTTCAAGCGCGATGCACGACGTGGTCGGCGAGGCTTTGCCCGTCTGGTCGACGCAGTTGAAGTTGCCGGCCCAGGTCGTGCCGGTCTCCTCGCCGTTGTCGGTCGGCTTCTTCCAGGCCGTACCATTCACGGCCACGTTCTGGGCGTTCGCACTCTTGCGTGAGCGGTTATTCAGCTCGCCCGTGATCGTCCACTCGAAGCCGGGCGAGACGTAGCTCGTCGTCGTGTTCGCCCAGAAGGCCTTGTAGGTCCACCACGGCTTGCCGCCGCCCGACGCGGTCTCGACGTCCCGATCGACGCGCAAGGTCGCGCGATCATCGAAGGTCGCCCCGCCGAAGCTGTTCGACAGGAACAACGGCATCCCCTGGAGTCCGGGCTGGCCGGAATTGGCGACGCTTTTGGAGAAGGGTAGGGTGAAAGTCTGCCCCGCGGCTGGCGAGGCCAGGAGCGCCAGAGCAAGAGTGAGGGAAAACTTCACTGCACTAACTCGTTTGCGCGGGTGACGAGCGCCCGGGCATCACCGGCCGCTGGGGACAACACCGAGGAGCGCGAGGCCTGCGACTGCTTTCCTCACGATCGGATCCGAGATCCGCAGCTCGACGGCGAGATCCCAGTCCTCCTGCATGTCCTCGTCGGAGGCGATCATCGCGCGCACCCTCGCGACGACTTCTCCATCTGGCACAGCTCGATCTGACACGAAAGCTACGATGCGATCTTGCCCCGTATCGCGATGTCAGGGCTGGACGCGCCGCAGGTCGGCAGGCTCTCGACAGGGCCGTGCACCGCCGAAGTCGTTGCCGACAGGTCGTGGTAGCAGACGCAGCCTTCCGCGAAGTAGTGGTGCACCAGCGCCTTGCGGGAGCGCTGCATGTCCGCCCGCGCGGAGCCGCCATGCAGCAGATTCGCGTGCCAGAATAGCACGTCGCCCTTGCGCGCCGTGAAGTAGGCCGGCGTCGCCCCGTGCTCCCGGATCTCCTGCTTGATCGCCGGCTCGTAGCGATCCACGTAGGCGCCATAGCCGCGCTCGCGGAAGTCATCCGTGGAGATGCCGACGTCGTGGCTGAATAGGTACGGCAGGCGGTGGGTGCCGGGATAGTAGACCAGCGGCCCCGCATCAGCGTGGATGTCCTCCATGGCGACCCAGCAGGCGGCCAGATAGCCGAGCGGGTAGGTCGTCATGTGGATCGAGTCCGAGTGCTCGGATTGCTGGCTGCCTTTGTGGGATGCGATGGTCTGGAACGGGATCGCCGGACGGCCCAGCACCATGCTGCTGAAGTTCATCAGCACGGGATGCTTCAGCAGTCGGTCGAGTTCCTCAACCTTCAGATGGGGGTTGAGGTAGCGGCCCGGATGCGGATCGTCCGGTGCCGCCTTCTCGGGGGCGAGCGTCAGGTCGCCGCGCGCGATCGCGGCTTCGTAGGCGCCCCAGGCTTCGTCAATCGTGTCGGAATCGATCGCGCCGCGCAGGACGTAGTAGCCGTGCTCTTCCCAGTACCGGCAGATCTCAGCCTGCTTCGGGGTAATGTCCCGTCGCGCCACGCGTCGCTCGATGATCTCCGCGGCATCGGGCTGATCAAGCCACGGGCTCGGACCTGACTCAGGGAAGCTTTCAGCGCGGAACACCTTGATGCAGCCGATATCGACGGGCACGTCCGCATCGACAACATAGGGAGGACCGCGTGGTGGCTCTGGCGCGACAGGCAGCGCGTCATCACGGCCCAGTGTGAGATTGCGCACAGTCGTCTTGACGGTGCGCGCAAGGTCCGCAACTCGCGACAGTCCCTGAGTCATCTCTCCACCCTATCCCACCACGGCTGTTGTTGCCGCGATCACAGAAGCACCCACAACCCTAACGAGCCACCCGATCACGGCGGAAGTAGGTACAGGGGCAAGCGGAAATCTGGCATACAGTGTGTCCCCCGATCCGCAGGAGACCTTAAGCCTGTTGGCCGGGCCACGCCGCGAACTCCTCAACCGACGGGTTCCAGGTCAGACGCAGCTTCGTCCCGTAGCCTAAGTGTTTGGTTGCGGGACGTCGTTGGGATGCGGCGCGGTGGGCAATCAAATGCTATGCGTGGCGGTTCGCGGGTATGCGCCGCCAGTCTGCCAGGAGAGCCCGCTGATGCTCGCCATCCACCCCCTGGCCCGCACAACCCCAGACGTGCGCGCCGAGATCGCCTGCTCACACGAGAGCTCTGGCGTTCTGGCCAAGCGCTACGGTGTGCCCACCGAGATCATCCGCATGTGGCGTAAACGTGGTTTCGACGCGTGTCAGGGCCGCTCGGCGCGGCCCCCACAAGCTCGCGTGGCGCGCCAGCGATGAGGAGCGCGCCATCGTGTGTGCGCTCCGCCGCGCCACCGGCTTTCCCGTCGACGCGCTGACCTTCGTCGTCAGCCACTTCTTGCCACACCCGAACCGGGATGCGGTCTACCGCATCCTCAAAGCCGATGGTCTCAACCGGCTGCCGCCGGCCGAGAAGGCCCACAAGCCGCACGGCAGCTTCTAAGGACTACGAGGTCGGCTTCATGCACGTCGACGTGAAGCACCTGCCCAAGCTGCGGGATCGCGATCGCGTCTCGCGCAAACGCTACCTGTACGTCGCCGTCGACCGCGCCTCCCGCTACGTGCATCTCGCCGTCAAGGACGACGAGACCACCGCCTCGGCGGTGGCCTTTCTCTCGGACGCCCTCGGGGCTTTTTTCGTTCAAGGTCACGCACGTGCTCACTGACCGCGGTTCCTGCTTCACGGCCGATGCGTTCGACGCCGCCTGCGAGCGGCACGCTGTGCAGCATCGCAAGCCGCGCCCCTACACACCCACACAAACGGCATGGTCGAGCGCTTCAACGGCCGCGTCCAGCGGGAGGTGCTCGGCACCACGGTCTACAGCCACGCCGACTTGGAGATCGTGCTGCGCGGCTTCAACGCCGCCTATAATGGCCGCCTGCAGCGCGTACTCAATGAGCTCTCGCTTGAGATGATTCTGCGCCAGCGTCACGAAGCCAATCCCGAACTGGCCAACCCAACCTACAAGCCACCCAGTTCCAGCTTCATCAAACGCGCCCTCCGCATCGTTGAAGTCGCCAAGGAGGTCTGACATCCTGACAGCATGAGGATCGAGGTCCGTCCGCTGGGCCCATCGACGGCAGGTCGGGCGAGCAGGGCAGGTGTGTGACCGGAGTTCGACGGGGTTTGCTGCCGTCGCTAAAGATGGGTCCGGCGTCTTCACCCGGTTCGCCTTGCATGAGGCATCTTGGTCAGGAACGCCGTGTTCCGCCGGATACGAGTGGATCCGCGCGCCCAGCGCTCGCACGACACCCGGCTCCACGCACGCCCAAAGCCTCAGTCACCACACCCTTGCGGAAACGCCCCATACTGGTCGAGCTGAGCGAAAAATCAGAATCTTCCCAGCAATGTGAGAAATTATCCCACGGCCCTGATGCGGATCGGGTGACCACTCGGCGAAGCTGTCAATAGCAAGTCGGGAAATTAACCTGATCGACAAGTTGAACACCTCTGTGATACGCGACGTCACCTTATGGTTGTGCGCCGCCGCTATCTTTCTGGCTTGCTGTCGGTCGTTCAGGAGGGGCTTGGAAAGCGAGTGCGGAGGCGACTCTCTCTGGTGCAGAGAAAGGTGTTCGAGTGTCCGACGATCATTCGAAAGAACTAGTCACTGACGAGAATTTTAACGAATATGCCTATCTGGCCGCGAACCCAGATGTTGCTGCCGCGCGAGTTTCGCCACGTTTACATTTTAATCTTTGTGGCCGCGCGGAAGGCAGAAGCCAATTCAAAAACCTTCCAAAGAATCGCGGCAAAAAATTCCTGCGCTTCAAACACGTACTTAAGTCGCCTTTCGACAAGGATCCAACTGAGACATTTCCAATTATAACAAGTGAACAACATTTTGATATTGGTGATTACGTCAATGAAAGTGCCAACCCGGGGTATGGTGGCTTCGATCACGAATTAGCTACGAACCCAGAAAAGTTGTATCTCGACATCGGTTGCGGCTTCCGCGAGAAAATGTTTGATAATTGCCTCTACTTGGAGGTGTACCCTTCGCGATCGGCAGACCTGATCGTAGCCCCTGATTGCACTTACCCGATCCGCGACGGCGTTCTCGACGGCATCGGATGTTTCGCCGTTCTAGAACACACTCGCAAACCCTGGCTAGTCATCCAAGAAATGCACCGCATGCTAAAACCGGGCGGCCGCGTGTGGATTGATTTGCCATTCCTCCAACCTGTTCATGGCTATCCATCGCATTTCTTCAATGCAACGCGCGAAGGCTTGACAAGCGTTTTCCAGGATTCCGGCTTCCGAATCGACAGTGCGGAAACACTAATCAATCAAACGCCGGCATACACGATTTGGTGGATCCTGGCCGTGATGGCGCTGCGCATCGAGGATGCAGAACTACGGACCGAATTTGAAGAAATGACCGTCAAGGAATTAATAGCGCTCGATCAACAGAGTCCGACTTGGTGGAAGTTTCTCAACGCTATCAGCCCTTCCGCGATGTCGGAGCTCGCTGCCGGCAATTTCCTAATAGCTACCAAGACCTAATAATCTTCACTGATTGGTGTTGGTGTGACAAGCGTCTTCTTATCGATGATTTGAGGTTTCAACCATGTTCTCTCCACAAATCACGGACATCTCTTCGTATTCGGCGAAGTAGCCATCTAGGAGCCTGTCCGAGTAACGGGGTTTGAAGCCTGGTAGAGGGGGCAAGACGGGAGCCAATGAGGGCGGACCAGCGGCTTCAGCGGCCTGACTGTGCCAGCTTCAGCAGGTTGTGGGCGGTGCAGA